>Ga0209514_10007418_pt1 | contig 12948 bp, 10 predicted proteins | sample Subgrocontami58m_FD_187452 | JGI IMG/M metagenome (GOLD analysis project Ga0209514, IMG submission 187452) | Subsurface groundwater microbial communities from S. Glens Falls, New York, USA - GMW37 contaminated, 5.8 m (SPAdes) (version 3) | ecosystem: Environmental > Aquatic > Deep subsurface >...
TTGGGGGTTGACCAATAGAGCAGTAAAAAGGGATCAAACAGAGTTGAAGGCCATTTTGTTCAGAAAAAAATGGGGCACTAACAACGAATCCCGTGAAACTTTAGAGCCTTTTGTTTATTAGCACCCATCTATGAATATCCCGCCAGACTGATGGGACAACAGCGATTTTTAAGAGAAAGCTATGAACCAGGAACTACACAAATTTTACGAACAGGACATCACGCCGGACATTGAAAACCTGTTTAATTTGGCCTCCTCCCTGAATGTCAAAATCAACGCGTTGAAAGGCAGTGATGAATCCCTTTGGGGAGTCATTGCCCAAAAGCTAAAAGTCGATTGGACTTACCACTCCAACAGTCTGGAAGGAAGCACCCTGACGTTAGGGGAAACCTTTTTTTTTATCAGCCAGGGCTTAACCGTCGAAGGCAAGCCGTTCAAAGATTTTTTGGATGCCAAAAACCATGTGGAAGCGATTGAATACCTGTACGAAATCATCAGCAACCAACGGGGAATTTCCGAGCATGTGATCAAAGAGATCAATGCACTTTTGTTATCGGGTGTCACTTACACTACTGCCCAGACTAGCCAAGGCGAAAATGTCAAAAAAAGGCTAACCCCAGGCGAGTACAAAAAACAGCCCAACCATGTTTTGCAGGCGGACGGCAACATCCATTGGTATGTTGACCCGATCAATGTCAAAGACCAAATGGAAGAACTGGTCAACTGGGTAAACAGCCAAGCCCAGACCCTCAACCCAATTTATATAGCTTCCGTAGCCCACTATAATTTAGTCCGCATCCATGCCTTTGACGACGGCAACGGCAGGGGGGCTAGAATTTTTATGAACCTGGTATTGCTGAAAAGCGGATTTTTCCCTGCAGTCGTAAGGCTCGAAAAAAAGCGCAAATACCTGGAAGCCTTGGCGGAAGCCGACCACGGCGACCTGATCCCCTTCATCCGTTTTATCTGCACCGAGCTGATAGAAACCTATGAAAAGGTCATCCACGACCTGACTTTTAGGAATTAAGCCTGTGTTATACGGCAGTAGCATAGATCATCGGTTATATTCACATTTGTATGGCCTCTGGAATTCGACTTAGACATATCCGCTATGCCCTGTTTTAACATGTATGTCGGCTGTATCCGGGAAACTGATACCTTGCCGCCGCTCAAAATCCTATGGGGCTTTGGTGTCATTTATTGAAACGCACCCAGTTATGGCTCAAAAATGAAGGAATCGTTGTCATATATTAACTAGAGCATACATTCATTGCTGTTCCGTTTGCCGTATGTTAGTTTAGTCCAAAGTTAACTGTCTCTTAAAAGAAACCGTGATAACAGCGTTGTACGCCAAAAGAAACCGCCCTTACCTGTACACATTGGTTTTTGTGTTGCTGGTGAGCTGGATTTCTTTGGCCATTTCAGCAACCTGTACCATGCCTATGCCTTCGGAAGTGACGGCAATGTCCGGGCACATGCCGGGATGTCCCGAGTCCGTTGCCGCTGAAAACTCCACGAAGGACATGCACGATTGTGCCTTAAAGCCTTGCCTTGATTCACAGGACAATTCGCCTAGCTATCTGACCCGTATTGCCCAACCGGATTTGCCGGTTTTTATTCTGGTCCTGATAGGGACATTTTTATTCTTATTCCTCGACTATCCCCCCACGAAAGTTCCCCATCAAACTGACCACCCACCGTCCTATCGACGAATCCGGCTTATCTACTGGTTCTGCACCCTGCTGAACTAGCCATACCCCAAAATCGAAATGCGCCGCACCATAACTGGTTTGGCGTGCTGTGGTTCTGCTACCCGCAGAACCTGTTTGTTCCGATTTTAGAGGCATACCATGTATTTTATTATTTCTACGCGGCTGCTGCGCCGCGCAACGCCAGCGTGGGCGGCGGTAACGATTGGGCTGGCACTCTTTTCGCCCGGCTTCGTTTTTCATAGTTCAACTGGCACAATGGGTATGGCTTGGCCCCCCGCACTAGCCGAAACCCAACCCCAACCCACCGATCCCATCCTGACACTCGACTTGGCGATAGCACGCGCCTTGGCGGGTAATCCTGGCCTGGCGGAAATAAAGGCACGTGCCGAGGCGATGGCCGCCGTCCCTGCACAAGCAGGTGCCTTGCCTGACCCGACAGTCAGTTTTGAAATGTTGAACGTGCCAACAAATAGTTTCGATTTGCGTAAAGAAGACATGACCATGCTGGGCGTGGGCATTAGCCAAACGCTCCCTTTTCCGGGCAAGCTGGCGTTGCGGGAAAAGATTGCCGATCTGGAAGCGCTGGCTAGCTCTGATTCGGTTGATGAAGCACGGCTGCGGCTGGCAAGCGAGGTAAAACAAGGCTGGTGGCGGCTGTTTTATTATGACCGCGCAGTAAACTTGTTGGATGAGGCCGAACGTTTTTATCGGCAGCTTATTGACATCGCCCAGACCAAATATCAATTCGGCAAAGGTTCGCAACAAGATGTGCTGTTGGCACAGCTAGAACTGTCCAATCTGAAGAACGAAAAACTGGAGCTGGTCAGCCTACGTCACGGCCAAGATGCCCGCCTCAATGCCTTACTCGACCGTACGCCGGAAACATCCATGCGGATTCCCGCTGTGGCCGAATTCAAACTGCCCGTTATTGCCGAGCCTGCCTTACAGGAAAAGGCCTTAAGAATGCGCCCGTTATTCGCCCAGCACCGCAAAATGCTCGATGCCGCACTTTCCAAGGTCGAGCTGGCGAAACAGGATTTTTACCCTGACTTTACCGTCGGTGCAGGTTATGCGGTTCGGCAAAACACCCCGGCCGGGCAGTCGCGCAGCGATTTCGCCAGTGTCCAGTTGAGCATGAACGTGCCGATTTATGCCGACCGCAAACAAGACAAAGCGGTCGACCAACGTCAGGGTGAACTCTTGCAGGAGCAGTATTCCTTGCAGGACGAACATCATAAAATCCAATCGGAAATAGCTTCTAAAACTGCCGAGTACCAACATGCCAAAGAAAAGCTGTTGCTGCTTGAACATGAAATCATCCCGCAAGCCCAGCAAGCCGTCAATTCCCTGCTCGCCGGCTATCAAGTCAGCCAGACCAGCTTTACTGACCTGTTGCGTACGCAACTGGCGTTTTTCCAATACCAAACACAGTATTGGCAAGCCTTGACCAGCACCCAACAATTGTTAGCCGAACTGTCCGCCGAAGTGGGCGAGGAACTGGGCCATGACTAGATATTTGCAATTGCTATTGATTTTGCTACTGGGTTTGGGATTAGGGTTCTGGGTGGCGCATCTTGACGTGACAAAACCGGACAGTAACGCCGGAGGTGAAAAAAAGCCCTTGTATTACCGCCATCCGATGAATCCCCAAGTCACTTCGGCTACACCTACCAAAGATGAAATGGGCATGGATTATGTGGCGGTTTTTGCAGAACCGCCAGCGACAGCCGAACCCTCGCCAAAATCTGGCAAAATCCTGTACTACCGTCATCCGATGGGCGCCGCCGACACCTCGCCGGTACCGAAAAAAGATGAAATGGGCATGGACTACCTGCCGGTTTTTGAAGGCGAACAGGCCCATGCAGGGCAAATCCAGATCAGCCCGGAAAAAATCCAAAAACTGGGGGTCACTACGGCAACCGTCAGCCAACGTGCGTTAATCCGTAGCCTACGCGCCCTAGGCAGCATCCAAGTTGACGAACGTCGTGTCCATGCCGTGACCCCGCGGTTTGAAGGCTGGATACAGCGGTTGATCGTGAATGCGACCGGGCAGTTGGTCAAACGTGGCCAGCCATTGCTGGAAATCTACAGCCCTGAGCTGATGACCGCCCAGCAGGAATATTTGATTGCCCAAGAGGGAAAGCAGGCCTTGCAACAGGCCAGTGCCCAAGCCCGCGACACGGCGGCGCGGCTAGCTGAAAATGCTTTGCAACGCTTACATTATTGGGATATTGCCCCGGCACAGATACGGCGTTTACAGAACACAGGGAAACCGCTGGAAACGCTGCCGTTGTTGTCACCCGTCAATGGTGTGGTGCTGGAAAAACCCGCTGTTGAAGGGATGCGTTTCATGCCCGGCGAATTGCTGTTCCGTATCGCCGATTTGAGTACGGTATGGCTACTCGCAGAGGTGTTCGAGCAGGATAGTGGCGGCATAAAGCCAGGGCAGGTTGTGCAAGTGCATATCAACGCTTATCCAGAGCGGGTATTTGACGGTAAAGTCGGATTTGTCTATCCGACGCTGGCAACGGAAACCCGTACCGTTAAAGTGCGTGTCGAGTTGCCTAATACTGAAGGCTTATTAAAACCGGGACTGTATGGCAGCGTGACTCTGGCAACTCAAGAGGGAAGCGGAAGGCGTCTGGCAATTCCCGATTCCGCCGTTATTGACAGCGGTGTCCGGCAAGTTGTCTTGTTGCAAAAAAGCGAAGGGCGCTTCGAGCCGCGTACCGTGAAACTGGGGCAAAAAGCGGACGGCTACTACGAAGTGCTGGAGGGCTTGGCTACTGGTGATGAAGTCGTGACCCGCGCCAATTTCCTGATCGACGCCGAAAGCAACCTCAAGTCGGCTCTGGATGGCTTCAGTAAAGATGGTACCGCCGCTGTCCAAGCATCACCTGAAGCACCACACCAACACGAGGGCCACTAGCCATGTTGAACCATGTCATAGCCTGGTCTTTGCGTAACGTGTTTTTGGTGCTGCTGGCAACCTTCGGTATCGTTATCGGCGGCATTTATGCCGTATCACAAATGCCGCTGGACGCGCTGCCCGACCTCTCCGACGCACAGGTCATCGTTTACACCGAATACCCTGGACAAGCCCCGCAAGTGGTCGAAGATCAGGTCACTTATCCGCTGACGACGGCGATGCTTAGCGTGCCTCGTTCAAAAGTCGTGCGCGGCTTTTCGTTTTTCGGCGCATCCTTCGTTTATGTCATTTTCGAAGACGGCACCGATATTTATTGGGCGCGGTCACGGGTCTTGGAGTACCTCACTTCGCTAAGCGGACGGTTGCCGCGTGGTGCCGCACCGCAATTGGGGCCGGATGCCACCGGTGTTGGCTGGGTATACCAGTACGCGCTGCTGGCGAAAAACCATACCTTGGCGGAATTGCGGACGCTGCAAGACTGGTTTATCCGCTACCAATTGACCAAAGCCAAAGGCGTGTCCGAGGTCGCCAGCATCGGCGGTTTTGTCCAGCAATACCAGGTCACCGTCGATCCGCATAAGCTACAGGCTTACGGCATTTCCTTACGCGCGGTCAGCGACGCCATCCGCAACGGCAACCGCGATGTCGGCGGACGGACGATTGAGCTGGCGGAAACCGAGTATATGGTGCGTGGGCACGGCTATCTGCGCGGCCAGGCCGATTTGGAACGGCTGGTTCTGAAAGCCGAAAACGGCATTCCGGTGCTGGTGCGGGATGTGGCACGGGTTGAACTGGTGCCTGACGAACGGCGCGGCATTACCGAGTGGAACGGCGAAGGCGAAGCGGTTTCCGGTATCGCGCTGGCCCGATACGGTCAGAACGCACTGGAAGTCATCAGCCATGTGAAAGACCGTTTGCGCGAAATCACCGCCGGATTGCCTGCTGGTGTCAGTGTGCAAACGGTTTACGACCGTTCCGAGCTGATTCATCGCGCCATCGACAATTTGCGCCACACCTTGCTGGAGGAAAGTGGCGTGGTCGCCGTAGTGTGTGTGCTGTTCCTGCTACATCTGCGTAGCGCGTTGGTGGCGATTTTGATGCTGCCGGTCGGCGTGTTGATCGCCTTCATCGTCATGCAGGCACTGGGGATGAACTCCAACATCATGAGCCTGGGTGGTATCGCCATTGCCATCGGCGCGATGGTCGATGCCGCCATCGTCATGATCGAGAATGTCCACAAACATCTGGAGCGCGATGCCGGACGGTTGCCGCGAGCCGAAATATTGCTCAATGCCTGCAAGGAAGTCGGTCCGCCGCTATTTTTCAGCTTGCTCATTATCACGGTATCTTTTTTGCCGGTGTTTGCGCTGGAAGCCCAGGAAGGACGGCTGTTCCACCCGCTGGCGTTCACAAAAACCTTTGCGATGGCGGGGGCCGCGCTATTGTCGGTGACGCTGGTGCCAGTGTTGATGTCGCTATTCGTGCGCGGAAAAATCCCATCCGAACACCAAAATCCGATCAACCGGGTGTTGATCTGGATGTACCGCCCTATTATTGCAGCGGTCATGCGCTACAAAAAGCTGACGTTAGTAAGTGCACTACTGATACTGGGTGCAAGTTGGTATCCCATCTCACAATTAGGCGGCGAATTCATGCCGACGCTGAATGAAGGCACGTTGCTGTTCATGCCGCAGACCTTACCGGGGTTGTCTTCAACCAAAGCCGCCGAATTGCTGCAAACCCAAGACCGCATTATCAAGACCTTTCCCGAAGTCGAATCGGTGTTTGGCAAAGCCGGACGGGCGTTGACCGCCACCGACCCTGCGCCGCTGGAAATGTCGGAAACCCTCGTCAACCTTAAGCCGGAATCGGAATGGCGGCCCGGCATGACGGTAGACAAACTGATTGCCGAGATGGATAAGGCACTGCAAATCCCCGGTGTCAGCAACGCCTGGACGATGCCGATCAAAAACCGCATCGACATGCTCGCAACGGGTATCCGCACCCCTATCGGCATCAAGCTGTTCGGCAAAGATTTGGCGGAAATGGAACGGCTGGCACAACAGATCGAACAGGCCGTCAAGAATGTCCCAGGCACGACGAGCGCTTATGCCGAACGCATCACGGGCGGATTTTACCTGAACATCACGCCAGACTACGAAGCGTTGGCGCGTTACGGTTTGCAGGTGGGCGATGTGCAGGACATCATCGCCACCGCCATCGGAGGCGAAACCGTCAGCACGATGGTGGAAGGCCGCGAACGTTTCGCCATCAGCGTCCGTTATCCGCGTGAACTGCGCGACAGCCCGCAGGCCATCGCCGAACATATCCTCGTGCCAACGCCTAGCGGGGCGATGATCCCATTAGGGCAATTGGCAGCGTTAAGTCTGGATAAGGGGCCGCCGGGTATCCGTACCGAAAACGCCTTGTTGTCGGTTTATGTTTATGTCGATATGCGCGGACGCGACATCGGCAGTTATGTGCAGGATGCCAAGCAGATTGTCGGACAAGCGGTCAAATTCCCTGCAGGCTATTACATCACCTGGAGCGGGCAGTTCGAGTACATGGAACGGGCGAAACAGCGTTTGCAACTGGTGGTGCCACTCACCTTGGGCATTATTTTCCTCTTGCTGTATCTCAATTTCGGGCGTTTGACCGAAACCCTGATCGTCATGCTGTCAGTGCCGTTCGCCTTGGTCGGCGGGGTCTGGCTGTTGTGGTGGCTGGATTACAACGTCAGTGTGGCGGTCGGTGTCGGCTTCATTGCTCTGGCGGGCGTCGCCGCCGAAACGGGTGTGGTGATGTTGATTTATCTGGATCATGCTTATCGGGAAAAACAGCAGCAATGCCTAGCGGAGGGGCGGGCGTTCACCGAGGGCGACCTTTACTCGGCACTGATGACGGGGGCGGCGGAACGGTTGCGGCCTAAAATCATGACCGTCACCGCGATCATGGCAGGGCTCCTGCCGATATTGTGGAGCACCGGCACCGGTTCGGAAGTCATGCGCCGCATCGCCGCACCGATGGTCGGGGGCATGGTGTCATCAACGTTGCTGACTTTGATTGTCATTCCAGCACTGTATGCGTTGTGTAAGCAATATGCCATCGACCCGACCTCCCGAAAACGGGGACAACGCTGAAGGTACGGCAACCCTCTGGACAACCCCCGTTTTTAACGATTGAATGACGATTTTCGGCCTTATTTGGAACCCTATGAAAAATCTTCCCGCAGCGCGTGGCGCATTGTTGGCACTGTTGGCGGCACTCTTATTCGGAGCCAGTACGCCGCTAGTGCAACGGGCCGGTATTGGCGTGGGGGCTTGGATGACGGCCGCCATGCTGTATTCGGGGGCGGCGATGACGGGGTTATTGCTCCGTTCCGGCACGACCCAAGAGGCGGCCTTACGGCGGTGCCATTGGCCACGCCTTTTGCTCATGGCCTTGTGCGGCGCAGTGATTGGCCCGGCGGCACTTGCGTGGGGACTGCAACACACGGGCGGCATGGGCGCATCACTCATGCTGACGTTGGAAGCGGTGTTTACCGTGTTGCTGTCTTGCGTATTTTATCGGGAACACATCGACCGCCGTGTGGGGCTGGCAATAGCCTTGCTGACGCTAGGGGGTGGCCTATTGGTGTTCGACCAGGCAGGGAACGGAAGCCCACAGGTCATTGGTATGCTGGCTGTCATGGGGGCAACCGTCTCATGGGGCATGGACAACACCTTGTCACGGGCGTTAGCCGACCTTGATCCGGGACGGGTGGTTTTAGCCAAGGCCGCAGTGGGCGCGGCCTGCTCATTTGTGGCGGCGGTAGCGACTGGCGAAACGGACTTGCCTTTGTCTGCCGGTACGGGGCTTTTTCTGATCGGGGCGACCGGTTATGGCCTTAGCTTACGTTTCTATTTGCTGGCGCAAAGGATGCTTGGTGCCGCCCGTACCGGTTCCGTGTTCGCCACGGCCCCCTTTATCGGTGCGGTAATCGCATTCGGCTTAGGGGAACGGGGGGCTAAGCCCCTGGTTGCTTGGAGGGGCGGCGCTGATGGTGACGGGGGTCATGCTGCATATCCTTGAACGGCATGAACATAAGTACAGGCATTACTCGTTAGGGCATGAACACGCCCATGCCCATGATGACGGGCACCATACCCACATCCACACAACGATGCCTGTAGGGACACACAACCACCGACATACCCATGAGCCAGTGACGCATAGCCATGCGCACACGCCTGACTTGCACCATACCCATAAGCACTAGCCGGAATGGGACACTGTTATTAGGTGCCGTGATGTGTCCTGAGGTCGGGCACGTATTCTTGTCAAATATTCCCACTTAATTATCCGAAAGCCGCCACGGACAATGATTAACTCTAATGGGTAACGGCCATTTGGCTTCCGCTCCATTTAACACTACATTTTAAAGTGGCTACAAAAAACCGATGGCTTGGTCGGCTATATCAGTTTATCTAACAGGCTGTAATTGGTTGGCAATGAGGCAGATATTCCCCTATGCCGATGTCCCCATCAGGGTAATGATGATCGGACAGGATACCAATCCGCTGTCGTTAGCACAGGTTTCGACCAGATTGGACAAGGCCGTTTCCATGGTGCGTAAGCTTTCGATCCGCCCACGAATTAAAGCCAGCTTTCTGAGGGCGATTTCTTGTGCTTCCCGGCAATGTTGCCCGTCCTCAAGACCCAACAACTCCAAAATGTCATCGAGCGAAAAGCCGACTTTCTGGCCTTGCTTAATGAACCGCACCCGCTGTACAGGGTGTCGGCCAGAAGCTGGTCGATGAAAGCGCGTTCAGATACCGAAAGTTTTGCTAACGGTTTGGCTAGGTCGTCAGCAATGACCAGCTTGGCGGCAATCGTATTGGGAAACTGATAGCCCAGTAGCTGAGTCTCAAAGGGTTGTTTCGGCACATCCATAGCCACCGCAGACGGCACCAAGCGCACATCATCACCGGACAGCGCTGAAATCGGTAGTCCAAGCTGATCAGCCAACGCCAGAATTCGATCTGCACGTTCTCCAGCCTTGCCGCGTTTGAATGCGCGGTACCGATGCAGCGGGATAGGGCCGGACACCGGGTAGTAAGGCCCAAACTTTTCGCCGTCAAACTCAACAACCATTTGGTCGTCGAATAGACCCCACAGTAAAACGACGGTTTCCCCTGCCATGTCGGGTTCCACTTCGTAAACCGTGCCGACAACCGTAATCCGTGCATCAACGCCCACTTTGCGCGATTCGGGTTCACGCGCAAAACGGCAGTAGTGCTCCCAGGCACACATGTCGCGCAATCCGTCTGCGGGTAAGTGGGTCAGCCAATCCGTCAAACGGGAATGTTTCTCGGAGCGGTGCGCCTGATCGTTGTAACTGAGTAGGTAGCGCATCAGCCACTCATTGGCCTGCTGCTCGGTTTCCGGCTTATGGAAATGATAGAGCGTTTCATGCGTCTCTTTAACGGTTCGGAAGGGACGCTCGACCTTACCTTTTGAGCGGGCGGTGGTGCGGGTTCCATCCTTGCCAGCCGGCATATGGGTTTGCCATTCAATGCCGAGTGCCTGCATTACGTTCTGGAACACCAGGCTTTTGGCGACCGGCCCATTGTCCAGGTAGATCATCTTGGGTCGCCCCTGAAACGGGAAGCCGACATCAGCTTTGGCCGCCATTGCATTGAAGAGAAAGCGTAGCGCGGACTCTGCATCTTCGCCATACACGCATCGGTATTCCTGATAGCAGACGCCGCTACGATCATCCACCACACTAAACAACATCAAGGTCGGTTGTCCCTTTGATGGATCGATCCATTCAGGTTTGTCGATGTGTTTAAGGTCGGATGGAGACATATCAAATTGCCAGCAGTCGTTGCTTTGCTCAGCCTGGAATCGAACGGCGGGCGGTTCGCGTAACAGCCGAGGTTGATCCAGTCGCAATAAAGACAGGTAGCGGTTGACAGTCGGACGGCGCAATAACCCCTTGGGTACTTTGACTAAGCCTTGTGCGGTTTCCACGCCGTAGTCTTCCATCAATTGAATGGCTCGCCTGGTGGACAGGTGGCGCCCTTGCTTGTTGGTGGTGCGTAGCTTCAGCGCCGCAATCAATTCACAATAGCGCTCCAATTCAGCTTGCGGCAACAGCCGTGGCTTGCCGTGGTCGGCACGATGGGCGGCATGCGGTTTTCGGAAGGCTTGGAGCGCCCGATAGACGGTTGTTATAGAGATACCGTACAGTCCGGCTACCGCCGCAACCTGGGTAGCTCGTTCGGGACTTTTCGGCGGCAAGCGATCAAGCCGTTGCCGCAATTGCAGAAGTGAATCAACGGGGATGACCTTATGCTTGTTGTTCACGGTTAGCCAGTGCGCGATACACTGTGGCACGACCAACACCCAGCCGCCGCGCAATTTCTGTTGCGCCCAGTTTCTCTTCGAGACGAAGACGCTGAATTTCGGCAGTATTAACCGAAGGCTTGCGACCACGGTAGACGCCGCGAGATTTTGCGGCAGTGATACCTTCAAGCTGCCGTTCACGCCGGAGATTGGTTTCAAATTCGGCAAAAACGCCCAGCATGTCCAGGAAAGCTTTACCTGCGGCACTGCGCGTGTCGATAGGTTGCTCTATCGCCTTTAGAGTGACACCTTGTTCCTTCAGCATGTATACGATGTCTTGAAGATCTTTTATGCTACGCGCAAGACGGTCGATTCGAGTGACAACCAGCGTGTCCCCACGCCGCAAGAAATCCAGTAGCACCTGAAGTTCAGTCCGATCAGTCCGGCTTGTACCGGTTACTTTCTCTGCCCTGATGACTTCACAGCCAGCAGCGCGTAATGCTTGTTCTTGCAGGGTAAAATCTTGATCGTTAGTGGAAACGCGGGCATATCCGTAGAGTGCCATAAATCAATACTGTCTCATTAGCCTTTAGAGCCTTAGAAGGTACCTTATCAAAATTGGCAACCCTATTGAGAGAAATAAAGTGTCTCAACAAAACGACTCGCTGGGGTATACTTCAACCAGACATAAAGCTTAGGCTGCCTCGGCTTAGGCACTATCGTTCTGAAACCACCTAACCGAGAGTAGGAGAATACGATGAATGAAACCGAGCACCCCCTGGGCTTTTTGCGGGAACTGACCTGGAGCCATATTTTTATCATCCTTATCGTGCTGGTCAGTTACCGTCTACTCGTCCTGGTGATGCAGCGGATTGTGCACCGCGCCGCCGGGAATGCGCCCTCGCACCAGCGCCTGTTGATCTTACGAGTGGTTCCCATCGCCAGGCTGTTGATCGGGATCGCCGCCATCGCGATTATCATTCCGCTTTTGGTCGAACCCACCTTCAAGAATATCGTAGCCATAACCGCAACAGTAGGCTTTGCGCTTGCTTTCGCACTCAAGGATTACGCGAGCTGCATGATCGCATGGATGGTAACGATCATCGAGAACAGTTACCAACCGGGTGACTGGATCGAGATGGACGGCACTTACGGCGAAGTCATGGCGATCAAGATCAGGGCTGTGCATATCGTAACCGCTGACGACACCGAAGTGATCATCCCTCACTCGAAACTTTGGTCATCCAGCGTGTTCAATGCCAGTGGCGGCAAGCAAAGCCTGCTTTGCGTGACGAATTTCTACCTGCATGCCGATCACGACGGCGCCGCTGTGCGCCAAGCCCTTATCGAAATCGGCGAAATCAGCAGCTACCGGAAACCGGAATCACCAGTAAAAGTCGTAGCGTTAGAAACGCCTTGGGGTACGCACTACAAAGTCAAGGCCTACGTAGCCGACAGCCGTGAGCAGTTCGCCATGATCACCGACCTGACAATCCGCGGCAAACAACAGCTCCGCACTCTGGGCGTCGCATTCGCTCAAGCACCCTATGCCGTAAGTGGCAGCGACTGAGCACCTCGCCCGCGCCGCGTTCTCCTTGAAGCGGTCATGCGTGTCATGGCTGACTCAAGCGACACCCTTTCACGTCCCAGACCGGACGCTTACAGGTGTCGGTAGCCCACTTCCGAGTGTGCCGTTCGTCACAGCGATCGGGCGACAGGATCTGGAAAAACGGACATTTTCCTGTCAGTTCTGGATACCTGGAACTCCAGTTTCATTTGCATTTAATGTGAGCCCGAGTGTTATTTCATTTGCAATTAATTAATTAAGGGTAAACCCCCGGCTCTGCCGGGGGACTCCCAAAGTTTGACAATTCCGGGAATCATCGAGAGTTTCCCAATCTGTGAACCGCCTAAAGTTCTAAAGATTGAGGAAACAAACGATGAATCCGTCAGAAAGTTTAAATCATACAAAATGGG
>Ga0209514_10007420_pt1 | contig 12947 bp, 11 predicted proteins | sample Subgrocontami58m_FD_187452 | JGI IMG/M metagenome (GOLD analysis project Ga0209514, IMG submission 187452) | Subsurface groundwater microbial communities from S. Glens Falls, New York, USA - GMW37 contaminated, 5.8 m (SPAdes) (version 3) | ecosystem: Environmental > Aquatic > Deep subsurface >...
CCTCTCCCTTCGCTCCTCTCCCTTCGCTCCTCTCCCTTCGCTCCTCTCCCTTCGCTCCTCTCCCTTCGCTCCTCTCCCTTCGCTCCTCTCCCCTCTCCCCTCTCTCGCGCCCTACCGACGCGCGCCGACCGGCCTCCCGCGCAGGCCTGCCTTCGCGCGCCGCGCCGGTACGTTCGCAGATGCCTTCGCTCGCGCGGACTTCTTCGCCTTCGGAACGGCAGGCTTCCTCCCCGCGTCCTCGTCGGCGATCGCCACCCGCGCCGCCGCGAGCCGGGCGACCGGCACGCGGAACGGAGAGCAGGAGACGTAGTCGAGCCCGACGCGGTGGCAGAAGGCGATCGAGTCGGGGTCGCCCCCGTGCTCGCCGCAGATCCCGATCTTCAGGTGCTCCTTCGTCGCCCGCCCGCGAGACACGGCGATCCGGATCAACTCGCCGATCCCCTCCACGTCGAGCGACTGGAACACGTCCTTGGCGTAGATCTTCAGGTCGATGTACGCGCCCATGAACTTCCCGCTGTCGTCCCGCGAGAAGCCGCTCCCCATCTGCGTCAGGTCGTTCGTGCCGAAGCTGAAGAACTCCGCCTCCTCGGCGATCCGGTCCGCCGTGACAGCCGCGCGCGGGACCTCGATCATCGTCCCGACCGTGTACTTCAGCCTCCGCCCCGCCTTCGCCATGACCTCCTCGGCCACGCGGACGACGATCGCCTTCTGGTGCGTGAACTCCTTCACGTTCCCGACGAGCGGGATCATCACCTCCGGCTCGGTCGGCCGCCCGCTCGCGGCGACGTCGATGGCCGCCTCGAAGATCGCGCGCGCCTGCATCTCCGTGATCTCGGGATAGGTGATCCCGAGGCGGCACCCGCGGTGCCCCAGCATCGGGTTGAACTCGTGCAGCTCCGTCACCCGCGCGAGGATCTTCTCCTTCTCCGCGAGCTTCCCGGCGTCGCCGTTCGTCGCCTTGAGCACCGCGATCTCCACCATGAGCTCCTCCCGCTTGGGCAGGAACTCGTGGAGCGGCGGGTCGAGCGTCCGGATCGTCACCGGCTTCCCGCGCATCGTCGCGAAGAGCCCCTTGAAGTCGTTCCGCTGGAACGGCAGGAGCTTGTCGAGCGCCGCGCGCCGCTTCGCCTCCGTGTCGGCCATGATCATCTCGACGACGATCGGCAGGCGCTCCTCCGCGAAGAACATGTGCTCCGTGCGGCAGAGGCCGATCCCCTGCGCGCCGAAGGCGATCGCCGCCTCCGCGTCGCGCGGGATGTCGGCGTTCGCCCGCACCTTGAGCCGCCGGTACTTGTCCGCCCACGTGAGGAGCGTTGCGAAGTCCTGGAAGCCCGCCGACTGCTCCGGCTTCAGCTCGCCGTGCAGCACCTGCACGACCTCGCTCGCGCGGGTCGGCACGTCGCCGAGCATCACCTCTCCCGTCGAGCCGTCGATCGAGAGGAAGTCCCCCTCCTTGACGACGCGGTCTCCGACGCGGAAGAGGCGCGCCACCTCGTCGACCTTGATCGCGCTGCAGCCGACGACGGTCGGCTTTCCCATCTGGCGCCCGACGACCGTCGCGTGCGAGGTCGCCCCGCCGATCGCCGTGAGGACCCCCTTTGCCGCCGCCATCCCGTGGATGTCGTCGGGGCAGGTCTCCCCGCGCACGAGGAGCACGCGGTCCCCGCGGTTCGTCCACGCCACCGCGTCGTCGGCGTGGAAGACGACCTTCCCCGCCGCCGCGCCGGGGCTCGCGTCCAGCCCCTTCGCGATCACCGGGTGCTCCTTCCGCTTCGTCGCGTCGAAGATCGGGTGGAGGAGCTGCTCGAGCTGGTCGGGGAGGACGCGCATCACCGCGTCCCGCGGCGTGATCAGCTTCTCCCGCACCATGTCGCAGGCGATCCGCACCGCCGCATGCCCCGTCCGCTTGCCGTTGCGGGTCTGGAGCATGTAGAGCGTGCCCTGCTGGATCGTGAACTCGAAGTCCTGCACGTCGCGGTAGTGCTTCTCCAGGCGCGAGGTGATCTCGCGGAGCTGGTCGTAGACCGCCGGCTGGTCGTCCTTGAGCTGGTCGATCTGCTTCGGCGTCCGGATCCCCGCGACGACGTCCTCTCCCTGGGCGTTCGAGAGGTACTCCCCGTAGAATTTCTTCTCCCCCGTCGCCGGGTTCCTCGTGAAGCCGACGCCCGTGCCGCTGTCCTCGCCCATGTTGCCGAACACCATCGCGACGACGCTGCACGCGGTTCCGAGGTGGTCGGGGATGGCGTAGATGCGGCGGTAGGTCTTCGCGCGCTCGTTCATCCACGAGGCGAACACGGCGTCGCGCGCCTCGCGGAGCTGGATGTACGGGTCCTGCGGGAAGTCCTTCCCCGCCTTCTCGCGGACGAGGGCCTTGAAGTCGCCGACGAGTCCCTTCAGGTCGGCGGCGCCGAGGCCGGTGTCGTTCTTCACGCCCTTGATGAGCTTCCGCTCCTCGATCTTCCGCTCGAATCCCTTCTTTTCCATGTCGTAGACGACGCTCGCGAACATGGAGATGAAGCGGCGGTAGGAGTCCCACGCGAACCGCTCGTTCCCCGTGCGCTTCGCGAGGCCGAGGACGGTCTGGTCGTTGAGCCCGAGGTTGAGGATCGTGTCCATCATGCCCGGCATCGAGTCGCGCGCGCCGGAGCGGACGGAGACGAGGAGCGGCGCCTCGGCGTCGCCGAGCCGCAGGCCGACGAGCTTCTCGACGTGGGCGAGGTGCTTCTTGCACTCGGCATCGAGCCACTTCGGCGACTTCTGCCGGTTCGCGTAGAAGAGGCGGCAGACCTCGGTGCTGATCGTGAAGCCGGGCGGGACGGGGATGCCGGCGTTGGTCATCTCGGCGAGGCCCGCGCCCTTGCCGCCGAGGACCTCCTTCATCTTGCCGTTGCCGTCGGCCTTGCCGCCGCCGAAGAAATAGATGTAGCGCGTCATCAATTCGATCCCTTCTGTATCGTTCGAGAGCGGGCGGCCATCAGGGCCGCCCCTACTTCGGCGGGTCCGCCTTCTCCGGCGCTTTTCCCAGGTTCGTCTCGTCCTCGTCGGGCATGCCGAACAACTCGGCGAAGCTGAACCAGAGCTTCCACTTCCCGCCCTCGTTCACCATCTTGAATTCCTTGGAGGCGCTCTCGTCGTGCGGGTCGGCGAAGACGATGTAGGCCCACTTCTGGTCGGGCGAGAACCGCACACTGTAGAGGAACCAGTCGATGAAGACCATCTCCAGCAGCGCGCCGACCTTCGTCCTCGACATGAAGGTCGACCATCGGCCGTACGAGTACCGCTTCCTGGTCTCCTCGCACAGCTCGCCGTAGGCCTGCCTGTAGTCGCCGTGCCAGAGGTCGCGGCGGTAGTTCGTCAGGGTCTCCTCGGGCGTCTCTCCGGGAAGGGGCGGCCTGTCGTTGTGGCTATTGGGCGCCGAGCACCCGACGGCGGCGAGGAGGGCGAGGGCGACCGCTGCGAGCCTAGCACTACAACGCAACTTCGCTGTCTCGCCCCGAAGGGGCGCGTCAAGACAGCCAGGGACGAAGTCCCTGGGAAAGACGTCCCCATCTGCGGGGGAGCCCTGAAAGGGCGCCCCACGCGCCTGGAACGCCCTTTCAGGGCTCCGCCAAATCGGGCAAACCATGATTCCAGGGCCTTCGGCCCTGGCTATCTTGACGCGCCCCTTCGGGGCTGGGCACGGAACTTGCGTTGTAGTGCTAGTCATGCGGCGCCTTCTTCGGGGTCTCGTCCCCCTTCGGCGCGTCCTCCGGCTGCTTCGGGTCCTCCTGCGGCTGCGGCTGGGGCTGTGGCTGAGGTTGCGGCTGGGGCTGTGGCTGCTGAGGCGGACCCCCGCTGCCTCCCGCGGACTTGTTGACCTTCTGCCGCCACTCCTCCTCCTCGGCGATGAGCTTCACCTCGAGCGAGTCGGGGAGGTGCATGAACTTCGCGAGGCCGAAGTCGATCCGCCACTGGTTGACCTTGAGCTTCTCGTCGTACTCGCTCACCGTGTCGAGGACCGCGCGGTATTGCCTCTGGGTCGGATGCTCGAGGAGGATCCACCCCGTCTTGTGGTCCTTCTCGTAGCCGATTTCGGCGATGTCCCACTCGAGGACCATGCGCTTGAAGAGGCCCCCGACGACGGGGTCGCCGTTCACCATGAGGGCGTATTCGAAGAGGTTGTACCTCTTGTGGAACGTCGCGGAGTAGTAGTGGTACTGCTGCGCGACGTTCCCCTCGCGCACGGCATCGCGGAACCTGGCGAACATCTCCGTGGCGTCCGAGGTCCGGTCGCTCACGGTCCCGTTGTGGGGTCCGATTCCGTGGCATCCGCCGACAACGGCAGCGAGGAAGAGGAGGGTGAGGGGTCGCAAGGTGTGCTCCATTCCCGGCGATCGGCGGAGATGATCGTTTCCGCGCGCGTGGAAGTCAAGCGATCCCCGCTCATTCGCCCTTGACTGCATTTTTCACCCTCCTATAATCGCAAGGGCAATGGCTGTTTCCCGCACGCCTCACGCCGATGGAGCCTCGCCGCACATGCAGGAGCGCAAGCCTCTCGGGAAGATCCTGGAGGAGATGAAGGTCGTCACCCCGAGGCAGGTGAAAGAGGCGCTCCAGTTCCAGCGCGAGAACCCCGGCAAGAAGCTCGGCGAGATCCTCATCGAGAAGAAGCTCGCCACCTCCTCTCAGGTCACTGAGGCCCTAGCGAAGCAGTTCGACATGCCGTTCGTCGACCTGAAGGCCTTCGAGATCAAACCGGAGGCCGTCCAGGCGGTGAACCGCCAGGTCGCCGAGGAATACAAGATCATCCCGATCAAGAAGGCCGGCCGCGCCCTCACCGTCGCGATGGCCGACCCCCTCGACTTCTTCACGCTCGACAACCTCCGCTTCATCCTCAACATGGAGGTGGAGTGCGTCCTCGCGACGAAGGAGGACCTCACGGAGGCCTTCGAGCGCTGCTACAGCGGCAAGGGGCACGACGACCTCGCGAAGGTGATCGAAGAGACCACGATGTCGGACGTGCAGGTCCGCGGCGCCGTGGAGTCGCAGGGCGGCGAAACGACCGAGGACGACGACGCGCCCGTCATCCGCCTGGTGACGCTCATCATCTCCGAGGCGGTGAAGCAGCGCGCGAGCGACATCCACATCGAGCCGATGGAGAAGAAGCTCCGCATCCGGTACCGGATCGACGGCCAGTGCAAGGAGATGGACTCGCCGCCGAAGCGCCTGCAGGGGTCGATCCTCTCCCGCGTGAAGATCATGGCGACGATGGACATCGCGGAGAAGAGGAAGCCGCAGGACGGCCGCATCAAGATCAACACGCTCGGCAAGGAGCTCGACCTGCGCGTGTCGGCACTCCCCTGCTCGCACGGCGAGTCGATCGTCATGCGAATCCTCGACAAGCAGGCGAGCCTCGTCAGCCTCGAGGAGCTGGGATTCCACCCCGACGACTACAAGCGGTTCAAGGGGATCATCAAGAAGCCGAACGGCATCTTCCTCGTCACGGGCCCCACGGGGTCGGGGAAGACGACGACGCTGTACGCCGCACTCAAGGAGCTGAACAAGCCCGACGTGAAGATCATCACGGCGGAGAACCCCGTCGAGTACAACCTCGCGGGGATCAACCAGGCGGAGGTGAAGGCGGGGATCGGCCGCACGTTCGCGCGGATCCTGCGCGCCATGCTGCGCCAGGCGCCGAACATCATCCTCGTCGGGGAGATTCGCGACACGGAGACCGCGGAGATCGCGGTCCAGGCGGCCCTCACGGGGCACCTTGTGTTCTCGACCCTCCACACGAACGACGCCCCGAGCGCGATCACGCGCCTCATCGACATGGGCGTGAAGCCGTTCCTCGTCGCCAGCTCCGTGCAGGCGGTCATGTCACAGCGCCTCGTGCGCATCCTCTGCTCGAACTGCAAGGAGCCGTACATGCCGGAGGATCTCGAGCTGCGGATGCTCGGCATCAAGCCCGAGGACGCGGAGGGGAAGAACGTCTGCAAGCCGGTCGGCTGCGACGAGTGCAAGGGGAAGGGCACGCGCGGGCGCAAGGGCGTCTTCGAGCTGATGGAGATGAACGCCACGCTCCGCGACATGGCCTTCAAGAAGCAGGCGTCGAACAAGATGCGCGAGCAGGCGCGCCTGAACGGGATGGTGACGCTGCTCGAGGACGGCGTGCGGAAGATCCTCGACGGCATCACCACGATCGAAGAGGTCATGAACATCGCGCACCGCGAAGACATCACCTACTAGCGGAGACCCACGGTGGAACTGAGCCGCCTCTTGAACCTGGTCGTCGAGAAGAAGGCGTCCGACCTGCACCTCACCGTCGGCCTCCCCCCGACGATCCGCCTGCACGGCCGCCTGCGGTCGCTCAACCTCCCCCCGCTGACGCCCGACGACACGGTCGCCTTCATGAAGGCGATCTCGAGCGAGCGGTGCCAGCAGGAGCTGAAGGAGAAGGGGGGCTCCGACTTCGGGTTCGCCTTCGAGAAGAAGGCGCGGTTCCGCGTCTCGATCTACATGCAGAAGGGTTGCTGCGGGATCGCCCTGCGGTTGATCCCGAGCAAGCTGCTCTCCTTCGAGGACATCGGCCTGCCGCCGACGGTGAAGAACCTGCTCTTCAAGCCGAGAGGCCTGATCCTCGTGACGGGCCCCACGGGGTCGGGGAAGACGACCACGCTCGCGACGATGATCGACTTCGTGAACACGGAGTCGGACTGCCACATCATCACGGTCGAGGACCCGATCGAGTACTATCACGAGCACAAGAAGTCGATCGTCACCCAGCGCGAGATCGGCGTCGACGTCGGGACGTTCTCGGAGGCGATCCGGCGCGGGCTGCGTATGGACCCCGACGTGGTGCTGGTCGGAGAGATGCGAGACCTGGACACGATCCAGACGGCGATCACGGCGGCCGAGACGGGGCACCTCGTGTTCGGCACGCTGCACACGACGGGGGCGGCGCGCACGATCAACAGGATCATCGACGCCTTCCCGCAGGAGCAGCAGGAGCAGATCCGCGCGCAGCTCTCGACGTCGGTCGTCGCGGTAATCTCGCAGATGCTGCTGCCGCGGGCCGATCAGCCGGGCGTCATCGCGGCGTTCGAGATCATGCTGATGACCCCCGCCATCGAGCACCTGATCCGCGAGAACCAGACGCACAAAATCATCAGCGCGATCCAGACGGGCGCGAAGCAGGGGATGTTCCTGCTGGACGACTACCTGTTCAACCTGTTCGTCCAGAAGAAGATCACCTACCAGGACATGATGGGCGCGGCCCAGCAGCCGGCGGACCTCCAGCAGAAGGTCATGGAGTACAGCCAGCAGCAGCAGGGGCCGAAGAAGGCGTAATGGAGAGGCGCCCGGCAGGGCGCCGGCCCGCTGCGCGGGCGCCCCGTCGCCAGCCGTGAGGCTGGCGAGGAGCGGTCATCGCGTCGGGCGGAACGACTCGACGACGGAGCGGACGTCCTCGGCGGCTCGCTGAGTGGATCCCCGGTTGCCGACCGCGCGAATGCTGACCGACCACTCCCCCACCTCGCCGACGTAGAGGTCGAACTCGGTCTCCCCCTCGACGCGCAGGCGCTTCCAGCGGGCGCGGGAGGTGACGACCTCCTCGTCGGCCGCGATTCGCGACCCGCGCAGCCCGCTCCACTGGTCGCGGATCCGAGCGACCTCCCGCTCGGGCGCCTCCTGCACTTCGTGCTTCTCGCGCGCCTCGATCGTGATCTGCACCCCGCTCGCCGAGAAGGTCGTCACGCCTGCGGCCGGCGTCTCGACGCGGTACCCCGCCGGCGCGGTGGCCGTCCAGCCCTCCTCCGACGCGTGGGGCGTCTCCTTCGCCACCTCCGCCGGCCGCAGGAGGATCCACGCGGTCCGCCCGACCTGCCCCGCGCACGCAAGGGCCGCCAGCAGGACCGCGATCCGCGCGACGAGCGGCCCCCCCCTCTCCGTGAGCGGCGCCCGGAATGGCAGGACGGCTGCGAGGAGGCCTCCCCCCGCGATCGCGAGCAGGGTCTCGCGCGCGGCCTCCCGGGCGGTGAAGACGAGGATCAGGATGTTCACGAGGAGGATCGGCGCGGAGCCGACGAGGAGCGATCGGCGGAAGGTCCACGGCAGCGCGCGTCGCAGCGCGCCCATCGCGAGCGTCGCGCCCATCAGGGCGAACACGGGAGAGGTCGGGCCGGGGAGGACGAGCCATCCGGCCTTGGCGGCCCACCACCCCGCCCCGACGGCGGGGAGGAACCACATGGCGAAGAAGGCGGCCCACCCGTAGAGCCGCTCGATCATCGCGCCGAGCGCGAGGAGGCTGATGACCGTGAGCGCGAGGTAGAGCACGACCATGCCGCTGGTCTCGCTGGGCGCGGGCATCAGGATGGTGTTTACGAAGAGGAGGTCGGGCCGGCTCGAGGGCGTCCGATACTGCGGCCAGAACATCGCTCCCCGCAGGACGACGGTCCACTGCTGCGCGAGGAACAGGGCGACGATCGCCACGGTCATCGCCCAGGTCGCCCACGGCCGCCTGGCGCGGTAGGCGAGCGCGAGGTTGGTCTGCTCGGCGACGATCGCGCGCAGGTCGGGAGGCGCCTCCCCCGCGAGGGCGGCGCGCACCGCCTTCGCGAGCGTCTTGGCGACTGCGCGGAGGGGGCGGATCGCGTCGACGTCCCCTCGCATCGTGCCGTCGGCGAGGTCGATCTCGGCGGCGCGGAGGATCGGCTCGGTCCCCTCCCGCGGCGTGGCGTGGTCGAGGGCCGCGAGGTCGGCCGGCGCGCCCGTCCCGTGCAGCAGGACGAGGAGCGCGATCCCGCGCGTCGGAGGCTTCCCCGGCTTGAAGCGCGCGGCGAGCGAATCCATCGTGCGGCGGGCGCCGGTGGCGTCGTGAGGCGCGGGGGTGAGCATCACCCAGAACGGGTCGCCGTGGATCTCCCCCTCGAAGACGATCTCGTCTCCGACGGGGGCATGGGGGCGGAGGCCGTTCCCCTCGAGGAGGCGCGGGATCGCGTGGGCGATGAGGGCGGTCGGGGCGATCATCCGCCCGAGCGGACCTTGTGGTCGGCCTGTTCCGCCTCCGAGGCCATCTTCTTGCGCGTCTCGACGAGGCGGGCTCGGAGGGCCTCATCGGAGAGGGCGAGGATCTCGATGGCGAGGATGCCGGCGTTCTTCGCTCCGCTGGGCCCGATCGCCATGGTGGCGACGGGGACGCCTCCGGGCATCTGCACGGTCGCGAGGAGGGCGTCGAGGCCGTTGAGGGCCGACCCGCCGAGGGGGACGCCGATTACGGGGAGGATGGTGTGCGCGGCGACGGCGCCTGCGAGGTGCGCGGCGGCGCCGGCGCCGGCGATGATCACGCGGAAGCCGGCGGCCTCGGCGCCCGTGACGAACTCGCGCACGCGGTCGGGCGTGCGGTGGGCGGAGAGGACGCGCAGCTCGTGCGGCACGTCGTGCTCGGCGAGGACTTCCGCGGCCTTCTTCATGGCCTCGAGGTCGGAGGCGCTGCCCATGAGGATGGCCACCTTCGGCGCTGTGGGCTTCTTCGCCATAGGGCGGGCATTGTACTGAAATGCCGGGGATGGGCAACGGTAGGAGTCCACTGAAGACACTGAACACACTGAAAGGGCGCTGGGAGGTTTTCAGTGTGTTCAGTGTCTTCAGTGGACCATCCCCGGAACGGGCATGAGGCGGAGCGCCCCATGCGCCACACGACAGACGGCTCGCCCCCGGGTTCGCTGCGCGATCACCCGTGCGCGGGCCATGTTGCGCGGGGCCCACGCACATGCTCCCGGGCACGCCGCGTGCAGGAGCGAAGCGCATGCTGTGGCTCCGTCGATTGTCGGAGGGGCACCGCGCGCCGCTCGCGCTCCTCGTCCTCACGATGGCCGCGGCCGGGCTCCTCGGCCACGTCGTGCGCTACCCGGTGGCGAGAGGGGCGCTCGCGAAGATCCAACCCGAATGGCGCTCGTTGGGCTGATCGCCGCTCGCGCTGCCCGTGGGGCTGCAGCTCGCGACCGAACCGGACCCTTCTCTCCGCGCACTCCGGATCTCCGAGGTGCGCCAAGACCTGATTCGTGTGCTGAGGCGCGATCATCCCCTGCAGCTCGACCCCTGGTTCGTCATCCTCTACATCGACGACCCAGACCCGCGGATCCGTTCGGCAGGCGAGAATTGGCCGGACCGTCGCGTCGCCGCCTGCTGGAGGGGGCGATGATCAACGCCGCGCGGCCGGTGTACTTGCCGGACGGGCGACACACTGGGGGCCCCCACCCGAGCGACGACGTCGTGTCGTTGGATGGCTGCGATGTTCGCCTCAGTCTTTGGGAAGGCGAAGTCCTCGTCTGCGCCGCCGGCTGGATCGCAGTCATCCGCGGGGTCTCGCTGACCCTCGGAATCGCATGCGGGTTCCTTTCCATCCGTTCCTTCGATCCTGTCGCTCCCTGGGGGATCCTCCTTCTGGGTCTGACTCCGTTCCTCGTGGCGCTCCACGGGCTCGGCGTCCTCCGGCGCGGAACGCCCTGCAAGCGCTACGTCCTCCTGGGCGCCGCGGCGTGGCTGGTTTGGTTCGCCTCTCGTCTCGCCTGCGTCACGACGCTCGGGGAGTTCCTGCAGGTGGACCGACTGTGGTGTCACCCCATCCGGCTCTCGTTCCTGCCGGCGTTCCTGTTCCCGGAGCTGCTCGTCTGGTGGGCGCTGTGTCGAAGGGAGGGAGTTCGTGCGTTCGAGTCGGCCCCTCGCCCCGTCCCCTCCCTCCTCGATGCCCTGCGCCTCCGCCGAACTCCCCGCATCCTGCTGGCCTCGGGTGCGGTCGCTCTTGCGTTCGCCACTTCCGCAGCCGTGGCCCTGCTCCTCCCCGGCGTCCTCGTCGCTGTCTGGCCCCAGTGGATGTGAGGCGTCATCCGAGCCGGCGGGCACGGTTCTGACCTGTCTCGGCGTCGTCGGCGCACTCGGCGGACCGGACCCGCCCTCGTGCAACTGCCGCTCAAGCGAATCGCCGTGAATGGCCGATAATCCAGACGAGGGCGGGAGGAGGCGGCCTGCCCCCATTTCACCCATTCCGGGGGCGTTCATCATGCGAATTGCCGCAGGACTCGCGGGGGCGCTCGCCGCGGCCCTCCTCGCGGGCTGCTGGAGCCAGGACCAGGATCAGGACCGGCACAGCGGGAAGTGCAGGGACCCGAAGGCCCGACAGGCCCTCGAGGCCGCGCGCAGGCTGTCCGACGAGGACGGCCTCGACGGCCCCCTCCAGCCCCACATGCGCGAGGCGTACCGAGACCTCCGCCAGGAGACCGCCTCGAGGTGCGGAGAGGACGACCAGGCCGACCTCTCCCCCGACGGGAAGCAGATCGCCTTCGCCTCCACCGACCTCTCCCCCGCCGCCGACATCTTCGTCAAGCCCGTCGGAAGCCCCGCGCAGATGCAGAAGTCGTTCCACACCGCCCAGGACGCCTTCCCCCGCTTCTCCCCGGAGGGGAAGTGGATCGCCTTCGCCTCCGACCGCAACGGGAACTGGGACATCTTCATCATGGACTCGACGCAGAACGGAGCAGTGCGCCAGGTGACGAGCGGCTCCGCCGACGACATCGCGCCGACCTGGGCCCCCGACGGGAAGCGGATCGCCTACTGCTCTCGGAACGTCGACGGCGAGTGGGAGATCTGGATCGTCAGCCTGGAGACCGCCCAGCTCACCCGGCTCGGGCCGGGGCTCTACCCGAGGTGGTCTCCGAAGGACGATCGGATCGCCTTCCAGCGGCCGCGCAACCACTGCGGGACGTGGTACGGCGTCTACATCGTCGACACGACGGGGAACAACGTGACCGAGCTGGTCGCGCCGCCGGGCTGGGGCGCCATCAACCCGACCTGGGACCCGAGCGGCGAGTGGATCGCCTTCGCGAGCGTGAACAAGAGCCCCGCCGCGCGCGCCGAGAACCGCGTGGACAAGGGAGACGACATCTGGATCGTCCGCGCCGACGGGACGTCGATGGCGCAGATCACCTGCGACGACGCCCCGGAGTGGGACCCGTGCTGGGGCCACGACGGACGGATCTACTTCACCGCCACGCGGGACGGCCACCAGAACCTCTGGAGCATCTCGCCGCTCGTGCCGGGAAGCGAGCCGAAGTAGTCCATCGGGAGGGAGGGGAACCGATGCGCGCCTGGCTCCTCGTGCTGCCGCTCCTCGCGGGGTGCAGCTTCCATTCGACGAAGTACCTGCAGTACCCGGCCAACCCGTACACGCAGGTGACGACGATCGCCGTCGCCCCATTCCTCTCCGAGGGGAAGGGGGACGGCATGCTCGCCGCCGAGGTCTTCGCGACCGAGCTCGCGCAGGTGCCGGGGATCCGCGTGATCCGCCCGAGCCACGTGAAGGAGGCCGTCCTCAAGGACTCCGCGCGGATCGCGAACGTGCAGGAGGCGCTGGGCGCGGCGAAGCGGCTCGGCGCGGACGCGATCATCGTGGGGTGCGTCACGGAGTACGATCCCTATCCCCCGCCGATCGCGGGGATGGCGATCCAGATGTTCGCCGAGAGCGCGATGCCGCCCGCGAACGGAGGCGACCCGACCGCCGAGGTGCTCGCGGGGCGGCCGCTGGAGGTGACACCCGCGGAGCAGCGCTACCTCGTGATCGCGTTCGAGCGCGTGTTCGATGCGCACCAGGCGGCGACACGCGAGGAGCTGAAGCAGTACGCCGAGGCGTTCACCCCCCAGGACCGCGGGTTCCAGGGAGAGGGGTACTTCCTCGGGGTGTACGAGAGGTACCTCCACTTCTGCGCGAACGTGATGATCCGCCAGGTCATGAGGGTCCCGGGTCCGTACTTCCCAGGGGCGAAGAAGGAGACTGAGGGGAAACACTGAACGAGGCGTCGTTCAGAACGGGGTCACAGATTCTCCCCGTTCGTAATCGTAGTCGTAATCGTTCAGGCCAAAACGATTACGACTACGATTACGAGGCCCGTGAATCGGTGTCACCGAGAAACGCC
>Ga0209514_10007437_pt1 | contig 12924 bp, 11 predicted proteins | sample Subgrocontami58m_FD_187452 | JGI IMG/M metagenome (GOLD analysis project Ga0209514, IMG submission 187452) | Subsurface groundwater microbial communities from S. Glens Falls, New York, USA - GMW37 contaminated, 5.8 m (SPAdes) (version 3) | ecosystem: Environmental > Aquatic > Deep subsurface >...
GATGGGCAGGCCGCTTCTGCCCGCCGAGAACACCGGCAGGCCAGCCAGCCCTTCCGCGATGTACGCGAGAAGCGCCAGCGCCCCGCGCTTGCTGCCCAGGGCGGCGCCGGTCAGGAGCACGGCCAGGGTCTGCGCGGTAATGGGAACAGGGGTGAACGGCAGGAAGACGGCGATTCGCGCGGAGAGTGCGATCACCGCGCTGAAGCCGATGACCAGGAGCGCGTCCCGCATCAGCGTTCGGGAGACGCTGAGGTTGCGCCCAGGTAGCAGAGCGTCGAACAGGGTTGCCGGACGGGCTTGGTTCTGCATCAGTTCCTCCTGTGTGCTGTGTGTGCTCGGTTCAGGTGTTATCCGTGGGAGCGATATGGCAGGCGGATGCCGGCGTCGGACGACGCGGAGAGCATCGCCGCCTCACGTCCTATGCCGATGACGGCGCGGGCGGCGGGTCCCACCGGAGCGCCATGGCGGCGTACGTCAGCCCTGCCCCGAATGCGAGGAGCAGGACGTTGTCGCCGGGCTTCAACCGTCCCTCGTCCACCGCGTCGCAAATGGCGATGGGAATGGTCGCCGAGGACGTGTTGCCGTACCGGTCAATGTTGCAATAGACCTTCTCCGGGGGTACTCCCAGCGCTTTTCCCGTGGCGTCAAGGATGCGCTTGTTGGCCTGGTGCGGGATGACGACGTCCACGTCCGACAGCTTCCAGTTCATCTTTCCCAGAAGCTCCTGCCCCGCCTTGCTCATGACGCGGACCGCCTGTTTGAAGACCTCCGGCCCCTGCATCACGGTGAAATACTCACCGGGCGGCCCCGCCTCCTCCGCCACGTCGAACGGCCCTCTGACGAAGAGGACGTCCGCGTGGTCGCTGTCGCAGCCGAGGACGAAGTTGGACGGGTCGTCCTTCGCCTCCGCCGACGCCTGAACCACGACCGCGCCCGCGCCGTCGCCGAAGAGGACGCACACCCGCCGGTCCTTCTGGTCAATGATGCGGCTCAGTATCTCGCTGCCGATGACCAGAATGGTGCGGAAGGCGCCGGTCCTGATGAAATTGTAGGCGGTGGCGAGGCCATAGACGAAGCCCGGACAGGCCGCCCACAGGTCGAACGTGGCGGCGCGCTTTGCGCCGATCTTGCGCTGGATGATGGACGCGGTCGCGGGGCTGGTCTTGTCCGGCGTCATGGTGGTGAGGATGATGAGGTCTATGTCCGTAGGAGAGATGCCCGCGCGCTTGATGGCCATGCGGGCGGCCTCCGCGCCTATGACGGACGCGGACTCATTGGGGCCGGCCCAGTAGCGCTTGCGGATGCCCGTCCGCTCCACGATCCAGTTGTTGCTTGTCTCGACCATCCGCTCCATGTCGGCGTTGGTGAGGCCTCTGGCGGGAACCGCTTTCCCCCAGCCTATGATCCGTGGCCCCATTTTTCCTCCGTCGCTCATGGTCGCGCGCCGCCTTCATCTCCTTGCGGCAAGCGTTGTTCAGTATAGCAAGAGTCGCTCGGACGGTCAACCTGAGCGCTTGTATTAAGGCTTGCGCGAGGCATGGTGGCGCCTGTCTGTGCAACGCCCCGTGCCTTACCCCTTTTCCCCCTCCAAACCTGGAGGAAAATAGAGAGACGGGGGATACCCCCGTCGGCCCCCGCAGGGGAACCCTCGGTTCCCTGCACTCTTCACAGAGGTTGACCCGAGGGGAAGCTCCACCGGACCCGCTCGCTCCGAGCTTGTCGAAGGGTGAGCAGACAGGCTTTTGACACACGTAAGCTGATAGTGTCCGTGACCATGACGCCGTCACCGTTCGCGCTACGCATGCGCATCGCGGAAGTGTGGCGGAGCACCCTCCGCTTGACACTCCCATTGCCCTGCCCTATGATGGGCCAAATAGTCCCGTAGGAATTTCCTATGGGTTTGAGATACGGCAGGAGGCGGGAGTCTTTCATGGCCGCGCTCAGCCTGGCGCTGGGCAGAGGCAGCGTCCTGAGTCCACACGCGGGCCCTCCGCGTTTTCCCCATTTCAGGCACCTCGTTCCATGGCGTTTCTCCGCGGCTTTTTCAGGCGGCATGCAGCCCCCTGTCCAAAGGAGTCAATGTGCGCACCGTGGCCCTTGATGTCTTTCCCGAGACCGCTTCGGTAGCTCCCTCCGGCCATCTGGTCATCGGCGGATGCGACGCCGTGGAGCTGGCGCGTCGCTTCGGCACGCCGCTGTACGTCTTCGACGAGCAGACGCTGCGCGGCATGTGCCGCGCCTTCGTCGGCGAGTTCGGGCGGCGTCATCCTCAGAGCCAGGTGCTCTACGCCAGCAAGGCGTACATCAATCCGGCTCTGGCCCGCATCTTCAAGGAGGAGGGGCTGGGCCTGGACGTGGTGTCCGCCGGGGAGATGGCCATTGCGCGGGCGGCGGGCTTTCCGCTGGAGCGCGTGTACTTCCACGGCAACAACAAGGGGCCGGAGGAGCTGAAGCTGGCCCTGGAGTGGGGAATAGGGCGGGTGGTGGTGGACAACTTCCACGAGCTCGACCTGCTGGACCGCCTTGCGCGGGAGGCTGGCAAGGTGCAGGACGTGCTCGTCCGCGTTTCTCCGGGCGTTGACCCGCATACGCACGCGCACACCACGACGGGCATCCTGGACAGCAAGTTCGGGATGTCCATCCAGACAGGCCAGGCGGAGCAGGCCGTCGCGCGGGCGCGGAAGGCGAAAGGGCTGCGCTTGATGGGTCTGCACTATCACCTGGGCTCTCCCATCTTCGAGCTGGAGCCGTACGCCCAGGGGATGGGCGTCGTGCTGGAGTTCGCGGCGGCCATGCGCCAGCGCCACGGGCTGGACATGCGGGAGCTGAGTCCCGGCGGCGGCTTCGCCGTGCAGTACACGCGCCAGGCGCCGCCCGCCGTGGGGCAGTACGCGGAGGTCATCGTCAACGCGCTGCGCCAGGGCTGCGACGCGCACAACCTGCCGCTGCCGCGCCTGGTGCTGGAGCCGGGGCGGGCCATCGTCGGCAGGGCGGGCGTGGCCCTGTACACGGTGGGCGCCCGGAAGGACATTCCCGGCGTGCGCACCTACGTGTCCGTGGACGGCGGCATGGGCGACAATATCCGCCCCGCCATCTACGGCTCCGAGTACGAGGCGCTGGTCGCGAACAAGGCGAAGGCGGCCCCCGCGGAGAAGGTCAGCATCGCGGGAAAGTACTGCGAGTCCGGCGACATCCTCATCAAGGACATCACGCTGCCCCCGCTGGAGGCGGGCGACGTGCTGGCGGTGCCCGCGTCCGGGGCGTACTGCCTGTCCATGGCCAGCAACTACAACGCGAGCCTCAAGCCGCCCATCGTGCTTGTGAAGGACGGCGAGGCGAGGCTTATCCGCAGGCGGGAGACCTTCGACGACCTCCTGCGCTGCGACGTGTACTAAGTCGAGGAGGAGTTATCGTGGGGTGGGGTCTGGTGGGCCATCGGGACGCAGTCGTCCAGCTCAGCCGCGCGCTGGCGACGGGGCGGCTGGCGCACGCCTACCTCTTCACGGGGCCGAAGGGCGTTGGCAAGGGCGCACTGGCCCGCGCGCTGGCGCGGGCGGTGAACTGCGCCGCCGCGGAGCCGCCCTGCGGCGAGTGCGCGTCGTGCAGGCGCATCGGCGCGGGCAAGCACGCCGATGTGCACATCGTGGGCATGGACATGAAGGGCGGCAAGGCGCGCACGGAGATCAGCATCGAGCAGGTGGAGGAGATGCAGCGCCTCGCCGCTCTGCGGCCCTTCGAGGGCCGGTCCAGAGTGTTCATCGTGGACGGGGCCGAGCGCATGTCCTCCGAGGCCGCGAACCGTCTGCTGAAGACGCTGGAGGAGCCGCCGCCCCAGGTGTTGCTCATCCTGCTCACCGCGAACGAGCGGGAGCTTCTGCCCACGCTGCTCTCGCGCTGCCAGCCCATCCGGCTGCGGGCGCTGGCGGAGGCGGACGTGCGGGCGGCGCTGCAAGAGCGCGGCATGGTGGAGGATGTGGCGCGGCGCGTCGCGCGGCTGGCGCAGGGGCGCGTCGGCTGGGCGCTCGCGGTCGCCGCCGACGGGACGCTGCTCCAGAAGCGGGAGGAGCGGCTGGACCAGGTGGCCGGGCAGACGCAGGCGGACAGGGAGCAGCGGTTCGCGTTCGCCGTTGAACTGGGGACTCTGTTCAGCCGCAACCGGGAGGAGGCGCGCGTGGTCCTGGAGCTGTGGCGGGAGTGGTGGAGGGACCTGCTGCTGTGGAATACGGGCATGGGCGAGTGGGCGACAAACCTGGACAGGCGCGTGGAGGGAGAGGCCCAGGCCGCCCAACTGGGGCTGGGCGAGATTGCCGCGACGCTGCGGCGTCTCGATGAGACAGCCGTCGCGCTGGAGGCCAACGTGACACCGCGACTGGCGCTGGACGTGCTGGCGCTGTCCATGCCCCGCGTGGAGGCCGTGGCCTCGGGCCGGCCGGAGCAGGCCGCGGAGTCTGTGCGGGATGAGGTGTGACGGACGTGCGACGCGAAAACTGGCGGGAAACGTCTGGCGGCGCTGACGGCGGCCGGAAAGGGACGGAGGACCTGTGACACAATCATCCGTGGGCGCTACTCAACAGCGGGTTGTGGGCATCCGCTTCAAGAAAGCGGGCAAGATAGCGTACTTCGACCCTGTGGGGCTGGACCTGCGCGTGGGCGATATGGTGGTGGTGGAGACGGCCCGCGGGCTGGAGACAGGGCGGGTGGCCATCGGCCCCGACCAGGTGGTGTTCAGCGAGTTCAGGGAGCCTCTGAAGCCGGTCGAGCGCAAGGCGACCGCCGAGGACATGGCCCGGAGGGACGATCTGCAAAAAAAAGCCTCTGAGGCCTTCGGCGTGTGCAAGTCGAAGGCCTCTGGCCTGGGCCTGCCGATGAAGATGCTGGACGCCGAGTACACGCTGGACGAGTCCCGGCTCACCTTCTACTTCACCGCCGATAACCGCGTGGACTTTCGCAACCTCCTCAGAGAGCTCAGCACCTCGTTCCAGTCGCGGGTGGACCTCCGCCAGGTGGGCGCTCGCGACAGCACGAAGGTCATCGGCGGCGTTGGCGTGTGCGGGCGGGAGCTGTGCTGTTCGGCCTGGCTGGTCGAGTTCAGTCCGGTCTCGATGAAGATGGCGAAGGAGCAGGGCCTGCCGCTGAACCCGAGCAACCTTGCGGGGTCGTGCGGGCGTCTGCGCTGTTGCCTGCGCTACGAGTACGAGACCTACCGCCAGACGAACCAGCGGTTCCCCAAAATCGGCGAGCGGGTGACGACGCCGGACGGCGTGGGCGTCGTCGTGGTGGGCCATCCGGTCAAGGAGACCGTCTCCGTCCGTTTCCACGACCAGGAGAAGGACACCGTCGTCGAGGTGCCCCTGAGCCAGATCAAGCGCAGCAACACTGTCGTCGAGCGGGATGACCGGCCGCTCCGGCCCTGCGGCCGTGGCGGGCAGGGTGGGCAGAGCGGGCAGGCGCCCAAGCGTGAGGGGCAGACGCCCAAGCAAGATGAGCCGAAGTAGCGTTCCGGCGGCAGGGACATCGCCGTGGCAGGCTGGGGCGCGTGAGCTTCAAGCTTAAGGCGGCCCTGGCGCTCGCGGGCGTCGTGGCCTTCGCGGCCCTGGCCGTGGCGGCGCACCTCTCGCCCACGTTCACCGGCGACGCGGCGCTGGCGCGTCTGGCGCAGGGCTGGCGTCCGCCGTTCCTCGATGGTCTCCTGCGCGGCGTCAGCTTCATCGGCTACGGGCTGCCCGCGCTGGTGGTCACGCTCGCGGCGGCTGCGGGCCTGTACGCGGTCGGTCGCCGCTGGGACGCCGTGTTCGCGGTGGCGACGCTGCTGGGCGACGCGGCGGACGTGGTGCTGAAGGTGGTCGTCGCGCGACCGCGCCCGGGGGTGGAGTTCGCGCGGGACTACGAGACGCTGCTGACCTTCAGCTTTCCCAGCGGCCACGCCACGCACACGTTTATCTTCTACGGGTACCTCATCGTCGTCGTCGCGGCGCTGCCGGTCGGCGCGACGTGGCGTCGCGCGGCGCAGGCGGCGCTGGCCCTTCTCATCGTCTTGACGGGACTATCGCGCGTGTACCTGGGCGCGCACTGGCCCAGCGACGTCGTGGGCGGCTGGCTGCTGGGCGCGCTGATGCTGTGGGCGCTGCTGGCGGCGCGGCGACGGATACCGCGTGCGGGCCGCGACTGAAGCGCGACGCGGGGCGGCTATGCCTGCGCGACCGACCCGCCGACCTTCTCCGGCTTGATTTTGAGGATGAGACGCACCTCGTCCTTTCGACGGAACGGGTACGCGTCCTTGCCCAGGTACTTCCTCGCCAACGTGTCAATGTGGGCGTCCGCGCCCGTGGTCGTGACCTCCACAACCGTGCCGCGGACCTGCAGGGTCACGTAGCTGTCGGCGGGGTCCACCACGGAGAGCGCGACGCGCGGGTTGCGCTGCACGTTCCTGGTCTTGAGCCGTCCCTCCGCGGTGTTGACCAGAATGTACTCGCCGTCCGTGTCCACCCAGACGGGAGTGACCTGGGGCGAGCCGTCCCTCATCAGGGTCACAACGTGGGCCAGCGCGGGCTTGTTCAGGAGCTGGACTGCCTTGTCGGGGAGTTTTGTCGCCATCGTGTCGGGCCTTTCATAGACTGCCTGTGAAATATCCGCGCACTGCGACCGTCGGGCCGTCGGCGCTGAAACTATTCTAAGAATAGCATGAATACGTGGTCGCGACAAGGGTCGGAACACGGCGCTCCACGTTGGGCTTGGCGGACGGTCGGCATCTGACGGGCGGGCGTATAATGGCAGCCAAAGAGATGTCCGGAGGCTAGACCAATGGAGAAGACGAAAGAGAAATCGGGCGAGCGCAGAGGCGGCGGAGTGCGGGCCAGGACCCCGATCATCGAGGTCCCGGAAGGCCACGTCATTGTATCACGCGATTGGCTGGAGGGTATTCTCGAAGAGCTGAAGGATGTCAGGGCCGTCCGGCGCGCACGGCGGGCGAAAAAGCTGTACACCCTCGCCGAGGTCAAACGTGACTTGAAGCGCGATGGGAAAGTATAGAGTCCTGCTGCCGGGCTTCGCGCGGCGTCAACTGCGCGCTCTCTCGCCTGATGTCGTATCGCGGATACTGCACAGGCTGGACGAGTTGGAAGAGGACCCGTTTCGTTATATCGAGGGGAAGCTTCAAGGGGAGGAAGGCTTCAAGACCAAGGTAGGGGACTATCGCGTTACTTTCGTGATAGACACGGAGCGGCGGGAGGTCATCATCGCCCGTATCGGGCACAGGCGCGATGTCTATGATCGGTAGGCGCGCTGGTAGCTGATAGAAAGCGACATCAGGCAAACAGTTGGCCCGTCCCTATCGGCGTGCTATAGTCGGGGCGGAGCCGCCGGAGCGCTGCTCGACGCGCGTATAGGAGGTGTTGACGATGAAACTCAAGTGGCTGGGGCACGCATCCTTCCTCATCACGGCCTCGGACGGCACACGCATCATCACGGACCCCTACAAAACGGGCGGCCCGCTGACCTACGCGCCCATCGCGGAGTCGGCGGACATCGTCACGGTCAGCCATGAGCACGGCGACCACAGTAACGCGGGCGCCGTCAAGGGCAATCCGCAGGTCGTCAGGGGCGCGGGGAGCACAACGATTCGCGGCGTGACCATCAGGGGCGTCGCCACGTACCACGACACCGAGCAGGGCAGGCAGCGCGGGCCGAACACCGTCTTCGTCATCACCGTGGACGGCGTGCGCGTCGTCCACCTCGGCGACCTGGGCCACGCTCTCGACGAGAAGCAGCGGCAGGAGGTCGGCCCGGTGGACGTCCTGCTGACGCCGGTGGGCGGGACCTACGCCATTGACGGCCCGACGGCGGCGCAGGTCGCCGACGCGCTGAAGGCGCGCGTGACGGTGCCGATGCACCCGCGCAACGCCCGCTGCACCTATCCCATAACCGACGCCGGGCCGTTCCTGGCGAAGCGCGTGAACGTGCGGACGGTGGACGGCAGCGAGGTGGAGTTCACGAAGGAGCGCCTGCCGGAGAAGGCGGAGACGGTGGTGCTGAAGCACGCGCTGTAAAGGGGAAGTGAACGCACGCTTTATCCTCATGGGTCAAGTGTGTACCAAGTCATAAGTGTTGGCAGTGGGAGCTACGGCGTGAGCAATTGTAGCCTCCAAAGCATCATGCCCGACAGGTTTTGCAAGGCTTAAGTCCGGCGTCTAGGGCTTCCTGATGCGATGAAAACTCTTGGGGGCTAGAGATGTATTGGACCCACGGGCAATCAGTTCGGTGGAAATGCTTTCGGTATGAACTAGCGACAAATGACGTTGAGTCATCGTCCTCGGCAACACCACGCTTGTTTTCTAATTCTTGAATTTGGGTGCGCAGTAATGCGTTTTCTTCCTTCAGGTCTCTGTTCTGTCTGGTCAGGCGCCTATTCTTTGCTTGGAGTGCCTCGGACAGAGCCATAATCCGCTGGGTTAATTCTTGGACGGCTCCATCGGTTGTCTGCTTTTTCATGAAACATTCACCTCTTGGCTACGTCTCATTGTCTCACTAGCTACGAGGTATTGTGACCCAATAATAGCCTTGCAACTGTTCCGAAGCAACGCCTCGCGCGTTCATTCCCTGCTCTTGGTTGCGTTGGCACCTTTGAAGTGCGATTATGCGGAGCGCCTTCTTTCAAAAAACCGCTGCCTACCCTGCATCTCTCCCATGGGCGGTTGGACGAAGTAGGAACCCAAAATTAATATATTGGACGCATGACGCTTGTTGTGCCTTGACTCTTGAGTGCAACTCGTGTAAAAAGATCCTAACTCGCAGAAACTGCATCTCCTATTCGTGCAATGAAGGGGTATCATGCCTAACGGGCTCAAACTCGTAATCACTATCGCCGCCGGCCTTATTCTAGGGGTCGGCATCGCTGGTCAATCCGGCTGGGTATGGTTGTTTCTTATATTAGGCTTCCTATTGGGGCTAGTTTGGGCAAGCGCTCCACACACCAACTTAGACTCGCTTCTCAAGGGCGGAGTTCCAGGTGCATTGGTGGGTGGTATAGCAGGGCAGATGGCATTTGGCTCAGTCGGCACAGTCGTCGGCGCGCTGGTTTGCGCCATTATCGGAGGTATGTTGACGTGGGAGCGTTAGTGTCGCTGGATTCTTAGAATTGGAGGCAGAGCATGGGTTCTCGTCTCTATTCCCTGAGTTTTGGCGAACGATGGAAAGTAGGCCGTGCCTTTGGGTTTCCGGTCACAGCAGACTTCGACCCCAGAACAAACATGCAGGCTCGAATTCAGGCTATCGCAGCACTTGAGACTGCTCTACAAAAGAACCCTAATGAATGGCTGTTTTGGTGGATACTCGCAGATATGTACAGCAGGATGGGCAACATAAGCGGTGTCGTGAGATCTGCCCTCCGCGCTTGGGGGCTACGGCCGGATGATCCGCGCACGGTGTTCGGTGCAGGTTCAGCACTTCTATTGCTTGCCGACGTGGGCGATGCCGAGGAGCAAAAGACCGCAGTCGCACAGAGAATGCGGGCAGAGAAGCTGGGAATTCTAAAGGAACTTGAATCTACCCCAGACGAGGCGGCAAGGAAAGCAATGGGGTTCTTTGTCCAGGCACTTGATATGGGACTTCCGTCGGAAGACGTGATGGAGGTAAGAGGATGGGTTCATACTCTGCATCAACGGTTTCCAAACCTCTCTCGCGGGGGATGAAACTAAGGAACCTTCTCTCCTATGAAGGTGTGCAAACCCATAGTTAGGAAAGAAGTGGAGCGGGTGATGGGATTCGAACCCACGACTCCCTGCTTGGGAAGCAGGCACTCTACCGCTGAGTTACACCCGCCCGCGACAGAAGCGATTATAGCATAGCGCCCCGGCGCTCTTAATACAGCGCCTTCTCCCTCTCCAGCGCGTCCGCCTCAGCGTCGGCGAGGCCCAGCACCTCGCGGAAGATGTAGCGCGTGTGCTCGCCCACGACCGGCGTGGGACGGCGGACGCGGAGCGGCTCCGGCCCGACCTGCCACGGCGCGACCGACGTGACCTCCTCGCCCGTGCGCGGGTGCGTGATCTCCATGAACACGCCGCGCTGGCGGAAGTGCGGGTCGCGGGCCAGCTCCGTGGGCGTCGCCGCCGGCGCGACGGTCACACCCGCCCGCTCCAGCAGGGGCACAAGCTCCTCGACGGCGCGCTCGCGGGTCCACGCGGCGACGCGCGTTTCGAGGTCGTCGCGGCGCTGCACGCGGCCATAGCCGTCCGCGAGCGCCGGGTCGGCGGCCCACTCCGGGTCGCCCATCGCGCGGCGCAGCCCTTCCCACGCGTCGTCGTCCTCCACGGCGAGCGCTATCCAGCGGTTCTCCCCCTTGCAGGGATAGACGCCATGCGGCGCGACGCTCTGGTGGCGGTTGCCCTGGAGTCCCTGCACCCGCTTGTTCAGCGCGTAGTCCATGAGCGCGGGGCCAAGCAGGCTGGTGGTGCTCTCCCAGCCGGAGACGTCAACGTGCTGCCCCTCGCCGGTGCGGCGACGGTGGAACAGCGCGAGGAGCGTGGCGAGCGCGGCGTGCGTGGCGGTGCTCATGTCCGAGTACGCCGGGTACGCCAGGAGGGGCTCGCCCTCGTCCGGGTAGCCGATGAGCGCCTCCAGCCCCGCCAGGCTGCTCATGACGTTCGCGTAGGCCAGGAGGTCACGCTGCGGCCCGGTCTGGCCCGCGCCGGTGAGCGACACGACGACGATGTCGGGCCGCGCGGCGCGCAGCGCGGCGTAGCCGATGCCGAGGCTTTCAAGCGTCCCCGCCGAGTAGTTCTCGACGAGGGCGTCGCTCTGCGCGGCGAGGCGCAGGACCATCTCGACGCCGCGCGGGTGCTTCATGTTGACGGTGACGCCGAGCTTGTTTCGGTTGACCCAGTGGAAGTGAGGATTGCGCTCCTCCGGGTCGGGGATGTCCTTGCGGGCTCCAACGCCGAGCCGCAGGCCGTCCAGATGCTCCCGCGACTCGACCTTGATGACCTCCGCGCCGAGGTCGGCGAGCAGCAGGCCGGGCGTGCCTCCGGCGACGGCAAAGCCGAACTCGATGATGCGATAGCCCTCTAGAGGGAGCATGTCACCTCACCCCCTCGGTCCCCCGCTCCTCGCAGGAGCGGGGGAAGAAGAAAGAGATTCTGGGGGATACCCCCAGACCCCCGGCGAGGGCTTTGCCCTCTGCACACCCTTTGGTACGGGGCCGCTCATCGTGAACTTGTCGAAGGACGAGCGGTATTCTGTCATTCCTACGAAAATAGCCTGTTTGTCATTCCCGCGAAAGCGGGAATCCAGGAAGGCCGCGGGCCTGGATTCCGGATCAAGTCCGGAATGACGGGTTGGCGGCCACATTTTCATCCTTCTTGCTTGGTGCTGGACGCCAACATGCACGATTCCGAGCGCAGCGAAGAATCTCCTCGGGAACGGCCCTGCGAGGAGACCCCTCACTCCGTTCGGGGTGACAGTGTAACCCGGTTGTTTTGCGTCTCGTCTGGACATGGCTTACACCACGCCCGTGCGCCGCAGCGCGACGAGGTCGTCGCGGGAGCAGCCGAGCATGCCGCAATAGACCTGTTCGTTGTGCTCTCCGTACAACGGAGCGGGCCGCAGCGCCCGCCAGGGCGTGCGCGAGAACTTGTACGGCGCGCCCGGGTACTCGCGCTCGCCAACCTCGGCGTGGGCCAGGCGCACGAAATACTCCCGCGCGCGCAGATGCGGGTCACGGTACAGGTCTTCGGCCGTCTGCACCATCGCTATGGGCACGCGGCGCTCCTGCCCTATCGCGTATAGCTCGGCCTTGGTCCTGTCCTTCAGCATGTCGGTCATGACGCGGTCAACTTCGTCCGGGTACTGCTGCGCCATCGCCTTGCGGTTGCGGTAGCGCGGGTCCTTCGTCCATTCCGGCGTGCCCATAGCCTCCAGGAACCGCACCCACTGGACGATTTGCGGGCAGTTGAGGCAGATGTGCCCGTCCTTGACCCGGAAGAGGCTGTCCGGATAGTGGCCCGGATAACGGACGCCCGTGCGCTGGCGGTCATGGCCCTCCGCGATGGACGACGTCACGTTGGCGCCAACGTAGATGCTCGCCATGACGTCCGTTTCCGAAATGTCCGCGGTCTGCCCCTCGCCGGTGGCCTCGCGCATGAGCAGCGCGGCGACGGTGGCGGCGATGCCGCTGATGCCGCACTGATGGTCGGACTGAAAGCAGGGCTGGGTCAGCGGCTCGCGCTCCGGCCTGCCCGTGAGGAAGGTCGCGCCGCCTGCCGCGGAGCACGTAAGGTCGTTGGCGCGGCGGTCGCGATAGGGGCCGGTCAGGCCGTAGGGCGTCAGGCTGGTGATGACGAGCCGCGGGTATGCGGCGTGCAGCGTCGCGGGCGCGAGGCCGAGGGCGTCCATCTCGCGCGGGGCGAGGCCCACGACGAAGACGTCCATCTGGCCGAGGAGCCTGTGCAGGAGTGCGCGCCCCGTGGGCGTCTCCACGTCCAGGGTGACGCCGCGCTTGTTGGCGTTCATGTACAGGAAGAGGCCGCTGCGCTCCGGGTGCGGAGCGTCGTCGAGGAAGGGGCCGTAGCGGCGCGACGAGTCGCCGTCGGGCGGGCGCTCGACCTTGATGACGTCCGCGCCCATGTCGGCGAGCATCCTGGCGCAGTACGGCGCGGCAACGAAGTCGCCGAGCTCCAGGACGCGGATGCCGGAGAGGGCGCTGGCGGTCATGTGGGGAAGCCTCCCGTGCGGAGTCTGCAAACAGCGGCCCCAGCCTAGCAGCCGTGCGCGGGGCTGTCAATGCGTGTACCTCACCCTTCTTGTTTGTTCCTCCTCTCCGTCGGAGATGGGGAGATTGATTCAGGGGACACAATAACACTCGTACAAGAAGCAGGTGCAGGGGCGCAGCCCCGCCGGAGGGTCTGGGAGGTGTCCTCCCAGTAAAGCCCATTA
>Ga0209514_10007438_pt1 | contig 12919 bp, 14 predicted proteins | sample Subgrocontami58m_FD_187452 | JGI IMG/M metagenome (GOLD analysis project Ga0209514, IMG submission 187452) | Subsurface groundwater microbial communities from S. Glens Falls, New York, USA - GMW37 contaminated, 5.8 m (SPAdes) (version 3) | ecosystem: Environmental > Aquatic > Deep subsurface >...
GAAATGCTTTTTTTGTGAAAAAACGCAGGCAACAAAATTGCCTGCAATAAAAGAGTAATTGCGCCTGCAGTTCCAATATCAATTTCGATTTTTGTTTTATTAATATCTTTTGGCTCAAAAATTAAGTGCGTTGAGCCTATTTGTGCACCAAAAACAATTGCATTGCACAATTGTGCTGCTGATTTTATACAAGCAAGATGCTGTGCTTTAAGGCCAGGATTTGGCCTGCTTGCTCTTATATTTTTAATTTCAAAAGATTGTTTTGTGAAAACTGAAAGTGATAATGCTGTTCGTAAAATCTGCCCGCCACCCTCGCCATAACTGCCATCTAATAATATCATTTAAAGAATAAATTACTAGTTATTTAAAATTTTAGTGTTTTTATGCTGAATAGGAATAAAAACAGAAAAAATAGAGAAAAAAATAAAAAATTGAAAATTAATTATTGCAAGTCTGCAACTTGGACGTCTTCTAAATCTTGCTCGACAGTATCCAAATCATCAACTGATAAGTCGTCAACCGCCTTATCTAAGTCTGCAACATCAGTATCAATTGTTTGTTCTGTTTGTTCTGCTTGGCCTGTTTGTGCCAAATCTTTTGTTTGCTCAGTTGACACATCAGACTTTTTGCAGGCAAGCACCAGCAATAACAATGAAAGCACTGCAAATCCAATTAATATTTTTTTGTTCATATTTTCACCTTTGTTAAATTGTTAATTCGAATCCTGCAAGCTTGCAGACAATGTTTCTTGAGTTTCAATGCTGTTTCTTAATTCTTTTAGCAATGAATGCGCTTCTTTTAATTGAACGTGCGCGTCTTTTGTCTTACTTGTTGCTTGCTTCATTACAGAACTTTTATCATCTGATGAAGAAACACTTGATAAAAGTGCTTTGACTTCTTCATTTAGTGCTTGAGCACTGCTTAATTTTTCATTGAATGCTGCAATTTTTGATTCAAGTTCTGTCGTGTCTTTGCCTTCAGACTTGAATGCTGCAACTTTCGCATCAAACTTGCTTTTCAAAGCTTGGGTTTTAGCAATAACTCCGCCAAGTTTTGCTGAAGTTATTTTTGCATTATTTTCTTTTACAAACTCTTTGTTTGCTTTCCAAAATTCATTAACTTTTTTTGCGGCATCTTTTATTTCTTTAACAGTACTTTGTGTTTGAATTTGACCTTGAGTTTGTCTTAGAGCATTGATTTGCTCTAATTTCTCGCTTATTTCCGCATTAGTTGATGCTTTCTCATCATCTGATAAATCAGAATTTTCAACTGCTTTTGAAGCGCGTTCTAGCACTCTATATATATGCTCTGTTGCACCATCAACTAGCTTTGCTGAATGACTTTTTGCATCTTTTCTTGATTTTTTGCAAGTATCACTTTGAATTTCTTTGCATTTTTCAAGCTCTTTTTTTACCTGTGCAAAATTTTCTTTTGAATCTTTTAATTTTTGGCGCGCTTCTTTTAATTCATCTTTTGCTGTTTTAAAAGCTTCTCTCGAATCTTCTCTTACTTTTTTTGCGCGTTCAAGAAGCTCCTTTTTTTTAGTGACTCTTTCTTCTATTGATTGTTTTATTGATTTTGTTTCCTTTTTGTTTGTTGCTTGGGCATTTGCCGATTGACTTTGAACTTCTTGGCTTTCTGTTGAATCTGTGTTATCTTCAACTTCTTGTTCCTCATCAGCAATTACTGCTGAAAAAAATACGCTTGCAAGCATAAGGCTCACAATAAATATTGCTAAAAATTTGTTGGTTTTCATAAATCACATCACCTTCCATTAAATTTATTTTATGTTGTAACTTTATTTTATGTTGTAACTCATTACATTTTGCAGGCCCATTTATAAACATTGCGCCCAAATAATCGCAAGATTAAAAAACAATAATTTAACTATTACTATTAGTGGATGAAAGAATAAAGCTAATTGTAGGCATTGATCCTGGCACTACCACAGGATATGCTGTTTTTGATGTAAAAGGCAACCTAATTGAAACTGGTGCTGCAAAAGAATTAGCACTAGAACAATTAATATCAAAAATAGTTGCTCTTGGCAATGTGTTAATTGTTGGGTGTGATAAAGCAAAAGTTCCTGATTTAGTGTCTTGTTTTGCAACAAAAGTAGGTGCTAAAGTAATTTGTCCTGATGAAGACCTTTTGGTTGATGAGAAAAGAAAGCTTGCTCAAAACTTGCCATATAAAAATACACATGAAATGGATGCTGTTGCTTGCGCACTTTTTGCTTGGAAAAACGTTGAGCCATTATTTAGAAAAATAGACTTATTTTTGCTAAAAGAAAATAAAACGCAAATAAGCCAAAAAGTAAAATCAATTGTAATAAAAAACAGCTTGAGCATTAAGTCTGCAGTGCAATTTATTGAAACAGGCCAAGAATCGCAAACCCAAAAAACAATTAATTTAACTAAAGAAATTTTGCCAAAAAAAGAACAAAAACCATCAAAACTATTGATGCAAAAAGAAAAAGTATTGCAGATTAAAGAAGAAAAAAGAAACTTGATTTGCGAACTTTTAAAATCAAAAAAACTAGCAAAACAACTAGAAAAAAAAATAGGTGAACTCGAACACAATATTTTGCTGGATACGCGGCTTGCACAAAAAGAAAAAAGAATAGTTCTGATGAGCACATTAATCGAACAAAAAGAGCAAAAAATCCAAGAATTGCGCGAACAAAATTCAAAACTGTTTCAACTTTTATCCAAAAGCAAAGACAATATAATAATGCCAAGACTAAAAAATTTAGGTTGGCAAGAATTTTCAAACAAAACGCAAAAATTTCAAATAAATCCTCAAGACTTGATTTTTGTAGATGACCCATATTCATTTAGCCAGCAAACACTTGAAGAATTGAGAAAAAATAACATCACTATTTTATCACAAAGAATCGCCCAAAATAATACTCTTTTTTCTTTGGGAATTGCTGTTTTGCAAGTTGGCGATATTGCGGTAGAATTTCATCCGACAATGGCAGTAATTAAAAAAGCAGACATGGATAGAAAAAGAAAAGAAAAATTCTGGATGCAAGACATTGTTGAAGAATACCAGCAGGAACGAAAAACCACATTACAAAAATAATTTTAAAAACGTCAACTTTATAAATAACCTGCACTCAACAAACATATTCCGGTTACTAATTCCTAAAAGGGTTAGGAGGACAATGATGAATAAAGAAGATTTTAAGAATGCAATTGAGCAATTAAAGAAAAATTCTCCTAAAAGAAAATTTACTCAGAGTTACGACTTTATTATCAATCTAAAAGACTTAGACTTAAAAGTCCCAGAGCAACAAGTAGAATTATGGATACAATTGCCCCATACAACAGGAAGAGAAGTCAAAGTTTGCGCGCTAGTATCTGGTGAACTTGCAGAAAGCGCTAAAAAGAATTGTAATTTTACAATAATTAATGAAGAATTTAAACAATACGCAACAGATAAGAAAAAATTAAGAAAACTTGCAGAAGAATATGACTATTTTGTTGCACAAGCAAACATAATGCAAGATATTGCAAAAACTTTTGGGCGAGTGCTTGGACCAAGAGGAAAAATGCCAAATCCAAAAGCAGGCTGTGTTGTTCCTCCAAATGCAAACTTGGCACAATTAGTTGAACGCCTCAAAAAAACAGTAAAAGTATCTGCAAAAACACAAGCAAGCATTAAAGCAATAGTTGGCAATGAAAAAATGAGCGATGACCAAGTAATTGATAATATTGTATCAATTCACTCCCATGTTGTTCATGCACTTCCTCAGGAAGACAAAAATATTAAAAATTTGTTATTAAAATTCACAATGAGCGCGCCAATTAAAGTAACAAGCGCGGAAAAAGAGAGTAAATAAAAATGCCACAAAAAACACACAAAGTTGCAGCTCAAAAAAAAGAAGCAGTAAAAAAAATAATGCAGCTAATAAAAGAATATCCTATAGTTGGCATAGTAAATATGGAAAATTTGCCAACAGCGCAATTACAAAGAATGCGACACCAGCTCAGAGGCAAAATAGAGCTATTCATGACCAAAATAACACTCACAAAACTTGCAATTCAAGAAGCAAAAAAAATAAGAAACGGAATAGATCTGCTTGAGCCATACGTTAAAGGTGTTCCTGCATTATTATTTACAAAAGACAATCCATTTGCATTATACAAAACGCTCAAAAAAAGCAAGTCACCTGCTGCTGCAAAAGCAGGACAAGTCGCACCAAAAGATTTGGTTGTTTTGGCAGGCCCAACACCATTTACTCCAGGACCTGTAATTAGCGAATTTGCAGCACTTGGAATTAAAGCAGGAGTTGAAGGCGGAAAAGTAGCAGTAAAACAAGATACTGTTGTTTGCAAAGAAGGAATGCCTATTTCTGCCCCACTCGCATCAATGCTTGCAAGACTTGGCGTAACACCAATGGAAATTGGACTTGATTTAGTTGCAGTATTTGAAAATGGATTAGTTTATACAAGAAAAATACTTGATGTAGACGAAAAAGTATTCATGGGACAAATAATGCAAGCAGCATTTGAAGCATTTAATCTTGCAATAGAAATATCACTGCCAACAAAAGACACAATCGAGCTATTAGTGCAAAAAGGATTCAGAGAAGCAAAAGCAGTAGCACTTGAAGGAAATATTATGGCTGATGCAATAGCAGAAGAACTTGTTGAAAAAGCAGAACGCGAAATGATTGCAGTTAAAAATGCAGCAAATATCCCTGTAATAGAACATCAAAAAGAAGCAACACAAGAAGTGCTAAAAGACAAAGTAGAATCTGCAGTAAATAAAATGGTTGGTGACTTAAAAAAGCATGAAACACCAAAACCAAATGCGCAAGAACTAGTAAAAGAAGCAAAAGAAAACAAAGATGAGCAAGGCCAAAAATTAGCAAAAGACAAAAAAGAAATAGATGATGTGTCAGAACTTGCTAAAAAACTTGTAAATAAAGGAAGCTTGCGATAAATTCATAATTAAAATAATACTTATTAGGAGGGAATAATATGGAATACGTATACGCGGCCATGCTTATTCATAAAGCAGGCAAGAAAGTTGATGAAGCAACAGTAAAGAAAGTATTGGAAGCAGCAGGTGTAAAGCCTGATGATGCAAGAGTAAAAGCACTCGTAGCATCACTTGAAGGCGTAAATATTGATGAAGCTGTAAAAAAAGCAGCAGTAGCACCAGTTGCTGTCGCATCAACACCAGCATCAAGTGGTGAAGCAAAAGCTGAAAAGAAAGAAGAAAAGAAATCAGCTGAAGATGAAAAGAAAACCGAAGAAGCAGCCGCTGCAGGACTTAGCGCACTATTTGGTTAATTGATTAATTTAAACAAATTTAATGGCGTGATAGTTTGTGCTAGAATCGCATGAGAATAAAAATGCAAAACAGAAGATTGAGGAGCTCCGAAATAGTATAACGGCTCTTCAATTACAGTCAAAGCAGGCTTATTTCGAACGTGATTCATTAATAAAAGAGCAAAGAAACATCCGCCAGCAAATTTCTTCTCTTATTTCTCAAACACAACAATTAAGAAAAACACGAGATGCACTAACAGCAGAAGTTAAAACTGAAAAAAACAAAAGAAGCGAATTAAATACTCAAATAAAAGACAAATTCTCTGAAATACAAACTTTAAATCCGCAAAAAAAAGGCGCAAAAAATCCAGGATTTATCAAACATGCAATTAATGCATTAAATAAAAAAATAGAAACAGAAGTAATCTCATTTGAAAAAGAAAAACAATTAATGAAACAACTTCACGCACTTGAAAAAGAATATGCTGCAGCAGTAAAAGAGCAAGCAGCATTTGCGCAAAAAAAAGAAGTTTCAACAGAGCTTGGTGGAATTAAAAAAAGTGCTGATGAAATTCACGCAACAATACAAGAAAAAGCAAAACTCAGCCAAGAAAATCACGAAAAATCTGTATTAAATTCAAAAAAAATAGATGAATTAATTAAACAAGCAGAAGAGTTTAATTCCAAAATAGAAGAAAAAGAAAAAATATTATCTGACGTAAAATTCAAACTCGATTCTCAATTTAAAGAATTGCGCGCAATAACAGGAGAAGTTAACAAGTCAAACGAAGACTTCAAAAAACAAAAAGAACTTTCAATTAGAAAAACACTAAACGAAAAACGCGCAGAAGTTGAAGAAAAATTCAAAAAAGGCCTCAAATTAACAACAGAAGATTTCTTGGTAATGCAGAGTTTTGAATAAAAAAATGACTGTTAAAATCACTTATTTTGTTCATGGAACAACTTCGGATAATGAACAAGAACTATCTTCAGGATGGAAAGATGTTGAACTTTCTAAGAAAGGCATTAAACAATGTTTTGAATTAAAAGAACAAATTAAAGAACAAAAATTTGATTTAGTATTTTGCTCTGACTTAAAAAGAGCAATTGAATCTGCAAAATTAATTTTTGCTTCTGTAAAAATAATCCAAGACACAAGACTTCGAGAATGCAATTATGGAGAATTTAATGGAAAAGAATCAAAAATCGTAGAATTGATGCAAGAAAAGTGTATTAATGACAAATTTCCAAATGGTGAGAGCTATGAAGATGTCAAAAAAAGGATTTTGAGCTTTTTGAAGGACTTAAATAGAGATCATTCCGGGGCAAATATCGCAATTGTTGCGCACAAAGCACCACAATTAGCACTTGACGTATTACTAAAAAATAAAACTTGGGAACAAGCTTTCAAAGAAGATTGGAGAAAAACAAAATCCTGGCAACCAGGATGGAATTATGTTTTTGACTAGACTTATGCAGGCATATTCTTTGCAGAAATATATTCTTCTCTTAGATTCTTTGGCCCAATTACCACATAATTAATTCCTTCTTCTGTTAACATTTCATTTAATTGCCCTGCAGTTTTACTTAAAGGATAATCTAAACTGATTCCCTGGCTTGCAAGCTCTTGCTTTGACAAAACATGCTGTGCGCCTATTACTTGATAGATATTAACATTTGGCATTTGTTTTTGCCTATTTTTTATTGTTTGTGCCATTGCAATATTTCGGTAAAGTGTAGCACTAATTATTATGTCGAGATAAATTGCATTAACCCTTAGCACATCAGTTAAAGTTTTTTGAAATCCTAATTGCTTAACTTCATCACCGTCAAGTCTGCTCGTGTTAGCATTGATGCTATTTTTTGCAATAATGCAGGATAAGTAAATTAAATCATCATCACTGCCATAAATCTCGCAAGGAAAAACGCTTTTTTTTGACTTTTTTAAAAATTTTGATCTTTTAGCGTAGAGCTCTTTTATTTGTTCTTGCGCTTCAAGACTTATTTTTGCATCTTCAAAAAATAAAGGATGTAAATTTGGATAAATTATTCCAGATGGTGTGCTTTCCATAAATAAAACATCATCTTTAGTTAGAATATCTTGCAATAATTTTTCATTTCGTTGTTCTATTTTTGAAGAATGAATGTCTGCAATTAGCGTGACTGGATTCTTTTCTTTTGAATTTGAAAATAGACAATAATTGTGTTTTTTTAGAATTTCTTCAAATGGTTTTTTCATTTAAAAAAGTAATTAAGCACTCTTTGTGTATTCGCTATAATTACAGCCGCCACAGGTTAATCTGTTTGCATGCTTTGCCATAAAGAAGCCTTGGCCGCATTTAGGGCAGCTTTTATTTTTTCGCTCAACTTTATCGCCCTTTTTATCGTAATTGTTCCAAATTCCTTTCTTTGCTGATTTTTTATCTGCCATAATTATGCCTTTTTCTCAGCAGGAGCTTCTGCTTTCTTGTCTTTTTTTGCTTTCACTTTAGGCTCGATTTTTTGTAATTGCTCAGCAGTTTCGTAAACATGTGCAAAAAACTTTGCTCTTGTTGCGCCAAATTCTGTTAGAACCTGTTTTAGTGCGACAACATCTTCTTTGACTTTTAATTGAGTAGCCAAAGCCTGTTTAATTTGAGGATATGCAGGAGTTGCGCCCGTAAATGAAATTGTGCCGTTTAATTCTGCTCTTCCAAGCAAACCATTGTTGTTTTTAGCTGAAATTGTTATTTCCATTTTTATGACACCTTTATTGCGTATTCACCGCTGGTTGTTAAACCTATTTTTTTTGCTATTTCTGATTTAGTGTGATCAAGAACTGTTAATCTCCCTCTCCAATTTAGTGCAAATTGAGTACTCTTGCAGGTTGGACATTCCTGCGCGTCAACGAACATTTTGCAGCTTTTGCATGCTTTTTTCTTGCTCATTTATTTCTTCTCCTTTGCTTTTGCTTTTTTATCGTCTTTTTGTGGAGCTTCTTTTTTTGCTTCAACTGAAACGGACGCGTCTTTTTCTTCATTAATCCATTCTAGCTTTCCAAGCCCTGGCTGTCTCATCGTCAAGCCAATTTTTGGATTTGTCACGTCTTTAAACGAAATTGCAATAACTCTTGCCCTGCAGGCGTCTCCTACTTTTAATGCTTTTTTTGAATCCCTGCCAGTTAGAACTTTGTCTTTTGCAAAACTTACAAAATCATCAATTGCTTGTGAAATGTGAATCATTCCGTCAATTGGGCCCATTGTTATGAATGCACCAAAATCTGCAATATCTTTTATTTTACCTGAAATTACTTCTTGCTGTTCAGGCTTGAATGCGAGCAAATCAAATGTTGTTGTGTAATAACTTGCTCCGTCGCCAAATATGATATTTCCGTCGCCCACATTGCTGACTTTTAAAACATCAACAATCACGCCTAATTCTTGATCTATCATACCGTCATACTTTATTTTAATGCTTTTTAGCAATGCATCTGTTAAGTCAAGGCCAAAGTATTTTGGCGCAACTCGTATGTGGTCTTCAACCTGTATTCTGTAGAACATATTAGAGCATTATTGATGAGGGATATTTATAAATCTATCGCTAGAATTTTTGGTTTTTGTTATCCCGAAACTGCTTTGCATCACTTAACTACTTTTGGTTTTTGAGTTCGCCCCATATTTATTTTGATGTTTTGTAGTGTTGCCTTAAAAAATAAATTTACTTTGTGTTGATTTGTTGTGGGGCGTAATAAGTTAAATAAAAAAATTAAACACTTTTTACTTGTATGTCGTTTATGCTTGTGCTTGAGACTTCTGCTTCTGCGCTGTTAACATTTGCGAGTTCACCACTTGCTACTGCAGTTGTTGCTCTCTTTGTGTCTTTTGCGCTAAATCCTGCAATGAGCACTGCAACGTTTGTGTTGTCGTGTTCAAATGCTTTGACTAGTGCTTTTCCTTCACTAAAGTCTTTCCAGCATGGTTCTGGGTTGCCCATTAATGTATTTGCAATTCTGTTTGCGCATGGTCCGCCTACAACTATTGCGTTGTAGCTTGTTACGTCATCTATATCGCTATCTTGCAATGAAACTGCTGTTGAAATTTGGTTTACTTTGTCTGAAAATCCTGATTCTGACACTGATGTTTTTATTGCTCCACCAGTAACGAATACTTCTGCACCGCGCTGGCTCAATGGGTATTCTATCGTCATTGATTCTGCTTCTGTTCCGCCTGTTGGCACGAATTCTTCAAAGAACACTCCATATCCTGAAAGTGCTTGTTGCAAGTCTTCGTTCTCTTCAAGCGTTAAAAGTCCGAACAATGTTCCAGTCACGTTTTTTAATCCCAGAGATTTTATTCCAATTGTATTAGGAGTTGTTCTGTTGCCAGTAAATTCTAAAGTCAAATTTTCAGCAATTGCTGCTTGATCAAACTCTTTAGCAAGAGTAATCAAAGTTAAATTTGAAGAAGGAATGTAGCCATTTGCACCTACATTTGTATCCCTTAAACTGGTACAAGTAATTTGGCCGTGTGCTGTTGATGACTCATTAGTATTAGCTTCGCCTAAACTTATTAATCCATCGCCTTGAATTCCTATAAATGCGATGTTAGTAGTTGAAATGACGCCATTTCCATTTAAATCAACAGATAGGTTATATGGTTGTCTTGTATCAACATAGGTGTTATAAACAATTCCTCCAACAATAAGTTCTCCTAGTCTTGTGGTGTTGTCAAAGGTTACGTCTCTGGTTCCTGTTCCTAGGTCTGTGAAGGTTAACTTGTTGTTTGTTGTATCAACACTGTCGTACCTTAAAACGTGTGAGAAACAAGTGTTTTTGTTTTCTGTGGGCTTACAATTGCTTAATACAAAAAAATCTCTTTTAGTAATGGCGTAAGTTTGTGAATTTCGCCCTTCTATAAACCATAGGTCGTCATTAACATCTCCATACTTGAGGCATTTTGTTGGTGCTCTGTTGCTCAGGTATGGTACGTCGTAGAATATTCCTTCTTGGTTTGTGAATTGAAGGTTGTATTCGTCGTTTCCTTTTGGGTCTAGTACAACGTTTGTTGTTCCTGTGTCGGTTAGGCCTTGGTAGACTATGTCCCATGCTGGTGTTAACATTCCTTCTGGGGTGTTTAATTGTTCTCTTACTCCGCTTCCTGGTGGGACGTATACGTCTCCTAGTACTGAGTCTGCGAACAGCCAGTATTTAATGTAGTCTACTTCTGCTGTTTTGTTTGCGACAATTGTTCGTCCTTTGATTTGGACGTTTGATTTTGTTATTGTTTCTTCGTTGACGCTAACTCCTGCTGTTTGGTTTGATGAATCGGTTATGTTTCTGTCTTCAAAGCTTACTTTGTATGCTCCTAGATAGAATTGCACTATGCTTTTTTGGATGTCTTTTCCAGTTGCCATAATGTCTCTTATACCGATTTGTGTTCCGTCTGCTAGGACGTCTGTTTCGCCGTCTCGGAGTTCGTCTGTTATTTCGCCGTTTATTCTAAATTTGACGCTTCCTGCTCCGCTGTTTGATGTTTCTGAGATTACGAGTACTTCTACTTCGTATTCTTTTCCGTCAACAGTGTATGTTTCTTTGTCGTTTTCGCCCAAGATTGCGCTGATTGCTCCGCCCATTAAATCCATTTTTAATCTTCCAGCAACGCTTGCACCATCAAAGGTGATGTCTGTGTTGACAACGACAAATGGCTGTCCTAAAATCATTAAGTCTTGATCGTTCAAGTCTTGTAATGTGTTGTCTTTTATTTTTGATTTTAGTCCTTCTTCAAATTCTAAGTCCCATTCAAAAATTTGGTCATCTGCTGCCCAAAACAAATAGTGTCCTACACGGTCTCTTTCATCTTTTGCAAAGACTACTTTACCGCTAGTTGCCACAGTTGGGAATCTTAAATATTGGTTGTATTCTGTTGAACCTTGGTCAGTTACTATTTGACCGCCTTTTAACATGTCAAGATCAACTTCTGTTAAAGTTTCTCTGACTGCACCAAGTACTTGGTCCAAATTTAACAATTGTGAAGTGCTGCCGATTGAAACTGCATCTCCTTCAACTGTTACTCCTCCTCTGCTGCCTGGAACTGGCACTTTAGTGACTGCTGCTGCCTGTAATGCAAGAGCGATATCAACCGCACCTGCAACGTCTAAAGCCGCTGCACTTTCGCCAACTACAATAGCAAGGTTTGACGCTGGAGTTCCATCCTTAACAAATGGCTCTGGAAAACTCGATAGCGAGTATGCCGCTGACGCACCAAAAATAGTTGCTCCAACCATACTCAAACCCATACCAGTAGCAACAATTCTCTTAACAAAATTAATAATTTTCACAATACCCACTTTTTATTATAAATATATAAATTTATGCTAATTTTTTTGAAAACTATTTTTGTATTGGCGGCAGCCTTAAATCATCAGGCTTTCTTATTTCTTGTTTTGCCTCATAATGCTTGCCGCAATTGTCTTTATCTTTTATACGCCAACGCTTTTGGTCAGAATAATCAAAATCTATTTCATATGGCCTTTGGGTGAGCGTATCTTCTAAAGTAAATTTTTGTGCAGGTTTTCCTTTTTCAAATATTTCTATTTCTTTGTTATTCATAATATTGATTCTAACAATTTCTTTGTCTTTTACCATATCAGATGGCCTGTAAAATTCAACAATTCTTTCCCAGCCAGAATATGCTTTTGCAATCCACTCTATTTTTCTTGGCTTTGGCAGAGCACCTTTTTTTTGCAATTCGTGGGACTCTTTAATTTCTTGAGCAGACAAATCAATGTATTTTATGTGCAGTCTAAATGAATTGGATTGATTCGTGTAATCTGGCAAGAAACGCTCCCAGCCATCTTTTGATATTTCATACTCTGCAAAATAATTTTTGCCAGTTTCAATAATGTGAACATCTTTTTGAGAAGTATTCGGATTTTGAATTGGGGGTTTTTCATCAATTTTGAATATGGAATCTACTAAATCTTGGCTTTGCAAAATATCACTTCCTTTGTAAATATCACTTCGCCAATCAATTTTATCTGGCTTGCCGTATCCTTTTTTATCAGTTTGCTTATCTTTATCAATTACTAATATGTGCAAATTTTGAGCGGTTAGTGGCCTGAAAACTTTTATTGCTGGCAGGGATTCCTGCACGCCAGCTTCATTTATGCGATAAGCTTCAATGTAATTTGCCTGTTTTTGTTCATTATCATCAAAACAATAACTAATTACTCTTATTTGCTGCTCTCTTTCTTTGAAAATGAATTCTTTATTTTTGTCTTTTAGAGGATAATTTGGATTTTGCACTTTTTCAAAAAACTTTATTTTTCGCTCTGCAACTTCAACAATAAATTTGTCTGAAAATTTACCTGCGTTTCTTGCATCTTGAACATATTTTGCGTCAAATACAAACTCATCTTTTTGGCTTTTTGGCAGCAATGCGCCAAGCGAGTATGCTTCATCGGGCCTCACAAAATGAGGGTCAGAATTAGGCAATTGTTGTCTTGACCCCATATAGTCATTAAACACGTTGAATAATTGCTGCAAACCAAGAGTATCTTGCAAATACTTGAATACTTTTAATTGTTTTTCACAAGAATCTCTTAATTTAAATGAATCTAAAAATTTTTCATCTTGTATTCTGTTTTTGTGGGAAAGT
>Ga0209514_10007440_pt1 | contig 12916 bp, 8 predicted proteins | sample Subgrocontami58m_FD_187452 | JGI IMG/M metagenome (GOLD analysis project Ga0209514, IMG submission 187452) | Subsurface groundwater microbial communities from S. Glens Falls, New York, USA - GMW37 contaminated, 5.8 m (SPAdes) (version 3) | ecosystem: Environmental > Aquatic > Deep subsurface >...
TCGAGCGCCTGGCGTGGAGCGATCGCGGCGTTGCTGACCAGCATGTCGATCGGCCCGAGCTGTTGTTCGGCCTTGTCGACGACCGAAACGACCTGGGCGGGGTCGCCGAGGTCGGCCTGGATGGCGGCCGCTCGCCGGCCCAGACCCTGGATGGCGTGACCTATACGCTGCGGGTGGGCAACAAAACCGCGAAGGACCGTTACTTCGTGTCGATATCGGTCAGCGGGGAACCGGCGGCCGCGCGCACGGCGGGCGAGGCGTCCGTCATCGCCTCGAGGACGCCGCGCGGAAGCGGCGCGTCGGGGAAGTCGCCGAGCAGGTCGAGCGCGTACCGCTTCGCCACGGGGTCGGCCGCGGCGAGCGACGCGAGGAGCAGAGGGACGCAGGACGGGTCCTTCAGGAGCCGCAGGGAAAGGAAGGCCTGCGCGCGGACCTGGAGGTCCGGGTCGGAGAAGCCGCGGATGAGGGTCTCGATCCCCTTCGGGCCGCCGATCCGCCCGAGTGCCCCGAAGGCCGCCTGGCGCACCTGCGGCATCGGGTCGGCCGAGGCGGCCTCGAGGACCGCCGGCGCGCGCTTTGCGGCGTCGACGAGGCGGTCGAGCGACGAGAGGCGACCGAAGGCGGCCCTCCACAGGAAGTACCGGGCCAGCTCGTCGGGGTCGAGCGACTGCGGGACGCGGAATCCCTTCGCCGGGTCGCCGTCCTCCATGGCCGAGAGGATCCGGAAGCGAACTCCCTGCCGGCGCTCGGAGGCAAGCCTGGCCGTGAGGGCGTGGGCGCCGGCCGCACCCGCGGCCTGGAGCGCCGCGGCTGCGGCGCCGCGGACCTCCCCCTGCGCGTCGGCGAGGAGGCCGAGGAGGAGGCCGAGCGACTCGTCGTCGGTCCGCCCGGACATCTCGCGCGCCGCCGCGGCCCGCTGGAGGGGGTCCTTCGAGGTGAGCCTCGGGTCGGGGCCCGTGCCCGGCACGCCGCGCCACGCGAAGGAGGCGAGGAGGCCCAGGGTGACGAGGACCACGAGGATCTTCAGGACCCGCCGGCGGGTGTCGGTCGATGGCGTCACGTTCCCTCCCCTCCCCCTCGGATTTCATGGACAGGCGCCCGTCAGGGCGCCGTGGATCGCCGCCCGTGAGGGCGGCACCTCGCGCGCCGCCAGCCTGACGGCTGGCGATCCACGGCGCCCCGGCCCGCTTTGCGGGCGCCCCGCGCCTCTCCATTTTGCAAATTGTAAACCATATTCTACGGATGGGCCGATCCGGGTCAACGTTCCTCGACCGGCCCGAACAGCCGCACGACCCCCCGCGAGGCCTCCGCCAGGACCCCTCCCGCCGCGCGCCAGTCGGGGCGCTCCCCGGCATCGCAGGGGAAGGTCTGCTCCCAGAGGATCTCCGAGGTGCCGAGCCGCCGCGCCGCGATCGACACGTCGTCGCCGCAAGGGGACTCGACGACGGCGATGTCGCCGACGACCCGGAGTGCGCTCACGCCACCCACGTCCGCGAGGTCGAGGCCGGGGGCCTCGGAGAAGGTCCCCTCGCTCGAACGACGCACCACCACGACCCGCCAGCGGCCCTCCGCCGTGCCCGCGAGGGCGAGCGTCGTGTTCGACCCCCCAGCAAGCTGGCCTTGCCAGGCGGCGACCGCCGGCGGGAAGCCGATCGCGCGGTCGAGCTCCACGCGCCCCGTCGCGGGGTCCACCACCCGCAGCCGGCCGTCCGAGCCCCCGAGCGCAATGCCCGCCTCCGAAAACGCGAGGGCGCACACATCCGCCGGCAAGGCGACCTCCCACTCCATCTCCCCCGTCGCGAGGCTCCACGCGGCAAGGCGTCGCTTCCCCGCGAGCACGATCGCAGCCCCCCCCGCGACGCCCCACGAGCCAGCAGGCTGGCCTTGCCAGCCAGCGAACTGGCCTTGCCAGCCAGCGAACTGGCCTTGCCAGCCAGCGAACTGGCCTTGCCAGCCAGCGAACTGGCCTTGCCAGCCAGCAAGCTGGCCTTGCCGGTCGACGGGGCCTCCCGCGGGCAGGAGCGACCTCCCCCATCGGGTCCAGCGCTCCACCCCGTCCGCGAGGTCGACGACCGCGAGCCGCGACGCCGCCGGGTCGAAGAGGATGGCCTCGCCGCCGTGGAACCGGATCTGCGTGTGCGTCGAGCCGGGAAGCACGGCGCGCCAGAGCGCCTCTCCCGTCGCGCCGACGCAGACGAGGCGGACCCCTTCGACGCGATCGACGACGGCCGCGACGACCCAGCAAGCTGGCCTTGCCAGGCGGTCGCCCGCGCCCCACGGCTCCCCAAGCGGCGTCCCCGCGCCTGGGTCCTGCTCCCAGCGGACCTTCCCCGATGCAAGATCGATCCCGACGAGCCGCCCCGCCTCCTGCACCACGACGAGGTCCCCTGCGCGCACGGCGCGTGGCTCCGCATCCCCTGCGAGCCGCGTCATCCAGCGGACCCGCGAGGCCCCCGCCTCCAGGCAGGCGAGCGTGCGGCCGCGACGGACCACGATCTCGCCGGCCACGGGCAGGAGCGAGAGCCCCTCCGCCTCCTCGCCCGCCGGCTCCCCCGCCTCGTCGTCCCACGGCCAGCCGCCGTCTGCGGTGAGAGGCGATCGCTCGGAGAGGCGGTCCCACGCGAGCGTCGGCTCCTCCTCCGCAGCGCACGGGACGGCAGGCGCCGCCGCGAGATTCGGGGCCCCGCTGCGCGCCCGGATCGCCGCGATCCGCGCGGTGGCCAGCGCGCGGCCCGACCAGCGCGCCTCGCCCTCCTCGCGGATGGCCGCCGGGTGCCTCGAGAGGACCTCCTCCCACGCCGTGAGCGAGGCCGCGGAGTCGCCGGTCCGCTCGAGCAGCTCCGCGACCCGCGTGCGCGCCGCGAACTGCGCGGCATCCTCTCGCGCCACCTCGAGCGCCTCGCGCCAGGAAGAGAGCGCCTCTTGCAGCCTCCCCTCCCCCTCCAGGCGCGCCGCGCGCGTCGCGAGGAGCGCGTTGGCGCGGAGGGACGCAAGGCGACCGCGCTCGGGGCGCGCCGCCGCGTCGCGTGAGATCACCTCTCGATAGTCGGCGAGCGCCTCGTCCTCGTACCCCGCCTTCTCGTACGCCTCGCCGCGCAGGACCAGGAGGTCGCCGTCCTCGGGCGCGCGGCCGAGGCGCGCGGCCATGGCGCTGTCGAAGACCCGCCTCGGGATCGCGAGACTCGCGTGCGTCCCCGCGGCGCAGAGGATCCCCTCCCCCGCGGGGAGGAGCGTCCCGTCGCCGGCCCCCGCCGCGGGCCACGTGCACGGCCCCCAGACGATCTCCCCGTCCTCGGGGCGGAGGCAGACGAGCGCGCGGTCGGTCGCGTGATACACGCCCGCGGGCGCGAGGAACCCCCGGCCGAACGGCCTCCCCTCCAGCGGGCGGACCCAGCGGTCGGCGCCGGTCGCGAGGTCGACGCAGGCCGCCTCGCTCCCGGCGACGTAGGCGAGGTTCCCCGTCACGCCGAGGAGGTACCGTCGGCCGCGGCGCGGGACCGAGGCGATCTGCGCCCCGTCGGCGCGGCGCAGGACGAGGAGCGCCTCCGCGTCGGTCGGCGCGGCGAGGACCCGATCGCCGTCGAGGAGCAACGGGTTCGCGGCCCAGCCGTTCGCGCCGTCGTCCACGGCGACGCGGGCGCCTCCGGGCGGGATGGCGTCGTACCGCCGCGCCCACCGGACCCGCCCGTCGGTGCGGTCGACCGCGAGGACGAGCCCCGCGTTCGAGCCGACGTAGAGGGTCCCTCCCGACTCCGCAATCGTCCCGATCGCCGAGGCGCCGAGCGCCCAGTCGAAGAGGTGCGACGGCCCGCCGAGGAGGGCGTAGAGGAACGTCCGCCAGACGACGCGGCCTCGGGCGGCGTCGATCGCGACGAGGTGGTACTGCTCCTCGGCGCCGAGCGAGGCGAAGAGCGCGTAGACGACCCCGCCTCGCGGCATCGGCGCCGCGGCGAGCGTCGCGTGGGCGAGCCAGTCGTCGGGGACCGAGCCCGAGTCGAAAACGGGCAAGCCGGTTTCGCGCGACAGGGCGCGGACGCGGACGATGCCGACGCCCGCGTCGCGGGGGGCCTCCGCGGCGATCCAGACGCGGTCCCCGCAGAGGACGGGGCTCCAGAGCGAGCACGCGGGGCGGCCGCTGATGCGCCCCCCCGCGAGGTGGACGGGGCAGCCGACGGGGCTCGTGCGGTCGGTCCATTTCGAGGCCCCGCTCGCGAGGTCGATCGCCTCGACCCGCTCGGCGTCGCGAAGGACGAGGAGCCCTCCGTCGACCGCGGGGGCGAACGCGGGGGTGCCCGCGCTCGCGAGCTGCGCGGCGAGGACGCGGTCCCGAAGGTCAGCGGACCCGCCGTGGCGCGGCGCGGCGAGCGGGAACTCCTTCCAGCAGACGAGGGGGCCTTCGATCGGCGGGACGTTGCGGAGCGCGGGGGCGGTCGGCCAGCCGTTCGCCGACGGGACGTCCGCCGTGCGGGAGAGGATGCGCGAGACGGCCTCCTCGAGCGGCAGCTCGGCGTCTCCCACGCGGACGGGGGTGCGCATCCCGCGGGCGCGATCGGAGACCTCTTCGGCATCGGCGAGGGACCCCTCCTCCGCTGCGGCGCGAGCGGCCAGGAGGATGCCGCACGGGTCGTCGGAGGGGACGTCGCCGAGCCAGTGGTCGGCCTCGGCGGGGCGGCCCGCCTCGAGTGCGAGGAGGGCCTGGGTGCGGGCGGAGGCCGCGTCGGGGCGGACGTGCTCTCGGGCGAGGTCGGCGGCGGAGCGCCAGAGGCCGGGCTCGACCTCGACGAGGGCTCGGCCGTGGCGGGAGGCGAGGTCGCGCCACGCCTCGGCGGCCTCGGCGGTGCGGCCGTCGGCCTCGGCAACGCGGGCCTCGGCATAGCGGCGCGCCGCGGCGGGGTCGGCATCGACGTAGATGGGGAGGTCAGGGGCATCCGCGCGAGCGAGCGACAGGGCTGCCGCGAGGGCGAGGGCGAGCCTCCGCCCTGCAAACAGGCTCTGCCTGCCTGCAAGCAGGCTCTGCCTGCCTGCAAGCAGGCCCTGCCTGGCGCGCATGACGACCTCCTTTGAACCTCCGGTGATCGGCCGGATGGGCGCGGCAACTTGCATCGCATCGGAAGTTTGCGGGAATGCGACGGCGCGAGTATGATTCCTGGTTCGCCTGCGCCAGGGAGACGCGGGCGGCGACGTTCTCTCGAAAAACAAAGGGGGAGACCCTTGGACAAGCCGAACATCATCGCCCAGCTCAACCACCTCCTGTCGATGGAGTACGCGGCTTATCTGGCCTATCAGACGACGGGGTCGATGCTGGTCGGCGACCACGCCCCGTACTGGGAGGACATCTTCACCAAGATGAGCGTCGAGGAGCTGGGGCACGCGAAGGAGCTGCGGGAGCGGATCGTGGCGCTCGGCGGGACGCCGACGACGCGCGTGGCGGACGTCCCCGTCGACATCGACGCGAAGAAGTTCCTCGAGAAAATGCTCACGATGGAGCACGACGCGCACAAGCGGTACCTGAAGCTGTACAAGGAGGTGCCGCTCGAGCACCTGGTGCTGCGCGAGACCGCCGAGCACATCGCGAAGGACGAGGAGAGGGACATCGAGGAGATCGAGAGGCTGCTGACGAAGACGAAGAAGTAGGGGGGGAAGTCTCAATCTTCAATATGCAATGCGCATGTAAGATCCAATCGCGAATGACCCAAGGGGCCTGGCGCGCGACACCGAGTGCAGGGCTGGAATGAGAACGGCGTGCTGCCGGATCGGGATGGCCGCCGCGCTGCTCCTCGCGGGAGTCGCGGCATATGCCCAGGGCCCCGCCTGGGACTTCCAGGATGGCGAGGGCCACGGCTGGAAGGCGCTGAACGACATCGAGGGATGGGGCCCGTCGAAGGACGGGCTCCGTTTTCATTCCAGGGGGGGCGATCCGTACCTGGAGTCGCCCGAGTTCGACCTCAGGATCAACTCGCATGATGTGATGGAGGTCGAGCTGGAGGCCTCCGTCGCGGGCAACGCGCAGGTCTTCTGGAAGGTGGCAGGAGGAGGGGGATACGCGGAGGAGCGGAGCGTACGCTTCCGCGTGGACGAGGCGGGTGCGCCTGTGACCGTCAGCCTCCTCGTCGGCGAGACGCCCGGCTGGACGGGACACGTCACGCAGATCCGCCTCGACCCGTGCGACGCCGCGGGCGACGTCCGGCTCATTTCGCTCCGCCTCGATCGCTATGTGCCCCCGCAGCGGCGCGAGTCGACGGTCGTCTTCTTTCCCGCTACCCCCCACTTTCCCGATGTCCAGGGCAGCGAGGGCGGGGGCGACGCGTACCTACGGAGCGGCGACCAGGCCGTCCAACTCTGCGGCTGCTCGTTCTTCCTCTACACGCGCGAGGGAGAGGGGTGGCGCCAGGAGGGAAGCGGAGACATCGGCGTCGACTCCGAATTCTGCATCGACGAGGAGGTCGAACCCAGGGCCGAGTGGAAGGTCGACGGCAATCGCGTTCGCGGCGAGCTGTGGAACGAGCCCGCGCGGCTGGTGATCGACGTCGCCTCGACGGAGGCGGGCTTCGTTTTCCACGTCACGGTCCACGCCGCGGAGAAGACGCCGCTTCGGCGCCTCTCGATCGTCCGGTACAAGGCGGGCGAGGGCGCGTACAAGCGGAAATACGCGGGGGCGCTGCTGCCGGGCCTGGAGTATCTCGGGGCCGGGGAGGTGTCCTCGTCCACGCTCGATTGCGAGGGTCCGGAGCATTTGCGGAAGTCGCCGGACCGGATGAAGGTGACGATCCCCTTGATGGCCGTCGCGGGCGACGGCGCGGTGTCGGGGATCATGTGGGAGCCCGGCGAGGCGGTCTCGCCCATTTGCGACGTCCCCGATCGGGGCGAAGGGATCGACGCCTCGCTGCTCGGGCTGACGTATCCGCCGGTGCCGGACAGGGTGCCGGAGAATCGATACCGCGCGACCGTGCCTGTTCCCGCGTCGGAGTGGGCTGGAAAGGAGTTCACCTTCACCCTGTTCGCGGTGCCAGGAGACGACGTCACGACGGCCGTGAGACACTTCGTGGAGACGCGGGCTCTTTTTTTACCGCCAAGGCCGCCAAGAGACGCCAAGAAGCAGGCAGAACTCTCGCTGGGCACGTTTCTCGACAGTAGTCTCTACGATGCCAATGCGCATGGGTGGGGACATTGCATGGAGGCCAATTGGGCGAGGACGCCGGCGGCGGACGTGTGCTACCTCCTCGAGTTGTATGCCGAGGGGGAGAGTGCGGAGGAAGCGGAGCGGCTGCGCGGGAGGGCGCGCGAGGTCCTTGAGCACGTGCCGCCTGAGCAGCGGTTGTTGCAGGGGATCTCACACATCCGGCCGGAGGGGATCACGCTGCGGTTGGGAGGCACCCTCGAGGCGCTCAAAGGGCTCAAGGCCGCCGCGGACGCCGACCTCGCGGAGATGCGCGAGGACGGCTCGTGGAAGTACGAGGGGAAGTACGCAAGGGGCCACTTCGAAGACACCGCGCTGGGGATCTGCGCGCCGCGGGTGATCCGCATGCTGCGGTACGTGCGGCTGAGCGGCAGCGCGAGGCACTTGGAGGCCGCGAGGAAGGCCCTCGCGCGGCTCGACAAGTTCGACCTCCCGCGCGGCGCGCAGACGTGGGAGGTGCCGCTCCACACGCCCGATATCCTCGCCGCGGCGCAGGCGGTCGAGGCGTTCGTGCTCGCGTACGAGCTGACGGACGAGAACGCCTTCGTGGAGAGCGCCGAGCGGTGGGCCTGGACCGGCGTGCCGTTCGTCTACCTCTGGGGCGAGCCGGGCCTCGGCACGATGCCGTACGCGACGATCCCCGTCTTCGGAGCGACGAACTGGCAGGCGCCGGCGTGGTTCGGCACCCCCGTGCAGTGGTGCGGGCTCGTGTACGCGTGGAGCCTGTACCGACTTGATTCGTGCGGCGCCCGGGGCCCGTGGAAGCAGATCGCCGACGGCATCACGATCGCCGGGATGCAGATGCAATACGCCGACGGCGCGCTGGCGGGGTGCCTTCCCGATGTTTTTTATTTGCGCGCCCAGCAGCGGGCGGGGCCGTCGATCAACCCCGCTGCCCTGCTCTTCCTCGCGAGGTACCTCGAGGGGCGGAACCCCGACCTCACGCAGACGCGCGTGGGCGGCCTGCGGCTCGTACACATGCCAGGCCTCGCGGACGCGAGCCTCGACGCAGGCGTGCTGACCTTCACGCTCCCCGAGGGGAGCCTGGCCCAGGAGGTCGTCGTCCCGAACGCGCTCCTGCAGCCCGCGGAGGGCTCCACGGCGACCGTGCGCGACGCCTGGGACGGCGGCTCGGCCTGCACGGTCATCTCCCTCCCCGGCCCCGGCCGCTATGAGTTCACGCTCGTCCACTAATCCTAATCCTGCAACGCCATTCTCGCGGTCAGCGCCGAAGGCGCGGAAGAGTGTAGCCAGGGCCGAAGGCCCTGGACAGACGCCAAGAGAGGACGTGGAGCCCCGAAGGGGCGACAGAACGCGCCTTCTCTCGCCCCTTCGGGGCTCCGCTCGGGGCTTGGCCCGTTGGTTCCAGGGCCTTCGGCCCTGGCTACATTCTTGTCGCCCCTTCGGGGCTGTTCGACGAGGTGGCGTTGCAGGACCAAGCCAGTCGACATGAGAAAGCGCGATTTCATGTGGATCATGAGATCGCTTGTTTTCGCTGTTTCATGCGCGTAGAGTGAGTCCATGATTCTGCTCACGGCAACCCAGGTGGCACGGCGCCTCCGCGTGCGCGTCGAGACGATCTACAGGTACGTTCGCGACCGCAAGCTGCCCGCAACTCGGGTGGGTGGCCAGTGGAGGTTCTCGCCCTCCGAGATCGAGAAGGCGCTGCGCCGGGGGAATGGCGAGCGGCGTCCGCGCCGTCGAAAGGACCTCGACCCGAACGACGACCCGATCCTCAAGGTCATTGGCATCATCAGCGACGGACACCTCGCCGAAGACATCGACCATCACCTCTATGGATTCCCTCGTGACCGTGTTCGTCGATAGCTGGGGCTGGCTCACCCTCGCCGATCGCCGCGAGGCCCGCCACAGCGAAGTCGCGCAGTTCTTCGCAAACGCGAGATCCGAGGGCGTGCGTCTGGTCACGAGCGACTACGTCCTGTCCGAGGTGATCACGAGGGCGTTCCAGAGGGCCCCCTTCCTCCAGGCCAAGCGATTTCTGGACGGCTTGTTCGACTCCGCGCAACGGGGTCCCCTGGAACTCGAACAGGTCGATCGCCGACGGTTTCATGCGGCCTGGGCCCTCCGATTGCGATACGACGACCAGCCGGAGATCTCCTTCCCCGACCTCACGTCGTTCGCGATCATGCGCGAGATGGGGATCGAGACGGTCCTGACGCAGGACCGGCATTTCACCTTCGCGGGGTTCACACTCGTGCCCTGAGCGCGCCTTGACGTGCGCTCACTCCCGCTGATACCATGCCGCCCAATCGCGAGGGGGCGCATGTCGCAGCCGTTCGTCCTGCCGGGCCTCGGTCCGCCGGTCTCGCTCGACCAGTCGTACGAGCTGTGCGAGCGGCTCGCCACCTCCCACTACGAGAACTTCTCCGTCGGCTCCTGGCTCCTGCCGAAGAGCGCCCGGCGCCACGTCTACGCGATGTACGCCTTCAGCCGCTTCGTCGACGACCTCGGCGACGAGGCCGAGCTGCCCCACCGCTCCCTCTACCTCTACAACCTCGAGCAGGAGGTGAACCGGTTCTACGAGGGCTCCCCTCTCCACCCCATGCTCCTCGCCGTCCAGGACACCGCGAAGCGCTTCCAGATCCCCGCCGAGCCGTTCCTCAAGCTGATCCACGCGAACCGCATGGACCAGGAGAAGACCCGCTTCGAGACCTACGACGAGCTCGCCTTCTACTGCGACCACAGCGCGAACCCCTGCGGCCGGCTCTTCCTCTATGTATGCGGACACGACGAGCCCGAACTGCAGCGCCTCTCCGACTTCACCTGCACCGCGCTCCAGCTCACCAACTTCTGGCAGGACGTCGCCATCGACTGGGGCAAGGGACGAGTCTACCTCCCGCAGGAAGACCTCCGCCGATTCGGGTGCCGCGAGGAGGAGATCGCCTCCCAGTCCGTGACGCCCGCCTTCGTCGAGCTCATGAAGTTCGAGATCGCCCGAACGCGGGACCTCTTCGCGAAGGGGCTCGCCCTGGTCGATCGACTCCAGGGGCGCGTCCGGATGGACATCCGCCTCTTCACCCGAGGCGGCTCCGCCCTCCTGGACGGGATCGAGGCGAACGGCCACGACGTCTACCGCCGGCGCCCCACCGTCTCGAAGGGGAAGAAGCTCCGCATGATGCTCGGGGAAACCGTCCGCCTCCTCCTGGGGTTGTAGGATGCCCGTCGCCGTCCAAGAGGCCTACCAGCTCTGCGCGCAGGTCACCCGCGACCGCGCGAAGAACTTCGCCTATGGGCTCCTCCTCCTCCCGAAGAAGGACCGCTCGGCGATGTGCGCCGTGTACGCCTTCTGCCGGGCCTGCGACGACGCCGTCGACGAGCCCGAGACGATCGAGCGGAAGCGCGAGGCCCTCTCGACCCTCCGCGCGCAGCTCGACGCCGCCCTCGCGGGGCAGCCCGAGGGGCCGATCTTCACCGCACTCATGGACACGAAGGGGCGCTACGGAATCCCGCCCGAGTACTTCTACCTGCACCTCGACGCCTTCCTCATGGACATGGAGCGGATGCGGTACGCGACGTTCGAGGAGCTGCGCGCCTACTGCTACGGCGTCGCCTCGATGGTCGGCCTGATGTGCCTGCACATCTTCGGCTTCTCCGCCCCGGAGGCGAAGGGGCCCGCGGAGGACCTTGGCATCGCCATGCAGCTCGTGAACATCATCCGCGACGTGAAGGAGGACGCCGACCGCGGGCGGATCTACCTCCCTCTCGACGATCTCGCGCGGCACGGCGTGACGGAGGAGCAGGTGCTGCGCGGCCAGGAGACCGACGCCTTCCGCGCCCTCATGCGCGCGCAGGCCGAGCGCGCCCGCGTCCACTTCGAGCGGAGCCGCGCGCTCTACGCCTACCTGCCGCGCGTGTCGCGCAAGTACCCGCGGTTCCTTCAGGCGATCTACGGCCGCACCCTGGCCCGCATCGAGGAGGAGGGCTTCCCCGTCCTCACGCGGCGCGTGGAGCTCTCGAAGTTCCAGAAGGTCCGCGTCGCGCTCGGCGTCTGGATCGGATCCCTCGTGAACGGGAAGGCGTAGAAGCAAGCCGCTCATGGAGTCGCGCTCGTGAGGGACATGGCCACCAAGATAAGCCCCGAAGGGGCGCAATGCAGCAGCCCAGGGCGGAGCGAAGCGGAGCCCTGGGAATGCGCATCGAGCGACCCCGCAGCCCCGAAGGGGCGACAGACATCGCGCCCTTGGTGTATGTCGCCCCTTCGGGGCTCCAATTGCCCTTGTGACCCGGTACCCAGGGCTCCGCTTCGCTCCGCCCTGGGCTGGTTCATCCCGCCCCTTCGGGGCTTGTCTTGGTGGCGATGCCAGCGAGGGCGCCCTGACGGGTGCCGATCCGCGGCGCCCTGACGGGTGCCACGCCATCTTCGCTGATGCTGGGACGATCGCATGCCCGCGAAAGACATCACTGTCGTCGGAGGGGGCCTTGCGGGCCTCGCGGCCGCCTGCGCGCTCGCGGATGCGGGGGCGAAGGTGACCCTCCTCGAGGCGCGGCCGTACGTCGGCGGGCGGGTGTTTTCGTTCCGGGACAAGACGACCGGCGACGAGGTCGACAACGGCCAGCACGTCTTCCTCGCCTGCTGCACCGAGTTCCTGGGGTTCCTCCGACGCCTCGGCGTCGAGGATCGCGTCTTCCTGCAGCCGAGGCTGAAGGCGACCTACGTGCTGCCGGGCGGCCAGGAGTCGGCCCTCTCCGCGTGGCCCCTCCCCGCGCCACTCCACATCCTGTGGCCGTTCCTGCGGCTCGGGCACCTCCCGCTCGGCGCGAAGTTCCGAATCCTCGGCGCGCTCCGCGCCATCCGGCGCATCACCCCCGAGGAGCGCCGCGCCCTCGACTCGCGGACGTTCCTCTCCTGGCTCGAGGAGCACCGCCAGCCGCCGGTCGCGATCTCGCGGTTCTGGAACCACTTCGTCGTCTCCACGCTGAACGAGGATGTCTCGCGCGTCAGCGCGGCGCTCGCCGTGATGGTCTACCAGGACGGCCTGATGCGCGGCGCGACCGACGCGAACATCGGATATGCGCGCGTCGGGCAATCGGGCGTCTTCGCGGAGGCGGCGCAGCGGCACGTCGAGGCGCGGGGCGGCGCGTTCCGATTCGGCGAGCGGGTGCTGGAGGTCGCCGTCGAGGGGGACCGCGCGACAGGCCTGCGAACGGCTTCGGGGCGGACCGCGACGGCCGACGCGTACGTGATCGCCCTCCCCTTCCACGAAGTCCCGCGCGTGATGCCCGAGGCGTGGCGCGCGCGCCCGCCGTTCGCGAACGCCGCGGCGCTCGCCTCCTCGCCGATCCTGAACGTCCACCTCTGGCTCGACCGCGACGTGATGGAGCGCGAGTTCGTGGGCCTCCTCGACAGCCACCTCCACTGGGTCTTCAACAAGTCGCGCATTCACCACGGGAGCGGCGGCCGCTCCCTCAGCGTCACGATCAGCGCGGCGCGCGAGTGGAGTGAGCTCACGCAGGAGGAGGTGATCCGCCGCACTGTCGAGGAGCTGCGCCGGTACCTGCCTGCGGCGCAGGACGCGCAGGTGACGCACGCGATCGTCGTGAAGGAGTCCGACGCGACGTTCTCCGCCGCGCCCGGCACCGCGGCGCTGCGCCCGCCCTCGGCGACGCCGATCGCGAACCTCTTCCTCGCCGGCGCCTGGACCGACACGGGCTGGCCCGCGACGATGGAGGGGGCCGTCCGGAGCGGCCTGGCGGCCGCGCGTGTCGTCATTGCTCCCG
>Ga0209514_10007447_pt1 | contig 12906 bp, 10 predicted proteins | sample Subgrocontami58m_FD_187452 | JGI IMG/M metagenome (GOLD analysis project Ga0209514, IMG submission 187452) | Subsurface groundwater microbial communities from S. Glens Falls, New York, USA - GMW37 contaminated, 5.8 m (SPAdes) (version 3) | ecosystem: Environmental > Aquatic > Deep subsurface >...
CCACACGGTGCGCGAAGCCTTCCGCCGCCTCGCCGACATGGGACTGATCTCGCGCCACCAGGGCATCGGGACGCGCGTGAAGGCCAAGAGCGCCGAGCCGCGCTACGTCGCCTCGCTCTCGACGCTCGCGGACCTGTTTCAGTACACCAAGCGCACGCGCCTGAAGCTGCTCGGCGAGCGCAAGCTGCGGGCCGGCGCGCAGCTCGCCGCCATGCTCCGCTGCAAGCGCGGGCAGGCCTGGCTCGAGTTCGAGACCTGCCGCTACCTCATCGGCACCGCGCAGCCGATCTCCTATACGCAGATCTATGTCTACCCGGCCTATGCGGCCATCCGCGACCACCTGGGCGAGCGCAGCGTCTGGGTCTACGGGCTGGTCGAGCGCTATTACGGCGAGCGCATCGTCGAAGTACAGCAGGAGATCGGCGCGGTCTCCATCGAGCCGCGCATCGCAGCGATCCTCGGCGTGAAGCCCGACTCCGCCGGCCTTCAGGTGCTGCGCTATTACATGGGCCGCGGCGACCGGCTGCTGTCGGTGTCGATGAACATCTACCCGGAGAACCGGTTCAAATTCTCCACGCGCTGGCGCCTGGAGTGGGAACCTAATTCATCGCCGCGAGCGTCTTCGCCTCGCGCGCCTTGATGGCCGCATGGCGCGCGAGCAGGCGCAGGGCGCGCTCGACCACCGGGACGTCGATCATCCTGCCGTCGATCTGGAACGAGGCGCGCCCGGCCTTGCGGGCTTCGCGGTCGCCCTCCACGACGCGCTCGGCGTAAGCCACCTCGTCGGCGCTCGGCGTGTATTCCTCGTTGACGATCTTCACCTGCCCCGGATGGATGCAGCTCGCGCCGTCGAAGCCGAGGCGCCGCGAGCGGCGCACCATGGCGCGGAACGCATCCCAATCGGCGAAATCCGCGATCGATCCGAGAAAGCCCAATGGCATGACGCCCGCGGCGCGCGCCGCGACGATCATGTGCTGCTTGTGCGGCATCAGCGCCTCCACGTCCGGCTGCATGCCGCATTCGAGCGCGAAATCCTCGCCGCCGATGTCCATGCCGACCACGCGCGGGCTCGCCCCGGCGATCGCAGGCATGTCGAAGAACGCCTGCGGCGTCTCGATCGACACGACGAACTTGGTGTGTCCCGCCGCGAGCCCCGCCTTCTGCTCCAGCTCGGCCGCGAGCTCGTCGATCAGCTTCACGTGGGCCGGTCCGGCCACCTTGGGGATGATCAGCCCGCTCACGTCGGCGCAGACCGCGGCCTCCACGTCGCGCACCGCGAGCGCGATCGGACGGTTGATGCGCACGATCACGTCGGCCCCGCCGCGGCGGACCCTGGCCGCCGCCGCCCGCACCAGCGTCCGCGCGCGCTCCTTCTCCGCCGGCGGCACGCTGTCCTCCAGGTCGAGCTGGATGCAGTCGGCGCCGCGCGTGTGCGCGCGGTCGACGAAGCGCTCCACGTTGACGGGCACGAACAGCAGCGAACGCCACACCGGAAGTTCCCGAGTCATTCCTCTCCCCCACGCCCGGCCGGGGGATGCGATTCGTCGCACACCACCCCTTTCGCCAGCAGTTCCTCGATCTCCCGCGGCGCCAACCCGATCTGGGCGAGCAGCTCCGCATTGTGCTCTCCGAGCTTCGGCGCTGGCCGGCGGATCGCCCCCGGCGTGCCGAGCAGGCGCGGGACGACGTTGTGCATCGGCATCGCGTCCATGTCGTCGTCCGGGCATTCAACGGTCAGCCCGCGCGCAATCGCGTGCGGATCTTCGAGGATCTGCGAGATGTCGTAGATCGGGCCGATGGTCACTTCCGCACGGTCGAAATAGGCCACGTTCTCTTCCTGCGTGCGATCGGCGATGAACGCGCCGAGGACGGCATCGAGCTCGTCCGCGTGCTGCAACCGATCGGCATTGGAGCGATAGCGGGGGTCGGAGATCATGTCCTCCCGGCCGATGGACCGGAACAGGCGCTCGGCCATCTGCTGCGTGGACGCGGACAGGCACAGCCACTTGCCGTCCCGCGTACGGTAAGCGTTGCGCGGCGCGCTGTTCGTCGAGCGGCTTCCCGTGCGGGGCTTCGGCTTCCCGGTGAGCTTATAGTTCGCGGCCTGCGCGCCGAGCAGGGAATACAGCGAATCGAGCAGCGGCAGGTCGATCACCTGCCCCATGCCGCCGTTCACCTCCACCTCGCGCAGCGCGATCATCGCGGCGCTCGCGCCGTACAGCCCCGCCACCGAGTCGGCGAGGTAGATCGGCGGCAGCACGGGCTCGCGGTCGGCGAAGCCGTTCATCGAGGCGAACCCCGACATGCCCTCGACCAGCGTGCCGAAACCGGGCCGATGGCTATAGGGTCCGTCCTGTCCCCATCCGGAAATGCGCACCACCACCAGCTTCGGGTTGCGCGATCGCAGCAGGCCGGGGCCCAGGCCCATGCGCTCCAGGGTCCCGGGGCGAAAGCTCTCGATCAGCAGGTCGGCGGTGTCGGCGAGCGCGAGCAGGATCTTGCGCGCGCGCGGTTCGCGCAGGTTGAGGCACAGGCTCTTCTTGTTGCGCGCATAGGCCTTCCAGGCCGTCGACACGTCCTTCACCTTCCACTGGCGAAGGGTGTCCCCCTCCGGCGGCTCGACCTTGATCACCTCGGCGCCGAAGTCCGCGAGCAGCACGCTCAGCATGTTGCCCGCCACCAGGCGCGAGAGGTCGACGATGCGCAGGCCCTCGAGCGGCCCCTTCGACTGCGGTAGGTAGGACTTCAACGCCATCGCACGCCGTCCAAGATTGACCCGTGCCCTGCAGCGGGCGAGAATCCGGCCGAAGCAGCGGATGATACGCCGCCTGCGGCTGTCGGCGCTGGTGCGCGAGCGCGCGAGCGGCGTGGCCCGCGCCTGGGACGCGCAGGAGGACCGGACATGAGCGAACCGAGAGTGCCGACTGTCGTCCCGGGCACGCGGCCCGAGCTCGCGGCGCTGGAGCAGCAGATCCTGCAGGCGCGCGGCAGGATCTCCACGCTCTACCGGGTGCTGCTGAACAGCGCCCCAATCGCGCAGGGCTGGGAGGCGATGCTGAGCGCGGTCCGCGCCTCGCTTCCGGCGCGGCTGCGCGAACTGGTCATCCTGCGCATCGCGATGCTGAACGGCGCGCCCTATGAGTTCGATGCGCACGTGCCCCACGCGCGCCAGGCCGGGGTTTCCGACGAGGTCATCGCCGCGCTGCGGACCGGGACGGTTTCGCAGGCGCTCGAACCGCTGGACCGCCTCGCGCTCGAGCTCGCCGACGCCATGACCCGCGACGTCGCGGTTCCGGACGCACTGTACGCTCGCCTGGAGCCGCATTTCGACGCGCAGGGGCTGGTCGAGCTGGTGGCGACCATCGCAGCCTACAACATGGTCTCGCGCTTCCTGGTGGCCTTGCGGATCGAGCATTGAATCCGGAGCGGGACGTCCCGCCCTCGTACCACCCCTCGCGCGCACCCGGCCCTCCCCCGGGGGAGGCCGCCGGGACTACGCCTCGCGGGCGAACGCGGGCGGTTTCGGAACGGCGTAATATGCATTTGTCGTAGTATCGGGATTGCGGCGCAGATGCCCGGCCCGGCACTCCGGGAACCGGGCGGCCGCGGATCGCCCGCCTGCGCACTGCTGAAACGGGTCTCCTTGAAGCGACAAGAAGCCGCAACGAAGGCATCGGCCGAACGCAGCCCCGGTGCCGATAGAGAGTCCATGCCGTCGCAACCCTCGCGTCGGCTGCGCTACGCGTTCGCAGGCGCCGGCGCAGCCCTCACCGCCATCATCGTCGCGTACATGGCGCTCGATCTCTGGAAGAGCCACAACGACGCCATCGGCGAAGCGGCGCGCAATACCCGGAACCTGCTGCGCGTCGTCGAGTCCCGGGTGTCAGGCGTGGTCAACATCGTCGATCTCACTCTGACGTCCATCGACCGATCGCTGGGCCAAGTGCCGCGCCGCGGCGCCGAGATCGACGAATTCCTGAGGCGGCGCCTGGAGTTGGTCCCGTATGCGCGCCTGCTGTTCACCACCGATGCCGAAGGACGCATCGATCACGATTCCGGCAATTTCACGGCGATGCGGCTCAACGTCGGTCAACGCGACTATTTTCGCGTGCAGCGCGACGCCCCCGTCGCGGGAAGCTACATCGGCGCGCCGGTTCTCGGGATGGCGACGCATACGTGGCTGATACCGGTGAGCCGCCGGCTCGAGACCGCGGCGGGCGGGTTCGCCGGCGTCCTGGTCGCCGTGGTCGACCCGCGCCATTTCCAGGAATTCTTCTCGTCGATCGACGTCGGCGGGCACGGCTCGGTCTCGCTGTACCTGCGCGACGGGACGCTGCTCGCGCGCGGGCCCGAGATCGAGAACTTGATCGGGAGGCCGATCGCGGACGCGCCGCTGTTCAAGGGCGCGCTGCCGCTCGCGGAATCGGGCACCTCCCGCGCCGAGAGCGAAATCGACCGCGTCAGGCGCATCTTCAGCTATTCCACGTTCGCGGGCGGACGCCTGGTCGCGCTGGTCGGCGCCGGCGAGAGCGAAGTCCTCTCCGGCTGGCACAGGCAGGCGGGGACGCAGTTCATCGTTTTGCTCGTGTTCGTCGGGACGGTGGCGTGGTTCACCGTGCTGCTCGCCCGCCAGATCGTGCGCCAGCAGGTGCTCACCCGGCAGCTCCTCGACAGCGAGGCCCGGCTGGCCGGCATCGTCAGCTCGGCCATGGACGGGATCGTCACGGTCGACGACGCGCAGCGCATCGTGGAATTCAACCCCTCGGCGGAGCAGATGTTCGGCCGGGCCGCGGCCGAGGTGAAAGGGCAGGCGCTGGACATCCTCATTCCCGAGCGGTTCCGGGCCGTGCACCGGGACCACCTGCGTGCATTCGGCACGCACGGCACGACCAGCCGGCGCATGGGCGCTCTCAGCGCGATCACCGGCAGGCGCGCGAACGGCGAGGAGTTCCCGATCGAGGCCTCCATTTCCAAGCTCGAGGCGCGCGGGCGCAAGTTCTACACGGTCATCCTGCGCGACATCACCGAGCGCCAGCGGGCCGAGGACGAGCTGCACCGCTATCTCGGCCAGCTGAAGGTGCTGCACGACGTCGACATGGCGATACTCGCGGCCCATTCGCCGGGTGCGATCGCGAGCACCAGCCTGCAGCACCTGCGGCGCATCCTGCCCTACTGGGGCGCGACGGTCAGAGTGATCGACGACGAGGCCAACGCGGCGATCCTGCTCGCTTACGAGCGCGAGCCGACGGCGGCGTTCGATCCCCGCCCGCGCCGGCCGCTGGAGGAGTACGGCGCGGCGGACCTCGCCGAGATGAAGCAGGGACGGGAGCGCGCGGTCCAGGACATTTCGGCGATGCCGGAACGGCCGGTCTCGATCGAGCGCCTCTACGCAAGGGGAATGCGCTCCTACGCGCGCGTGCCGCTCGTGGTCGAGGGCGCGCTGGTCGGGGTGCTGAATATCGTGTCCGATGAAACCGGCTATTTCACGGCGGACCGGGTGGAGATCGCGCGCGCCGTCGCCGACCACCTCGCCATCGCGCTCCAGCAGGCGCTGCTGCGCGAGCGCGTCGAGCGGCAGTCCGAGGAACTGGAACGGCGGGTCGCCGAGCGTACCGCCCAGCTCGAGGAAGCGAACAGGGAGCTGGAGGCGTTTTCCTATTCCGTATCCCACGATCTGCGTGCGCCGCTTCGCCACATCGACGGGTTCTCCAAGCTGCTCGCCGCCGAGGTCGGTAACGCGAATGGGACCGTGGCACGCTATCTGGACATCATCTCGCGCTCCGCGGCGCGCATGGGCGCTCTGATCGACGACCTGCTCGCGTTCTCGCGCATGAGCCGCGCGCAACTGCATACCGCCCGCGTCGATCTGAGCCAGCTCGTGGCAGAGGTGCGCGAGGAATGCCTGCGCGACGCGCAAGGCCGCGACATCGAATGGAGGTTCGGTGCGCTGCCTGCCGTCGCCGCGGACGCGCGGCTGCTGCGGCTGGCGCTGGTCAACCTCATCGCGAACGCCGTCAAATTCACCTCGCGCCGGAAGCACGCGTCGATAGAGATCGATGCCTGCGCAGGCGAGGGCGACGAAGTGATCGTCCGGATCGCCGACAACGGCGCCGGGTTCGACATGCGCTTCGCCGACAAGCTGTTCGGCGTGTTCCAGCGGCTGCACCGCGAGGACGAGTTCGAAGGCACCGGGATCGGGCTCGCGACCGTGCGGCGCATCCTGCACCGCCACGGCGGGCGCATCTGGGTCGAATCCGAGCCCGATCGCGGGACGACTTTCTACTTTACGCTCAGGCGGGCGGTGGAGGACATTCGTGAAGACCAAGGGAATCCTGCTGGTCGATGACAGCGCGAACGACGTCGAGTTGACCCTCGCGGCGCTCGGCAAGCACCACCTCGCCAATGACGTGACGGTGGCGCGCGACGGAGAAGAGGCGCTGGACTATTTGTTCCGCCGCGGCAGGTTCGCGGACCGGCCGGCCACCAATCCGGTGCTGGTGATGCTCGACCTGAAGATGCCCAAGGTCGACGGCCTCGAGGTGCTGCGCCGGGTCCGCGCGGACGAGGCGCTGAAGCTGATCCCGGTGGTGATCCTGACTTCCTCGCGCGAGGAGCGGGACATCATCAAGAGCTACACGCTCGGAATCAACGCCTACGTCGTGAAGCCGGTCGAATTCGAGAAGTTCTTCGATGCGGTCGAGGAGCTGGGCCTGTTCTGGATGGTGATCAACGAACCGCCTCCCGCCGTTTCGTGAGCCCCCCGTCACCCCCGAAGGCGGCGGCGAGCGCCGCGCGGGGTGAAACCTTCACCCTCGCGGCCGGCGGCCGCCTGATTCACTCCGGGAAAACGACCCTCGGCTCACGTCCGGTCGTCCCCTGAGCGGTCGATCCCGGGCCTTCCGAGGCAGCATTTCTTGTATTTCCTGCCGCTTCCACACGGGCAGGGATCATTGCGGCCCGCCGCCGCAGAGCCTCTTGCATCCCCGGACCGAACCAGTTCGGCGAAGCGCTCGATGGGCTGTCCGGTCTGTACGAACACCGCGAGCCTGCGCATGTACGGCCGCGCGTGGGTGAAGAAACGCTTGTAGCCCGCGCACAGGTAATTGGCGCCTGGCTCGCCGTCCGGGGCCGTGGCAAAGCGGTCCTTGGGACAGCCGCCGTTGCAGTATTCAAGCACCTCGCACTGCCTGCAGGTCTGCGGCAGCGAGTCCGACTTGGCTTGTCCGAAAGCCCGCTGCGCCGCGCCCTCGAGCACCTCGACCAGCGAGCGCTCGCGGATGTTCCCGAGGTAATGCCCGCGGTCGACGTAATGGTCGCAGGAATAGAAGCCCCCGTCGTGCTCGAGCACCGGCAGCTCGCCGCAGGTCCTGCGGTGAACGCAAAGCGCATGCTCCGCTCCCTGCTCGGGACGCGCCGCCTCCTCGAAATTGAGGACGTTGATCCGCCCGATGTCCGACCTGATCCACTCGTCCAGTATCGTGCACAGGAATGTTCCGTAGGCCTGCGCGGGAACCGTCTCGGGAGTCGTTGCGCCGTCGTCGGTGCGCATGACCAGCGGGATGAACACCATATGCCTGATGCCCGAGTCCTTGAAGAAGCGGTAGACCGCCCCGGGATGATCGACGTTTCCCGCATGGACCACGCACAGCACATCGCAATGGATTCCAAAGCGCTGCAGCAGGCGAAGGCCGTTCACCGCCTGCGCATGGGTCGGGTTGCCGCCCTTGGTGACGCGGTGGGCGTCGTGAAGCTCCGCGGGGCCGTCCAGGCTCAGTCCGACGTAGAACCCCTCGGACGCCAGGAAACGGCACCAGTCCTCGTCGAGCAGCGTGCCGTTGGTCTGGATGTCGTTGACGATCTCGCGCCCCGGGACCCGGTGCCTGCGCTGGAACTCGACGATCCTGCGGAAGTAGTCGATGCCCAGCAGAGTCGGTTCGCCGCCGTGCCATGAAAACAGGACCGTGGGTACGGGGCAGGCCTCGATGTGCTGGGCGATATACCGCTCCAGCAGATCATCGGACATGCGCAGCGGCGCGCCCTTCGGATAGAGTTGCTGTTTCTCGAGGTAGTAGCAGTACCGGCAGTCCAGATTGCAGGAGGCGCCGATCGGCTTGACGAAGACCTGGAATTCCGTTGACGCTCTCACCATTGCGATTCGCCTTGAATGCCGCCGGCCGTTGCCGCAAGCGCGCCAATCTACAGCGGGCGCAGGCGCCGCGTAAACAGGCCTGATCACGCCGGGCGTTGCCAATCCGCGTGCACGGCGGCACACTGCGCACCTTTGGGAGGAGCGAACGTGAAGCACTCGATGCGCAGAATTCTCACCAGCCACGTGGGCAGCCTGATCCGGCCGCAGGCGCTGCAGGCCCACCTGCGGGCCAGGGCCGCGGGTTCGGGCTACGACGCGCAGGCCCACGCCGTCTGCCTCAGGGAATCGGTCGCCGAGGTCGTTCGCGAACAGGCCAGGGTGGGTATCGACATCGTGAGCGACGGCGAGTACGGCAAGTCGATCAGCTGGTCGCAGTACGCGCTCGAGCGCCTGTCGGGCTTCGAGCGGCGGCGCCTGCCCGAGGAAGCGGCCGACCCGTTTGCCCGCGGCGCGGACCGGGACCGGTTCCCCGAGTTCTACGCGGAGCTCGACGAGATCGATGCGCGCCCGGCCGGCGGCTCGGGCGGGCGGCTGAAGTTCGATTCGGTGTGCGTCGCGCCGATCAAGTACACCGGCCAGGCGGCGCTCGCGCGGGACATCGACAACTTCAAGGCGGCGCTCGGGAACGTGAAGGTCGAGGAGGCGTTCATGCCGGTCGCGGCGCCTGCGAGCGTGATTCCCGACCGCCGCAACGAGTATTACAAGACCGACGAGGAGCTGGTCTTCGCCATCGCCGAGGCGATGCGCGAGGAATACCGGACCATCGTCGATGCGGGGCTCCTGCTGCAGATCGACGACGCGCGCGCCGCGGTCAGCTTCGACCGCATGGTCCCGCCGAAGAGCCTCTCCGGGTACCGCAAGTGGCTCGGATTGCACCAGGACCTGCTCAATCACGCGCTCAGCGGCATCCCGGAGGACCGCGTGCGCTACCACGTGTGCTGGGGCTCGTGGCCGGGCCCGCACACCAGCGATGTGCCCATCAAGGACATCGCCGACCTCATCCTCAAGGTGCGCGCCGGCGCCTACGCCCTCGAAATGGCCAATCCGCGCCACGAGCACGAATGGCGGCTGTGGGAGCGCGTCAAGCTGCCGCAGGGCAGACTGATCCTTCCGGGGGTGATCAGCCACGCCACCAACATCGTGGAACACCCGGAGCTCGTCGCCGAGCGCATCGTGAGGCTGGCAAAGCTGGTCGGCAGGGAGAACGTGATTGCATCCACCGACTGCGGATTCGCGCAGGGTCCTTTTCACCGCCGCGTCCACCCGTCGATCCAGTGGGCCAAGCTCGAAGCGCTCGTCGCGGGCGCGAAGCTCGCGACCAAGGCGCTGTGGGCTGCGTCCTCCAAGGGCAGGCCGGCGAAACGCAAGACCGCGAAGCGCAAGACCGTGCGTCGCGCAGCCGCCGGTCGCAAGAAATAGACTGCGGGGAATCGTCATGGCAGAGCTCATCACCAGGCGCGACGGGGCGGTGGCCACCGTCCTGTTCTCGAACCTCCCGAAAATGAACGCGGTCACCTACGACATGTGGCGCGCGGTGCCGGAGACCTTCGCCGCGCTGGACGCCGACCCCGCGGTGCGCGTCATCGTTGTCACCGGCGACGGCGACAAGGCGTTCATCTCCGGCGCCGACATCTCGCAGTTCGAGAAGCTGCGCGGCACCGCCGACGCGCAGGCCCAATACAACGCCGCCGTGGAAGAAGGCTACCTCGCGCCCACGCGATGCTCCAAGCCCGTGGTCGCGCGCATCCGCGGCGTCTGCATGGGCGGGGGCCTGGGTTTCGCCGCGTCCTGCGACCTGCGCTTCTGCTCCGACGATTCGGTGTTCCGCATGCCCGCGGCGCGCCTGGGCCTGGGCTACAGCCCGAGCGGCGTTCGCCGCTTCATGAACGTGATCGGCGCGGCGAACACCCTGGACATCTTCGTCTCCGCGCGCAAGTTCGACGCGGCCGAGGCGCTGCGCATGGGCTTCGTGAGCCGCGTGCTGCCCGCGGCGCAGCTCGAGGCGGGCGTGGCGGAATACTGCGCGGCGGTCGCCGAGAACGCGCCGCTCACCGTCGCCGCGGCCAAGTTCGCCGCCCAGCAGTGGCTGAAGGACCCCGCCGAGCGCGACCTCGCGCAGGCGCAAAGGAAGGTCGATGCCTGCTTCGCGAGCGCCGACCTCAAGGAAGGCCGCAGCGCGTTCATGGAGAAGCGCAAGCCCGGGTTCACGGGGCGGTAGACTCGCATCCCCGCCGGGTCTGGACCGTTGACACCGCGGACATCCACATACTGGAATCGAAGCTCGTTACGGCGGACGAGCGCCTGCTGCGCGCGCCGCCTTCCTGTTGGCGATGCTGCCGCTCGCGGTGACCGCATGCCTGCTCGCGTTTACGATGCGGACCGGCCGGAGCGCGGAACGAGCACCTTGAGGCCGATATCCTGAAGCAGCGAGAGCGTGGCGCGCTGGATCGGCGTCGCCGGTCTCTGGCCCGAGACCGCCAGCGCGAGCTGGCTGCGCAGACGCGGCCTGACGATCGGCCGGGGAGAATAGGCCTTCGGCTTGCCCGAGGCGCGCACCGCGTTGAGCGGGAGCACCGCGAAGCCGTGCCCGTCGGCGACCAGATCGAGTATCGCCTCCACGCCGTCCACTTCCAGCGCAACCGACGGCCTCGCGCCGATCTTCGCGAGTTGCGTCTCCACCTGCATGCGGATCGCGTGGGGGCGGCTCGGGATGATGAGCGGAAACCGCGGCACCTCGCGCAACGCGACCGCGTTCGCAGGCTCGCGGCTTCGCCTCGGGCCGATGAGGTACAACTCCTCCTCCAGGAAGGGCACCGTATCCACCGCCGGGGACGGCACGGGGTTGTAGAGCAGTGCGACGTCGATCCTGCCCATGTGCAGCCATTCCTGCATGGAGGCCGACAGGCCCTCGACGATGCTCAGTGTGGCGCGCGGCAGGCGTGAGCGGAACTCCTTCACGAGCGGCACGGTGAGAAGCTTCGCGATGGTGGGCGGCATGCCGACGGCCACCCGCCCGACCGGCGCGTCCTTCGCCTCCTCGACTTCCTCGCGCGCGCGCCCGACCTGGTGCAGGATGCCGCGCCCATGCGCGAGCAGGCGCTTGCCCGCCTCGGTCGTGCTGACGCCGCGGCCGTTGCGCAGCAGCAGCGTCTGCTTCAGCTCGATCTCGAGCCGCCGCACCTGCCGGCTGAGCGCCGGCTGCGCCACCTGGAGCAGCGCCGCCGCCTTGGTGAAGCTGCCCAGCTCGGCGACGTGCACGAAGTATTCGAGCTGCTTCAGGTCCACGGGCCTTCCATGCCGAGGTGATATAACTGATAGTGTAGCAATGCCGGTGGTCAACTGTCGCGCCGCGGCACATAATTGCCGCAGCGGCCATGCCGCGAATATCCGGAGACCCTATGCAGACAGCCATTCCCTGCCTGTTCATGCGCGGCGGGACCTCGCGCGGACCGTATTTCCTCGAGTCCGACCTCCCCGCCGACGATGCGCTGCGCGACCGGGTGCTGCTCGCGGCCATGGGTTCGCCCGACGCGCGCCAGATCGACGGCCTGGGCGGCGCCGATCCGCTCACCAGCAAGGTCGCGATCGTCGGCCGCTCGGCGCGGCCCGGCGTCGACCTGGAATTCCTGTTCGCCCAGGTCCTGATCGACGAGGCGCGTGTCGACACCACGCCCAACTGCGGCAACATGCTCGCCGCCGTCGGGCCGTTCGCGCTGGAACGCGGCCTAGCCGGGGCGGGCGACCCGGAGACCACGCTGCGCATCCTCACCCGCAACACCGGCATGCTGTGCGATGTGACGCTTCAGACCCCCGGCGGCCGCATCACCTACGAGGGGGGTGCGCGCATAGACGGCGTGCCGGGCAGCTCCGCTCCCATAAAGATCAACTTCCTCGAGACGGCCGGTTCGGTGTGCGGCAAGCTCCTGCCCACCGGTCGCGTGCGCGACGAGTTCGACGGCGTCCCGGTCACCTGCATCGACAACGGCATGCCGGTGATAGTGATCCGGGCAAGCGACCTCGGCCGCACCGGTTACGAGTCGCGCGATGCGCTCAACGCCGACGCCGAGCTGAAGGCGCGGCTCGAGTCGATCCGCATCCAGGCGGGCCCCGCGATGAACCTCGGCGACGTGGCGAAGCGCGTGGTGCCGAAGATGACCCTGATCGCCCCGCCGCGCGCCGGGGGCGCGATCTGCACGCGCACCTTCATACCGCACGACTGCCATTCCGCGGTGGGCGTTCTGGGCGCGGTCACCGTGGCCACCGCCTGCGTGCTCGAGGGCTCGGTCGCGCAAGGCGTCGCTGCGCTGCCCGCGGGAAACGCCAAGGTGATCTCCGTCGAGCACCCGACCGGGGAGTTCTCGGTCGAGCTCGCGCTCGACCCGGCCGACCCTCAATCGGTAAAGCGTGCGGCGCTGCTGCGCACCGCGCGTCTGATCATGCGCGGCGAGGTGATGATCCCCGCTGCGGTCTGGGACGGCAAGTCGTCGATGAGGCTGGCCGCCTGAGCACAAGGAGAGAAACGCAATGTCCGAACCGCAGAAAACCGCGCTCGTGGTGAGCGCGCATTCCGCCGATTTCGTCTGGCGCGCCGGCGGCGCCATCGCGCTCTACGCCTTGCGCGGCTGGAAGGTGAAGATCGTCTGCCTGTCCTTCGGCGAGCGCGGCGAATCCGCCAAGCTCTGGCGCCAGCCCGGGATGACGCTGGAGCGCGTGAAGGCCGACCGCCGCAGGGAAGCCCAAGCCGCCGCCGACCTGCT
>Ga0209514_10007450_pt1 | contig 12900 bp, 11 predicted proteins | sample Subgrocontami58m_FD_187452 | JGI IMG/M metagenome (GOLD analysis project Ga0209514, IMG submission 187452) | Subsurface groundwater microbial communities from S. Glens Falls, New York, USA - GMW37 contaminated, 5.8 m (SPAdes) (version 3) | ecosystem: Environmental > Aquatic > Deep subsurface >...
ACCTCGGCACGATCTGGGCGGGAGGCGTCGCCGTCGGCCTCAACTCGCGGCTGTTCGAGCGCGAACTGACGGTGGTGCTGTCGGAGTCCGGCGCGCGTTTCATCTGGTGCAACGAAAGTTCGCGCGCCCTGCTGGAACGGCTGCTCGCGAACATCGCCGACCCGCCGCAGTTGGTCATCGAAGCGGAGTGGAGCGAGCACCTGGTGGCGGCGGCCGCCGCCCCCGCGGCCGAATTGCCGGAAGAAGCCACCGCGATGTGGATCTACACTTCGGGCACCACCGGCGCGCCCAAGGCGGTCATGCACGCGCAGCGCAGCGTAATTGCCGGCGCCGATTTCGCGCGCGATATCCTTGGACTCGGCGCGCAGGATCGCATCTACGCCTCGTCCAAACTGTTTTTCGCCTACGCGCTCGGCAACAGCCTTTGCGCAGGCTTGCGTCTGGGTGCCACGGTCGTGCTCGATGACGAATGGCCCACTGCCGAGCGGGTGGCGGAGGTGGTCGAGCGACATCGGCCAACGGCGCTGTTTTCGGTGCCCACGCTCTACCTTAAGATGTTGCGGGCCGGTGTGGCGGCGCGGCTGCGCGCGGCCGGCGTGCGGCACTATGTGTCGGCGGGCGAAGCCCTCCCCGCGGCAGTACGGCGAGAGTGGCGCGAAGCGACGGGGGTGGCGCCGGTTTCGGGCTATGGCGCCACGGAAACCGTGGCCCTGATGTTCTACAGCGACGACGACAGTGCGCTGCTCAAACCATGCCCGCGGCTCGAATACCGCATGCGCGAGGGCAACGATGGCGCGGCACCGAGACGGCTGTGGCTGCGGCATCCCTCGGTCGCGCTCGGTTACTGGCAGCGTCCGGAGGCAGAGCGCGACAGCTTCGCCGACGGTTGTTTTTCCCCGGGAGACCTGTTCCGGCGGCGCGACGACGGCAGCGTGGCGTATTGCGGGCGCGACGATGATATGCTGAAAATTTCGGGGCAGTGGGTGAGCATCCTGGACGTCGAGCAAGCGCTGCTCGCGGCAAGCGCCGGCTGCGTCGAGGGCCTGGCTGCGGTAGGCTTCGAAAATGCCGAGGGCCTCGTCTCGATCGCCTTGTTCGTGGTTGCGGCTGAGGGGCATGAGACGCAAGCGCGCGAGCATCTCGACGCGGGCATTGCGGCATTGCCGAAACTCAAGCGCCCGCGATTGGTGAAATGGGTGAGCGAGCTGCCGCTCACCGCCACCGGCAAGCTGCAGCGGGGCAAACTCAAACAACAGTATCTCGGCGGCGCGGCATGAGTCTTCTTCCGCGTGGCTTCGCGCGGCAGATGCCAACGGCAGGATATGGTATCTTCGCGCTTTTCTCGATTGGGGCGTCGGCGGGATCCGCGGCCCGGTCGGGAAATGCAGCAGGTAAATTTCTTGCGGGCGGCGGGCGCTCCGAGCGCAGCAACGCCACCTGCAGGTATTCTTTTCCATGAATTTTTGCCGGGAGGCTCATGCTGCCGCCACGCATAGATACCAAGGCCGTACAGGATGCGATGGGCGAATACGCCGACGAAAAACAGACGCTGGCGCAGCGCGCCGCGATCTATCAGGAGTTGATCGGCTTTGTCCCCCCGCGCATAGAGGCGCGGCTCAATGTCACCGGCGCGCTGGACCCGCAGATGCTGGATTTGCAGGAGCGCATCCGCGAGCACGGTATGTACCCCAAGTGCTTCGACGTGAAAACCGCCCAACTGATGCTGTTCGGCATGCTCCTGATGGATCTGAGCGATGCCGCCGCGCTGCACGCGATCGCGGCGCGGCGGGCCGGCGCCAACTGGGAGGAGTTGCAGGCGGTGATCAGTCTTTGCTTTCTTTTCCGCGGCCTTCCGGCAGCCAACCGTGGAGCGGAGATCCTTGCCAACCTGGCCAAGCGCGAGGCCGAGGCGAAGCCTCACTTGAGCGCGGACACCCGATGAACCCAGGGATCATTGCCGCCGCCGTCGTCGCTCACCTGCCGACGCTCGGCCTGGCGAAAAACACGCCGGAATTCCAGCTTACCCTGGTCGAAGGGGAGCGTGCGCTGGGTCGCGCCTTGCGCGAACTGAAACCCGATCTGTTCGTGGTCAACTCGGCGCACTGGATCTGCACCTTTGGCTGGTACGCGACCTGCCAGAGCGTGCACGAAGGGACGTGCGTGGCCAACGAGGCGCCCGATCTGATCCCGGGCATACCCTATAGGCGCAAGGGCGACAGCGAGTTTGCGTCGGCTCTGGTAGGAGAATGGCAGGAGCTAGGTCTTCCGGGCGGCCGTAACGATGCGCCGCACTACGCCTGGGACTACGGCAGTCTGGTGCCGCTGTTGTATCTGGACCCGGACGCGGAAGTGCCGGTGGTTCAGATACCCACGGTAATCCTGGCGGATCATGCCGAGTGCATGACGGCGGGCCGAGCCGTGCATGCGACGGCGAAACGGCTGGGCCGGCGCGTCGTGTTCCTTGCGAGTTCCGCCTTTAGTCACGACCTGGTGCGCGGCCGTCACTTGAGGCCTACGCCCGAGCGCGAAGCGCTGGACCGGCACTTCATCGATCAACTGAAGAAAGGTGCGCTAGACGATGCGATTGCGTGGTTTCCGGACTACAGCCGGGCGGCGGTGGCGGAAATGAACGGCAGACCCTTGGCCGCCATGCTGGGCGCGCTGCAGGGGCTCGCCGCAGACGGGGCGAAGCTCGCGGGGGAGCAGTTCGGCGGTTACGCCCAGTCATCGGGCAGCGGAAACGCTAATATCGCCGTGTGGCGCCAGTGAACACGGCTATCGGCAGGGAATTGCAGAACGACAAGACAACAATCCTGCGTGCCGTGGCGCTGACGCGCTTGATCGCGTTGCCGCAATGTACGCTAGTACCGACTTCGGTCCGTCACTGTGTCTGGCGGCAATGGGTTTCGCGCACGAACACGAGTAGAACGAGCGCGGCTGCGAGCCAGGCGAGCATCAGCGTGAAGCCGGCGCGGTAGGCGTCGAAATCGTAGACGCGGACACCGTTTGTGAACGTCCCGGCCCAGCGCCGGTCCAGCATCCAACCGACCGCCGGCTGCATGATCATGCCGCCCAGCATATTGCCCATGTTGGCGACGCCGCCGGCAGTGCCGGCCAGCGCGGCCGGTGCTGATTCCTTGACGATGGCGAAGCCCACCAATACCGCAGACGAAGCGCAACCGATGAACCCGAGCAAGGCGACCAGCAGGGGCAAGGGCAGGCCCGGCACCAGCAGCACGAAGCACCATCCGGCAGCGGCCAGCACGGCGCCGAGGGCATACAGCGGCTTGCGCCGGCGCAGGCGGTCGGAGAGCGCGCCCACAATCGGCCCCGCCACCGCCCAGCAAACGAGCAGGAGCGAGGTAATCATGGAGGCCTGCGAAGTGGTAAGCCCGTAGTGAGTGCTCAGAAAGGGCACGCCCCACAGGCCGCCGAAGGTGAGGGCCGGCCCCGAAACCGCGCCTGAGATCAGGAACACCAGCCAGACATTGCGGGCGGCGAAGGTTTGCCTGATGCTATCCAGTATCGGAGCGTGTCGGGCCGGCGGCGCCGGCGCGTAGCTTGCGAAACCGCGCTCGGCGGGGTCGTCGCGTACCGCCAGCCAGATGACCATAGCCAACAACCCCGTCACCGCAGCGGAGACGCCAAGCACGTTGCGCCAGCCGAAGGCGTCGACCAGCAGCCGCAGCGGTACGCCGGCAAAAACGGCACCGAGGATCCCGCAGGCCAGGGCGAGGCCGGAGACCATGGCGAAGCGTGTCGGCGCGAACCAGTGGCCGGCGAGCTTGAGCATGGCGACGAAGGCCACGCCCACCGCGCCGCCGATCAACAGTCGGCCCAGGCCCGCGGCAGCGTAACCGGGGGCCAGGGCAAACAGCAGGGTGCCCGCCGCCGCGATCGCCGCGCCGGCGGTGAGCACGAGCCGCGGCCCCCACCGATCGGCGAGCACGCCCGCCGGAATTTGCATCGCCACATAGCTGTAGTAGTAAAACGCGGCAAGATTGCCTAGCGCCGCCGCCCCGAGCGCGAACTCGCTCATCAGCTCGCGCGTGATCACCGCCGGAGCGACGCGCTGGTAAAAACCGATCAAGTAGAAAACCGCGCCCAGGCCCCACATCGCAAAGGCAAGGCGCAGCGGCGGATAGGCCGCCTGGCGCGAACTCACGGCGGCCAGTGCCGGAGTCTTTGGCGGAGGCGGCTTCCGGGATGCCGGATTCGGCCCGTACCCGAAGCGGCGCCGGACGTGGTCGGCACCGCGCTGGTCAGCATTGCTCCCAGGGCAGGCCCTCGTGACGCCAGCCGGTGATGGAGTTGCGCTGGTGATGTTCGTTCAGTTCGCCCTCGAACCCGTGCAGCACGTTGTAGACCTGGGTGAAGCCGGCCTTCTCCAGCGCGGCGCCCGCGTCCAGCGAGCGGTTGCCGCTGCGGCAGATGAGCACCAGCGGGCGGTCCACGCTCGCCGCCTTTTTCACGTGGCCGACGAAATGCGGGTTCACTTCCCAGTCGGGGCCGTCGTTCCAGGGGATCATGATCGCGCTCGTCGGGTGACCTACGAACAGGAATTCCATCTCGCTGCGGCAGTCGATGAATATCGCGCTTGGATTCCGGTGCAGGAATTCGTAGGCTTCTTTGGGGGTCAGGTGCTGCATGGTGTCGGGCTTCGCTGCCAAAACGCGTAGTATAAGGCCTCCCCGCGCCAGCGGCGAATGCAATGTCTGCGCGGGTGGACAAGGAGCGCGTACGCGCGCTAGAATCCGCCACTGCGCCGATTTGATGTCAGATTGCGGGCGCCGCCGGTTCCGGCCGGACGAAAAACAAATACTGCTAAAGCGAGGCAACCCGTACCTGGCTGGCAGGGCGGGTTTTTTTATTTGCCGGTTTCACCTGAAATGACCAAAGCCGCACAACTGGAACGCCTGCTCGGCGAGCGCATCCTCATCCTGGATGGCGCCATGGGCACCATGATCCAGAGCTACAAGCTGGCGGAGGCGGACTATCGCGGTGAGCGCTTTGCCGCTTTCGCGCACGACCTCAGGGGCAACAACGATCTGTTGTCGCTGACCCGGCCGGGCATCATCCGCGAGATCCACGACGCCTACCTGGAAGCGGGCGCCGACATCATTTCCACCAACACCTTCAACTCCAACGCGCCCTCGATGGCGGACTACGGCATGGAGGGCTTGGCGTACGAGCTCAACCGTGAAGCCGCGCACCTGGCGCGCGCGGCCGCAGATGCCTGCATGCACCAGGCGCCCGAACGGCAGCGCTTCGTCGCCGGAGTGCTCGGCCCGACCACCAAGACCGCCTCGATTTCGCCCGAGGTCAACGATCCCGGTTTTCGCAACATCAACTTCGACACCCTGGCCGCCGCATACAGGGAATCGCTGCGCGGTCTGCTCGACGGCGGCGTGGACCTGATCCTGGTCGAGACCATATTCGATACGCTCAACGCCAAGGCGGCCCTGTTCGCCATCGATTGCGCCTTCGAGGCGCGCGGCCGGCGCTGGCCTATCATTATCTCGGGCACCATCACCGATGCCTCCGGACGCACGCTTACCGGACAGACGCCGGAGGCGTTCTGGAACTCGGTGCGCCACGCGCGCCCGCTTGCGGTGGGTTTGAACTGCGCCCTGGGCGCCAAGCTGATGCGGCCGTATATCGAGGAACTGTCCAGCGTCGCCGACACCTACGTTAGCTGTTACCCCAATGCGGGGCTGCCCAACCCCTTGTCGGAGACCGGCTACGACGAGACGCCGGACCATACCTCCAGCCTGCTCAGGGAATTCGCGCAGAGCGGCTTCTTCAATATCGTCGGCGGTTGCTGCGGCACCACGCCCGCGCACATTAGGGCGATCGCGCGCTCGGTCAAGGGAATACCGCCGCGCCAGGTGCCGCAAATCGAAAAAAGGCTGCGCCTGGCCGGGCTGGAGCCGCTCAACATCGGTGACGATACGCTGTTCGTCAACGTCGGCGAGCGCACCAATGTCACCGGCTCCAAGGCCTTTGCCCGCCTGATCCTCACCGGCAACTACACCGAGGCCCTGGCGGTGGCGCGCCAACAGGTCGAGAGCGGGGCGCAAATGGTGGACGTGAACATGGATGAGGCCATGCTCGACTCGGAAAAGGCCATGATCAGGTTCCTCAACCTGATCGCGTCCGAGCCCGACATCTCGCGCGTGCCGCTGATGCTCGATTCCTCCAAGTGGTCGGTGATCGAGGCCGGGCTGAAATGCGTGCAGGGCAAGGCCGTGGTGAATTCGATCTCGCTCAAGGAGGGAAAGGACGAGTTCGTGCGCCAGGCGAAGCTCGCGCGCCGCTACGGCGCGGCGGTGATCGTCATGGCGTTCGACGAACAAGGCCAGGCCGACAGCCTGGAGCGGCGCAAGACCATCTGCCGGCGCTGCTACGACATCCTCACCGGGGAAGTCGGTTTTCCCGCCGAAGACATCATTCTCGATCCCAACATATTCGCCATCGCCACCGGGATCGAAGAGCACAACAACTACGGCCGCGACTATATCGAGGCGACGCGCTGGATCCGCGCCAACCTTCCATACGCCAGGGTATCGGGCGGCGTGTCCAATGTGTCGTTCTCCTTTCGCGGCAACGATCCGGTGCGCGAGGCCATCCACACGGCGTTTCTCTACCACGCGATTCATGCGGGCATGTCGATGGGCATCGTCAACGCCGGCCAGCTCGGCGTGTACGAGGAAATTCCCAAGGATCTGCTCGAGCGCGTGGAAGACATCATTCTCAACCGCAGGCCCGATGCGGCCGAGCGCATGGTCGCGTTCGCCAATACCGTCAAGGGCGGCGGCAAGGTGCAGGTCGAGGACCTGGAATGGCGCAAGCAGAGCGTGGAGGCGCGCCTCGCGCACGCGCTGGTGAAAGGCATTTCGGACTGGATCACCGAGGACACCGAGGAAGCGCGGCAGCAGGCCGAACGCGACGGCGGGCGCCCGATCCATGTGATCGAAGGCCCGCTGATGGACGGCATGAACGTGGTCGGCGACCTGTTCGGCGCGGGCAAGATGTTCCTGCCGCAGGTGGTGAAATCGGCGCGGGTAATGAAGCAGGCGGTGGCGCATCTGGTGCCCTACATCGAGGCGGAGAAGCAGAAACTGGCGCTGGAGTCGGGGGAAGCGGCCAAGCCCAAGGGCAAGATCGTGGTCGCCACGGTCAAGGGCGATGTGCACGACATCGGCAAGAACATCGTCGGCGTGGTGCTCCAGTGCAACAACTACGAGGTCATCAATCTTGGCGTGATGGTGCCGGCGAGCAAGATCCTGCAGGTCGCGCGCGACGAAAAGTGCGACATCATCGGTCTCTCCGGACTGATCACCCCTTCGCTCGAAGAAATGGCGCACGTCGCGCACGAGATGGAGCGCGAGGGCTTTACCATTCCGCTGCTGATCGGGGGGGCCACCACTTCGCGCGTGCACACCGCGGTGAAGATCGCGCCGCACTACAGCGGCGTGACCATCTACGTTCCGGACGCTTCGCGCTCCGTCAGCGTGTGCTCGAGCCTGTTGTCCGAGGGCTTGCGCGAAGAGTATGCGCGTTCGGTGCGCGCCGACTACGACAAGATCCGCACGCAACACCAGTCGAAGAAACCCCGCGCGGCGTTGCTGTCGATTGCGCAGGCGCGCGCCAACGCAGCCATCACCAACTGGCCGGCATACACGCCGCCCGCGCCGAAGTTCCTCGGCGTGGAACAGTTTCGCGATTACGACCTCGCGGCCATTGCGCGCCACATCGACTGGTCGCCTTTCTTCCAGACCTGGGAGTTGTCCGGACCCTATCCGAAAATCCTGCAGGATCCGTTGGTGGGCGAGGCGGCGCGCAACGTGCTCGCCGAAGGCCAGGCGATGCTCGCGAAAATCATCGCCGAAAAATGGCTGACCGCCAACGCGGTCGTCGGATTGTTTCCCGCCAACAGCGTGGGCGACGACATCGAGATCTACACCGACGAATCGCGCAGCCGGGTGGCAATGCGTTTCCACAATCTGCGCCAGCAGGCACAGAAACCCACGGGCAAGCCGAATTACTGCCTGGCCGACTTCGTCGCGCCCAAGGACTCCGGCGTCAAGGACTATATTGGCGCCTTCGCCGCGACCAGCGGCATCGGCATCGAAGCGCGGGTGCAAGCGTTCGAAGCGAAGCACGACGACTACAACGCGATCATGCTGAAGGCTCTAGCCGACCGCCTGGCAGAGGCTTTCACCGAGCACCTGCACCGGCGCGTGCGGCGCGAGTTCTGGGGCTATGCCGCGGATGAAACCCTGGACGACGATGCTTTGATCCGCGAGGAGTACCGCGGCATCCGCCCGGCGCCGGGATATCCCGCCTGCCCCGACCACACCGAGAAGGGCGATTTGTTCCGGCTGCTGAACGCACCGAAGATCGGCATCACGCTAACCGAGAACTATGCCATGTGGCCGGCGGCAGCGGTGAGCGGGTTTTATTTCTCCCACCCTGAGTCGCAATACTTCGCCGTCGGCAAGATTGGACGCGACCAAGTTGAGGACTATGCGCGGCGCAAAGAACTGTCGCTGGCCGCTACAGAAAAATGGCTTGCGCCGGCGCTGAATTACGAACCGGTATGACCCACCACTTGAGGAGTCCCGCATGAGCATCGTCCGCCACCAACCCGCAAAAATCCTCTCCGGCGCCGTCGAAGCGAACGGCATGGTCTACGTCGCCGGCACCGTTGCCGACAAGCGTCCTGCCTCGGTTAAGCAACAGACCGAAGAGATTCTCGGCAGGATCGATGCGCTGCTCGCGCGGGCGGGCAGCCACAAGTCGAAGATCGTTTCGGCGCAAATCTGGCTCGCCGACATGCGCACGCGCGAGGAGATGAACCAGGCCTGGCTCGCCTGGGTCGATGCGAATAACCTGCCGGCGCGCGCCTGTGTCGAGGCCAAACTTGCGACTGCCGACATGCTGGTCGAGATCGCGGTGATCGCGGCGAAATAGCGCGGTATCGAAATTGCGCGAAGGCGTCGCGCCAGTGCTCGGAAAAGCGCCGGGGTTAAATTCGTCTGATGGAGCGCATCAACCGGGACGCCTTACGCGGCCAAGTTAGCGCTCAGCCATGCGCTGCGAGCTCTTCGCGCACAATCTTGCGCACAAGGTCCTGGGTTACGGTTTGCTCCGTGATGCCGAGGTACGAATTGAGGGCCTCGTTGATTAAGGTCTGATAGCCCTTCCCAGACTTTTCGGACTGAGCCTTGAAGCGCTTAAGAATCGCGTCGTCCATGTAGATCGTGATGCGCGTCTTCCCGGTCGTGGGAATCACCGCGCCACGCTTGCCTTTAGAGAAGTCATACACCTTTTTCATAGTTTCTCCGTTCCTTGGGGTCGGGTTTCCGCACCGAGATGGTTCGCGCTCCTTCACCCCGTGGAGTGTGAACCACGACCATCAGGGACCCGAACAAGTTCATTCCGATGGTGACGAAGCGCTGTTCGCCTTCGGCGGTATCATCTTCGACGGTGAGCGCAAGGGGATCATTCAGCACCCCATCGCCCTCGGAGAGCGACACGCCGTGCTTCTTGATGTTTGCTGCATCCTTCTTCGGGTCGAATTTCGCGGACATCAATAAAGTATATGCACGTTATACATATCTGTCAACACTGCGCGGCGTGTGGTGTTTAGCGACAACGAGTCTGTAGAAAAAGTCTTTTCACGTGGCAATGCTACCGCCGCCGATTCCGAATGGCGAGTGGTTTTTAGTTGAGGAGGCGCGATTGGGTTATTGAACGCGTGTCGCTCTGGTTTTTCTTCTCTATTGCCTGATTTCCGCCTTTCGTTGCGTTTTCCATTGTCCGATATCGCCGTAGCGCTGGATCTTGCCGATGTTATGGGTGAGGCAGTACATCATCCATTGCGCGTTCACCTTGCGCCGGCCGCGCAGACTGAATCGGCGCAGCCCAGTGCCATGATTGATGTCGGCGAACACAGGCTCCACCGTCCCCAGGCGCAGGCTGTATCGATAGCGCCCCTCGTCGGTGTCGATCTTTCGCTTCATGCGCTCGGTGTGAGTTTCGGGCTTTTGGGTGTTGCGCCCCAGGATGAACGCCACTTGTCGCGTCGAAGTCTTGTCCGGAGTGCGCAAACACTGTGAGCGTTGTTCACACGGTTCGCAGTCGCGCCGCGCACCCCGGAATCTGACCATCTCGTAGGCTCCGGTGTGGGTGCGAGCCCCGTTGCGGTACAAGGTCTTGCCCGCCGGGCATTGGCAGCTGCCCGCATCCTCGGCCATGCGCAAGTCCTCATTGGTGTAGCAGCCCGGGGGCTTGCCCTTCTTCTTGTCTTCGATGCGCTTGTCCTGCTTGTGCCGCACCCGGTGGCGCTCGGCCGAGGCAAAGCGCGGATCGCGCTTGCGAAAGTTCGTGTCGGCAACGTAGCCATCGATGTTGCTGTCTTGTAGGTACTGCAGATTGGCCTCGCTGTGCAGCCCGGCGTCGGCAGTCACCCGGATTCCCTCCAGAATGTCCTCATCGCGTCCCAGCGCTTTGAAGCTCTCGCGCACACCCTCGAGCACCGGCGCGAGCAGGTTGTGCTCCTGGCCTTGCCCGAACGCCTCGCTGTGCACCACGATCTGGTATTTGGCATCGACCACCGCCATGCCGTCGTAGCCTTGAATCACGCCTTTCGATGTCTTCATCTTCGCGCTCTCTGGGTCGGTGATGTTACTCTTCACCGGTTTACCGCTCACCCCGCGGCGCTCCTGGCCTGTTGCGAGCCACCCACGCACCTTGGTGAGCGCCCGATCAAGCGTGTGCATCTGCTTTTCCCGCGCCTGCGCGATCTGGCCTTGCTGCTCGCTCTCGTCGGCTTCGCGGTGGCGTTGCGTCAGATACCGCAAAGCGCGCTCGAGCTTCTCCGCTTTTTTGTGAAAGTCCTCGCGCGTGCCGCTCCATTCCTTGCTTGCGTTCGAGGGCATCTTCACCCCGTCCACCGCGAACATCTCGCGCCCGATCAGGCCCATCTCATCACACACCAGCAGCACTTCCCGATACACCCCCACGATCTCCCGCTCGAGCTTGGCCACAAATCCAGCGACGGTGGTGAAGTGCGGCGTGCTGTCGGCCGAGAGCGCCATGAAGATAATGTTCTCCCGGCACAACTGCGCAATGTCGCGGCTCGATGTCACACCGCGCGAGTAAGCATACAAGATGACCTTCAGCAGAATCGCCGGGTCGTAGGCCGGAGCGCCCGTCTCATCGTTCGCGTAGCGCTCAGCGAATGGTGCAAGATCAATCTTGTGATCGATCAGATGATTGAGCGTGTACTCGAATGTCCCCGGCAGAATCTGGCGATCGTAGCTCACCGCCACCATCTTCATCTGCGCATAGTTGTAGCTCTTGTAGCGCGCCATCGAATTCCCCCTCGCATGTAATTTTGTTGACTCTTCATTAGAGTCAACTCAATGCGCTCAGTTCCAGATTCGAGGGGCTTTTTCTACAGCTTCAACGATCGCGTTGAACGGCGCGCCGCTTTTGCGCGTCCGCTCGAACGCGATGTTAGGCGTGATGGCTTTTCGACAATGCGGCCTGCGACATATTTGTGCAGAACACTTGCTATGAAGGTCTGATATGGCAGACCCTCCTCAAGCGCGCGCGCCTGAATATCCATCAAATCCGGCGAAGAAAGCCGGATATTGACGCGCCGTTCCTTGATAAATGTCGCCGACGCAGCCGCTTTGAACTTGGCAAGATCCGCCTTGGTCGGCGAGATAGACTTCAGAGCGCCGCTTTCATAGGCTTTCAGCATGTCTTGTTCAAATTTGTCAAAACGTTTCATCACGTTTTCTCCTCAGCAGGTAATCGCGGGTAGCCTTCCGACTTGGTATGACCGTCTTTAGAAAGTAGTAGTCTGCCTCTTCGACAAACGGAACCATATGGACATAGTCATCAAGAGCGACGACGAACACGAGCTGGTTTGGGTACTTGCCGCTGTTGGGGTGCCGGATGACATCAAGGAGCCCACCAGCCTCTATTGCGAGAACGACTTCTTCGAAGGAAATCCCTCGGTCGGTCTTTAATTCCTCGTTCTTGCTGTGATTCCAGCGAAAAGGTTTCATTTGCATACACTAACATAGTGTGTGCCTAATGTCACCAATTGGCATTGAACGCCTAACGTTCAATCATCTTCCGAAAAACCATATAGCAAGTAGGCCCAGTCTACGCCCCGCGAAAAAAACATGCAAAAACAGGGCAGTCGGAGTGCCGCACAAATATGCAGGTCGTGTTAGTTTGTTTTTCGAGGGTCAAGTGTCTGATATAACAGAACCTGGAACCTTGCGTGGGGAAAAGCCACGTCTGCTGCAGCAGGTGCACGAAGCCATACGCCGACTGCATTACAGCCGCCGTACCGAGGAGGCGTACGTTCACTGGATCAAGCGCCTTATCTTCTGGAGCGGCAAGCGCCATCCGGCCTCGCCGGGGGAAGCGGAGGTGAGCGCCTTTCTCAGCCATCTTGCCTCCGAGCTCAACGTCGCCGCCGCCACGCGGAATCAGGCGCTCGCCGCTTTGCTCTTTCTTTACCAGCAGGTGCTCGGCCGGGATATGCCGCGGCCCCGCATTCATGGCCGCCGGCGCCTACTTGCGCCAGAATCCTGGCGTGAACACCACCAGCAGCGTGAACAGTTCGAGCCGCCCGAGCAACATCGCGATGATGCAGATCCATGTCTGGAAATCGTTCAGCGACGCATAAGTCGTTGCCGGCCCGACTTGATTCAAACCGGGGCCGGTGTTGTTGAGGCAGGCGATCACGGCGGAAAACGCGGTGATGATGTCCAGGCCCGATGCGGCGAGCAGCATGGTCATGGCAACGAATGAGCTGACATAGATCAGGACGAAAGCGAGCACGGCGAAAATGATGTTGTTCTCGACCGG
>Ga0209514_10007451_pt1 | contig 12899 bp, 6 predicted proteins | sample Subgrocontami58m_FD_187452 | JGI IMG/M metagenome (GOLD analysis project Ga0209514, IMG submission 187452) | Subsurface groundwater microbial communities from S. Glens Falls, New York, USA - GMW37 contaminated, 5.8 m (SPAdes) (version 3) | ecosystem: Environmental > Aquatic > Deep subsurface >...
AAGACACGACGGGCCCGGCGCCGAACGGCACCGGGCCCGCTTCTCATTCCGACCCGCAGACGGTTTCCGGGATGGTTCAGGTCGGGGTCACACCTTCTCCCCGTTCGTACTCGTCTTCGTACTCGTTATCGTGCTCGTTCTCGTACTCGGTCGGGTCCACCCCCGCGACCCCTCGTCTGGCCCGACCTCCGGGGAGTGCGAGTACGATCGCCGGGAATCGGTGTCGCCGAGATGCGCCCTCGGTTGAACCTTTTTCGCGCGCGTTGTAACATCGACCCAGGACGGCAGGAGACCTTTCCGCCATGGACGACGAGCGACGCGACCTCGAGCGGACGTGCCCCACGAACGCCGCCGGCAGCCCGGCTTCCACCCCCACCACCGGGGACACGCCCACGCTGGCGGGGACCTGTGTCCCTCTGCCTCGTGTCGAGACGCCTCCCGCGGGGCGGAGGCTCGGTGCGTACGAGATCCTCGAGGAGTGCGGGCGCGGCGGGATGGGGATCGTCTACAAGGCCAGGCAGGTCGAGCTGAACCGCCTCGTCGCGCTCAAGGTGATGATCGCCGGGGAGTATGCGACGCCCCCGATGCTGGAGCGGTTCCAGCGCGAGGCCCGCGCGGCCGCGAAGCTGCGCCACCCGAATCTCGTCGAGATCTACGACGTAAGCCGCGAGGGAGAGAAGCACTACTTCACGATGCGGTACGTCGACGGGACGCCGCTCTCCGATCTGATCCGGAGGAAGGAGGTCCCGCCGCGGCGCGCGCTCGAGATCGTCCGGAAGGTCGCGCTGGCCCTGGACCACGCCCACAGCCAGGGCGTAGTTCACCGGGACGTCAAGCCCGCGAACATCCTGGTGGACCGCGCGGGCGAGCCCCACCTGACGGACTTCGGGCTCGCGCGCGACGCCACCGCCGGCGACCTGACACAGCCGGGCACCAGCCTCGGCACGCCCAGCTACTCCGCGCCCGAGCAGGTCTCCGGGGAGCACACGCACGCGGACGCGAGGAGCGACGTCTACGCCATCGGCGCCACGCTGTACGAGGCCCTTGCGGGGCGGCCTCCCTTCCAGGGGGACACCGCGTGGGAGGTCGTCGTGCGCGTCCTCTCCCGCGAGCCCCAGCCCATCCGAGAGCTCAATCCCTCGGTCCACCGCGACATCGAGACGATCTGCCTGAAGGCGCTCGAGAAGGAGCCTTCGCGTCGCTACGCGACCGCCGGCGAGATGGCAGAGGACATCCGGCGCTACATGGACGGGGAACCGATCGTGGCGCATCCCGCCTCCCTGACGGACCGGGCATGGAAGCGGATCCGCCGCAACCCCCTCGTCAGCGCGCTGGCGGCCGTGGCGCTCCTCGCCGGCGCCCTGGCCGGGTGGGCCGCGTGGCAGGGCCACAAGCGGGACCTGGAGGCGGAGGGCGCGCGGCGGGCGATGGTGGAGGCGCGCCTCCGCGAGCTGTCCCGCAGCGGAAGGGCCCTCGTCGACGCGGCGCTCGCCCGCCGCTCGACCGGGGACCTCAAGGGATGCGCCCGCTACGCGAAGGGGCTGGCAGAGCCGGTGGAGGAGTTGATCTGCCTGGCCCCCAACCTGGCAGAGCCCTGGTACTACAGGGGCCGGATGGAGGCCGCGACGGGGGGCGTGGAAGAGGCCGAGCGCTCGCAGTCCCGCGCGGTCGAGCTCGCCTCGCGCCCGGACGCCACCCCGGGCAGCCGCGAGGTGCTCCTCCTGGCCCGGTACGAACGCGGGGTCCTGCGGGCCAGCTTCTACCAGAGGGCGCTGGGGGAGGCGCAGGTCCAGCTTCTGAGGGCGCGGGCCTCCGAGGGAGAGGGCGCCGAGCGGAGGATGCCCGAGGTCCTCGGCGAGGCGACCGTCGAGAGCGAGGTCTTCGACGGAGACCCCCCTCGCGCGCGCGGAGGCTGCGGCGCGGCGCGCGACCTCGTCCATCTCGCGGAAGTTCAGTTGCCACGGGTGATCGAGGAGGGCGGACCGGACCGCGCCGGTGACGTGCTCGAACGAGGGACGTCCGCATCGGGCGGCCTCGCGGGCCAGGCGGGCCTCGAAGGCGGGGACGATGTCGCCGAGGCGCTCGCAGAGCGGTGGCAGCTCGAACGCGGCCTGGGCCAGGCGTTCGAGGAGCCCTCCTTGCGCGAGGCCCGGATGACGCTCCAGCTCGGCGCGGGTGCGGGTGCGGGTGGAGCTGCAGATCAGGCGGACGTCGAGGGACTGGAGGAGGTTTTCGTCGAGGGCGGAGGCGACCTCATGGAGGAGGTCCGGCCCCGCGAGGGCGACCTCCTCGAGGTAGAGGCAGCCGTTCTCGGCCTCGTGGAGGCGTTCGGCGAACGGCCTGGCGCAGGGGAGGGGGCGGGCGGGGACGCGGACGAGGGGGCATCTCGGCGTCCCTGTACTTCGTCCAGAACGCCTTGAGCGTCCCCAACGAGAAGACCCGCATGTCCTCCTCGGATGGTATTCACATCATGTGAACACGTCAACCCCTTCCTCTATCGACCGAAGGAAGCGGCAGGCTTCACGTCTTCTCCCGCTCGGGAATCCTTTGCACGTCGCTGACCCAGGGCGTACCGTACGGTCAGACGCCGTGAGAAGGAAGCGCTCCGATGTCCTGGCTCACCCGCATACTCGAAGCCGATATCTCACCTGTCTTCCGAGCACCACGCTTGGCTCTCGCTCTGGTCCTCTTCGCGGGGTGGTGCGTCCTCGCCTTCCACGTGGGAAGGACCTTCCTTGCGGCCCGCGATCTAGCCGCGTCACAGGAGCATCTGCGGGCCACCTACGAGCGTGTGGTGGCCGCTGGCGGAACGCCCGAGCCACTTCCCCCGCTGCCAAACCCGTATCGCGGGCCGCTCCTTGGGGTAGGTCTACTCGTCTCTCAGGGACTCCTGATCTGGATCATCGCACCAAAGCCTCGTCCCATCCCGGCGCAATCGTCTTGACGCGGCGATACGAGCCTCTACATTCTGCAGGATCTCACGCCTTCCTCCGCGCGATCGCTCTCGAACGCCCGCGCAAGCGCTGAGCCTTTCCGGGCTTCCGGCGGGATTCGGCAGGACGCTTCGTCGAGGCCTTCCGAGGCATGCGGGTCGTCCTCGCGCGCGATGACGCGCCAGCGACGATGCCTCTTCTTCTGCTCGCGCGTGAGGCGCCGGTCGCCGCTCTCGCCCGTCAACTGGGTCCGGTACCCCTCCAGCTCCTGGAGCTGGGCGGCATCGTACTCCTGCCCGGCGGGATCGCCGCAATCCAGAGGACGGATGCGGCTGGAACCTCCGAACGATTGGAGACAGGACAGAGTATCCCCTTGCGCGTCGCGACAGACGATCGCGCCTACCCGACGAGGAGCCAGTCGCGCCAGGAGCCAGGAGGCGTCTCGATCCCCAGGATCTGAAGAGGATCACGTCGGGGTCCTGCCTGAGGACGTCGCGCAGGCCGTCGGCGAACGTCGGCGTGTCGATCCCGATCTCCTCCTCCTGGAAGACCTGGGGAGGCACGACGAGGCGATCGCGGCCTTCGAGGCGGCGCTCCGCGTGTGCCCTGACCAGCCGCAGGTCAAGAAGCTCCTGGACCGCGCCCGCGGCCGTTGACGCGCGCCTACCTCCCTCGCGCGTCGCCCAGGGCGACAGCGGCCCTGCGCCGCGTCTCCTCGTCCGGACTGCCGAGGGCCTCCTCGAGGGCGTGGCGGACCTCCGCGTCCTCGGAGGAGCGGGGCGGAAGACAGGAGATCGCGCCCTGCACGACCGCCTGGCTGGGGTCGATGCGGACGATCCCCGCGAGCGCGCGCGGCGTCCCCTCGAGCGAGGACCCCAGCCGGAGGAGGAGGTCGAGCGCGAGGAGCCGCTTCCCCTCCGTCCGTCCCCACCGGGCAACCTCGAGCGCGGCCTGCTCCGTCCTCGGGACTGGGAGGAGACCCAGCGGGACGCTCAGCCATTCGGCGAGCACGGGGTCCTCCTCGACGCGGAAGCGCGCCAGGAGACGATCGAGCGACGCATCGTCCCGGCCAATCTCGAAGAGGATCTCGTCCTCCACCTCGCTGACCGCCGCCCAGCAATCTGACCTTGCCAGCCAGCAAGCTGGCCCTGCCAGTGCGGGGCCCCCCTTCTCCCGCAGCACCTCCAGGCGGCCGATCAGGCCCTCCAGCCCGGCGGGCGTCTCGGTCTCCGGAGCCTGCACGGGCGTCGACTCGCAGACGACAGGAGGGCATTCGGGAAGCGGAACGGCCGGCGCGGCGGAGAACGCCTCCGCCCGGCGCTGCCGGGCCTCCCGCTGCACGCAGGGCCGGTGCAGCAGGGACGCCCCGACCAGGAGGGCGCAGACGAGGACGAGACTGATCGATGGACGGAGGTTCATTGCGACCCTATGAGCTGGAACGGTGTTTTTCCGGCAAAGTGCGCGAAACCTCAACTCACAACTCCCAACCCTCAAGTGACTTTCAACGAACAACTTCAACCTCAAGAAGCCCGCCGTACGGGGACCGCCGTGGGGGGCGGGTTTGAAGTTGAGGTTGATGGTTGAAGGTCAGTTGAGGTTGAGCGTTGACGTCTTGAAGGTTGTCGCGGAGATGCTCCGCGGCCGCTTGGGCTGCGGGTGCGCCCGCATTGAGACCTACTGAACGGTGATTCGGGCCTCGACGGGGAGGTGGTCCGAGGGCTGGGAGCCGTCCGCCTGGCGCGGGTTCCTCACCCTCACCGAGTCCACCCGGATGCCGATCGGCGAGACGAAGACGTAGTCGATCCGGATCCGGGGATTCGTCGAGGAGAAGGAGTACCCCGGCCCGCCGCCGCGGACGTCCCAGGCGTCGGCCATGGACCGCTCCACCGTGGCGATCTCGGGAAACGTGGGGCGCGCGTTGAAGTCCCCGACGAGGACCTTCCGCCCGGGCGTCCGCGCCAGGAGCCGCGCGATCTCCGCCACCTGCAGCGCGCGCTCCGCCTGGTTCAGGCTCAGGTGCGCGACGAAGGCGTGCACGACCTGGCTGCCGACGCGCAGGTCCGCCTGGAGCATCCTCCTCCGCTCGCTGAGCCGCGGGAGGTCGTGGTTGCGGCTCGAGACGATGGGGTATCGCGAGAGGATCGCGTTCCCATACTTCATGAACCAGAGCCAGGACTGCGTCTCCCCGAAGACGTGGTTCATGCCGAGGCGACTCGCGATTACCCTCGCCTCGTCGATGAACCCCGATCGGGCGCTGTGGACATCGACCTCCTCGAGGCCGACGATGTCGGCGCCGCGGACCGCCTCGGCCACGCGCGCCACGTCCACGCGCCCGTCCGTCCCTTGCGCGTGGTGGATGTTGCAGGTCAGCACGGTGATGGACTGCCCTTGGGCCCGGACGGTCGCCGGGACCAGGACGACCGAGGCAAGGACCAGCGCCGCCAGCCGGAGTCTCTTCATCTTCGACCTCCCGTCCCCCATCGATGGGTGCAGTCTCAGCACCCTGGGCACTCACGCATGCGCCCGTGCGGGACGTGCGGGACTCGATGCCGGACTTGCACTTCCACAGCGTTTCCCGAGCGGGGGTTCCGGAGGCGACGGCGGACGTGCGAGTTCGTAACGAACTGTGCGGCGACCGGCCAGAGGTCAAGCGCATGCTCGCGGGCCTTCCCCGTGCCGGTTCCGCGGCCGAGGCGCATTCGGGCGTCGCCCTTGACCCTCCGACTGTCTGGCCGTAGCCTCTCGCAGGGCAACGCTGAACTGATCCGAAGGACTGAAGAGCCGCCAGGGGCTCGGAGGGGGCCCATCGTAACCTCGTCTTGCCCGCCATGCGGAATTCTCCCTTGACGCACTCTCGTGAGCTATGCTACGAGATTGTGCGTGGCGTTGCCCCACACGCCTCGGGAGAGGTCCCGTCCGATGAAGCCTCGCCTGACCCGAGCCTTGACTGGGGTGCTCGCGTTCCTCTTCCTCTGCCTCCCGGTCTCCCTCAGGTGGCCTCCTCCGCCACGGGACTGGACCCCTCCCGCCCCGGTCTCCGACCTGAGGCTCGTGTCGATCGTATCGACCCTCGTGACCGTCCAATGGACAAACACGGGGGACGACGGTTTCGCGGGCACGGCCACGTCGCTCGACTTCCGCTTCCGCACAGATGGATGCGTCGCCCTCGTGCAGGCGGATTTCTTCGGAGGAGCCGGCGCGCCGTTGGTCGACGTCACCGGCGAGCCGGCGCCACTGACGTCCGGAGAGGTGCAGACCTGGACCTTCGACATCGGGAGCCACCTGACCCCGTTCAGCATCGGTCTCGTCGTCCTGGACGAGCGCAGAAACATGAGCTTTGCCTCCACGCCGCTCGTGTGCGGGATCACGGCGGCCCCGATGTGGAAGGCGGCCGCGCCGGACTCCGACGCAGGCGGCGGAGTGTCGAACACGCCGGCGAACTCGGTGACGCCCTGCCTCGCGACCAACCCCACGACGGGGCTGCCCGGCGTCGCCTGGACCGACGTCGACGCGACGAACGGCAACCCGGAGATCCTCTTCCGCGAGCTCCGCGACGGGGCCTTCGTGGAGCTCGCCGGCTCGGCGAGCGGAGGGGGCCTCTCGAACAACGCGACGGCGAGCCAATTCCCGGCGATCGCCTACGACGCCGCGGGTCGCCCCGTGGTCGCGTGGCAGGACGCGGCGGACGGCGACCCGGAGATCTTCATGCGCCGCTTCGACGGGGTCGCGTGGGCGGAGCTCGCGGACTCCGCGAGCCGGGGCGGCATCAGCGCGAACTCGACGTCGTCGACCGACCCGTCGGTCGCGGTGAATCCCGCGACCGGGCAGCCGGGCGTGGCGTGGGTCGACTTCCAGCTCGGTGACTTCGAGGTCTTCTTCCGCGAGTTCGACGGCGCGGCGTGGCAGCAGCGGGCGGGTTCCGGGGCAAACCAGGGGATCTCGAGCGACGGCGGGCGGAGCCTGGCGCCGAGCCTGGCGTACGACTCGACGGGCCGTCCGATCGTCGCCTGGAGCGACAGCACGAGCGGGAACGAGGAGATCTACCTCCGGCGCTTCGCCGGCGCGGCGTGGGAAGAGCTGGTCGGCTCGGGGTCGGGGGGCGGCATCTCCCGTTCCGCGCTGCCGAGCCGGGACCCGTCGGTCCAGGTGGACGGCAGCGGCCAGCCGTGCGTCGTGTGGCAGGAGACGATCGACGACGGAACGACGGAGATCTTCGGGCGCCGGTTCAACGGCGCGGCGTGGGTCGACTTCGGGCCGGGGTCGGCGACGGGCGGCGGGATCTCGATCACGCCGCGGAGCTCGTCGAAACCGCACCTCTGCTCGCAGGCCCCCTCGGCGCCGAACCGCTTCCTCTGCGTGTGGGCCGACGCGAGCGATCCGCAGGGGGACTTCGAGATCTACGCGAAGTGGTTCGCCAACGGGCAGTGGCGCGAGATCGGCGCCGCGTCCTCGCGGTTTGGCGGCGTGTCGAACAACGCCACGCAGTCGCTCCTGCCGTGCTGCGGCCTGGACGACGGGACCGCCTTCGTCTCGTGGCAGGACTTCAGCAACGGGAACTACGAAGTCCTGGTGAGGGGCCTCGCCCTCGTCGGCCCGGTCGCCGACTCGCCCCAGGAGTTCGTTGTCGGAGGGGGCGTCGGCGGGCGGAGCGAGTACCGCGTGTTCGATGACGGAACGACGGCGCCTCCGTATCTGCCGCTCGACCTGCGCGCCGCGCCGTTCGGCGCGCCATACACGAGCACGGTCGGGGAGCTGCACCCGGCGTGCGGCGACCTCGACGGGGACGGCCTCGACGAGGTCGTCGTCGGGCAGGGGAGCTTCCCCGGCGGGAACGGCGGGTTCGTCGCGGTGATCCGCGACCACACCGGCCGCTTTGACCAGCTTGCCATGCTCCGCTTCCCCTGGACGGCCTACAACAACGCGAACGGTGCGGTCTTCCCCGCCTGCGGTGACGTCGACGGCGACGGACGCGACGAGATCATCATGGGCCAGGGGTACTACCTGGGAGGCGGATATGCCGCCCTCTTCGACGACGAGCCGGCTGGCTTCCCGTTCGTGCGGTTCTTCCGCTCGGGGTTCTCGACGTACAACAGCGCGAATGGCGAGGTCCACCCGGCGTGCGGCGACGTCGACGCGGACGGCGTGGACGAGATCGTGGTCGGCCTCGGGCGGGGAGGCGCCGGGCTGGTGCAGGTGCGCGACGACCTGATGCACGCGCTGACCTCGCTCGCGTCGGCCTACTACCCGTCAAGCGCCTACGACAGAGCGAACGGGACGACCTGGCCTGCCTGCGGAAACCTGCTGGGCGGGCGCGGGGCGGAGATCGTCGTCGGCCCTGGGAAGGGCGGCTCCGGACAGGCCTACATCTACGGCGACGCGGCGGCGGGATACGCGCGGCGCGGGTCGCTGTCGTTCCCGTGGGGCGCCTACGCCACGCTGCAGGGCGAGGTGCGGCCCGCGATCGGCAACCTTGACGCGGACCTCGCGCTCGAGGTGGTCGGCGGGACGGGCCGCTTCCCCGGCGTGGACAGGGGAGGCTTCCTCTACGTCTTCGACAACGTGACGACGGGGGCGACGGGGGGCCGCTTCGTGCGCTACGTCAACTCGAACGCGAGCTACGACAGCTCGAACGGCGAGTGCTTCCCCGCGACCGGGCAGCTCCGGTGATGAGGGCCCGCGACCTTACAGCCCGCCCAGGTCGGCTCCCCAGACGAGACGCATGCCCGACGGGCGATCGAGCGACTCGACCGCCTTCCTCGCCACTTCCAACGCCGCGCTGCCGTCCTGCCCGGCCCAGGCGCGGCCCCCCGAGAACCGCACGCCCCCCTCGCGCACGATCCGGAGCGGGAGCGCGTCCTCTTCCAGACGCCCCAGCGTGTGGACGGGAAGGTCGTCCTGGAGGCGAGGGACGGGAGTTGTCGGTCCGGGTACGTCTGCCTGTACACCTACACGGTGGATGAGGTGAACGCGCTATGGGACGACGCCCTCGCCGCGAGGGTCGAGAAGGCCGGGCAGGTCCGCTTCGCGCTCCTCCCGCAGGGGTACGCGTACGTCAACATCAACAAGTTCACGGGAGGGGTCGAGACGGAGCAGACGCTCGATCGGTTCCTCGAGGACGACTCGGTCCCGGGCCTCATCATCGACGTCCGCGACAACCCGGGCGGCGGGATCTCGCCCTACCGGGTCCCGAACGACTGCAAGCCCGTCGTGATCCTCATCGATTCCGGAACGACCAGCGCCGCGGAGCAGTTCGCCGCGAACTTCGGCGTCTCGGAGGCGCACCCGAACGGCCACCCCAGCGTCCTCCTCATCGGCCAGGGGACCGCCGGGTCGACCAGCTTCAAGCGTCCGGTCCAGGTGCCGAGCGGACTCTTCTCCTTCTGGTTCTCCTCCTCCGGAAGGCACGGCGTGATCAACCCTGGCCCCGGCGGCGTCGTGGAGTACTACGGAGTCAGGCCCGACGTGGAGCTCCTGCCGGAGATCGGGGACCTGAAGCGCGGGGAGGACACGCTCCTCAAGCGCGCGGTCGCGTCCCTGGACGAGCGGATCCGGAAGGGCGCGAAGTGGCCCTCGGACGATCGACAGGCCCTCCCGCCGCCGGAGGTCGGGCCCGATCCCGACGTGTCGGTCCGCGGGACGGAGGGCAGCTTCTTCTCGGAGTGCTTCGGGGCCTTCGAGGGGGTCCCGATCGCCGACGAGGAGGCGGAGCGGGCGATGGCCCTGAGGCCGGAGCAGGTCGGTCAGGTCCGCGCCCTGATCGCGGCGCACCTGCAGGAGCGCGAGAAGACCCTGTGGAGGAAGGAGGTCGTCGACGGCGGCGGCCGCCTGGTCTTCCTGACGGCCAAGGTCCCGGAGATGAACGCGCGCAAGGACCTCCTCGAGACGAGGCTGAAGGAGCTCCTCTCCGCCGAGCAGTTCAGGCGGATCCAGGAGCACCGCCGGCGGCGGCAGGGCCCCACGGGGCCGGTCCTCATCGACATGCTCGACGACGACCGCTACCTCCCGTTCCTCGCGCACGAATGGGACGTCGTGGACGAGTGAGCCCGACGGGGCGCCGCGGCCGTCACTTCCCCTGCTCGAGCAGGTGCGCCCTCGCGGCCTCCAGCACGGTGTCGCGCCGCGCCACGAGATCGGCGACGGTCTGGCGCAGCGGCACGTCGGGCTCCACGCCCCTCCGCTCGATCGGCCGGTCGAGCGAGCCGCGGTAGGCCTTCCCGGCGAACCGGACCGTGTAGAGGCCGTTCTTGAGCGTGTACGTGGTCTTCCGCGCCGAGGCGCCGGCCGTGGCCTCCCCGAACGCGCGGGCGCGCTTCTGCGCCACGAACCAGGAGGCCCACCCCTCCCCTGCGCTGATGCACCGGGGGTCCAGGAGCAGGGCGATGGGGCCGCGAAACCGCGGCCGGTCCGGTTCCGCGTCGTCGGTGAGGGAGAAGTTCCGGTGGGCCCGCTTCTCGTCGTACCCCCCGCCGCTGTTCCCCCGCACGTCCACCACGAGGCCGCGGACGTCCTTCAGCTCCCCGACCGCGCGGTCGAGGCAGGCCTCGAGGTCTTCGCCGATCCGACGGACGCGCAGGTATCCGATCCCGTCCTCCAGCCGCGTCCAGGCGACGCTCGCGGAGTCGTCGATCCCCGGGATCTCGACCGGGAGCCTCGGGAGGTAGCGGACGTCCATCTCCGCGGGCATCTTCAGCGTCGTCTTCCGCCCGTCCGTCGCCTGGACCTCCGCGACCACGATCTCCCCCTTCCGCATCTTCCGCGCGATCCACTGCGCCGCATGGTAGCGGAGGTACCGCTCGCTGGAGTAGCCGACGTATTTGCGGACCTGCCTCATGGTCTCGGCCAGGGCCTCCTCGGCGGGCTTCCCGTCGATGGAGATCACGGTCGCGCCCGCAGTCAGCCCGGCCTTTCCCGCCGGGCCGTCCTTGTCGACGTAGTAGACGACCGGGAAACCGTGATCGTCGATGAGACAGGCGAAGCCCGGGTCGTAGCGAGGGAGCGGCGGGGCGGGCGGCTCACGGCTCCCTGCGCCGACCTCGGCGTGGCTGTCCTCGAGCCGTGCGACCAGCTCCGTGCAGAGCAGGCCGAACTCGTCGTCGTCCTTGATCGAGGACGCGCGAGGCAGCATCTCGCGGCCCACGGCGGCCCAGTCGATCCCCTTCAGCTCGAAGAAGGCGTACTCCCGGCCGAGGGTCTCGTGGAGGTCGCGGAACGCCTCTTCGTAGGAGGAGGCGCGACGATCGTCGTTCTGGGCGAGGCCATCGCACGGGAAGCAGAAGGCGACGAGGATCAGGAGGCGCCACGCGAGTCCATCGGGCGATTCTGCGCGATCGGAGGCAACCATGAACGATTCCGGGGAAGGGCCCGCGGCGGGGGGGGATTCCAGGGATGGTAGGGACTGCCTCTGGGGATGTCAAGCCGGTCGGCAGGGCCCTGCGCGCTGCTCTCCAGTCATCTTCAGGTCCTGGACATGGGGAGACGTGCACGGCCCCCCGCCGCGACGAGCACTACTCCCGCGAGACAGGAGGTGAATCTCTTCATGCGAGGATCATCTTCCAGTGATATCCTCGAACCCCCACCCGGCGCCGACTCTGGCCGGAGCATTGGAGATCACCGCATGAGTGTTCCGCGCACACCCCCGCTGTGGATCGGCCTGGCCGCCGTGCTTCTCTCGGCCGCGGCGCACGGCCAGGAGCCCGGCCCCGCCTTCTCCTTCCTGAAGGTGCAGGGCCCGGACATCGTGAACGAAGGGGGGGCAAAGGTCGACCTCGACGGCGTCAACCTGAACTGCTGGCTCGTGTGGGAGGGCGGCGGATACGGTTTCCCCTCGTTGTCCGAATCGCAGACGCGAGACGAATTGGCGAAGAAGGTGCCGTCGGAGAAGGTCGACCTGTTCTTCCGTCTCCTGCGTGAGGAGTTCGTCCAGCGCGAGGACTTCGCACGGATCAAGGCCCTGGGTCTGAATTTCGTGCGCCTCCCGATCCATCACAAGTTCGTTCGCGAGGGGGAGTCGAAGCTGCTGGACGATGGCGTGCGCTGGGCCAAGGAAGCTGGACTCTACGTGCTCCTCGACCTGCACGCCGCTCCGGGCGGGCAGAGCACCTCGGCGTACGCCGATACCCGCGGCGAGGCCCGGTTGTGGACCGACGCCCCGTGCCGGGAGGAGTACTTCCGCGTCCTGGAAACGCTCGCGCGCCGCTACCGGGACGATCCCGCGGTCATCGGGTACGAACTGCTCAACGAGCCCGTCACCGAAGACACGCCTGCGCTAGTGTCCTTGTATGAGGAAGGCCTCCGGCGGGTCCGCGCGATCGACCCGCGTCACATCGTCTTCCTCGACGGCAACCACTTCGCGATGGACTTCGACGTGTTCGCCAAGCCCTTCGGCGAAAACACGGTCTATGTCTTTCACACCTACGAGGGCCCGGACAAGGCCAGGAAGCGATTCGCCACCTACGAGGCCTTCCGCGCGAAGTTCGATGTTCCGTTGATGTGCAACGAGTACGACAACCCGGCGTACACCCGTTTCTTCCGCGAGCAGAACATCTCCCGGGCGCGCTGGGTCTTCAAGAAATGGGACGGGCAGCCGATGAACCCGTACTACACCACGCCGCCGGACCATCCCTGGCGCAAGTGGATCGAGGGTGCCCGCGCACAGATGAAGGCGGATGCGCCGGCACTCCGGAAAGAGGTGGTGGGCCGGATCGAGAGGTCCAGCCTCCCGCCCGAGTTCAAGCGGACACTGATGCAGGACCTCGACATGGCGAAACTGCTGGAGAACCCGGGGGCCGCGAAGCAATGGGTCGCGGCGCTGGTGGAAAAGACCACCCTGAACCGGGCGGCCCTCCAGGAGCTGAAGCGCATCGGCGACGAGTTGATGGCGCTCTCCCTCCCCTACCTGGCGCGGGACCTGGAGGAGATGAGCGAGGCGGATCTCCGGAAGCTGACGCAGAGCCTGCGGACCGGCTT
>Ga0209514_10007454_pt1 | contig 12898 bp, 12 predicted proteins | sample Subgrocontami58m_FD_187452 | JGI IMG/M metagenome (GOLD analysis project Ga0209514, IMG submission 187452) | Subsurface groundwater microbial communities from S. Glens Falls, New York, USA - GMW37 contaminated, 5.8 m (SPAdes) (version 3) | ecosystem: Environmental > Aquatic > Deep subsurface >...
TGGTCCGAGCAGGAGGCGCGGAGGCGCTTCCCGCACTGCGGCGTGTCGCGGGGCTGCACCCGACGCTCGACGCGATGGTCGATCGGCTCTCCGCGGGCCTCGCCGCGGGCAAGACCGACATGAACGCCCTTCTCGACGATGCGACCGCGATCGATGAGGTCACCGCGCCCGGGCAGAAGTAAGGCGGGGGCGTCTTGTGCCCGCCCGCGCAGGGTGCTAGCATGACGGTCATGGAAATCAGCATCAAGACGATCAAGCCCTGGAAGAAGCGCCCGCGCGTAGGGAAGCTCGTCCCGATGCCCCCCGCCTCAAAGGCCGTCAGCAAGGCTCGGCACCATGGCCGTCCGCGTACCGCTTCGACTCCGTAGCGGCGAGGGGCGCGACCTCGACACCGTTGCGGTCCTCAACGGCGGCTTCGAGGTCGAGGTCCCGCACCTGCTCCTGCCCGCACCCTGCGCTGAACGGTTGATCCCAGGCTTCCGCAGGGACGCAGTTCTCCGGCAGTACCAGGCCGCGGGCGCGACGCCGCTGCCGCTCTACCGCCTCTTGAAGACACTCTTCGTCTGCGTGCTCGTCGGAAAACGCGAGGGACCGACGACACAACTCCATGTCCTCGTGTCCGAGACGGAGCGCGAACTCCTCGTGAGCGACTCGGGAATCGATGCGCTACGCATTCGCATCGAAGGGTTCCGGCCGGGGCGCTGGCGTCTGGCCGGAGAGAAACGGATCTGGAAGACCTCGCGAGCGCATCTCTGGTAAGGCGGATGTTGCGGCAGGGATGGAGTCACCTCCGCGAACCGCGGTAGGGCCGCTGCGAGAGAGGCGAGCCTCATTTCGGGTCGAGGATCTTCCGAATCCGTTCACGGACCCGATCGTTCGTCTCCGCCGCGAGTGCCTCGCGCAGCCGGCGCACCCCATCATCACCGAGAGCAATTTCATTCCGCAGCTGCACCGAGAGGTTGGCCGCGGCGAAGTAGCGCACCATGGGAGCGGGGTCGCCAAGCATGGCGAGATCATCCGCCGCTACGGATGTGCTCCAGGTCCACTCGTGCACGATGAGGTAGATCGCACGGGCCTCCGGCCGTGCGTCGGTCATGAAGGCGCGCACGGCCCTGGGTTCGTTTTCGAGCTCCTGGCGGGGGAGCATCGACAGGAAGAAGAAGGCGTCCTGGAGTGACGCCGGCGGATCGCGCTTCGCAAGCTCAGAGCCGGCCGCTGCCTCGTTCGCGCGAACGCGCAGGAGGCATGCGCGGGTGGCGACCTCGATGTCGGCATCTTCGGACAGCTCCCGCAGGCTCGCGAGATACTTCGGGGCACGCGTCGTATCCATGCGAATCCGCGACGAGGCGTTCTGGTGCGAACCCTCCGCGAGCGCGAGAGCGAGAAGAAGCTCCTTGCGAACGTCGGGGGCCCCGTGATCCAGGAGCGCGAGCACCTCGTCCTGCGTCTCGTGGGAGAGTCCCATGGCCAATCCAGCGAGCACAAAGGGTCGCAGCCCGAGCGACAGCCCCTTCTCTCGCAGGGCGTCCCGAAACACCTTGTCGACGTCGTCCTGTTGGGGCTCCTGGTCGCCCAGGAATGCGCGAAGGGCAGCGAGGGCGCCTCGCCGCTCATCGATCGGCATCGACGGATCGAGGGCAACGGACTGGAACGCCACAAACCAAGGCTCCCGCACCTCCGGGTCTGCCCAGGCCTTCGCGCGCATGAAGCCGCAGGGGTGGCTCCAGCCGTCGTAGTGACCCTTGTCCCAGGTGAGCTGGCACGAGAGATCGAATATCGACGGTTCGCCAGGATCGCGCGAGCACATCGCGATCAGGAGGGGTGGAGTCGCGCGCACCAGGACGACCCGCCCTGCGTCGACGACCCACAGAAAGTCGTGGGGGAAAATCCCCTCGGAGAGAATGCGCGCGGCCTCGTCTGGATCAGTCTGTGAGGCCCGGGCTGTCACGCCTCCCAAGCGTTGCGCTTTCTCCGAGGTTGGCGCGTAGAACTCGATGGGGACCCCGGACCATTTCGAGAGCCTCTTGACGAACTCGAGGACGCACACTCCTTGCAGGGAGACCTCGACGCCTTCTGGGGCCTTCACCTGCGGGAACGGCTCGCCGGCGGCCACACGCTCGAGTGCGTAGGCCTCTTCATGAAGGATCTTGTACCCCGAGATCACCGCATCGAGGCGCGACGAAACCTCGGGGTCGGTCGCAGCGGCGCGGGCGGCGCGAACCGGGTCCTCGGCGCGCGCGCCCAGCGCGACGAGGTCACGCTGCGCGGCGTCGCGATCCACCACCGAGTCGCTGCCGAGCCGCACGACGAGCTTCGCCACGGCGCCGGCGACGTCGTCCTCGGCTGAGGCGAACGATACGACGAGGATGACCGCAGCGAAGACGGCCTTCAAGGTGCCCTCCTCGTGGAAGGGTCGCATTCTACACCCCGCCCCACGCCTCGCCGCAAGCCCCAGTGAGTCGCTTGCGAGGTCGGCCCCCACTCTGCTACCCTGCCGCGCGCGATGGGGAGAATCCGCAGAGTCCTGCTCGCCGAAGGCTTCCAGAGCGCGACGATCCCCTTCGTCGCGGTCGCGCTCGCGGTCGTCACCTGCTACTTCGTCATCGGCCTCACCACGCCCGCGAATTACCCCCTCCCCCGCTGGGAGCGGCCGAAGGAGGCCTACCGCAAGCTCGCCGAGGGTTCCCTGGGTGTGAAATTCGACCCGGTGACGAAGGAAGTCCTGCCGCTCGACCCGATCTCCAAGAACCGCGCCCTCGGGGAGACCGCGCTCAAGACCGCCCTCCTCATCCTCACCGGCCTCTCCGTGGCGGTCGCGCTGCGAGCAGGCCTCTTCAACATCGGCGCCGAAGGGCAGTTCGTCGTCGGCGCCATCACCGCCGCGTACTTCGGCTGGTCCCTCGACCTCCCCTCCGCCGTCCACCCCGTCGTCGTCATGCTCCTCGCGATGGCCGCCGCGGGCGCGTACGGCGCCATCGCGGGCCTCCTCAAGGTCTGGCGAGGCGTCCACGAAGTCATCAGCACGATCATGCTCAACTGGATCGCCTTCCACCTCGTCAGCGAGTGGCTCGTCACCGGGCCGCTCAACGTGAAGAGGCTCATGGGCGCCGGCTCGCCGTCGGTCATCGAGGCGGGCACCCCGACGATCCGCGACTCCGCCGCGCTCTGGACCCTCTTCGACCCGCCAAACCGCATGAACGCCGGCATCCTCATCGCCGGCGGCCTCGCCGTCGCCGCCTACGTCTTCCTCTACTGGACCCGCCTCGGGTACGAGGTCCGCGCCGTCGGTTCCGGCCCCGAGGCCGCCCGCGCCGCGGGGATCCCCGTCCGTCGCCGCACCGTGCTCGCGATGACACTCTCGGGCGCCCTCGCAGGGCTCGCAGGCGCCCTCTACATCCTCGGCACCGAGCGCCACTACGCCGGCGCCGTGCAGGGAGGGTACGGATTCGACGGTATCGCCATCTCCCTCCTCGCCGCGAACCACCCGCTCGGCGTCCTCCCCGCCGCGCTCTTCTTCGGTGCCGTGCGCGCGGGCGTAACGCGCCTCCAGCTCGCGCCCGTCTCGATCCACAAGAGCTTCGCGGATCTCCTGCAGGGGTGCACGATCCTCTTCGTCACGGCGCAGTACCTCTTCCGCATGGCGATCCAGCGCGCCGCTCGCGCGATCGGTCCAGAGGAGGAGCACGACCGTGCCTGACTTGCTCGCGTCCATTCTCGACTTCCTGCCGCCGATCCTCTTCGCAGCGCTGGGAGGCGTCCTCGCCGAGCGCGCCGGAGTCGTGAACCTCGGCCTCGAGGGGATGATGCGCGCAGGCGCATTCTTCGGCTTCCTCGCGGCGTTCCGCACGGGCAGTCCGTGGGAGGGTGCCCTCGCGGGCATGGCCGCGGGGATGGCCTTCGCGCTCGTCCTTGCCTTCCTCGCGATCCACTGCCGCGCCGACCAGGTCGTGACGGGGATCGCGCTCAACCTGATCGCCCTCGGCCTCATGAGCTACCTGATGAAGGCCCTCCTCGACCGCGAGGGGTCGACCGACTCCCTCCCCGACGGCGCGATGTTCGGCCGCGCGTGGCTCGGCCGTCGCCTCCCCGTCTGGATCGCCCTCGCCGCGCCATTCGTCCTGCACTTCCTCCTCTACCGCACCGTCTGGGGCCTCCGCACCCGCGCGGTCGGCGAGCACCCGCGCGCCGTCGAGAGCGCCGGCGTCTCGGTCGCGCGGCTCCGCTACATCGCGGTCCTCGGCAGCGGCGCGCTCGCGGGACTCGGAGGCGCCTGCCTTCCGCTCGGCCTCGAGGGGCGCTTCACGGAGCACACGCCGGCGGGCCAGGGGTTCATCGCGCTCGCCGCGGTCATCTTCGGGAAGTGGCGCCCGCTCGGCGCCTTCGCCGCGGCAGCCTTCTTCGTGACGGCCCAGGCGCTCCAGCTTACACTCCAGGGTTCCTCGGTCGCGTGGGCCCAGGGGATCCCGAAGGGGTTCTTCCACGCCTTCCCCTACGTCGTGACGCTCCTGGCGCTCGCGGGATTCGCTGGCAAGGCCAGCTTGCTGGTGGGGAGGGCGACTCCCCCCGCGGCCGACGGAGTCCCCTACGTTCGAGGCGACGGGCGTAGCCCGCTTGCTGGGAGATAGCATGGACACGATGGCGCGGCTGGAGGAGACGGCGAAGGCGATCCGCGCGAGGAGCGCGCTCGTGCCGCGGATCGGCGCGATCCTCGGGTCGGGCCTCGGAGGCCTCGTCGACGCGGTGAAGGACGCGACGGTAATCGCGTACAAGGACCTCCCGCACATGCCGGTCGGCCGCGTCGCGGGGCACGCCGGCAGGCTCGCCCTCGGCACCCTCGAGGGCGTCCCTGTCGCGCTCCTGCAGGGGCGGGTCCACTACTACGAGGGATTCACGCACGAGGAGGCGGCCTATGGCGTGCGCGTCCTCTGGAAGCTCGGCGTTCGGACGGTGATCCTGACGAACGCGGCGGGCGCGGTGAATCCCTCGTTCCAGCCGGGCGACCTGATGCTGATGACCGACCACATCAACCTCCTCGCGGGGAGCCCGCTGCGGGGCGACAACGTGGAGGGGCTCGGGCCCCGCTTCCCCGACATGTCGCGCGTGTACGATGCAGGATTCCGCGAGAAGGCGATGGCGATCGCGCGCGAGATGAAGATCCCGGTCGTCACGGGCGTCTACGCCGCGGTGATCGGCCCGCAGTACGAGACGCCCGCGGAGGTGCGGATGCTGCGCCTGCTCGGCGCCGATGCGATCGGGATGTCGACGGTGCCGGAGGCGATCGCCGCGGGGCACGCGGGGATGCGCGCCCTGGGCATCTCGTGCATCACGAACCTCGCGGCGGGGATCAGCGGCGAGCCGCTCTCGCACGACGAGGTGCTGGAGACGGGGAAGAAGGTGACGGAGTCGTTCATCGCGCTGCTGAAGAGAGTCGTACCAGCGATCCAGTAAGAAGGAGGAGTCCATGCGCACGCACATCCCGCTCATCCTGCTGAACGCCCTCCCCGCCTCGGGGAAATCGGAGGTGATCACCTTCCTCAAGGACCTCCCCGACGACGTGCGGCTGCGCGACTACCACCTGGGGAAATTCGCGGCGATCGACGACTTCCCGGACCTCCACACGATGCAGACGATCGACGACGCGAGGCAGAAGCTGGGGATGGCGCGGGTGCACTTCGAGCCGCAGGGGACGGGAGGGAACCTCGTCGACGACCGCGTGTGGCTGATGCTGATCGAGCTCCTGAACACGCACTACCGGACGCTCCTCGCGAAGAACCCGCGGCTCTTCGACACGCACACGCTGCTCGTCGAGTTCGCTCGGGGCGACAAGAAGGAGCAGGCGCTGCCGCTGCCGTACGGATACGAGCGGTGCTATGCGGGGCTCGACCGCGACATTCTGGGGCGCGCGAGCGTGCTCTACATCAAGGTGAGCCCCTCTGAGTCGCGCAGGCGGAACATCCGGCGCGCCGACCCGAACGACCCGGGCAGCCTCCTCAAGCACGGCGTCCCGGAGACGCAGATGAACCGCTGGTACGGCCGCGACGACATGGAGCCCCTCCTCGAGAAGGGCCCCGCGGGGTGTGTGAGGGTCGGGGAGTTCACGCTCCCGGTCGGCGTGTTCGACAACGAGGAGGAGAAGACGGCGTTCGTGCACGACGCGAAGCCGTGGAAGGACGCCGACGCGGACCGCCTGGGCGGCGCGCTGCGCGGCACGCTCGACGGGATCTGGAAGCGGCTCGGCTCACGCTAGGGCTTCTGCGGCCCCGTCCAAACGCCGGTTCCGGCCGTCCCGCCCAGGCCCGGGATCGCGGCCGACTCCGCGCTGCGGCGTCTCTCGGCAATCGTGAGGAACGCGACCGCGATCAGGATGAGGCCGAACGCGCCCCAGTCGTCGGTCGCGGGCCTGTCCCCGCCGAGCGCGAGCCAGATCACGAGCGTGGCGGCCGTCCCCGCCAGGAGGGACGTCAGGCGGTTCACGAGGCCCGCAAACGTCGCGGTCGTCCCCTTGAAGATGAAGATAAACACCGAGAAGAACGCGACGGCGCCGTAGGTGCAACCGGCGAGGACCGCCCATCCCCACATCGGCTTGAACGTGATGATCGCGCCGCGGAACTCCTCGATCTTCTCCGTGTGCCAGCCCATGAGCGACGGCGAATAGAAGACGAACACTGCCGCGGCGATCATCGTTGCCGACGCCGCCAATTGCTCGATGCCAAAGAACCCGTTGTTGTCCTGCCTCACGCCCTTCGCGCGGGTGTTCTTGAAGTAGTTCATGATGTAGATCCGTCCGCTGTACGCCGCGATGTAGGAGCCGAGGATCGTCATCGCGGCCGAGGAGTGCACGAATTCGAACTCGTTCCCCTTTTTCCCACCGAGGAGCTTCGCGCAGACCCCTCCGATCGCGAAGAGAACCGCTACGTTCTCCTGCCAATAGACGACCTTCTTCAGGATTCCCTGGCGGATCTGGATGAAGTCCACGAGGCGGCTGATGACGATGACCGCGCCCCGCATGATGATCATCGCGACCATCGGGTTGATGGGGAGTTCGTACATGAGCGTCGTGGTCACGATCACGACGGCGGTGAAGACGCCCGACGGAAGGAGGTAGGAGTATTCCTGGGGAACGGTGATGGGCCCCCAGCGGGTCGGGCCGTTCGACTGCAGGCGGTACCAGCCCAGGGCGAAGATCACGGCGAGGCAGATCGCGCTGCCACCTATGTTCTGGTAGACGAGGAACTCGTTCTCCTTCATCACCGAGGCGGCGTGGTGGGCGAGTTTTCCGTTGATGAAGTACTTCAGGGCAACGTTGCTTATGGTGTAGAATCCGAAGTACCCGATGCAGAGCTGCAGAAGGCGCGCGCCGCTGCCTTCCTTCGACTCGGACATGAGACCCCCGGCGGGATGGAGAGGGCAGGATGGTACCCGCGGCCCGCGCGGCCGGTCAAGGGACGGCCTGTTTCCGGGGGCGCGACTGTTCATACGACCGCGCCCCGCGCGCGCTCTTCCGCCCGCTTCGCGGGCTCGCGCTCGCGCGTGCGAATCGAGTCCTGCGGGCTGTCGCCCGCAGCTAGTCCCTTCCGCCCGCTTCGCGGGCTCCAGGTACGCTCGGCACGCCTGATCCTGCGGCTGACGCCGCAGCCATTCCCTTCCGCGCGCTCCGAGCGCTGGCCACCAGCCCGCGAAGCGGGCGGCAGGCAGTAGCCTGGCGCGTCAGCGCCAGGTCTCCGGCAATCCACGCAACAACCCAGCCCGCGAAGCGGGCGACAGAGCCGCGCAAGAGTGGTCGAGCTCCCCCTGTTTTCGGTTCCCATTCCGCGGCGGTCGACCTATCATTCCTGATTCCTCTTCACGGAGCGGATTCTCGCATGCGGATGCGCCTCAGGACCGCCGCGGTCCTCCTCCTCGTCCTCATCCTCCCCTCCTGCGCGGAAGCGCCACGCCAACCCGCCGAAGGGGACCTCGTCATCTTCCACACGAACGACATCCACGGAGGCTTCCTCCCCTCCGCGACGGGGGGGAAGGAGGGGGCTCCCCCCGCGATGGTCGGCGGGTTCGCCGCCCTCGACACCTGGCTCCGCGCCCACCGCAAGGAGGCCGCGAACTCGCTCCTCCTCGACGCGGGCGACGTCATGACCGGGAACCCGCTCTGCGAGATCGAGGACGACGGCGTGAAGGGAACCGACCTCGTCAAGATGTTCAACCTCGCGGGATACGACGGCTTCACCATCGGAAACCATGACTTCGACGACGGACTCGAAAACCTCCAGAAGCTCGAGGGGAAGTTCAAGTTCCCGGTCCTCTGCGCGAATGTGACCCTCGCCGACGGCACCCCGCTCGCAAAGGAGGGGTACCACATCTACGAAGTCGGCCCGCTCCGCGTCGGCGTGATCGGCCTCCTTATGGGCGACCTCGACAAGGTCGTCCCCGCCGCGACCATGGCGAAGATCAAGGTCGAGCCGCCGATCGACGCCGTGAAGCGGCTCGTCACGAAGCTCGACCCCGACACCGACGTGATCGTCCTCCTCACCCACGAGGGGCTCGACGAGGACCGGGAGCTCGCGCGGAAGCTCGGCCCCGAGGTCGACGTCATCGTCGGCGGCCACAGCCACACCTCGCTCTCCCACGGCACGGTCGAGAACGGCATCGTCATCGTCCAGGCGGGCTGCAGCCTCGACTCGATCGGGCGCCTGGCGCTCCACGTGAAGGACGACAAGGTCGTCTCGCACGAGGGGGAAATGATCCAGCTCAAGGCGGACCAGGTCGCCCCGGGCCCCGAGATGAAGACCCTCCTCGACAAGGACGAGGCGCGGGTGAAGGCCCTGTTCGGCGAGACGATCGGCACGCTGGAAACCGAGTGGAAGCGGAACTACTACGGCGAGTCGAACCTCGGCAACTTCGTCGCGGACGCGCTCCGCGAGAAATGGAAAGCGGACTTCGCCTGCATCAACAGCGGGAGCCTGCGGAAGAACATGGCCCCGGGGCCGATCACGCGCCTGGACGTCTACGAGGTCTACCCCTTCACGAACCCGATCGTCACGTTCGAGGTGACCGGCGACGAGCTGATGAAGATCCTCCAGCACAACGCCTGGAGCGCGGTGAACCACGACCACGGAATCCTGCAAATCAGCGGCGTGACGTACGAATACGCCCGCGACGGCGGCAAGGACGCGAAGATCCTGAAGGCGACCGTGGGCGGCCAGCCGATCGACCCGAAGAAGACCTACAAGGGCGTGAGCGGCAACTTCATCGTCGTCGACAAGGCGGAGAAGTACCTCGGCTTCGCCCCCGTGCGGACCTGGGCCGACACGGGGTGCCACGTCCGCGCGATCGTCGAGGAGGCCATTCGCGCGCGCAAGACCGTGAAGTCGGCCGTCGAAGGGCGCATCGTCGGACCGGAGCGATGAGCACCCCGCAGGAGGACCTCCTCCGCCGCCTGCCGAAGGTCGACCTCCACCTCCACCTCGACGGGTCGGTGCGCCCGCAGACGATGCTGGAGCTGGCGCAGGCCCACGGCATCGCGCTCCCCGCGAGTACCGTCGAGGGGCTCCTTCCGCACGTCCGGGTCCCTCGCGACTGCGGGTCGCTCGCGCGGTTCCTCGCGACGTTCGAGGTGATCTACCCGGTGCTCCGGTTCCCCGACGCGATGGCGCGGGTCGCGCGCGAGCTGTGCGAGGACGCGGCCCGCGAGAACATCCTCTACTTCGAGACGCGCTTCGCGCCGGTCCTGCAGGAGGCGCCGGGCTTCCCGATCGAGGCGGTCCTCGAGAGCGTCCTCTTCGGCCTCGACGAGGGGATGGCGGCGACGGGGGTGAAGGCGCAGGTGATCCTCTGCGGCATCCGGACGCTCCCACCGGCCGACACGCTGCGGACGGTGGAGCTCGCGATCCGCTACCGCGACCGGGGGGTGTGCGGAGTCGACCTTGCGGGGGACGAGGCGATCGCGCCGATCGGTCCCCACGCGGCGGCCTTCGCGCTCGCGCGGAAGGCGGACCTGCCGATCACGATCCACGCGGGGGAGGCGGCCGGCGCCGAGTCGGTGCGGGAGGCGGTGGAGGTCCACGGCGCGAAGCGGATCGGCCACGGGACGCGCGCGGCGCGAGACCTGAAGCTCCTCGACGACCTGGCGTTCCGCGGGGTGTCGATCGAGGTCTGCCTGACGTCGAACGCGCAGACGGGGGCGGTGAGGAGCGTCGCCGAGCACCCGCTGCCGAAGTTCCTGGACCGCGGGATCCCCGCGACGCTGAACACGGACGACCCGGCGGTGAGCGGGATCACGCTGACGCACGAGTACGGCGTGGCGATGGAGGCGCTGGGGTTCGAGCTGCCCGACCTGGAGGGGCTGGGGCGGAACGCTGCGAGGGTCGCGTTCCTGTCCGCGCCCGAGCGGAAGCGCCTGGAGGCGCGGATCGCGGAGGGGTATCCCGCACCCGAGGGAGAAGAGTGATGAAGACGCTACTTTCGCGCGAGGAGCGCTCGCTCGTCGCCGCGGCGGCGCGGGCGCAGAAGCGCGCGTACTGCCCCTATTCGGGGTATCGCGTCGGCGCGGCGCTGCTCGACGCGCGCGGACGGGTGTTCGCGGGGTGCAACGTGGAGAACGCGAGCTACAGCGCGACGACCTGCGCGGAGCGGGTGGCGCTCGGGAGCGCGGTGGCGGCGGGCGCGCGGCGGTTCCGCGCGGTGGCGATCGTCACTTCGGGGAGGGAGCTGGCCTCGCCGTGCGGCGTGTGCAGGCAGGCGCTGTCGGAATTCGCGCCGGAGCTGGTGGTGATCATCTCCGACGGGAAGAGACGCACGGAGCGGATGACGCTCGCCGAGTTGCTGCCCAGACAGTTCCGCTGCCATCAGGTGCTCGGCAAGACGATCCACTAAGACACACGAAGACACACGAATGGAAGACGTTCGGTCGTCTTCGTGTGTCTTGGTGTGTCTTCGTGGATCAGAAGAGCTGCGCCTGCGGCGACGGCGGCTCGACGCCCAGGTGCGCATACGCCTTGTCGGTCGCCTTCCGACCGCGCGAGGTCTTCGCGACGAGTCCCTCCTGGATGAGGAACGGCTCGTAGACCACCTCGATCGTCTCCTCCTCCTCCCCCACCGACACGGCGAGCGTCTTCAGGCCCACCGGCTGCCCGCCTGCGCCGACGAGGACGCCGAGGATGCGCCGGTGGAGCGCCTCGAGGCCCGCCTCGTCGACCTCGAGCATCTTGAACCCCTCCTCCGCCACCTTCGCGCTGATCTTGTTCCCCGCCCGCACCTGCGCGACGTCGCGGATCCGCGCGAGGTAGCGGTTCGCGACGCGCGGCGTCCCGCGGGACCGGCGCGCGATCATCTCGGCCGCCTCGGGGACCATCTCCACGCCGAGGAGCGACGCCGACCTCGTGACGATCGCGGTGAGGTCCTCCACGCCGTACGGCTCCAGCCGTTCGAAGATCCCGAACCGCGCCCGGAACGGCGACGTGAGCAGCCCCTCGCGCGTCGTCGCGCCGATCAGCGTGAACCGCTGCAGCGTGAGCTCCACTGTCCGTGCGTGAACTCCCTGGTCGATCACGATCTGGATCTTGTAGTCCTCCATCGCGGAGTAGAGGTACTCCTCGACGTTCGCGGGGAGGCGGTGGATCTCGTCGATGAAGAGGACGTCCCCGCGCTTGAGGCTGGTAAGGATCCCCGCGAGGTCGCCCGACCGTTCCATCATCGGCCCGCTCGTGGCGCGGACCTCCGCGCCGAGCGCGCGGGCGATGAGGTGGGCGAGCGTGGTCTTGCCGAGCCCGGGCAGGCCGGCAAGCAGGACGTGGTCGAGCGTCTCGCGTCGCTGGAGCGCGGCCTGGACGAAGACGTGGAGCTTCTCGACGACCTTCGCCTGCCCGACAAACTCGCCGAACGCCTGCGGGCGGAGCGTCAGGTCGAGGCGCGCCTCGGCCTCTTCTCCCGGACGAAGGGGGGCCGTCCCCACGGCGGCCTACTTCGTGCCGGCGGGCTTCGCGGCCTCGGCCTTCTTGGCATCGGCCGCGGGCGGCGCGGCGCCGGCGGCGCTCCCAGCAGCGGCGGCGCCGGCGGCGGTCGCGGCAGCGGCCTGCGCGGCCGCTTCGGCCTTCTCCTTCGCGGCGGCGGCGGCCAGGGCGGCGACCTGCTCGCGCATCGCGCCGACCTCTTCCTTCAGGCGGGTCGCCTTCCCCTTGAGCCCGCGGAGGAAGAAGAGCTTCGCGCGGCGGACCTTGCCCTTCCGCTTCACGACGATGTCGATGACCTTGGGGGAGTGGATCGGGAAGATACGCTCGACCCCCTGGTCCTGGACGATGCGACGGACCGTGAAGGTCTCGCGGAGCCCGTCCCCCTTCATCATGATCACGACCCCGTTGAAGATCTGGATGCGCTCTTTCTCGCCTTCCTTGATCTTCACGTGCACGTCGACGGTGTCGCCGATCGCGTACACCGGCCGCTTCTTGCGGAACTGTTCGGCCTCAACCTGATCCAACACGTTCATGGCCCGCTCCTTTTAGTCCAGCTTCCTGCGCTCCGCGGTGCGGAGCTTCGCCTGCTCTTCTCGCCACGCCTGGATGGCCGCGTGGTTCCCCGACATGAGCACCTCGGGGACCTTCATCCCGCGGAACTCCGGCGGCCGCGTGTACTGGGGGAAGTCGAGCAAATCCCCCGTGAACGATTCCTCCACCGCGGACCTCGGGTCCCCGAGGACCCTGGGAAGGAGACGGGCGACCGCATCGACGATCACCATCGCGGGGACCTCCCCGCCGGTGAGGACGTAGTCGCCGATCGAGACCTCCCGCGGCCTCAGGCCCAGGCGGATCCGCTCGTCGAATCCCTCGTAGTGTCCGCAGATGAGGATGAGCCCAGGCGCGCCCGCGAACTCGCGCGCCATCGGCTGGCGGAACGTTTCTCCCGACGGCGT
>Ga0209514_10007457_pt1 | contig 12895 bp, 10 predicted proteins | sample Subgrocontami58m_FD_187452 | JGI IMG/M metagenome (GOLD analysis project Ga0209514, IMG submission 187452) | Subsurface groundwater microbial communities from S. Glens Falls, New York, USA - GMW37 contaminated, 5.8 m (SPAdes) (version 3) | ecosystem: Environmental > Aquatic > Deep subsurface >...
TCACCTTCGGGTCGGAGAAGACACGCTCCTCCAGCTCTGCGCACGCGGGTCAGTTGTCCGCCGTGAAATCGATCAACACCGGCCGACCGGCGCTCTTGGCGCGCTCCAGCGCCTCGTGAAGCCCGGTCTGCCAGTGGATGCGACCCTCGGCCTCCGGGCTCGACCCGGTGGACAGGTGCGTGAGCTCCTCGAACAGCAGCCCCTTCGCGAACAGCGCGGCTCCGGCGAGGATCAGGAGAATTCCGAGCGCCTTCCCGAACTTGGCGCCCGGGCTGGATTCCCTCGTCAGCGTATTGAACCCGCCGGTGTACGTGCCCCAGAACACGGCCAGCACGCCTCCGATGACGCTCATCCACCGCGGCGGCAGGAAGGTCCTCCAGAAGTAGAGGATCATCGCGAGCATGACGAACCCGAAAAACGTCTTGAGGCGGTTCATCCACTCCCCCGCCTTCGGCAGGGCCTGGATCGAGCCCGCGAAGATCGAGAGGAAGAGGAAGGGGAATCCAAGGCCCACCCCAAACGTCAGGAGCGCGCCGAACGAGACAAGCCGGTTCCCCGATGTGCTCGCGTAGGCGAAGATGCCTCCCACGAAGGGCCCCACGCATGGCATCGCGACCAGGCTCATCAAGGCCCCGAGGACGAATGCGCCGAGGAGCCCCTGCCGCCGCCCCGACAGCTTGTCCATAAGCGAGGGCGGGAGGTTCATCTCGTACAGTCCGAACATGCTGAGCGACAGGGTCAGGAAGATGAGCGAAAGGACTCCGACCACCCATGGATTCCCCAAGAGGGGGGCGACGTCGAGCGAGAGCGTCGCGGCGATGAGGCCGAGAACGCCGTAGAAGAGGGCGATCCCCGAGAAGTAGGCGAACCCCCGCGTGACTCGCGCGACGAGGCTCTGCTGCCCCTGTCCTACGGATCCGAAGAACGAGATCGTCACCGGGATGACGGGGTAGACGCAGGGGGTGAGAGTCCCTGCCAGACCTGCTCCGAAGGCGATGAGGAGCATCGACAGGAGACCCTTCTGGAGGGCGTCCTGGAACTTCCCCTTCGGCGGCGCGGGGACCTTGGTCCCGCTGGATGGCCCGGGCGGCTGCGGCTGGACCGGCGCGCCGGCGACGTGCACCTTCGCGGAGTGGGACCCCTTGTACGTAGGGAGGCAGTTGTCCTTCGTGCACGCCATGAGGAGGACCTTGACCGCCAGCTCGTACTCCCCCTCCGCGGTCTTCGGGTCCACCGTGACGGGGACCCTCACCTCGATCTGGTCCTCGTAGACCTGGAGCGTTCCGAGGCCGGGCATCTCTTCGCCGACCGTCGCCGGGTAGACGGCCGGCCCGCCCGTGAATCCCGCCTGCCCGACGAAATCGACGTCCGTCGGCTCCCCCCGCGTCTCCTTCGGCCCGTAGATGTGATAGCCGTCGGGGATCTCGAAGTAGACCTCGAGGTCGAACGTCGCGCCGGGGTGGACGGGGTCCTTGGGCCCCTCGACGCGGACGCGGACCTCCTGCGCCCACGAGGCTACGGCGATCAGCAGCGACAAACAGGCGATCTTGCGCAGCATCCTTCTACTTCTTGATGAAGAGCCTCATGAACTCGCGGCAAAACGCCGGCAGGTCGTCGGGCTTCCGCGAGGTGACCAGGTTGCCGTCGACCACGACCTCCGCGTCGCTCCAGGTCGCGCCCGCGTTCGCGACGTCGTTCTTGATCGCGAAGAAGCTCGTCGCCTTCCGCCCCTTCAGCACCCCCGCGTCGACGAGGAGCCACGGCCCGTGGCAGATCGCCGCGACCGGCTTCCCCTGCTCGAACACCTTCCGCACAAGCGCCGCGGGGGCCTCGTGCCGCCGCAGGAAGTCGGGCGCGAACCCGCCTGGGACGATGATCCCGTGCAGCTCGTCGGCCGTCACCTCGCGCACGTCGCGCTCGGCCGTGATCGGATAGCCGTACTTCCCCTTGTATTCCCTCTTCGCGGTGCCGATGACGACCACCTTCGCCCCCGCCTCGCGCAGGCGGTAGTACGGGTACCAGACCTCGAGGTCCTGGTACTGCTCCTCGACGAGGATCCCGATCGTCTTGCCCGACAGCTCCATGGTTCTCTCCTCCCCACTCTATGTCCCGGAGAGTGCATTCTATTCTTCGCCCAATCCCCCAGCAAGCGGCCCGCTGGAAGACTTCAGCCTTACATGCTCATTGCGCATTGAGTCTTGCAGATTTCGCCCGCACTCGGATCGCCCTCGCATGCCCCTCCAGCCCCTCCACCCCCGCGATCGTCTCCGCGACACGCGCCGCGCGCCGCAGCCCCGTCGCGGTGAACTCCTGCCACGCGATCGTCTTCACGAAGTCCGCCGTCGAGAGTCCAGAGGCCACCCTCCCCGCCCCCGCCGTCGGCAGCACGTGGTTCGGCCCCGCGCAGAAGTCCCCCAGCGAGACGGGAGAGTACTTCCCCAGGAACACCGCCCCCGCGTGCCGCACGCGGCGAAAGAGCGCGCGAGGCGCCTTCGTCATCAGGACCAGGTGCTCCGGAGCGAAGCAGTTCGAGAAGTCGATCGCCTCGTCGAGGGTGCGCGTGAGCAGGATGCGGCCGTTGCGGCGGAGGGCCGCTTCCGCGATCGCGCGGCGCGGGAGCTCCTCGAGCGCGCGTACGACCTCCGCGTCGACCTCGCGGGCGTGGCGGAGCGAGGTCGTCACGAGAATGGGGACCGCCTCGGGGTCGTGCTCCGCCTGCGAGACGAGGTCGGCGGCGACGAACTCCGCCGGGCCGCTCCCGTCCGAGACGACGAGCACCTCCGTCGGCCCTGCGAGGAAGTCGATCCCGACGTGGTCGGCGACGGCGCTCTTCGCGGCGGCGACGAAGAGGTTCCCTGGCCCGACAATCTTCTCCACCGCGGGGACGCTCTCGGTGCCGTAGGCCATCGCGCCGATGGCCTGCGCGCCGCCGACGCAGAAGACGCGGTCGACGCCGGCGATCCGCGACGCGGCGAGGACCTCCTGCGAGACCCGCCCGTCGCGGCGGGGAGGCGAGCAGAGGACGACCTCCGCGACCCCCGCGACCCGCGCGGGGATGGCGCCCATGAGGACGGTCGAGGGGTACGCCGCGCGCCCGCCGGGGACGTAGACTCCGACGCGGCCGTACGGCACGACGCGCCGCCCGACGGCTCCGTCCGCGCCTCGCGGGAGCGTGATATCCCGCGGGAGGACCGCCTCGTGGAACGCCCAGATCGCCTGCGCTGCGGAGACGAGCGCGACGAGCGTCTCGGAGGCGATGAGGGAGCAGGCCTCGTCGATCTCGCTCCGCGTGATCTCGATCGTGCTCCGCTCCACGCCGTCGAACCGCGCGGTGTACTTGCGGAGCGCGGCGTCGCCCTTGCGGCGGACCTCGGCGAGGATCGCCTTCACCGCGGGCATGACGTCCTGCACGCGCGCGGCGCGGCGCCCCAGGAGCGCCTCCAGGTCGGCCGGCGCGAGCCCCGAGAGCGTCTGGATCGGCAGCATGCTAGACGACCATCCGCTCGATCGGGAGGACGAGGATCCCCGTCCCGCCGAGCGCCTTCAGCCGCGGGATGACGCGGTTGATCTCGTCTTCGGAGGTGACCGCGTGGATGGCGACCATCTCGTCGGTCCCCGCGAGCGGCATCACGGTCGGGCCGCTGATGCCGGGGAGGATCTTCCTCACCTCGGGCAGCGCGGCCTTCGGCATGTTCGCCATGAGGTACCGCTTCCGCGAGGCGTCGATGACGCTCTTGAGCGCGCTCTCCAGCTCGTGGATCTGCTCGGCCTTCTCCACGAGGGACTTCTCGTTCGCGATGAGGACCGCCTGCGACTCGAGGATCACGGGCCCGACGGGGAGCAGGTGGTTCTTCTTGAGCGTGGAGCCGGTCTCGACGAGGTCGGTGATGAGGTCGGCCACGCCGATCGTGGGCGTGATCTCGGTCGCGCCCGAAACGGTGATGACGTTCGGCTTCTTCCCGATCGACTCGAAGAATCGCCTCGTCAGGTTCGGGAACGAGGTTGCGATGGTCGCGCCGTCCTTCACCTGCGCGAGGTCCCCGATCCCCGACCCCTCGGGCACCGCGGTGACGAGGCGGCAGAACCCGAACCCCAGGTCCATGCGGCGCACAGTGCGACATCCCGTCTCGAGCACGAGGTCGAGGCCGGTCACGGCGACGTCGACGGCTCCGACCTCCACGAACTCGGGGATGTCTTTCGCGCGCGCGAAGAGCAGCAGGAATCGCCCGCCGTCGAGCGGCGCGACGAGGGTCCTGTCGAGGAGCCCCGCCACGCGGAAGCCGATCTTCCCGAGGAGGGAGATGGTGCCTTCGCAGAGGCGGCCTTTGTTGGGGATGGCGAGCTTGAGGGACATGGAGGCCTCCGTGGGCGCGCCACTCTATCCGCCTCGCCCCGGACGGTCAACGGTTGGGGCCGGCGTCGGCTTCCCTGGATGGTCCGCACGATCCAGCCTCCGATCGCCGATCGAAAGGTTGACGCCCCCTTCGGCCTCTGGTACGGGATCCCCGCTTTCCGGGAGGGAACCATGCGCGCGGCCATCCTCGTCCTCCTCCTCTCCGCCTGGGCGTTCGCCGGCGACGACTTCTCCGCCACCCAGTCCCCCGACGAGGGGTTCGGCTTTGCGACCAACAACCCCGGCCCCGACCTCTGGATCACCCACGACGAGGTCCACGGCATGTCGGTGAAGATCGTCCGTGGCATCGTCGACCTCGCGACCGGCTGGCTCGAATTCCCCCGTCGCATCGTCGCCTCCGCGAAGGAGAAGGGCCCCTACCCCGCCTTCCGCATCGCGCAGGGGGTTCTCGAAGGGGCCGGGATGGCTGGCGCGCGCACCCTCGGAGGCGCCCTCGAGCTCGGCACCTTCTGGTCGCCGTACCCCGAGAAGTACCATCCGCTCTACGAGCCGACCTACTCCTTCGAGTAGCGGCGTGACCCTCTCTCTCCTCTGCCTCACGGGCCCCACCGCCAGCGGGAAGGAAGCGGCCGCGCTCTGTCTCGCGCCATCGCTTGGGGCGGAGGTCATCTCCGCCGACTCGATGAAGATCTACCGCGGCATGGACGTCGGCACCGCGAAGCCTTCGCGCGTGGACCGCGCGCGAGTGCCGCACCACCTCGTCGACGTCGCCTCGCCGTCCGAGGAGTGGAGCGTCGGGCGGTACGTGAAGGAGGCCGACCGAGCGATCCGGGAGGTGGTCTCGCGCGGGAAGGTCGCGCTCGTCGTCGGCGGGACGCCGATGTGGATCCGCGGGCTGCTGGAGGGGATCTTCGAGGGGCCCTCGGCCGACTGGGCGGTGCGGCGCGAACTGATGGATCGAGCGGAGCGTGTGGGCGCGGCCGCGCTGCACGCGGATCTGGCCTCGGTCGATCCGACCGCGGCCGCGCGAATCCACCCGAACGACCTGCGGCGGGTCGTGCGCGCCCTGGAGGTGCACCGGATCACGGGGAAGCCGATCTCGGAGATGCAGACCGAATGGGGGAAGCGCCGATCGGAGTACAGGACGCTCCTGCTCTGCCTGCGGCGAGACCGAGAGGCGCTGTGCCGGCGCGTGGACGCGCGGGTCGACGCGATGATCGCGGGAGGCCTCGTCGAGGAGGTGCGGACGCTGCTCGCGGCGCCGGGCGGGATGGGGCGCGGCGCGCGGCAGGCGCTCGGGTACGGCGAGGTGATCGAGCACCTGGAGGGGAAGCGCGGCCTCGCGGAGACGGTGGAGCTGGTGAAGCGCGAGACGCGCCGCTTCGCGAAGCGGCAGATGACGTGGTTCCGCTCGCTCGCGGGGCTCGTCTGGGTCGACGTCGCCGACGACGAGGCCGCCTCGCGCACCGCCGAACGTCTCGAGGAGCTGGCGGTTCGATTCCTGGACGAAGACGACGACGAGACCGACGGCCTCGGCTGGAACGTGTGACGTCCTCGGAATGGAGAGGCTCGCGTAAGCGAGCCGTGGAGAGGCTCGCGTAAGCGAGCCGTGGATCGGCGCCCGTGAGGGCGCCACCGCGATTCGGAGCGCGAGATGCGTCTGCAACCCCCCACCGGCATGGAAGACTGCCTCCCCGAGCGGGTCCCCCTCTTCCGCTTCATCGAGGCCACGGCGCGCGAGGTCTTCGACCTCTACGGCTTCCAGGAGATCCGCACGCCGATCTTCGAGTACACCTCCCTCTTCTCCCGCGCCGTCGGCGAGACGACCGACATCGTCGAGAAGGAGATGTACACCTTCGAATCCGAGCGCGAGGACTCCCTCACCCTCCGCCCCGAGCTGACCGCCCCGGTCGTCCGCTGCGTCCTCGGAAACTCCCTCCTCGTGAAGAAGCCCTTCCAGAAGCTCTGGTACTTCGGCCCCGTCTTTCGCAAGGAGCGGCCGCAGAAGGGTCGCCTGCGGCAGTTCCATCAGATCGGCGCCGAGTGCCTGGGCGGTTACGACCCGCTCATCGACGTGGAGACGATCGCGCTCCTCGCGAACTTCCTCGACCGCCTGGGCCTCTCCCAGTTCGACATCCGCGTGAACTCGATCGGCTGCCCGGTCTGCCGCGCGGGATACCGCGAGGTCCTCCGCGGCTTCTTCGGGCCTCGTCGCGCGGAGCTCTGCCCGAACTGCAACGCGCGGTTCGACCGCAACGTCTTCCGCATCCTCGACTGCAAGGCGGAGGGGTGCGCGAAGGTCGCGGCGGGGTTCCCTCCGATCGAGGGGCACCTCTGCGAGGCGTGCACGACGCACCTCGCGGGGCTGAAGGAGGGGCTCGCGACGGCGGGGATCCGCTACGCACTCGACCCGAAGCTCGTCCGCGGGTTCGACTACTACACGAAGACCGTCTACGAGTTCAAGTACCCCGGCCTCGGCGCGCAGGACGCGATCGCCGGCGGGGGGCGCTACGACAACCTCATCGAGGAGATGGGCGGGCCCAAGGCGGGCGCGGTCGGCTTCGGCATCGGCGTGGAGCGCGTGGTCATCGCTCTCGAGGAAACGACGAAAGTCGATCCGTCGAAGGTCCTCTCGACCGCCGTGCCCGACTTCTTCGTCGTGACGGTCTCCGCCGAGCTGCGCGCGAAGGGGTTCGAGCTGCTGTCGCGCCTCCGCCGGGAGGGGCTCGGCGGCGACATGGAGTACGAGGGGCGGAGCATGAAGGGGCAGATGCGCTCGGCGAACCGCTCCGCCGCGAGGTACGCCCTCATCCTGGGCCCCGACGAGCTCGCGAAGGGGGTCGCGAAGGCGAAGGACATGTCGAACGGCGGCGAGCGCGAGGTCGCCCTCGCGGATGTTGCGGCGTTCCTCCGCGAGAGGCCCATCCTGGCTGCGCCTAGCGGCCCGTCAGATACTCGATCAGGTCCCGCTTCTCCTCGTCCGTGAGGCCCGTCCCGTAGTCGTGCCCCGCGTTCGAGTTGCCGGACACGGCGGTGTCGAAGACGAATCCGCCCTTGTCGGTGAACCCCATCTCGTAGGGCGCGTAGACGCGCGAGCCGCGTTTCCACGTCTTCGCCCGTTTCGCGGGCTCGGTGAGCAGCTCCCGCATCGTTCGCACCGACCCATTGTGCAGGTAGGGCGCGCGGGCCCAGACGCCATCGAGGCGGTTCGCCACGTACTTGTTCGTTGCGCGCAGACCGCCCTTCTTGAATTCGAACCCCTGCACCTTCAGCGACCCGAGCCACTTGTCCAGGCCGTCGACCATTGCCTGATCGAACATCCGCGCGCGGTTCGGGTCGGTGCCGACCACCTCGGGCGCGAAGAGGCGCTCCTCCCCCTCGACATCGTGGCACTTCGCGCACTGCGCGGCGTAGGTCTTCTCCCCGCGCTTCGCCGCCTCGGCGTGGACGCCGAACGGCCATTTCGGAGGCTGAATCGTCTCCGTGAGCGCGCGGAACCGCTTGATGTTGTCCATCGGGACGAGCGCGCCGTCACCAGTCATCGGGCAGCCGCTCGAGAGGGCCGCCGCGACGTGGGCCGAGAGGGCGTCCTGGCTGTTCCCGTCCCAGTCGTACCAGGCGTGATCGTCGAGGCTCCAGGGCACCCCGAACTTCGAGGCGCTCTCGGACTGCCTCGGGATCCCCAGGAGGCCGTTCGCAAGCCCGACGAAGGCATCCGCGCGGCCCGGGCCGGGTGCCGTGCCGGTGTCCTCCGGCAGGTCGTCGGGCACGTGGAGCGCGACCCGCATGTTGTGGAACAGCTTGAGCAGCGAGTGCGCGAACGCGGCGAGGTCCTTTGGGCTTGACAGCTCTTCGGGGGTGATGTCGTGGAGTGTCCCCGCGGCGATCCCCTTCGTTGCGAAGGGGTCGTCGGCGACAGTCTTCGCGATGGCGTCCGCCTCCATGCGAAGCGCGGCGGTGGCGTACTCCCCGCCGACGAACGCGCCCAGCAACTTTTGCATTCCCTCGGGCTTGGTCGCGCGGAGCATCGACACGATGATCGCGCCGAAATAGCCTCCGACGTCGAACGTGCCGGGCAGCGAGAGGACGAGGCCCAGAGGCTTCCCCGAGGCATCTTCGAGCTGGCCGGTGTGGCACGCGGCGCAGTTGATTCCCCAGGAAGGCAGGCAGCCCAGGTGCTTCACTTCGCGACGCGAGAAGCCGACCGGCGGCGACCCCAGCATCTCTCCGATGACCCCGTAGGCGCGCAGGTCGCCGCCCGGGAAGAGGTCCGGGTTCGCCCCCGCGAACGCGCGCAGCACCCGCTCGGGGACCCACTCGTCGCCGATCGATCCGTGGAGGTAGAACTCCAAGTCGTCGGCCGACCACTTCGGCGCCTGGGCGGGATCGAGCAGCGTGGGGGCCTCCCCGCCCTCGGTCGCGCACCTTCCCATGAGCACGGCGGCCGCGATGACCGCGAGCCACCAAGCCGTTCGACTCCTCATGGATCCCTCCGTCACTTGCCTGCGTCGACCCTGAAGCGCACCCGGCCGCTGTCGACGTTCAATCCGATGTCGCCGGGGGCCTCGAATGTTCCAAGATTCTCCCCATTCACGGTGGTCGTCACGAGGTCTCCGTCGCACGCGACCTCGACGCTCGGCGCGCCGTCCGCGGGGGCGTCGATCTGCGCCTGGATCTTCCACCTTCCGCCGGTCCGCTGCACGACGCGCGCCGTCCCATCGGCGGCCGCCTGCACGAGCCAGAACTCGTCGATGGAGCGGTAGCCGAAGGCGACGCCCGCCCACATGTGCGGGCCGAGGCCGTCGATCTCGGCACGGAGCGACGGCGGCCTCTCCTTCATCAGCGCGAGCGCGTTCGTGCCGGAGACGCCCTCGATCCGCTCGCCCCTCCCCTGCCAGCCGACCCAGGCGATCCGCCACGGCTGCTGGTGGGTCCTGAGCCATGTGCGAAATTCAGCGACGATCATCGGCGTCACCTCGCCGATGCACTGCTTCGTGGCGTCGAGGGGCCTTCTTCCCGCGTCGAGGGCCCGCGCGAGACGATGCCAGGTGCGCGGCCGCTTGTTCACGAGCCAGTGGACGATCGCCCACGCGAAAGGGCGGTCGATTGTCCGCGCTCCGGTCAGGGCGCCCTCGAGGTCCTCCCTCGCAGCGGCGAACTGCTCGAAGGCTCGCGCGGGGTAGTCCTCGAGCGTCACGGGAGGGATGACGCCCGGGGCGAGCGTCTCGCCGTCCCAGTCGTGCATGCCGAAGTACTCGGCGAGCCCCTCCGTGTACCACCCCGCGCGCGGGCGGCGGTTTCCCGTCGCGACGAGGTAGTGAAACTGGTGCGTCGCCTCGTGCAGGACGAGCTGTCGCGTGAAGTACTCGCTCGGCTGGACCCAGAGGTAGGCCTTCTTCGTGTTCGGGGAGTAGTACCCGCCCGCGTCGGGCGGCGTCTCGCCGTCCGCGCGCATGGCCGCGGCGAAGCGCGCCTTGGTGGAGTAGACCTCGAGGCGAAGCCTCTCCTTCGGGGCGGAGCCGAAATATTCCGCGAGCTTCGCGTGGAGCGCCTCGAGGGCCGCGCCTGTGTCCTTCGCGTCGATCCCCTCCGCGAGGAGATCGTAGTGGTCGGTTGCGGTCTCTTCGGCGAAGCCCGGGGTCCACAGCAGGACGATGGCGAGCATCGCTGGCGTCATGCGCATTCTGCCTCTCACCTCACTGATCCCCCGCCGGCGGCTCCAGCCACGCGTCCCGCAGCGGGTGGACTCCCAGCCCGTTCGCCCACACGCCCTTCACGCGGTCACGCAGCAGGAACCCCTCTCGCGGCGACGCGAGCGGCGCGATGGGCGCCTCGTCCTGCACGAGGACCCTCTCCGCCTGCCGCCAGAGGTCGGCGCGCGCGGCGGGGTCCGCGGTCAGCGTCGCCTGCCCGACCAGCTCGTCGTACCAGCGGCTGCCCCACCCCGTCCGATTGTCTGCGCCCGCCGAGACGAAGACGCCTAGGAACGCAGCCGGGTCGACGAAGTCCGCGCCCCAGAGCGACAGGCTCATGTGCCGGAATCCCGCGTCGCGCTCCGCGGCGAGGTGCGCCTCCGTCGACTCCGGGACCACGCGCACGACCATCCCGAGGGTCGCCTGGAGGCGCGCAGCGACGGCGGCCGCGAGCCGCGAGGTCGCCTCTCCCTCCTCGCACGCCAGCTCGACCGGCGGCAGCCCTGCGCCGCGCGGATACCCTGCTTCCTCGAGGAGAACTCGCGCCTTCTCCTCGTCCGTTTCGGCCCTGCTTGCCTCGTACCCAGGCATCCCCGGCGGCACGAGCGACCGCGTCGGCGCCTCGTCGCCCGCGACCGCATCGCGATCGATCGCGAGCGACACGGCCCGCCGCACCCGCGGGTCCTGGAATGGCGCGCCTCGCGTGTTGAACCGCAGGAAGCGGATGGCGAGCCTGGGGCTGGATCTCCAATCCTTCCGCGCGTGGACCGAGGCGGCTTTCTTCTCGGGCACGGCCCAGCCCCAGTCGACCGCTCCCGAGTCGTACGCCTCCAGCGCGCGCGAAGCATTTGCGGAGGTGAAGACCTGCACGGCCGGGAGGCGCACGCCCGGCGCCTCGCGATAGGTTGCGCTCCGCTCGAGCAGGAGCCACTGCTGCCATCGACGCGCGCGCAGAAAGAACGGGCCGTTCGTGACCAGCCGCCCGGGCGAGGTCCACTCGGCGCCCGCCTGTTCGACGGTGCGCCGGTGCAGGGGGAGGAATGGCGGGAAGCAGAGGAGCGACGGCAGCCCCGGCGTGGGCGCGTGGAGGGAGACGACGAGCCTCCTGGCTCCGTCGGAGCTCACCTCGCGGATCGGCGCGAAGAGATGCGCGTACGGCGCGCGCATCGCCGGCGCGCGCGCGCGCTCCCAGCTCCAGACGAAGTCCTCGGGCGTCACTTGGTCGCCGTTCGACCAGTGCGCCTCGCGAAGGCGGAGCGTCCACGTGAGCCCGTCCGCGGAAACCTCGGCAGATTCGGCGATCGCCGGCCGCGGCTCGAGCGTCTGCGGGTCGAACGTGTAGAGCCCCTCGTAGAGGTTCAGGACGAGGAGCGCCTCGGGGAGCGTCCGCGCGAGCGCGGGGTCGAGCGTGGAGGGCTCCGCGCCGACCTGCACGCGGAGCGTCGTCGCGGCGTCGGGCGCGGCGGAGGGCGCGGGGGGAGCTGGCGGGAGCCGGCGCCACCAGACGTACGCGCCCACGCAAGCGGCAACGAGGGCCAGGACGACGAGAGTGCGCCGCATGGCTGTTTCCTAGAAGGCGACGGCCCACCCGGGTCGCGGGCCCTTCGCGGCGGAGCGGATCCTCGCCGCCTCCGCCTCGTACCCGCGCCGTCCCATGAGCGCGAAGGCGGCCTTCTTCCCCGCCTCCACGCCCGGCTGATCGTACGGGTTCACATGGTAGAGGTCCCCTGCGATCGCCGTCTGCACCTCGAAGAGGTAGAGGAGCGCGCCGACGCTCTCGGGTGTCACGCGATCGAGGCGGATCACGGAGTTCGGCCGCTTCGCAGCCGTGAGCGCGACCGAGGTCCCCGCCAGCTCCGCGCGGAGAAGCTCCCCGAGCCCGCGCCCGACCAGGAAATCGGTCGACTCGTCGGCGCGGCCGAGCGGCGGCACCGTCACCTCGCGGTCGAACGAGGCCGCCTCCAGGAAGACGACGTGCTTGTCGTTCGGCCCCTCGTTGTAGAGCTGCACTTGCGAGTGCTGGTCCGTCGCGCCGAGCGCCCGGATCGGCGTGGAACCGGCTGCCACGTCGCGGCCGTCGAGGTCCTTCGCCTTCCCCAGGCTCTCCGCCCAGAGCTGGCGGAACCAGTCGGCGACGTCGACGAGGGCGTGGGCATACGGCATCATCACGACGATCCGCTTGCCGCGCTTGCGGTCGAGGAGGTAGTTCACCGCGGCGGCGAGCCACGCGGGATTCGTGCGCGGGTCCGCGCCGCGGCAGGCGCGGTCGGCCGCCGCGGCCCCCGCGAGGAGGCGGCCGGGGTCGATGCCGACCATCGCCGCGGGCAGGAGGCCGACCGGCGTGTAGATGGAGAACCTCCCTCCGACGCCTGGCGGGATCTCGTATGTGCGGATCCCCTCGCTCCGCGCGAAGCGGCGGAGAAACCCCTTCTCGGGGTCGGTCGTGAAGACGAGGTGGTCCTTCCACCCCGCGCCGACGCGGTCCTTCAATCGCGCCAGCGCGATCATGAACGTCGCGAGCGTCTCCGCCGTCTCGCCCGACTTCGTCACGACGTTCACGAGCGTCTCGCGCAGGTCGATCGTGTCGAGCACCGCGGCCGTCTCGTCGGGGTCGACGTTGTCGCAGACGAAGAGGCGCGGGGCGGCGACGAGGTTGTGGAAGCGGTGGCAGAGGGCCGTGTGGAGCGCGATCGGCCCGAGCGCGGATCCGCCGATCCCGAGGAGGAGGAAGTTGCGGTGGCGTTGGCGCCACTCGGCGGCCTCCTTCCGGATCCGCTCGACGAGCGCGTCCTGGTACGGCAGGTCGAGGAACGGGAGCTTCCCCGCGCGGCGCGCCTCCTGGAGCCGC
>Ga0209514_10007459_pt1 | contig 12893 bp, 8 predicted proteins | sample Subgrocontami58m_FD_187452 | JGI IMG/M metagenome (GOLD analysis project Ga0209514, IMG submission 187452) | Subsurface groundwater microbial communities from S. Glens Falls, New York, USA - GMW37 contaminated, 5.8 m (SPAdes) (version 3) | ecosystem: Environmental > Aquatic > Deep subsurface >...
TTATTTATAAAGGGAAGCATTGAACCGAAGCGCTGATGAACGCCGGCAGTAACTATAACTGTCCTAAGGTAGCGAAATTCCTTGTCGGGTGAGTTCCGACCTGCACGAATGGCATAACGACTTGAGGACTGTCTCAACGAGGGACTCGGTGAAATTGCAAGACCGGTGAAGATGCCGGTTACCCGCAGCTAGACGAAAAGACCCCGTGAAGCTTTACTATAGCTTGATATTGGATTAGGGTGAAGCATGTTCAGCATAGGTGGGAGTGCCATAGCAATATGGCGCAACAGTGAGATACCACCCTTGTTTTATTTTAATCCTAACCTTCCTCCCTGAATCGGGAGGTGGGACAGTATCTGGTGGGTAGTTTAACTGGGGCGGTTGCCTCACAAAATGTAACTGAGGCGTTCCAAGGTTGGCTAATCCCGGATGGAAATCGGGATGATAGTGCAAGCGCATAAGCCAGCTTTACTGCGACACCAACGAGTGGAGCAGTCACGAAAGTGGGAGCTAGTGATCCGACCGTACGAAATAGGACGGCGGAAGCTCAACGGATAAAAGCTACTCCGGGGATAACAGGCTAGTCTGGCCCAATAGTCCACATAGACGGCCAGGTTCGGCACCTTAACTTTTACGGGAATTTTTCCGTAATAATCGGGGCGCTATGACAGCAATGTCATACCTGCTTGGTTCAATGGTGAACCAAGAAAATAAAATTGGCTTATAACGGTGAACTCCATAATGAATAAAGGAGACAAAATACTGAACCAAATCATTAGGGACAATACCGTGGGAAGTTTAACTCAACAACAATGATCGGCAGAACAGAATATGGAGATTTGAGTTATAACCCCGTAGAGACTTGATCAAACGATCAGAGTTTTGCGAAAAAAGAGCAAAACTAAAACGCCAACGCCTTTTTATGATCATAAAAAGGATGAAGATATAGTCCACACCATTAGTAATAATGGATACCATGTACGATGTCGGCTCGTCGCATCCTGGAGCTGGAGAAGGTTCCAAGGGTTTGGCTGTTCGCCAATTAAAGCGGCACGCGAGCTGGGTTCAGAACGTCGTGAGACAGTTCGGTCTCCTATCTGCTGTGGGCGCGGAAACTTGAAGAGGCTCTTCCCTAGTACGAGAGGACCGGGAAGAATAAACCTCTGGTGTACCAGTTGTTCTACCAAGGGCATCGCTGGGTAGCCACGTTTAGTTTGGATAAGCGCTGAAGGCATATAAGCGCGAAGCCGTCTCTAAGATTAGGTTTCATAGACCCCTCGTAGACTACGAGGTTGATAGGTGGCAGGTGTAAGGGTGGCGACATCCTCAGCCGAGCCATACTAATCGGTCGTTTTTATCCTGGCATGTATCAATCCAATAAATTTTTTAAAAGGGTGCCATCGTCCTGGTGGCTTTTACGACGGGGAAACACCTGATCCCATCCCGAACTCAGCAGTTAAGCCCGCCAGTGCCGATGATACCCCGGTGCAGACCGGTGGGAAAGTAGGTCGTTGCCAGGACAATGGCACTCTTTTAAAGACATTTTGTAAAATGTCTTATGAACTGTGGCAAAAAGAAATGCCACGGTTTTTTTCTCAAACTTTTGAATTTGACTGATAGTGGAAAAATCTGATATGTATACTACTAAGGAGGGAGTTAAGGAAAACACAAATTTTCCAAAAGGAGAAACATGATATTAATAAGTTCGCTGGTTACTGCAATACAACAGACGGAGATGCCCCTTTGGTTTTCTGCCTTTGCAATTGATCCTATGAAGGCATTGGAACGTCTTTTGAATGGCACGATGAACCCAAAGGAGGTATTTCCAGCCAATCCCAATTATCCTGCTGATATCTTGGGTGACTGGTTAGCGACCTACGGAGAGGATGGATTCGGTGAGAAGGTTGACGGAGTTATGGCTCAGCTGATTTCTCACAAAGTCGAAAGGAATGCGCCAAGAAAAAAATATAATGAGGCGACGTATGCTTTTTGGAAAAATTTTTTCAATCTCCTCACCATAGGCGCGGTTCAAGAACGTCTTCCAGAGACACTGAAAAGCATTCGACACCTGTATCGACGGTATACAGAATATTTTCTCACCATTTTTCGGGAAAATCGTACCTTGCTGTCGCAGTATATATCAATTCTGTAGTCAGCATGATTTTGGGAGGAGCTCTAGCTATGCGGAGGAAAGTAACGACAATACCCACTTCATCACGAGGTGGGTATTTCATTTTGGACAAATTTTTCTGTTTTGCTACACTGTATAGGGATTGTCGCCGAAAAGACGCGTTTTTGCAAAGGTCTTCAATGTGTTATTTTTAAACTATGCGTTATATACTTGATCTCCATATTCATTCTGCCTATGCTCGAGCATGTTCAAAGAGTCTTAGTCCAGAAAATATTTCGTATTGGGCACGGATGAAAGGGTTGGATGTTGTCGGAACTGGGGATTTTACTCATCCGAAGTGGTTAGCGGAGTTAAAGAGTAAGTTGAAAGAGTCTGGTAATGGGTTGTTCCAACTCAACGCTGAGTATGAAGTTTCCGAGCGAAAGATTCTTGATATTCCGGGAAAAGATATTCTCCGCACTCAATTCATGCTCTCTTCTGAAGTGAGCTGTATTTATTCTAAAGGTGGTAAAGTACGCCGTGTGCATATTTTGTTGTACGCTCCAGATTTGCAGACCGTGGAAAAAATAAACATGAAGCTGAAAAAAATTGGCAGACTCGAATCAGATGGCCGCCCGATTCTTGGTTTAGACGCTAAACACCTCGCGGAAATCGTATTTGAGGTGAATGAGCAGTGCATGGTTGTGCCAGCGCACGCGTGGACACCCTGGTTTGCAGTTTTTGGTTCAAAGTCAGGGTTTGATTCGCTGGAAGAGTGTTTTGAAGAGCTCACTCCGAAGATTTACGCCATTGAAACTGGCCTGTCCTCTGATCTTTTGATGAATTACCAAGTGTCAGCTCTTGATCGCGTCATGCTCATGTCTAACTCTGACGCTCACTCATCAGCGAATCTTGCTCGTGAGGCGAATATTTTTGAGTTGCCGCAACTATCGTATGACGCGATTTGGAACGCGGTGAAGACACAAGATATCGCGTGTTTTCCCGCAACCATTGAATTTTATCCTGAGGAAGGGATGTACCATTTTGATGGGCATCGTCTGTGTCAGGTATCCATGGAGCCAAAAGAGACGAAAAAACATTTTGGTCTTTGTCCCACATGCAAAAAACCATTGACGATTGGTGTTCTCAATCGCGTGCGAGAGCTTTCCGATCGTGAGTACGGATATATTCCAGACGGCGCGCAAAAATTTTATCGACTCGTGGGTCTTGATGATATTATCGCGGACGCGTTTGGTGTGGTCGGGAAAAAAACAAAACGTGTCATGAAAGAGTACCAAAGGATCATAACGCAGGGAGAGAGTGAATTAAGTGTTTTACTTGAAGGTTCGTATGTTGAGTTAGAAAAAATAACTGACGCGCGTATTGTTGAAGGAATCCGTCGGAACAGGGAGGGGGATTTGTATATAGAACCAGGTTTTGACGGTCAGTATGGAAAAGTAAAAGTTTTTTCCGAACAAGATCGTGTGACGAGCGGTCAGAATCGTTTATTGTAATGTTTCATTCGGCAACAGTCCCTTGATGGATGACATGAAAAGGACCTCATGATCACAAGAAAAGACCCGTGGAGAATGGTTCATTTCTATCTGAAATGAGCAATACTTCACGGGTCTTTGCCGTAAAAAGATGAAAGATTTTTTAGTCTTATTTGCGTTTCTTTCCACCCTTTTTTACTTTTTTCTTGGCTGCTGCTTTCTTTTTTGCCATAGTTCTCACCCCCTTTCTTCAACAAGATAATTTGTTAAGATAGTTTGTTGGAAATTTTTTCTAATTTTATTTTTTAAAAAATTTCCCTATAGATAATTATACATTTTTTTTTTGCAACTCACAATATCTTTCGTGTCAACACTTTTGCTGTGTATAAATATTTTTGAGAGTAGAAATAATTTTTTTCTCGCGATACTCCTTGAAGTTTTATTTTTTTTATTGTAGGATGAGATTATTAAATTTAAAAAAGAATCTATGGAATTTATTTTCGGCATATTCGCGCCGCTTGTAATATTTTTTCTACTCTTGGGTTTGCGTATCGTTAATCAATATGAACGAGGCGTGGTATTGACCTTTGGGAAATACACGAGCACGCGCCAGCCGGGATTGACGTGGATCTTTATCGGCGTGCAGAGAATGACCAAGATCGATCTCCGCGTCACCACTGTTGATATTCCTCAACAGGAGGTCATTACCAAAGATAATGTCCCTGTTGGTATTAACGCGGTGGTGTATTTTCAGGTTGAGAGCGCGGAATACGCGCTTTTGAACATCAAGGATTACAGTCTTGCCGTGTCTCAATACGCCCAGGCAGCCCTGCGGGATGTGATTGGGGGCATTGAGTTAGATGCCTTACTGTCAGAACGCGAGCATATTGCTGAAGAAATAAAAAAAATCGTGGATGAGGCCACGAAAGCATGGGGATTGAATGTGACCGATATTAAGATTCAAGATATAGAATTGCCCGCTGATATGAAACGCATAATGGCCAAACAAGCAGAGTCGGAACGTGAACGTCGCGCGGTTATCATTCGTGCCGAAGGTGAATACACTGCTTCTGAAAAACTCGCGCAAGCCGCGAACGTGTTGAGTCAAGTTCCTGGTGGTATTGCCATGCGCACTTTGCAGACGATTGAAAAAATAAATCCTGATCCATCAAAGACAGTTATCTTCGCGTTGCCGGTTGAGTTTTATGAAGGCATGAAGACCATGTCAGATCATTTTAAAGGGAAAAAATGAACTGGACTTGGCGCAAAGACGCGCTTTTGCAGAGGTTTCTATCGTATTTCCTTTACAAAGTCATTGATGAGACTCACTGTTTGGTCATTACTCTCGTAGACCGATTTCCATACTACCACGATATCCGCTCCGTTGAAAAATGATCGTTGTACCTCGCGCACGGTATCACCACCCGCGATTGCGATCATTATATTATAGTTTCCCTTGATACGTTGAATTTCGTGATAGGGAATCTGTTTCTCTTTATTAAATTTTTCTTCATCCACCCCTCGATGCAATAGTACGATGGGTGGAATTTTTTTGAGTTTTCGTAGGACTGCGAGCGGAAACTCGACGTTCATCATATCAATGATGGGATCAATGTTGTGATCTTTGCAGGTCGTGATGAAAGCGTCAAGGGTTTCTATGGAAGCTGTGCCCAGCGCGACAGCGGCACTGGCACCGGCTTCAGCCGCTATGATCACTTCAGTTGAAGCCCGATCCATAGTTTTGAGATCAGCGACAATATAAGGCTGTGGCAGGGAAAGCGTATCAGCAATAGTTCGCGCGCGGTTGGTGTGCTGGACATTCTTGAGTATCTCGAACGCCAACGTGGAAAAAGAGAGCGATTGCGTCTGTTGTCCGAATCCGGTTAAGACTTGCCTCTGTTTATACCATGAAGAGATTTTGGTAATTGCGTCTTGGCCATATTTTTTTATGAGTGGCGTGCCCACTTCAAGGAGGATTCGATCATGGCTCGGAAGTTGTTTAATTATTTTTTGCGCGTCTTCAAGGGTGCTATTGAGCGCTATTTGGAGATAACGTTTATGTGGGTCGAGTTTTGAAATCGGTCGATGGGACATAAAAATTGGATAAGAAAATTTTGTTGAGGTGTAGCTACCGCTCTCCTCCGTAGAAAATCGCGAAGTCCAACGTGGTGCGCCTGGGTGGAATCGAACCACCGACATCCACTTTATAAGAGTGGCGCTCTAACCGCTGAGCCACAGGCGCGTATAAAGATCACACGCAGAAACTGGAGTTTTAGCGTGTGATCTCTATATGTAAAATTTCTTTGATTATAGCAAAAGAATTCCTATTTGTCTTACTGCCTCTTCGTGGATATATGTGTGACAGATCAGGAGGTGATTGGTTGTGGGAGAGGCATGGGATCAGTTTTGGGAGTGAGTTTTTCTTTCAAAAACTGTATAACTTTATTCTCAACATTGACGAGCGTGGTGTTGATGAAAGTTATTTGCACATGCTCTGCTGTCCCTTTTGGTTGGTAATCTTTGAAAATTTCAAGGAGGTTCATGCTATCAAAACATCGAACATGAGCGACGATGTTTTGTTCACTCATTTCATAAAAAAGAGCTGCTATTTTTATATTTGGTATATATACGATGAATTCTTGAAAAATATCTGACAGAGAATCTGGATTACTGGCGGTTTTCGTGAAATCTTGGGTAGTGATGTTGGCCCAAACAATAGCGTTTTTTTGATCCTCGTTCAATTTCGTCATAATCGTTCCCCAGAGATTGAGTGTTGCAATCGAGCGATTATAGTATAAGTTTTTGATGATATCTTTTTGTTGTGCCTGATACTGTTCAATCAATTGAGACGCAATCTGCAAAGTACGTGGATTGACGCGCGATGATCGGAAGGAGTTGGTGGTGACAAAAATACCAGTGAGGAGACAGGTAGCACTCTTTGTGTCAATGAATTTTGGGTTTAAAATGATGAGCAGTGAATACAGGACTTCCGCGAGAGATGACGCGTCAGTCTCAATGTAGTTGATCGGAGTGAATTCAATTTCTGGATTCACTCGTCCAATGTTAATGATGGTTTTGTTTTTGAAAAAGGTATGTAACGTTTCATCATCAAATCCGAGCGTTTCCAGACTCGTTGCCCCAAGGATAAAAATAACATCGTACTGATATTTTTCAGCATGGAGTTTGATATGTTCTGTTTGTAAAAAATCATTTTTGGGCGTGATGTAGATATTGAGCACGTGTTTTTTCATTTCATAACTCATGTCTTCCAGTGGTGTTTGCTCGGTGTTTATCTGAATGAGGAATTTTTTTGGATTACTCAATTCTGCTTCCACTGTTTCAGATTCTGGCAGGAAATGGTATTTCTCTGGTAACTCAAATCCTTGGCAGACGATCTGGACCTCTTTATTCAAACGTTTTAATGCTTGTGTCAATGCTAAAGCCGAGGCGAGATGATCACCGTCGTAGAGTTTCGGAAACAGAATGAGGAATCGTTCGTGAACCTTGATGAGTTCGGCAATGGTTTGTTCCGGAGGAGTTGACATAGTAGTTTTTTAAGTATCGAGTAATTTTATTGAAAATAGCCGGTTTTGTCAAATATACCTGTTGACGCATTGAAATCTATTGTGTTTTTTGTTACAGTGAAATGGCATTTACTCTTATGGAGCATGAACTCCCGAAAGCTTACAACTGGAAGGAACATGAAGACGAAATCTACCGTCGCTGGGAGGCGTCCGGGTATTTTAGTCCTGAGGTGTGCGTGGAAAAGGGGGTAACAAAAAACGACGCGCCGGTTTTTAGTATTATGATGCCGCCGCCAAATGTGACCGGCGTCCTTCATCTTGGGCACGCGATGGAAGATACTTTGATGGACATTGTGACCAGATTTCACCGCCTCCGTGGTGAGCGTACGTTGTGCCTCCCAGGAACTGATCACTCCGCGGTAGCAACGCAGGCGCGAGTCGAGCGCGATCTTATTGAGTCGGGAAAGTATAAAAATCCGCGGCAAGAACTTGGACGGGAGAAATTATTGGGCATTATTCGCGCGTTCGCGGAAGAATCCAAAACGGTGATTCTCGCGCAAATTCGTAAAATGGGATTGTCCTGTGATTGGGATCGGCTCGCGTATACTTTTGATGAAAAACGTTCCAAGGCTGTGAATGAGGTTTTTCAACGGATGTTTAAAGATGGTCTTATTTATCGTGGCCATCGTGTGGTGAATTGGTCTGTACTCGGGCAATCAACCTGCAGTGATGATGAGTTGGAGTATACGACAGAGACGACAACGCTCTATACTTTTCGTTATTCCAAAGATTTTCCTTTTCCGATCGCTTCCACTCGTCCAGAAACAAAACTTGGTGACACCGCAGTTGCCGTGCATCCGGATGATTCACGCTATCAGCAGTATGTTGGGAAAGAATATACTGTGGATGTTGGCGCGACTGATCCAATAAAGATAAAAATTATCACTGATCCTACGGTTGATCCTGCTTTTGGAACCGGCGCGGTTGGGGTCACTCCAGCGCATAGTGTTGTCGATTTTGAGATGTATGAGAAGCAAAAGGCCAAGGGCGAACCGATTGAGCTTGTCTCGGTAATAGGGCAGGATGGAAAAATGAGCAGGCAAGCAGGTTCCACGTACGCGGGTTTCACTGTGAATGAGGCGCGCGCTAAGTTTGTTCTGTATTTACGGAGTCAAAATCTCATTGAAAAAGAAGAAACGATCACGCACAATGTCGCGATGTCCGATAGGTTTCATGACGTTGTGGAGATCATTCCCATGACGCAGTGGTTTGTCAACGTCAATAAAGAGATTCCGGGACGTGGAAAGAGTTTAAAAGATTTTCTGCGTGAGGCGGTAACGACCGGTCACAACAACGACGCTACCCAAAAGGTTGATATTGTACCGGAACGCTTTCACAAAAGTTATCTTTCGTGGATTGATCATCTGCGCGATTGGTGTATCTCGCGCCAGATTTGGTGGGGGCATCGTATACCGGTGTGGTACTGTCTCGCGTGTAAGAGAGAGGCCTATATCTTTGCGCTCGAAAAACCGGAAAAATGCGCGCGGTGTGGCGGGCAGGATTTTGTTCAGGATGAAGACACCCTTGATACTTGGTTTTCTTCAGGGCTTTGGACATTTTCAACACTCGGCTGGCCGGATGAGACAAAAGACCTCCTCACCTTTCATCCCACTACTTTCATGCAGATGGGATATGAGATCTTGTTTTTTTGGATGGCACGCATGATCCTCATGTCCACGTATCTCTTGGATGAGATACCTTTTCGTACTGCTTATATTCACGGTATCCTTCGCAATGAAGAGGGAAAGAAGTTCTCAAAATCAAATAAGGTGGTGGCTGATCCGTTTGAATTTATTGAGAAATTTGGTTGTGACGCACTGCGCTTGAGTCTTATTCTTGGTGTCACGCCTGGGAATGATAGCCGCTTTTATCTTGAAAAGATTGAAGGTACAAGAAATTTTGTCAACAAGCTATGGAACATCAGCCGATTTATTTTGAGCCACGATGGGATCGCGAATGGCAATCTCTCCGTTTTACAGGAGAAAGATCAAACACTTGCTGATCGTTGGATACTCTCTCGGTTTCACGAGCTCACGCGTGAAGTCACGTCGCATCTGGAGCGTTATGAATTCTCGCCCGCGATTGAAAAGATACGTGATTTTACATGGGGTGATTTTGCTGATTGGTATCTTGAGATCGCGAAAATTGAAGGAGATAAGATTGAAATTTTAGCTTTCATCCTGAAAAATTTGCTTATTCTCGCGCATCCTTTCATTCCTTTTGTCACCGAGGTCATTTACCAAGGCTTACCAGAAAATTTGAAAACAAAGGAGTTCTTGATGATTGAGCGATGGCCAGAGATGCATGAGTACAAGCATGATAAAACCGTTTTTGGAGATTTTGATTTATTGCAAGAAATCATCACCACTATCCGCAACATCCGTTCAGAGCATAAGGTACCTGAAAACCAAAAGATTCCTGTCACGGTTTTTACTCATGAACGCCATGATTTGATTTCTTCATCACAGGAAATGATCAAGAAATTAGCCAAAATTGAGCCATTGGAGATTCGGTCAGGATCAGGAGCGGTAGAAAACAGTGTGGAAAAAATCGTGCACGGGATCGAGTTTTTTATTCCTCAATCCTCATTGGCACAGAGTATTGATCCCATGAAACTGCGCAAAGAGGCTAATGAGTTGAAAAGTTATATTGAGAATCAGAAAAAAAAGTTAGCGAACGCGGAATTTATTGCTCGCGCGCCCGCTCAAGTAGTGGAAACAGAACAACAAAAGCTCAAAAGCGCGGAAGAAAAATTGGAAAAATTAGAGGGACAAAAATGATAAAAAGTCTCATATATTTTTTATGAAAATTCAGATTGATAAAATGTTCATTAATGAACTTCTCACTCGTGGCGTTGCGGTCGTATATCCAACGAAAAAGGCACTGAGTGACGCGCTCATGAGTGGTGATCGGCTGACATTTTATAACGGCATTGATCCGACTGGACCCACCTTGCATGTTGGACACATGATTCATATTCGGAAACTCGCGCGTCTTCAAGAGCTTGGGCATCGAGTGATTCTTCTCATCGGAGATTTTACGGCTCAAATTGGCGATCCAACAGATAAAATGGCTGTGCGAAAACCGCTTACGCACGCGCAAGTGCTCGAAAATTGTCGTTTATATCGTAAACAAGCGAGTCGTTTTTTGGATTTTGATTCAACAGACAATCCGGCTGAGTTTCAATACAATTCACACTGGTTAGCAAAGTTGAATTTTGAAGATACCATTCGTTTGGCATCGCATTTCACGGTGCAACGTCTCCTCGAACGCGATATGTTTCAGAAACGCATTAAAGAAGGCAAACCGATTCACGTCCATGAGTTTTTGTACCCATTGATGCAAGGATATGATTCTGTTGCTATGAAAGTAGATGGTGAGTTGTGCGGTAATGATCAGGTATTTAACGCACTCGTTGGACGTGATTTGGTAAAAGAATATCTTGGCAAAGAAAAATATATTCTTGCCGCGAAGTTGCTGGTGGATCCGACTGGAAAAAAGATGGGCAAGACGGAAGGAAATATGATCTCCATGCAGGATACGCCTACTGATATGTACGGGAAAATTATGGCAATACAAGATGAGTTGATCGCGGTGCATTTTGAATTACTCACCGATGTTCCTATGAAGGTGGTTGAACAGATGGAGATTGCCGTGAAGGAGGGCGGTAATCCTCGTGATTTCAAGGCACGGCTCGCGTTTGAGTGCGTGAAACTCTATATTGATGAACCGAGCGCGGAGCGAGCGCGGGAACAGTTCGTGACCGTGTTTCAGAAAAAGGATATTCCACTTGAGATGGAGACGTTTCATCTGACGAGAAAAGAGGTTACTGTTGATGCTAAGATCACGGTTATGGAACTTTTTATGCGCACGAAATTGTGTTCGAGCAAGAATGAGGTACGACGGCTTTTTGAACAAAAGGGATTAAAAATTAATCATCAACTCGTGGTGAGTTTGAACCATGATTATCATGGCGAGGATGAGCTTGTTTTACAAAAAGGGAAGCGATATTTCGCGCGCGTGGTCCTCGAGTAATTTTTTTCCTGTTTGACAAGAAAAAATTGGTTTTGATTTGACCGAACATTGTTCACTGTGATATGATGTTCATGGCACAATATAACTAAGACGAGCAACCTTGGAAATATTCCGTGCCACAAAAACCCTCTGTACTGGTATTCCCAGCACGGAGGGTTTTTGTATATTGAGATGGTAGAAAAATGCGATCTTCTTTGTTGAAACCTGTGGTATTCATTCGGCGTACCTCTCGTACGTCTCATTCCGTGCACGATTTCGTCTCGAAATCTGAAAATTGCAGTCAAAATGACATTTGGCGACAGCCACACAACGTGACGCGTCGATTTATCTCTTTTTAAAAAAGACCTGATCATACGATCAGGTCTGCAATGAAAATGTCCAGTTATTATGGACAGTTGAGAAGTTGTTTGCTTAAAGTGAGGTTGGTTCCGTACTCATCAGTTTCAACTGTACCTACGATCTTTACCCCATTATGATACGTTATGAGGTAGGACAGCCAGTTAAGATCCTCTGGTCCATATGTTTTTCCCGGATACACACCGCTTTGAGCGTTGATATCCACGCCCCAGGAACAGAGTCTGCTTTGTGAGATGATGAGCGTATAACCCCGGACTCCCTCAAAACAAAGATCAGAAATCCAGAGAAATACCCGACACTCGGGATCAATTTCCGGACACTGGACTTGGACTTCCTGTCCCTGTCCGGCGTACGTCCCATTATCACTCTTCCCGCACCAATTCACATACCCACCATCTCCGCCACATCCAAACGACTCTGGTGTGATGGACCAGTTATACCCGTCCATTCCGTTTGAAACAACTTCGCCAACCAACAACCTCTCATCCAGAAACACCCGAAGTGTTGGCAGTTGTTCCGAGGTATACCATGCGTTTTGGGAGAAAGCCGTAGTGACGAGACCCCAGATACAAAGATCAGCCTGTAGTACATAAACATGGATTTTTCCAACCGCATCTTTTTGCACAGATCCATACCATGTGTACAGATGACACTGCTGGTCATTGTCCGGACATTGGATTTCCAACCATGCTGATGGTGTATCACACACGTCACCAACACCATTGGTATTTGTATCCGTCTGATTCGAATTTGCGATTTGCGGACAGTTGTCACACACATCGCCAACTCCATCAGAGTCGCCGTCGGTTTGGCTGTTGTTCGCACCATACCGGCAGTTGTCGCACACATCGCCAACAGAATCACGATCAGCATCCTCCTGTTGCTGGTTTGTTTTTGTACGGCAATTATCGCAGACGTCTCCAATCGCGTCGGAATCAATATCACTCTGATCAAAGTTTGATGTCTTTTCGCAGTTGTCACACGCGTCTCCTCTCCCATCAACATCAAGGTCAGCTTGATTTGCGTTTGCCATCGTAGGACAGTTGTCTTGTATCGCGCACGCGCCGTCGCTGTCGAGATCATTTTCAGCATCTCCCAAACAAGCGTCGCAGGCGTCTCCAATCCCATCCTTGTCTTCATCCTTCTGATCAGCATTTGAACGAGACGGACAGTTGTCGTGAAGATCAGTAATTCCATCACTATCACTGTCAACGTCCAGCACTTCGAGCGTTGTTGTCGCGGAATACTCACTCTCTCCGCAAGTATTTCTCACTTGGACTCGAAAGTAGTATTTCCCTGGCAGTAAACCACTCA
>Ga0209514_10007466_pt1 | contig 12887 bp, 12 predicted proteins | sample Subgrocontami58m_FD_187452 | JGI IMG/M metagenome (GOLD analysis project Ga0209514, IMG submission 187452) | Subsurface groundwater microbial communities from S. Glens Falls, New York, USA - GMW37 contaminated, 5.8 m (SPAdes) (version 3) | ecosystem: Environmental > Aquatic > Deep subsurface >...
AGAGGCCCCGTGCGACTTTCCTGCTATGTGGCAATCCCAGCCGTTCACCGAACATCTCGAGCAAATCAATGGCGCGTAATACCTTTGCGACAGTAGCCGCCTCCAGCGATTGAATGAAACTCTCTACTTCGGAGTTGAAGAACTTGATTTTCATGCTCAAAAACCCCGCTTTTCTGCAGATATCCCTTGGTGCCGTGGAAAATAAATATGGGGCGCATGGCGCTTTGTACCCCTACTCTCCATTCTTGATTATTCTCCAGCGCCCTGATTGAAGACGATTATTCACTTGGCGTGTCTTGAGCGGATGGATAGTGATAAAAAGAATTTCGTCTCTGTCCTTGCAATATACAAGACACATTTCTCGGCGCTTTCCCTGGAAACGCATAGCATGCACCGCAACGGAAAATCCAGTCATGCCGTCGGTGAAACGGCGGGATGCACGAGAAAATACGGTTCGAGGGAGCGTCCGAGAAATACCCCGAAGTTTTAGGCGTACTACAAGATGCTGGCTATAGCGGATCCTAGGCGCGGGCATGGACTCCCGGGCGCTTTGCAGAGTTCAAAAACGACCGAAGTACCTTCGATGCGTTCAGAATCTCAAACCCCACCACATTCCCCGCAGAACCGAGTTCCACCGAAATGCCGGGCGCAATCTCCGCAAGCTCCTCCGCGCGCCCGCGCGACAGATAGACCGCAAGCACATCGGCTTCCTTATCATAATGCACTATTTTCCCGTTCTTTGGTTTCATATATTCTATCGTACCACTCACCGCAACAAGCGGCAAGCAATTGTTTTCTCTTGCGGGTATCCTTCGGTGCCGTGGAAAATAAATACGTTGCGCATATAATTTGCCAATTTATACAAAGAGATCTTCCAGTATCAATCTTATCTTTAGAGCTGCCCCCTGCACATCAGATAATTCAGGAAAAAATGTATACGAGTGTTGGGAACTATCAGTAAGTATTTTATAGTTCAATAATTCTCTGTAGACTTTTTTCTCTTTCAAATAATTTTCGATTTTCCCAAGAAGATTTTTAGTTTCAAGATAATCATCGCCATCTTTAATATCGTTCTCTTTACCTAATTTTTGGAATTTTCTAACTATGCATAAAGGCAACAATCTCCTTAAAAGAAGCATGGCAGCCAAAGGGTGATTGTTATTAAAGTTGAAATTGAATTCGTTACAAATATCCCGAACGTCATTTGGTAACTTACTTATCAATATCGGTGGGAAAACTATGCTTTTGATTCCGCCCGTAACAGCACTCTGTTCTTGTTGATTCAAACCGAATGACTTCTCAAACTTTTCATACAGCTCCTCGAAAGCTGGATGTATTAAAGTTAATTTATACAGCCGATTATACATAGTCGCTGGTACCTCCAGGATTATGGATTTTAAGAACTCCCATTTCTTCTAATTTCTCAAGAATTTTCCCTTCATCGCTTGGCAAGGGATACCCTTCACCAGCTAAAAGGACATTGCTTGTGTAGTATTCAATAACAGCCCCTTTCTTTGTTTTCAATTCTCTATCTCTTATTTTTCTAAGAACAAACAATATCTCCTTATTAACTTTCTCTTCAACATTCATAATTCTCATGCGACTTCCGCTTGATAACAAGCTTCGCAGTATACAATTTCTGGACGGTCGGGCGCGTAGGAAGTTTCAAATTCATTCGGGCATGGGGCATCCCCATGAGAATGCTTCGCGGTGTTCTGATGTTTATTTACTGATGATTGGTCATTACACATGCAACGGCGGGGGTATAAATCAATAAGATTCCTCATCTGCCAACTTTCGAAATTCCGCGTGTTCGGGCACTTGCGCGGCAAGGGCACACCCCACTTCCGGTAGATTGCGAGTTCATTGGCGCTTACGCGGAACGCCTTCGTGCACCCGTGCTCCTGCGCTTTTTTCTTGTCCGCCTCCCACGCCTCACAGAGGATAATTTCGCTCAAGATTGAGTCGTCCACCTGCGCGATGGTGTCCGGCAGGTCTTTGGCGATTTTGGTCGGCACATACCCCTTCTCCTCCACCGCCTGCCAGCCGTACCCTAATTCGGAGGCGCGCTCTTCGGTGATGGGCACATACTCCTGCGCAAGCGTTTCGTTGTAGTTGTGCGGAATGATTTCTATGGGGAACAGCTCGCCGTACTTATAAACCCTGCCCTTCTTATCCGTGTATGGCATTGAGTCCATCTGCTGTACTATTTTCATCCTCATTTCCTCATACTGTTCTTTCGGGTACTGCTTATTCAAAATGCAGTATTCCTTCCCGCGCATGGAGATACAGCCGAGGGAATTCTTCATATTGAAGGAATCCGTGAGGTACTCCGTGTTCAAATGATTTTCGCCGTTGATGCAGAAGAGCGCTCGCGAGGAGAAATCAATGTTGTTGCACTCGTAGGCAAGCTCCCCCGCATGCACGCCGAAGACGTCCATCGCATCCTTCTGCCCCTTCCCGCCGCGCACGGCGTATTTCTCATCCTGCCCGTCGTGAATATAATAGGACTTCGTGATATTTTTCGAGTTGTAGATAAATTCGCCGGTGGCGTTTGTGTTCCGCTCCCCCGTCATGAATTTATGCAACGCCTGTTCCCGCACCGCCTTGCGAAAGTCCACCATCGCTTTTGCGAGCGCCGCGGCAGAACCGAGCGTCTCTTTCTTTATCCTTTCAAATTCTTCCTTCGATACCTTCTTGTTCCACACGCAATAGTTCTGCCCCCGGAGGTTCCAGCTGAAAAGGCAGTTCTGGCAATTCCGGCAGTCATAGAGGAACGCGGAATCGGCGCAGTCCGTGCACTTCTGGCTGAAATGCGTCTGGTAACACTTTCCGCAATCTATGGAACCGAGGCAGAGTTCGCAATTCCGGATGAATACGCAATCCCAACAGTCTTTGCTTTCGAGCACCGTCTGCCCGTACCCGCAGTTCTCCGAGAACCAACTCCCGAACATGAGGTATCCTCCTTTCATATGCGCGGTGTAGTTGCAGTACTCGCTCGAGACGTTGCCCGTCGCATACGTCGCGGGCTTCGGTACGGTGTTCTGCAACCGCCGGAACTGCTCAAAAAACGGCACCTCGAAGTCATACTCTCTCCCGAAGTCCGTCGGGTTCCACTTGTCCGACCACCAGCAATCGTGGCAGTAGACCGGGAACGGCGGTACGTCCCCTGCCCGCCACTCGCCTGCGCTCGAGGCGATGGCAGGCGGGGGCTTGTACATCGAAATCACGCTCTTCTTGCACAAATCGCAAGCCCGTTTATAAAGTGAACGCTCATTCCGCCACTGCAACCTTCGCGCAAGCCGGCATTTCCAGCAAAATGTGGGCGGTGGGACTTTTACCCGCTCGTAGAAAGCGGTGTCGTCCGGTTCTATCGCGAACTGAGTTTTACACGCTTGGCAACTTCTTGTTTCAGCACCGCTCATATAATTAATATCATTATATCCCCTTTCCTTTAAAATTTCCTTATATCCCTTATTCGTGCGAATAAGGGATATAAGGAAGCGAAAAAACAGAGTAGGAACAGAAAATACTCCCGCTAGAGAAGAGCGATAATATGTGCGGCGGCGGGAGAACGAACAGACGCCAGCCGATAGAAAACTTTCACGCTGCGCTGTTCCTTTTCCACAACGTCCGCCGACGCAAGCACCGCCAGATGCCGCGACGTAGACTTGAACGAGAGGTTAATCTCATCCGCAATATCTCCCACCGGCGCTTCGCCGTTGGACTTGAGATATTTTAATATCGCGAGCCGCCTCCGATTCCCCAACGCCCGCAGTTGCCTCTCTAATTCTTTCCGTTCCATACTTGCAACCATTTTAGCACAATTCCGTTATACCCCTTATTCGTGCGAATAAGGGGTATAACGGAATGCACCAAAAAACTACACTACCTCCACTTGATAACAGGATTCGCAATACGTAATCTCCGGGCGCTGCGGCGCATAAGCAGTCTCGAATTCATTCGCGCAGGCTCTGGCAGTATGCAAGTGAGTAACAGTATTCTTATACCCCGCTCCCGCATCCACCTTCGCTAAAGCTTCGGCGGACAAGCACTGGCAGTTGCGGTGCCAGAGCGTACGCGGCGTCCGCTTTTGCATGCGCATCTGGTGGCGGCATTCGAAGTCATACCGTGGAACGGGAAGGTGCATCCTCCGGTAAAATTGGAGTTCCCCCGCCGTGAGCCGGAAATTCTTGCCGCAGGATTTGCAGACTAAAATCTCATCCAAAATACTATCCTGCACTTCATCAATCGTTGCGGGCATTGCGCCAATCTTCATCGTTTCTTTGCCGAAGGTTCCCGTCGTCATGTCTTGCCAGCGGAAACCACGCTCCAACGCCTGCTCTTTCGTGAGCGGCCAGAAATCCTTTGCAAGCGTCTCGTTATATCCGAACGGCGAGAGTTCCGGCGGGAAGAACGACCCGTACAAACCCTCGGCTTTAAGCGAGGCGACTATCTGCGCCTTGAGGCGCTCATACTCTTCTTTCTCATACGCTTTGTTTAACACGCAATGTTCGCCCTTCTTAAGTCCGATGGAACCAATGCAGTCCTTCGTGTTGTAGCAGTTATCGGAGTACTGCATATCGCGCGCGTAAAACACGAATGAGCAGTGCTTGCAATTGTACGACTGGAGCGTGCCCATGATGTCGTAGCAAAGTTCCGGCTTGTAGTACGCGTTGTTCAAATCCCAGCAGTCAATCGGGTCCTCGGCATCCGCAAGAAACCGCGTGTGCTTCGCGTTCCGCGTATCGAAAAGCATCCGTCCCTCGTGGCAGTTATAAAGGTAGTCCCCCGTCGCATCCTTGCACTTCGTCTGGAAAGCATATTTCACGATCGTCTGCCCCTTGAGTTCCTCGAACTGCTTTTTCGCCGCTTCAATGCTCGCCCAGGAACTCAAAATGGCTTTCTTCTCTTTTTCGTATTCCTCTTTGGAATACTGAACATTCCCGATGCAGTAGGACTTATGCCGCAGGTTTGTGGAAAAGATGCAGTGATTTGAATCACGCACATCGAAGCACAATAAAAGGTCGCTTGATGCCTGGCACCGCTCACTCCAAAGGCAGTGGTAACACTTTACGCAATCCACGCATTCGTAACAAAGTTCTGATTCGTAGACAAAGGCGGCATCAACCACCGATTTGGAACTCTGCACGAGCCGCCCGTAGTAACAATCTTCGTTTTTCTCCGCTGCGAAAAGAATGTAACAATTTTTATTGTCGGCGGAGTTATTCGTATACTCGCTGTTTACGCTATTCAGGCTCAACAGCCCGATTCTCGGCACTCTTGATTGAAGTTCTTTGAATTGCACAAAAAAAGGTTTTGAGGAGTCATAGTCGAGCGCAAAAGAGTGCGGGTCCCAATTGTCTGACCACCAGCACGGCGCACAATAGACGGGCCAGAGCACGCTACTTGGGTAAATCGCGATATTATCTTTTTTGCAAAGATCGCATTTCCGCCGGTACATCGTCCGCTCATTCCGCCACGCAAGTCGGCGCTGCGCGCGACACTGCGGGCAATACCGCGGCGCAGGCGCGCCTACTTTCTCGTAGAAGCGGGAATCTTCGGAATCGATCACGAACTCCGAGGTGCAGCCTCCACACTTCCGCGTTTCCATAAAGCAAGTTTACTACAAACAACTCAAACCTCACAACCCATTTTTGTATCCTTTCCCGTCTTCAATGTCTCTATACCGGGCAGCCGTTTTCCGGCCAAAAACTCCAACATGGCGCCACCACCCGTTGAAATAAACCTGAATTTCTTATCGAGCTTATATTTCTTCAAAAACATCACGGTCTCTCCTCCGCCGGCAACGGAAAACGCCCTGCGGTTCGCGGCAATCGCACGGGCAACCGCGAGCGTCCCTTTGCAAAACGATTTCCTCTCAATCAATCCCATCGGGCCGCTCCAGAGAATCGTGCGCGCGGATGCAATGTGCTTCCCAAATTCCGCGGCGGTTTCCGGACCGATGTCCAAAATCGCATCATTATCCGTACGCCAATCGTGCGGCACAACAACTTTTTTCATTCCCGCAACGCGCTGCATTGCAAAGAGATTACTTCCATTCTCATCCCGCCGCGATTTTTTCACATCCACGCCGCGGAGATGGAGAATTGCATTCGCCGCCGCCCCGCCAAGGAGAAACACGCTTGCTTTGTGCTGGAGCGAGCGGATTACCCCCAGTTTATCTTTCGTTTTACCGCCGCCCAAAATCACCACGAGCGGCTTTTTGGGATTCGCGCACACCCTGGGAAGAACCAAAAGTTCCCGCTCAAGCTCAAGCCCCGCATACCTCGGAAGAAGGCGCGGCACCCCCGTCATGGACGCCTCATCGCGATGCGATACTGCGAAAGCGTCGTTTACATAATAATCCGCAAGCGATGCAAGATTCCGCACCAATTCTTCCCCCATCGTCATTTCCTCCTTCAGAAAACGGATATTTTCAAGAAGAAAAATCGCACCGTGCGGCGATGCGCATATTGTTTTCTTTATTTCGGAAAACCGGAAGTGCGGAATAAAAGACACTTTTTTCCGGAGAAGATTTTTTAATTGCAGGGCATCGCTCTTCAGGCTCAATTCAGGAACCACCGCGCCGTCCGGTCTCCCGCGATGACTCACGATTACCACCGCCCGCGCCACACGGCTCAAAAACCGGATAGTCGGAAGCAGCGCTTCCATCCGCCATTCGTCCTCCGTATTGAAATCAAGACGCAAGAGCGCAATTCCCCCAAGTTCCTTTTTCCGCGTCTTGCTTAGAAAATGAATCATTGAAATATATAATCGCATCCCTAGGAATGCCAAGGATGCGTATTTCACGTATACTCAATATAATAGCACTATGCCCGCAAAGAAAAAGGTGGTGATACTCGGTGCCGGTTTCGGCGGCTTGCGGACCGCAAAACTTATCGCAAAGAAACTTCGCCGTTTCAGACTACTCGACCGCTATGAAGTGCTTCTCATCGACCAGCACGAGCACCAGACATACACGCCGCTTCTCTACGAAGTAGCCACGACATCCAAGGAAACTGCAAATGCATGCAAGCTGCTCCGCGTGGCGACGTACTCCGTCCGCTCGCTCTTGGGCAGACTTCCCGTCACCTTCATAGTGGACACCGTGGGGTCGCTCGACCTTATAAACGGCGATATCCACCTCAAAAGCGGAACCAGCATCGTCTTCGACCACCTCGTCCTTGCCCTGGGCTCCGAAACAAATTACTTCAACATACCGGGACTCAAGGCATACGCCCTCCCCCTCAAAACGTTCGAGGATGCTGTTCGTATACGCGACAACGTCTGGATGCTTGCTCAAGAAGGAGCGAACATCCGCATCATCGTCGGCGGCGCGGGTCCCACCGGAGTGGAACTCGCGGGAGAACTCAAAGCATGGTGCGGTGAGCTTGAACGCGAATCGGGGCGCTGCAATCTTCAAGTGATGCTCATTGAAGGAAACGAAACCGTGCTTGCGGGATTCGATTCCGGGATTATAAACGAGGCAACCGCACGGCTCCGGGCGCTGGGCGTCGACATCCTCACCAGTGAGCGCATTGCATCTGTGACGGAAGACGTCGTCATGCTTTTGAGTGGGCGCTCGCTCCCCTATGACGTATGCATCTGGACCGGCGGAGTAAAAACGCCTTCGCTCCTTACTTCGACGCCTCTTACAGCAGAACCGCACGGACGCCCGATTGTGCAAGGAGCAATGGAATGCCTCTCGCAAACTCCAAACTTGAAACTCCGCTCCATAATTTACGGCATCGGGGACAGCGTCTGCTTCTACCATCCCGCCACGCAAAAACCTGTTCCCGGAGTCGCGCGCGCGGCGCTTCTGCAGGCAACCGTTGCCGCCCACAATATTATTGAGGACATTAAGACAGCTGAATTTCCGGCCTATACCCCCAAACCCATAACCTACACGCCTCATAACTACCCCTACGTGATTCCCATTGGCGGGAAATACGCCATCGCGAAATTTGGGCGCGTATATCTCAAAGGGTTTCCCGGATGGGTGCTGAAAGGACTTGTAGAATTGAACTATCTACTCTCGATAATGAGTCCTTTCCGCGCACTGGGAATATGGTTCCGAGGATTGAAGATTTTCATTCAGAACGACCGTCTGGGATAGGACCGAACCTAAAAAATCTCATCGGCGGCCCGGACTTGCCCAATGTGGTAAAGACTCGCAAGCTCGGCTCCGGTAAGAAACACTTTCTGGCTATCCTCGAAAGCGCGGGCAAGAAACTGCCGGATGAGCGCCTGTGATGCGCGGGGTTTGGATGCACGAAGCGCATTCCGTCCCGGCCCTTTGAATTTTTCGAATCCCGCACAAAGCCCCTCCAAAATACCTCGCGCGCGGAATTCCGAACCCGCGGACGCAACCACACGGACATTTATCTCGTACAACGAGCCTGATTTCTTTTCCTTCACGGGATTTACCACAAACTGCACTCCCGCTCCTTCGCCGATTCGAGAAACTTCCGAAAGTCCCTGCAGAATATCCTTAAACAAATCCGCTCCGATCTCGCGGTACACCGGAATCGGAATTGCCGGAGAATTTTTCTGCATCACAAAAGCGGCTACCGCAACTCCATGCGGATAAAAAACAATATGGTCGTCATGAATCCTCTCCACGGCAAGCCCTCCGAAAAAACGCTGCAACTCCCGCTGCGCACGCCCTGCAATACCCCGGGGCACTGCGACATAGAAGTGAATTTTATCCCCTATGTGGGGGATAACCGCCTCGAATGTGAAGGTCCTTCCGAGCAAAGCGAAAGCGCGGATAAGCTTCTCGCACTTTTCCACCTGGATAGTGGCATCATCATCGAGAGAGGAAACAAGAAACAGCGCGGTATTATTCGCCTTGTTCTCCCCCCTTATTCGCAGAGCACTGATTACGAAGTAAAATCCCAGCCCGACAGCGGTACCCGCAAGGACGGCGAGCCATATATTCTCCATTTCTTTATTTTACCATTCTGTGATTCACGAGTGAATAAGAAGTATTCGCGAATAATGCTAATTTGGATTTAATAATGCGAATCTACTTGTGGTGAGCCTGTCGAACCATTTGCGTTATTTGCCAATAATTCGCGATATTAGCGATTACTCCTATGCGACTTCTGACTGGTAGCAACTTTCACAATATACGATTTCCGGGCGGTTTGAGGCATAGCTTGTCTCAAACGTTTCTGTGCAATGATTTTGACCATGGGGATGCCCGGCCAAGTTTTGATAGATTCCATTCTCGGACACCGCGCCCGCGCACTGGCAGGAACGACGAACGAATGTGGGCGGATTTCGCAGGGCAAGGCGGCTGTAGTGGCGGCAATTGGGACAAAGACGCGGCAAAGCAATATTTTGCTGCCGACAGAATTCAAGCTCGTCGCGGACTATGCGGAAGGCGCCTGTGCATTCCTCCCGGCACCCGCCTTGCACTTGCCCTGAGCCTGTCGAATGGGCGCATTCGAGCACTTCCCGCACGATAGTCTCTTTCACATCCTTGATATTGTCGGGAATCTCACTGTTCCGGAGCGTGACAGGATACGATTGATGTTTCGTGGGATACCAGAGAAAACCCTTCTCTTTTGCAGATTTTTCATCAAGGGGGAAAAACTCGTATGCCTCTGTCACCTCATACGGAAATGGGGAAAGTTCCGGCGGAAAAAATTCGCCGTACTTGTAAACTCTCCCCGCTCCGTCGACGTAGGGCGTCTCACTCATCTGTGTAACTATCTTCGCTCGCATCGCCTCATACTCCTCCTTCGAATACTGCGTATTGAAAATGCAGTACTGTTTTTTCTTTAGACCGACACACCCAAAACAATCGGAGGAGTTGGGGCAAAATATGCAATACTCGAGATTCTTCACGCTCGGAAAATTGTTCCAACAAAAGCGGACGTTATATACGCCCATTCCGGCGATAAGGCTTTCGTACACAAGTTCCGCATTCTCGCCCCAATTCGAATAGTCGTAGCAATCCTTCGAAGGACCATCGAGAAAGTTCTGGCAAAATTTCGAGTCCTCGGTACCGCGCACGCGAAAACACTGCTTCGCATTCTTTGACGCGAATATATAATCCCCGCTTGCGCCAGAGTTTTGCCGCCCATGCATAAACTTGTGGGGGTATTTTTTCCAGTGCGCGTGCGCTTTTTGCGTAAGTTCATCAAGCGACTTCGCCGACCCAATGTTAAGCGCGGCAAGTGCCTCCTCATAACTTTCCTTGGTATGCGGCTCGTTCCAGATGTAATACGATTTGTTCCGAAGACCGAAGCAACCGAAGCAATTTGAGCATCCTACACAGTCTTTCGAGAGCACAACGCTCTGGCAATCCTCGCAATCCACGGAGAAAAACGTTTTATAGCATCGCACCGTGTTCAAGTTGCCGTAACTCATCTCGCAGCGGTTGGTCATGTGGCTGTCCAAGCAGCGCTTCGACATATGGTCCCAAATAAGGTAAAGAGAGTCCTCCGTAAGAGTTGAAGCGCGAACCAAGTAACAATTTTTCAAACCGTTCGCATTCGTGCAGTACTGGCAGTTTGAAAGGTTTGTGATGGAATGCGCGGGAAACGGCACGGTGCGCATCAGCTCTCGAAATTGGCTAAAAAACGGCCGTGCAAAATCATACGCCTGTCCGTAGTCCATGGGGTCCCAATGATCGGAATTCCAGTACTCCCTCTCGTAGATTTTGACCGGGCTCTCTTCGGGGAAAAGGGAAAATATTTCCTCACCCGTGCGCGCATCTTTCTTTTTGAAGAGGTGCCATGTGTTCCGCCAGCTCAACCGTCGCTGGTACCGGCACCGCGGGCACCATGTGGGCGGCGGGACTTTGATTTTCTCGTAGAACACAAAATCGTCCGGCTCAATAGTGAACGGATTCTTGCACGACTGACAATTGCGAGTTTCTGAAACGCTCATCGTACTATCATATCCTTATTCTCTCTTAATTTCCTTATATCCCTTATTCGTGCGAATAAGGGATATAAGGGCTTAGGCAACCTCGGCTTGGTAGCACGCTTCGCAATATACGATTTCCGGCCGATCAAGGTTCACCGCTGTTTGAAAAATGTTTGAACATGCCCCAGCTCCATGAAAATGACTACTGGCATTCTGGTATCCCTTCTCCACACCGCTTCCTTTACAATCACATGTCCGCTGGTGAAGACGGACTGAATTTCGATGTCGAAGACGCTCGTTATGCCTTGAGTTATGGCACTTTCTTGGAAGCGGAAGGTTAAATCGCCGATAAAATGAAAGCTCCTGGGGCAGAATGCGAAACGCTTTTGTGCAATTATGCGCTTGTGCGCTTGCCTCATTTTTTTCCCAATCTTCGCACAAAACAATCTCTTGTGTGATGGAATCCGGAACTTCCGCAATATCGTCGGGAAGTTCCGTTGCCTTTTTGGTAATGGCATATCCTTTATCTTCGCTGCTTTTCCAAAAGCAACCCTCGCGCGCTGCTTGTTCGCTGGTTAGCGGAAAATGCTCGTGCGCAGGTGTGTGATTATAAGGAAACGGTGAAAACATCGGCGGAAAAAATTCTCCGTATCGGTACGCATTTCCTCTCGCGTCGATGTACGGCATCGCATGCATATGCTCGATTATTTTTTTCCGAAGCTTCTCATACTCCTCTTTAGAATATTCTCTATTCAAAATGCAATATTCTTTCTTGCGTATGCCGACACAACCGAATAAATTTGATGAGGACTGACAGTAAAGAGCATATTCCGTATCTCGCACCTCCGGCCAACACTCATCTGAAAATCGGACATTATATGCACCGAGGCCGGTATTTAAAGTTTCGTAGAGTAATTCGGCGCCACTTCCCCATGTCGTATAGTCATAACAATCGCGAACAGGTCCAATTTCCATGTATTGACAGTAACGCACATTTTCCGCTTCTCGGACGAGGTATGAATTAAGCGTATTTTTTGAGTTTGAGATATATTCTCCCGTCGCATTCATATTCTTTAGCCCCTGCATATATTTTATGGGATGCGGAATCCAAAACTCCCGTGCCTGCGCGCGGAACTTTTTTACCGCGGCATATGAACTAAAGTTGAATTCTTTAAGTTTTGATTCGTATGCTTCCTTGGTATAGGCCTGGTTAAAGATGTGATATTTTTTATTACGGAGATTTACACAACCGATACAATCATTACAACCCGTACAACTCTTGCAAAACCAAAGGTTAAAGGAATCGGAACATTGAACGGAGAAAAATACATTGGTGCACGAATCAAGCCAAAAACCCTCATATGCATTTTCGCACTTTGAAGCTGCGGTCAAATCAAGTGAATTTTTGCTGTAACCCACCGTAACCCCATACATGCAGTCTTCGCAAAAATTTCCGTTGAAAACCAAATAACAATTCTTGTAACCATCAAAATTGTTAGAATAAGGACTGTTTACGCCACGGATGACGGAAAGGGCAAAAATCGGTACGCTCTCAAACAATTCTTTGAGTTGTACGAAAAACGGACGGGAGAAATCATACTCCTTTCCATACGAAAGAGGGTTCCAATGGTCTGAATACCAAATATCGTTTTCATACACCTTCCTGTTGCCTTCAACCGGGTGCATTGAAAAAATTTCCTTGCCAGAAAAGTCGCTCTTGCACTTATATAAAAAATGCTCATTTCGAAACATGAGCCGCCGCTGGAGCCGACAATCTGGGCACCATGTGGGCGGCGGGACTTTGATTTTCTCGTAAAACGCGAAGTCGTCCGGCTCAATGGTGAATGACTGTCTGCAATTCTGACAATTTCTGGTTTCTGAATTCATTCTATTTTCTACTTTCTATTTTCTGACGTCACACCACTTCGTTATTGTAGCAAGATTCGTCCCTCGGGCTTACTCGGGATGAAAGTTACTCTCATACGATTTCAGCATTGTAGCAA
>Ga0209514_10007468_pt1 | contig 12885 bp, 9 predicted proteins | sample Subgrocontami58m_FD_187452 | JGI IMG/M metagenome (GOLD analysis project Ga0209514, IMG submission 187452) | Subsurface groundwater microbial communities from S. Glens Falls, New York, USA - GMW37 contaminated, 5.8 m (SPAdes) (version 3) | ecosystem: Environmental > Aquatic > Deep subsurface >...
TTTTTTCTTTCCGGCAGGCAAAAATGTTTTGAAGACAAGCTCGTTGTGTTCCCCGATCATCGGGGCAGGCCGATCAATCTTAAAAGGAGTCTTGGAAAAAGCAAAAGGCGGCCCTTCGGCATGGCATCTCCCCACTTCCGGATGATCCACAGGCGCCCAGAACCCTCGATGTTTTAATTGGGGATCGGCAAAAAGATCCGCGATTGTTTGGACGATGCCTGCCTTCACCCCGTTGTCTTGCAGTTTCTTAAAGACCTCCTCTGCCGTGAGCCGGGAGGTCCATTTCCCAACTTCTCGATCGATTTCATCCTCATGTTCTTTTCTTGCCGGTATCGTCTTAAACCTTGGATCCGAGATCAGCTCATCCCTGCCCATGCATTTGCAGAGGGCCTTCCATTCTTCATCATTAAACACACTGATGACGCACCAACGGTCATCCCCTTTGCAAGGATACGTATTATGCGGCGCTGCAAAGGAATGGCGATTCCCGTCTCGCTCAACCACGCGATGATTAATGCTATATTCCAACAGGGCCGGTATCATAAATTGAACACCGGCTTCATACTGGGCCAGATCAATAAATTGTCCCTCCCCTGTCCTGCGTCGATGCTCCAAAGCCGCAACGGCTGCAATCACCCCGTATCCCACCCCTATATGGTCCACATAGGGGCCGTATAGGATGCAGGGAAACCTATCCGGATATCCGGTCATATAGGTGAAACCACAGAGTGAGGATAAGTGGGAGCCGAAACCCGGGTGCAGGGCGTGAGGCCCGGTCTGGCCTTGATTGCAGGTGCTGAGTAAGATGATATTGGGATTCACTTCTTTCATCTCTTCATAGCCGAGCCCCAGCTTCTTCAGCGTTCCGGGCGTGAAGTTTTCGATCACGATATCGGCCCATTGGATAAGCTCTTTAGCGAGATCGACCCCTTCTTTTGTTTTTAAGTTTATCGTCACACCGTATTTGTTATTATTGCAGATGCCGAAAGCCCCCGAACGGTTCAGTCCGGGTTTATTGTCTTTGTAAGGTGGATAATTTTGCCTGAATCCGTCCGGCCTCTCATAAGACTCGACGTGCACCACCCGAGCGCCGTGGTCTGCCAGATGCTTCCCGATGACCGGTCCGGCCGCAATCGCGGCAAACTCTACGACATTAATCCCCTCAAATACTTGCCTGGTTGTCTCCATGATCGTAAAAATCCCGAAGCGTAAAAAAATATTCCTCCCGGCAATTCTTCAGATAACGTTCGCTTCCTTGAGACGGAGGATGTCGCTGTTATTCAACCCGATTTCACCGTAGACCTCTTCGTTGTGCTCTCCGATCAAAGGCGCCCGGCGCCAAAAACCGCAAGCGATCGAAGAAAATTTGGTGGAAAAAGCGGGATAGGTAATTGTTGTTCCCAGCTCCTCGTGTTCAACCTCCTGCCACAGTCCCCTCGCTTTGAGTTGTTCGTCTTCCAATAATTCCTTTGCCGTCGCCAGCGGATAACCGAGCATGTCATTCTCAAGAACGTACTTGAAGAATTCCTCTTTCGTCACCGTTTCGAAAAATTTCATATAGGCTTGTTCAAGCTGATCGATCTCTTCCTGGGTGACTGTGGTAATATCAAATTTACTCCAGTCTTTATTTTTTAAATAATCGGGAGCCATCCCCTTGCTGTCCATCCATTCCACCAATCTCTTATTCGTTCTAATCCCGGCCGGGCCTCCGTAGATAATGTAAGCCAGGTAGCCATCTTTACAGGGGTAGACTGCCCGCAGAATCGCTCCAGTGATGCTCCTTCCCGTAATAAAACTACCTGCTCTCGTAGGGAGCTCTCTATTCAAGTCATAAAAAGAAGGGGCAATGGACAGGGCCCAGGTCACGCCCGCCTGTCCCGAGACATCCACATGTTGCCCTTCACCTGTCATTCCCCGATGATAATAGGCCATGAGTGTCCCCTCTGCCGCATGCATCCCGATCCACCCATAGGATTGGGGAAGTGTAGGCCGTACCGGCGGCTTATCCGCATCCCCTAAAACCGACATGAAACCGCTCATCGCCGTAAGGACTAAATCCGACCCTTTATAATCTTTATAAGGCCCGGACTGGCCAAAAGGGGTAATGGAAGTCATGATGAGTTGAGGATTTATTTTGCTTAAGGCAGCGTAATCCAGGCCTAATTTTTTTAGATATCCTGGCGGAAAAGTCTCCAAGAAGATATCGGTTTTCTTAACCAATTTCAGTAAAATCTCTTTTCCGGTTTCTGTCTCAATGTTTAAGGTAATCCCTCTCTTGTTGTGGTTGTAAGAAAACCAGTACAGATTCTTTTCAGGATCCGTGATGTCCTGATAAAAAGAGCCCAGATTTCTGGATTCATCTCCTCCTGGTTTCTCCACCTTGATGACGTCTGCTCCTAAATCGCCCAAGATTTTCCCGCATAGGAAACCCGTCTCGTTGGTGAAATCGAGAACCCGGCAATCCTGGAGCAATTTTATTTTCTCTTCCATAGAGCATTCCCTACTCTACCCCTCGCAATGACAGCGTGGGGGCTGTCATTGCGGGGAGAGCAAAGCATCTTGAATGGAGATCTCGATTAGATTCCGGATTCAGAGAACCATTTTGCATAGGGCTCCTGGAAGGATTGGGCCTTTGCAATCTGCTCATCCGTGAACCAATCCTTCAGGTTTGCCACATCGATGGGATAGCTGGCTCGTAAAAACGCATCCCTATACTGATGGGGTACCGTGGCATCGATTCCAATGGCTCCTGAAAATTTGATATTGGACTGGGTCCACTCTTTTTCACCGGCGGAACTCCGTTCCGCAGGTTGGAATGTCTGTCCCATGCCGCCCGGGGCGACAATGGTGATGCCTTCTTTAGCATCCACCCGGGTCGCTAAGGCCCACAGCAAGTCATCCGGCGAGTAGATGTTGATGTCCGGATCGACTACCATGGCAAAACGGGCGCCGAGAGAACAGGCAAGGGCCGCAGCCAGGATGTTTTTAGGATAACCCTCATCTCTGACCCTCCTCTTTTTCACCTGAAAAATCACCCCACCCCAGTCGGGGATGCACATGGGGATGTGGGTATCAATGCAGAACCCCGGGCTGATCCTCTCGGCCAATTCAAAGAAACAGGCCTCGCGGCAGATCACATCAATGTTGTGATTATCGTATCCGTGGACGATCAGAGGATCGTAGATCGGTCTGTCTTTTCGATGGGTGATCGCCGTTACATTAAATTGATACGTTCGATAGGCTTTTCCCATATAGCCGGACCATTCGGGGTGAAAGGGATAAACCCCCTGCTTCTGGTCTTTCTCGGCCAATGGACTTTCCCAGACCTTTTTGGTTGTATCCAGGTACCCTTCAATCACATACTCTGCCTCGGCAATGGCATAGGCATCAATGGTCTTGCATTTCACCATTTCCAACGGAAATCCTTGGATGGATCCGGCAATCCCCAGCTCATCGCAACCCCTTGGAAGAATAGTGTACATGAACCCGGCTCCAGCCATCAGCGTGGCTGCCGGGGGAATGCCCATATTGATGGTGAAAGGGATGGGTTCTTTCTTATAATATTTTGTCGCGATTTGATCGGTATGAGACCCGGGGGATATCTGAAAAGTGGAGTGATCCTTCCACCCGAGGTCCTCCCGGAAATTCATCCGGTTGTAACTGATGTGCCATCCACCCCAGAACTGTTTGGGTGAGGCTACGGTTTTGCCTCCCCCCAAAGTCCTTCCCGGATCCGTCGGGGTATGTTGGATCATGGGGATAACCGGCCAGACATCGATATTTTTGTCGATCACCACTTCTTGACAGGGCGCTTTATCCACAATCTTGGGCGGAGTGGGTTGAAGAATGCTCTCGTGAATTTTGAATTTCAACGCCTTCCTGTCTTTGAATCCAAACATCTTTGCGATGATCCTATCCGAGCCCATCACGTTCGTAGCCAATCGTGCATTGGAATAGCCTTTGACCTTGTTGAATATAATGGGCGGGCCTCCATCCAAAAGTTTCTGGATGGCCGTCATTTCGAGTTTCGGATTGACTTCCCGGTCCGTTTCCAGCACCGACCCTTCCTTTTTCAACGCCTCAAGCGTTGCCCTCAAACTCCTCAGATCTTCCTTCGCCATACTTAAACCTCCTTTATATATAGATTCATTCGGCGAGCCTGATTAAATACCGATTTCATTTTCTCTTTTTATTGGCGGAGAGTATCCGACAAAGTGGCGTTTTGTCAACTTGGGGTAAGCTTCCATGCCGGCATGCGGTTGACACCCTGCTAGAGGCAGGTTAGATTTTACACGACTATGGCAGATGAAAAAACGCCCCCTGTAGAAGAGGTCAAGTGGTGGATCGACCGCGGACCGGTCAAGGAACGCGAGAAGGAAATCCAGACCGGCCACGGGATCATCGAGAAGTGGGTCTATCAGATGCTCAAGGATTATAAGCAAGAGCAGGCGGCGCGAAACGTAGTAGATATGAATCCGCGAATATTGAAGGAACTTTCCGTCCCGGCGGGCGCGTGGGAGTATTTCTCTCTGGGTGTGGGGAGCTATCCTGCAAATGGACTGGCCAAGATAAAGAGTTCCCTCCCGCTCCCTCCTAATGGGCGGGGCCTGATCATCGATGCCGGTTATTCGGTAAGGGTGCTGATCACCGGAGAGCCGATCGGAGAGAGGCTGGTCGATATCAACTTTACCGAGGCCCCTTCGTTGGATTATTGGATAGAAAATGAGCTGGTTGAAGAGAGGCTCTTCTCCAATGTTAACGACGCCCTTAAGAAGCTGAGGGCCGATCTTTCGAACTATATCAACCCTCCAAGTTAGTCTAGAAAGACTGTCGCTCGTTATTGGTTAACTCGTTAATCGAATAACGAATCAATGGCAGCCGCAGCCTCCGGGCGTGCAGCCACCACAACCGCCGCCTCTTGCCATGGCTGGTCCCGGCCGATCCCCAGGGGAACTGAAGACGGAAAGCTGCCGCTCTACTTTTCGACTCGCGCAAGCGGGGCAGGCGACAGCCTCGCGGGAAGAGAGAACGAGTTCCTCGAAATTGCTTTCGCAATGGCTACATCTGTATTCATAAATCGGCATGGCCTATTCCTCTTTCAGCTGTTTTTTTACTTCTCCCTACTCGCCGTAAGCTCCAACTAACCCTTCCTTTGCTTTCGTCCCACCTGCTTGGTAAAGGGGACTTGCCAAGGGAAAGGGATAAGGGCCGTAACCTCTAACCCGTAACCTGACAGTCCGACTAGATTTTTCCGATTATTGGTGAGCAGGCGCATCTTCCTTACCCCCAAGTCCCTCAAGATTTGGGCCCCGATCCCGTATTCTCGGAAGTCAGACTGATAAACGAAAGAGCGGTTCATGTCTTTCTTTTTCCTGCCATCCACTTTGGGATAGGTCATGCGCCCAGGGCGCAACCCTTTGCCTTCGGTCTGAAGGTAGAGGATCACCCCTTTTCCTTCCCGCGCGATCATCTCCATAGAGTGTTTGATAACAGCACCGGTGTTGAGAAACTCAAAACCAAACACGTCCCCGGGAACGTACTTGGAGTGGACCCGGACCAGAGTATCCTCGTTAGGAGAAATCTCTCCTTTGACGAGCGCCAGGTGCTCGCTCTGATCCACGTGGGTGTTATAGACCACCGCCTGAAATTCCCCCCCAATGCGAGTCGGGAGACGCGCAGAGGCAATCCTATAGACCAAGCAATCATTGCTCATCCGGTACTTGATGAGATCGGCGATCGTGATGACCTTCAGCCGGTGGTGAGTCGCGAATTTCTCGATGTCCGGCAGGCGCGCCATACTGCCGTCATCTTTCATGACCTCACAGATCACCCCGGCAGGTTTAAGCCCGGCCAGCCGAGCCAGGTCTACGGACCCTTCGGTCTGGCCCGCCCGGACCAAGACGCCTCCCTTCTTTGCCCGAAGCGGAAAAACATGCCCCGGGGTGACCAAATCTTCCGAAACGGCATCGTCCGCGATAGCTACTTGAATAGAACGGGCGCGGTCTGCCGCTGAGATTCCTGTGGTGATTCCCTCGGCGGCATCGATGGAGACGGTAAAGGCAGTGCCAAAGGGAGAGGTGTTTTCCGCCACCATCATCGGCAGCCCGAGCTGCCGCACCTTTTCCTCAGTCAGAGGCAAACAGATAAGTCCCCGACCAAAACGGGCCATAAAGTTGATCGCCTCGGGGGTGACTTTCTCCGCCGCCATACAGAGGTCGCCCTCGTTTTCCCGGTTCTTGTCATCCATCAGGACGACCATCCGGCCTTGACGGATATCCTCAATCGCGTCTTCGATAGGTGCGATAGGCATAGATCTTTACCTTATCACCTTGCCCTTTAAGATCAACTCTCTCGGAGAGCGGCAGGATCGCTTATCGGCGGACGAGAACCAGGTACCACTTCTTGTCTCCCAGACGACTCTCGGCTAAAACCTTTCCTTCCGCTCCGATATCCACCCTGCTCAGATCTCTCTCTTTGATCAAGACATAGGCCATTTTTGCCCCTGACGCGGCCTTTTCGACCTCCGCTGGAGAGGAGAGAACAGATATAATTTCCCGTTCCGTGTAGAAATTAAAATCGTTCATGGTATCGGCATAGATATAGAGAGGCTGGGTCAGGGGCACGGTCTTTTTGATCAAAAGGGAAAAGGGTTGCCCTGATTTGTACGAATCGACAAACGGCAATATCCAAACCGAGACACAAAACATGCCGAGAACAATCGTTAATGCCGTCGAGAAAAAAACCGTGGACGGCAATCTCCGCCAAATCCCAACCACCGTAATCAACCCTCCCCCAGCCATAACAAAGGCAAACGGCAGAGAGATCCAGATCGCTTCTCTCTGGTAAAACCATGTAACCACAGGAAAGGACAAGGCACCGATCCAGAGCAGATTAAAGAAAAGATGGCCTAATCCTCGATAGAGCGCATCCTGCGATATCTCCTGCTGAATAAGATGAGCGAAATAGCAGGCAACAAAAATCGCTGCCGGAGGAAAGAGCGGGAGCAGGTAAAGATCTCTCTTGGTATCCGATAGACTAAAGAAAAAAAAGATCACGAAAAACCATAGGAACAAAAACAGAGCGCTGGGATCTCTAAGGAGTTTTAACCGAGACCTATAGGCCCAGAGCGCCGGCACGAGAAAAGTCGTCCAGGGCAAAAAGTCCGCAGGAAATGTCAGGATGTAATAGTAGAAAGGCTGCCGATGACCCAGACCGGAGGTGTATCTTTGAATATGATGCGTGAAGATAAATTCCCTAAGCCATCTTCCGTCGGTCGCCTGGCTCACCCAGGCAAACCAGGGAGCAGCGATCAAGAGGAAAACCAATATCCCTGACGGAATGCGCCATTCAGAGATGACCCTCCACTCCCGCCTCAGCGCGACATAAGCAAGGACGATCAAGCCAGGCAAGACAATCCCTATAAGTCCCTTTGTTAACGTGGCAAGAGCCGCGAGCCCGTAGGCGAGGAGAAACTCCCATGGCTTGCCTTTTCGCAACATAGCCCGGGAAAAAAAGTAGAGAGAAAGGGCGAAAAAGAAGGTAAACGTCATGTCCGTATGGACCCAGCGGGCCTCCCACAAAACACGGGCAGAGGTCGCGAGAACCATGGCTGCCATGAACCCGATCCTCGCATTGAAGAGATCTCGTCCTAGGGCATAGGTCGTGAGAACCAGCCCAAGCGCCGACAAAGCGGATGGCAGGCGCACCGTCCACTCATTGACACTACCCGCAAGCTTCGAGCCAAGCAAAACCAGCCAAAAGTATAGAATGGGCTTATCGGTATAGAGGTCGCCATTAACTGTCGGGATCATCCATTGCCCTTTGGCAAACATGATCCGGGCGATCTCTGCGTAGCGGGGTTCTACCGGCGCCCAAAAGCCTCTCATCCCAAGCGCCGGGAAAAATAGCAAAGCTGCCAGGAGGCAGAGAAAAAGCGGATAGCGGGATTCTTGGTCCAACGTCACTGGATCGCGACCCCTCTTAATCCTTTGTGATTCCCTCATAGCTCGCCCTAGCCGCTCACGCCTTAATTTTTTTCCCGCAACAGCTGGAGAAAAAAGGCCTTGGCCTCCCGGCCGTCCCATTCTCTAGGACCGTCCACCTTGCCCACAAACTCTCCTTTACGGTTGATAAAATAGGAAAGGGGAATGGCCCAAGCGCCGTATTCTTCTGAGACTTTACCGTCTTTGTCCAACAGGACCGGAAAAGTCAGACCAAGCTCGCCGATGAATTTTTGAACCCCTCTCTTACTCTCTCTAATATTAATCGCTACCACCTCGAAGCCCTGCCCCTTCATTTCCCGCTGAAGTCTTTCCATCATCGGCATCTCCTGCCGGCAGGGGACGCACCAGGTAGCCCAGAAGTTGAGAAAAACCACCTTCCCTTGCCAGTCCTTGAGGAACAAACGCTTGCCTGAAATGGCATCAAGAGCGAAGTCGGGCGCATGAATGACTTTTGCTGGTTTCTCAATTCCAAGTTTCTTAAAGTAATCGTCGGCGACTGACGGTGGGGCTTTTTTCTTGTGAAAAAATCCCTCAGCGGAGCTACCCAAGGAAAAAACACAGATGATTACGGACAGAAAAACCTGCCCGCCACACCTCATGGCGATCGAACGTCCTCCCATATAATTCTATTCAATAAAGTAACTACCTCAGGCCATGTAAAAGCCAAGATTATTAGTAGCACTTTTAAGAAAAAAATGAGAGGGCCGGGACAGATTGAAGGTTAAGTCAAAGCACCCAAATTTTACTCATGATCTGATTTAAGGATTTGCGCTGATTTAATTGCGCCCTTCCGTGGTAGTTCACCTTAATTATCCTCTAGAGGAAAATCCATAATCCTCTTCACCCTCACAGCGCAGGCCTTTAGCTCCGGCTGGCGCGAGACAGGATCTCTAGCGCTAATCGTAAGATTGTTAGCTGCTTTGTAAAAGCCGAACTGCCTGCCCCAGTGAAATGGCATGAAACATGTCCCTGGTCTGATTTCTTCGGTAACCCGGACCTGAACCATTGCCTTGCCGCGCCGCGAGATAACTTCGGCAAAATCCGCATCACGGATCGCCCACCTCTTTGCATCCGCCAGATTCATCTCCAAGAACGGCTCGCGGCAACTCTTGAGAAGACTCTCCACCTTCCCGGTGCGAGTCATCGTGTGCCAGTGGTTCTTCACGCGCCCTGTGGTCAGCACCAAAGGATAATCTCTGTCAGGGACCTCAAAGGGTTCTTGATGTTCCACCGGAATGAAGTTCGCCCGACCATCCGGAGTAGGGAAACTAAATTCGCCGTAGAGCCTTACGCTCCCCGGATGATCAGGACCGGGGCACGGCCATTGAAGTGGTCCTTCTTTTTTCAGCCTCTCATAACTCGCCCCTGAGTAGTCACACGGGGTTCCCTGCGTCAGTTGAACCAACTCAGCGAAGAGCTCCTCGCTGGATTCGTAAGGAAAGTCCTCTTGAAATCCCATTTCCCGGGCGAAGAGAGTAAGGATCTTCCAGTCCGGCAAGGCTTCTCCTGGGGCCTCAGCAACTTTCGGCATGTAGGTTATCCGTCTTTCTGAATTGGTCATGACCCCTTCCTTCTCCGACCATTGGGCCGCAGGCAGGAGGACATGAGCGAACTGGGTCGTGCCAGTGGGATGGTAGGCATCTTGAACCACAACCAACTCCGTCTGTCTTAGGGCCTTTTCAATAAAGTCGGTGTCCGGGGCGGAGGCCGCCGGGTTGGTAGCGAGAATCCAGACCGCCTTTACCTCGCCTCGGCCCATCGCCTCAAAGAGATCGAGGGCTGAAAGGCCCGGGGTGGGCGATATCCGCTCGGGGGGGACCCGCCAGAAGCGGGCAACCTCTTCACGATGGAGAGCATTAGCAACTTCCCTGTAACCAGGGAGAAGGTGAGCCATGCCTCCTACCTCTCTTCCTCCCATAGCATTCGGCTGTCCGGTTAAAGAAAAGGGGCCGCATCCGGCTTTGCCGATCTTCCCCGTGGCGAGATGGAGGTTATGAATAGCGTTATTTTTGTGCACGCCTACGGTGCTTTGGTTCACCCCCATGCTCCAGAGAGTAAGAGCTGCTTCGGCCTGTCCGAAGATCAGCGCAGCTTCGATAATCAGCGGCGCCGGGATGTCGCAGATGTTCGCTGCCGCTTCAGGGGAGCAGCGCTCAACGACAGCTTTGACCTTTTTAAACTCCCGAGTGTGCTTGGCAATGAAATCCTGATCCACCATTCCCTCCCTGATCAGCACATGGAGCATACTATTGAGCAGGGCTATATCAGTGCCCGGCCGGATCGGGAGATAGAGGTCGGCAAAATCAGCGGTTTCAGTCCTGCGCGGATCGACTGCGACAATCATAACTCTTTCCGGGTCGCTCATCTTTCTTTGCTTGATCCTTTTAAAGATGACAGGATGGCAGTCGGCGGTGTTTGTGCCGATGAGAAAAAAGCAGTCGGCAACATCGATATCCGCGTAGGAGGCCGGAGGCCCATCGGACCCAAGCGAGATCTTATATCCTGCAGCTGCCGAAGCCATGCAGAGACGGGAGTTGGTGTCGAAGTTATTCGTTCCGATAAACCCTTTCACCAGCTTGTTAGCTACATAGTACTCTTCGGTGGTCAACTGTCCTGAGCCATAAAAGGCCACGGCATTCGGCCCATGTTCATCAATGATCTCGCAAAATTTTTTCGCCGTGCTCTTGAGCGCCACCTCCCAGGAGACGCGCGTAAAAGGGCCATCCTGGCAGCGGCGCATCTGGGGATGGACCAGCCGATCCGTGGTTTTTAAAGTCTCCGGCAGGTAGACCGCTTTGGCGCAGAGGTCGCCGAGGCTGGATGGGTGATCGGGGTCTCCCTTAACCTTAACGACTGCCCCGTCTCCCAGTCCCGCAAGAAGGCCGCACCCTACGCCGCAGTACGGGCAATAGGACTTCACCCAACGCTCTATATTGCCATTGGCTTCTCTGTTCATCCCTTCCTCTCAGAAAGAAATCTCCAGACCGGAAGTGGCTCGCTGCTGCCGCCAAGCTCTTTGGACAAGGGCAAGAACCCCCAGACAGAGAAAGGCGGCAGAACCAAACAAGAGAAAGCCCGTGCCGTAGGAGCCGGTGAGACCCTTGAAGAAACCAAAAATAGAGGGCAAGAAAAACCCGCCTAAACCTCCGGCGGCCCCCACTATTCCGGTCACCACGCCAATCTCTTTCTGAAACCGCTGTGGCACAATTTGGAATACTGCGCCGTTACCCATCCCCAACGCGGCCATCCCCAGGAACAGAGATGCAGTCGCCCAGGGCAGCAGGGGAAGTTGACTGACAAAGAACATGAGGCCGGCAACGACTCCATAAAGAATTCCAAGACATTTGACGCCACCAAACCGGTCAGCCAGAAAACCTCCAATGGGCCGCACGAAGCTGCCAGCAAAAACACACAGGGCAGCAAAGTTCCCTGCCATGACCCGGCTCAATCCATACTGGTCACGGAAGAAGATAGCCAGAAAACTCGCCAGGCCGACAAAGCCGCCAAAGGTGATCATATAGAACAAGTTAAACCACCAGGTGTCCGGCTCTTTGAGCACACGGAGATACTGGACAAGATTTTGGGGACGGGGCTGCTTGGGGCTTTCCTTGGCCATGAAAAGAAAAATCCCCAGCGTCAATAGCATGGGCAGGATCGCTAAGCCAAAAACAGCGTGCCATCCCATATGCTCGGCCAGACGAGGGGCAAAGAACGAGGCCAGAACGGTACCGCTATTCCCCGCGCCCGCTATGCCCATGGCCAGGCCCTGATACTCGGGTGGATACCAGCGGCTAACCATGGGAAGGGCTACGGCAAAGCTGGCGCCCGCGATTCCCAGCATGCAACCCACCAGAAAAAGCTCTCCCATACTATTTCCTCCAAACCACCCGGCGAGAAGCGGCAGCAAGGTAAGGATGATTCCGACGCTGCCTGTCCTCTTAGGCCCAAAATGGTCGCTCGCGATGCCCAGGGGAATACGGAGCAGAGAGCCGGCCAGGATGGGAACAGCAACCACCAATCCTTTCTGCGCAGGCGAGAGGGAAAAATCCTCGGAGATATAAACACCCAACGAGCCAATCATCACCCAGACCATGAAGCTCACGTCGAAGTAGAGAAAGGCGCTGATGAGCGTGCCCAGATGGCCCGCTTTGAAAAAATCCTTGATGTCCGCGCGTCGCATCCTGTACCTCCGTCAATCTGCTATCGAAAAGCCGTCACCTTGAGCGACCAGCTTGAAAATTTTTGCCTTGAGCTTGGCGTCCGTCGAGCACGCGCCTGTCTTGACGTGAAACTTATAACCATGCAGAGGACAGACCGCTTCGTCGCCCTCAATCCACCCCGCCGATAACTGCCCTCCTTCATGGGGGCAGTTGTTCTGGAGGGCGCAAAGCTGCCCCTGATGTTTGAATACCGCCACCTCGTCTCTGTTCACGCGAACCAGCTTCGCAGAACCTTCCTGAATCTTCTGGGGCCGAATCGTCGGCCTGACCGGCTCCTTCTCAACCGTCGTATTGACACCGGTAGCCGGCGCCTGAGGAATTTTCCGAAGTTGCTGTCGCATGGCCTTGAAGGCCCCATGCTGAACCAAGCCAGCGACAACATTAGGCAAACCTTCGCAAGGGACATCTTCCATAATCTTGATGGGCGGGTTCGGTTCACATCCTGCGGCCCCGGCGACAAAAACATCCACCGCTTCCACGACTTCGCCGTTGAGTTTTATGTTCTTTCCCAACAGACCTATGTCCGCGACCGAATGATTGCCACACCCCGCAGGACATCCCGACCAGTGCATGCGCAAAGGCTGCGTTTTTCCCAGCTTCGCCTCCAGGGCGCGCGCCGTCTTCAGCGCCCAGCCCTTGGTCTCGATCAAGGCGAAGTGGCA
>Ga0209514_10007475_pt1 | contig 12874 bp, 11 predicted proteins | sample Subgrocontami58m_FD_187452 | JGI IMG/M metagenome (GOLD analysis project Ga0209514, IMG submission 187452) | Subsurface groundwater microbial communities from S. Glens Falls, New York, USA - GMW37 contaminated, 5.8 m (SPAdes) (version 3) | ecosystem: Environmental > Aquatic > Deep subsurface >...
AGATTTGGAAAATTACGGGAAAACCAACGAAAATCATTGATCTCGGCTGTGGGATTAATCCTTTCTCTATTCCGTTAATGGATTTGCCTCAGTTACAGTATTACGCTTATGATATTAGTGAAGATGAAATTGGCTTATTGCAGCAATTTTTCAAGCAGGAACATCGTTTGAATCTGGCGTTTAAGGGAGTAGCGGAGATCTTGGATGTGCTGCATTTTGCGGCTGTTGAGAAATTAAAGCAAGTTGATGTTTGTTTTCTGTTTAAGATGACTGATGTGTTGGATCGCGGCAAGGGACATAAAGTGACGGAAGAAGTTCTGCGGCGAGTGCCGGCGAAGTTTGTTGTGGTTAGTTTTGCGACAAGAACAATGTCGGGGAAGAAAATGACTGCACCACGTCGGCGTTGGATGGAATGGCTCTGTCAACGTTTGGGTTGGAAGTATACGATTGTGGAGATTCCCAATGAATTGTTTTATGTGATCAGGAAGTCTTAGTACCCCTGATTAGTAATTAATTGACAAAACTTTTATAAATGGCTGCTCTTTTGAATGAACTATGGCTGATTTAAAATATGTTGTCACTTTATCTCATAGGGGTAAAGGAATAGGTTTTAGCGCACGAGAAGCTTTACGAAATGCTGCAAAGCAAGATAAATCCTCAATCACGAGAGCAGTATTCTGTGGTGAACAAACGGGGACAAGCACTAAACTTGAAGTAACAATTGGAGATGATCTTCTTCGTAGGACAATTACTGGTGCTATTGATGTTAGTGGTAGAATGCCAACTATAAAAGGGTTATATACCATTGAGAGCGTGCTATTACAAGAAGGAGCTAATACTCCTGTAGAGGGCAATTCCATTCGAGATCAATATGCTGCTTCTCAGCAACAAGTGGCTGAACTTCGTGAGGAAAATGAAAGATTACGACAGGCTTTAGCAAAACCGAGGGATGAAGTGCATACGCCTTTAGAAGGTTTATTGGCTTACTTTGAATCCACAACGTATTCTCCTGAAGTACTTTTTGATGACTCTACAGATTTAGACTTTGCACGAAGAGTTTTAGGAAAAGAAATAGGAAATCAATTCTCTGATTATGTAAATGATACTCTCTGTGAAAGTTTAGTTGAAGATGAAGTTGACAGAATTCTAGCGTATACTCCGGAATCTTCAGATGAGCGAACAAAATCAGATGCAAAGTATGATATTGCCAGAAAAGAATTAGATTTTCTTCAAAAATTAAAATCTGGAAAAGTAGATATGCCAGACACAGTACGTGAATCTACTATTGCTCTGATTGAAGCAAAAAGACATCCGGATACGATTCAAGCATATAAATCTCGAATTCAAGAGCAAGAAGAGCTAGAATCAAAGCAAGAAACTCTTCGTGAACTAAAAGTGAAATACGATTCTTTCTCAGAAAAAATTGACCTATTAACTCAGGCGGGCGAAGATGTTCCAGTTATTTTTAACTTTGATGATGGAGGGATAGACTTATATTTCCCATTTCAGAGCGTAGTTACAAACCCGGGATTTGTTGATGATCTCGGAAAAGAATTAGGAACCTACTTTGGAAAATCTGAGATCCAATCTTTAGAGCATAAATTTGTTGGGTATAGAGTCTTGGGATCTGATTTAACTGGTGGAGTTGATCGCTTAGTTGAAGAAGCTCCTGTTACGCTTACAGTTGCTGGTTTTAATCGGATTATTCCTTATGGATTAGGATGATACTAGTTTGAAGAGATGATATTATCTCGTAGAAACATTTTTCAACTCTTCTTCTTTTTTATCCATTTATGGTCACATTTACATTCATCCAAACATTAGATCAATTAGCGGAAGCAGCAGAACTGTGGGAGAAAGAAGAGGAGATTGCGTTCGATTTGGAATGTGAGAATAATCTCCATCATTATGGTACATACATCACATTATTTCAAGTGTCAACGCGCAAAGCAAACTGGATTGTCGACATTCTGGCGTTAAAGACAATTGATCCGTTAGTTCATGTGTTGGAAAATCCGAAGGTACTTAAGATTCTTCATGATGTTAGTTTTGACTTACGAATTCTCCATCATCAATTTCAGTGCCGGCCGAAGAATCTGTTTGATACACAGCTGGCGGCAATGCTCTTAGGCAAAGAAAAAGTAGGTCTCGGCGCGTTGTTAGAAGAATATTTCCATGTTGAAAAAGATCGTCGATTTCAACGCGTAGATTGGACGAGACGTCCGATGACACCAGCAATGCTGCAATATGCGGCGGGTGATACGGCGCATCTTCTTAGACTAAAAGATACTTTTCTCGGAGAATTAGTGCAGCGAAAGAAAGATGCTTGGATGGAGCAGGAACGAAAACATTTAGAAGAAATTGATTTTCGCTATGAAGAACAGCAGTATCTTGATCTTCCTGGCGCGAAGCGTTGTTCTCCGGAAGAACGGGCACGGTTACATGTTTTATTTGACGAACGGCAGAGATTGGCGATGAAAGTGGATAAACCTGTTTTCTTTGTCTTCAGCAACAAACTTTTATTGGAGTGGATGAAGACTCCGCCTCATGATTGGACGCAGCTGCGAGGAGTTCATCCGATTGTGCGCAATGAAGCAAGGGTGTTGCAGCAGAAAGTAAACAATGCGGGAAAAGAAGAGTATGATCTTGTCCAGTCAAAACGTCTTTCTCCCGAAGAATTTTCTTGGACGGAGGAATTGGCAGAGCTGCGCAAGAATATTGGCCAAGCATACGAATTACCAGGTCACATGGTGATTAATAATGATCAAATCTGGCAGATGGTGGAGACGAAGTGTTTAGATTGTTTTCGTCCTTGGCAGAAGGAGATCTTGTTGAAGCACGAGTTAGTGAAGAAAATTGTGGGACGGAAGGCGTAGAATTTCTTCGGAAAGAGAATAAACCAAGATTTTACCATTCAAGATAAAGAATGGCTGCTGGTGCTCTGTTGCGACTTGCAAAAAGATCATTTGCTTACTTTTATGGTAGATGGCGATTTTATGAAACTACACTTGTTCCAATAATGAATTCCCAACAACCATCCTCCTCCCAACAGCAATCCACCCAGAACGTCGCTAAACCAATGTACTCCTAAATAAATTCTACTGAAGCTGATGAGCAGTGGCAGAATAAGAAGCGCAATAGCTTTTCTTCTCCGGCCTTGTTTCCATAACTGAAGTGAGAGCCACCCATACAATAATATTGAAGCAGTGGCATGGAGGCTGGGAAAACTGTAATCCTTCTCGAGCAAATTCTCTGGTCGTGCGCGTTGGATGATATTTTTAATGACAAATCCGATGAGAACACCAAGAAAGACTGTTTTGATATAAGAACAAATATCTTTTTTATGCTTTTGTGTATAAAAATATACCAGGAGTCCTCCGGAAAAGAGTGCGACGAAGATTGTCGATGCAAAAAAAGAGATGATCTTCATCAATGCAAAGCCAGTAGAGGTTTGCATATTTTTCATCATATCATTAATAGAATGATCAAAAGTGACTAAAAAAGTATTTTTAAGAACAAGTACTAAGATTATCGCAAAGCAAACTAGACAAATGATCGATCCAATGAGTAAAATTCTCTTTTTTTCTGCCACATAGCTACTACTATAACAAAATATTTAAAACCTCTGTTGGTATGATCTAGTTATGGATCGACCTTTTCACAAGTTTTTGGATCACACTGCCGATGTTTTCTTCGTTGCAAAGGCGAATACGCTGCCGGAATTGTTTGAACAGTGCGGGTTGGCAGTGGAAGAGACGATGGTTGATGTAGCAAAAGTTCTGCCAAAGCAGAAGATTAAGATTCTTGGTGAAGATAAAGAGATCGATCGGCTTTTATATGATTTTATGGATGAGTTAATATTTTTCAAAGATTACAAGCAGTTGATGTTCAGCAAGTTTGAAATTGATATTCAAGAAAAAGAGGGAAAGTTTGTATTAACTTGTTTTGCCTCCGGTGAAAAACTGGATATCGCGCGGCATGACCCCAAAGTTGATGTTAAAGCGGTGACGATGCATCAGTTTGAAGTAAAGAAAATTGATAAAGGCTGGCAGGCTAACGTTATTCTAGATATTTAACGGTGGTTTTCTTAGTTCTGATAACTAAGAATTATTCTTGACGATGGATGCTGGGCAGAGAAAGAGTATTGAACGTATTGTTGAACAGATAGATCTGGCAAAAGAGTCGGGGATAAAAGTATTTGTCTGTGGTTTGACACATACTTATAGTATTTTACGTCATTCTCCTAAGGAAGGATTCTTTTATGAACCTCACCCTCATCGGTTGGCAGAAGGGAAATTAGTTGGTAAGAGAATTATTTTTGAAAATGATGTGTTGGGTTTGACGGAGGCGGATGTTGTTTTGCTTGAAGGGCATACTCCGGATTGGATGTACGACCCTTCTTTTGATCACATGGTAACGAGTACTGATGCTCCGGGTGAAATTACTTCTTTTACTTCCCCAAATTTCTGGGAAATTGTTGATACGGTAAACGATCTTGGTATTAAAGTGAGGGGGATGGATATTCCTTACGAAGGGAGAAATGATATTCAAGACCAATTGGGTTTTCGTGATTATTTGGATCTCTACGTTCCTCTTGTGAAATACTGTAAACGTAAAGTTAAAAAGAAATCTTTATCTGAAGAACAGCGTTCGGTGATGAAACGATTTTTGAAAGATGAGCGGATTGGAAAAGATCTCTATAATCCAAACCATTTCTATAACGCGTGTGTTCATCTTGATTCGTTGTTGGAAAGAATGCAGCCACAAGCAGATTTTTTCCTGTTGGCTTTTGCAAGTCGTTTAGCAGATGCAAAAGAGATGTTTAAAGATTATATTAAGCTCCGTGATGCAAATATTTTGAGTGTGTTGTATGAAGAGTTGCAAGATAATAAAACCGTTTTGCTCAAGATCGGTGAGGGACACATGAGTGATGAATACGGCTATTTGCCCGGCGTTTTTATGCAAGAACGACTGCCGTATTATCACTTCTTTAATTTCCAATCCCATACTAAAGAAGAAATGGAAAAATGGGGGAGAATAAAAGAAGAGAGAGAGAAAGGTTAATCTCGTTTGTAGAAGATTCCCCATGCGATGACACCAAAATTTGGAGTACCGTACTCTTCCATTGCACTCTCATCTCTGGAACTAAGAGAGATTAGTTCATAGGCATCGGCGTGGTATCTTTCTTTTCCTAAGTCTTCTAGTTTAGAAATAGTCGCACTTTCAGCATAATCTCTTGAAGTACGGAAATAGCCGGTTTCTCCGACAATTCCAGAAATCCTCGTTCCTTTGAATTCTAATTTATCTTCATCTACTAATACTCTTCTCTCTTCGTCAAAAACTATTTTTGTTAGCATGGTGAAACCCCCTTCTTTCGACTATTAATAACAAAACCATTTTAAATTGATTTGTATTCTCTACTATGAAATGCCTGAAACACTCTTTTCATTAGCCGAACAAATCCGCCGTTGCACTGAATGTAGGTTATGGAAGTCTCGGACGTTAGCTGTTCCCGGTGAAGGTCCTACTGATGCTAAGATGATGTTTATCGGGGAAGCACCAGGGGCGGAAGAAGATCGGCAGGGTTTACCTTTTATTGGTCAATCTGGAAAATTTTTAACGGGAATGTTGAATAAGATTGGGATCGATCGGAAAACTGTTTTTATCACGGGGGCAGTAAAGTGTCACCCTTTAGCAAGTCGTATTCCTAAAAAAAATGAATGGGAGACTTGTAAGGATTTATGGTTAAATCAACAGGTTGAAATAATTAAACCATCGTTAATCGTTTTGTTGGGTAGTACGGCTATTCAATCTTCATTGGGTGAGAAGAAAGATTTGCTTAAAGTTCATGGCACGATTGTCGTTAAAGATGGTCAGAAGTATTTTTTGACGTATCATCCTGCTGCGGCGATGCGTTTTCTCAAGATTGGAAAGTTGATGGAGAAAGATTTTGTGAAGTTGAAGAAAATAATCTCTGTTTTCTAATTATCTGGGTTATCTCTCTGGACAACTTCCACACTGCATATGCGCACCGGCATTTTTTCTACCGCAACAGAATGGTTTCTGAACGATATTTGTCGTATAACTTACTGAGTTGTTGTAATCAATCATAGTGTGAATTTTTGATATTTGAAGATTTTTTAGCGATCAAGACAATTTCTACATCTCGGAGATGGACTATCATTATCTCTACCACAACTAACACACTCTTTTTTAGGATTACTGTTCCTTCCAAGTGAAGTGTACAGTTGATCACTTTTAACTGCACTGCTAGAATATGATAATCCGCTGAACATTCTTTCAGCTAGGCCATAACTTCCTCTTTGTGAAGAAATTCCACTTTGTGCTCTAACCTGTTGCATACGTGAAGCATAATCATCTTGTGGGAGGGCAGCACTATATGATGCTCTTTGATTCGCCATGCCGCGGGTGAAGTAGCTGTCCTGTAATCCTTCAAAAGCCGTCTTCCCCAGTCCATTTCTTAAAGCGCTCATATAATCTATTTCCATTTTTTTACCTGTGACATTTAATTCCGATTAATGTATTAAAGCGTTGTAAGATTAAATCTTTTTTGGTGGGGAGTGGGACAGATTGATCAATTTCAACAAAAATGTTTATATTGTTTATCGCTTTTGTAGAAGAGATGAAAACATTGTCTCTTGAGGAATGGATATCTCCCGTTTATCTTGCTAATTCTTTTCCGGAACGTGCGAAAAAACGATTCATTTCTAACAAACCATTTTCTCATTTAGTCTTTCAGCAGTTCCTGCGATCGGAAAAGGTCGTTGCTCTTGAAAAAGCGTTGGCAAAAGAAGATTTTCATTTAAAAGATGCAGATTTGTTTACGTTCTTTCAAACAAATGATCTTGTTGGAACAAAGAATAAAGTTCTCCAAGATTTTAGAGCTTTTTTATCTTCCTCTGCATTTACTTCTTTTATTTCAAAGATAACGAACATCAGACTTGTTCCACAAAAGATCGATCTTGCTGGTTCGCTGTATACTTCTACACACCATCTTCTGCCTCATGATGATCATTTAGAGAAGAGAAAAGTAGCATTCATGCTCTATCTTACGACTTTGAAAAAAAAAGATGGTGGGGCGTTAGGATTGTATGCTTCGGAGAACGGAAATGCTACCAAAATTGTCAAACGAATTCAACCGGAGAAGAATACGTTTGTCTTTTTTACGGTTTCAAAAAAATCTTTCCATGAAGTTGAAGAAGTATTGTCTAGTAAAAAAAGAGTTGCGCTTAGTGGGTGGTATTATGATTGATAACTATTATCTTGAGAATCTAGAAATAATTAAAAAATCTTTTCACGAGAAAAAAGATTTTCCTCATGTACTGTTGTTTGATTTTTTTGATAATCAAGACTATTTACGTGTTAAAAAACAAGTAGGAAAAATTTCTTTGAAGAGAGAAAAGAAACCGTTGTTTCATAGTTATGCTAGTGCTTCTTTATCTCTGGAATTAGGGAATCTCTTTTCTTCACAAGAATTTACTGATTTTGTATTGGCCGTAATTGGAAAAAAATTAAATTCATCAACTGCTAGAATCTACTCTTTCTCAGCACGGGATTATACTTTGCTTAATGATACTTATAACGAAAAAGCAGGTGTTGATATCCTATTTGATTTCACCGAAGAATGGGATGCTTCTGCTGGTGGACAGATCACGTATGTTGATGGGACGGGCGATGCGTTAAAGTTGCCCATCCGGCGGAATTCTTTGATGATTGTTCGTCGACAAAAGAATGTGCAGCGATTTGTGAAGTATGTCAATCATATTGCGGGAAAGAAGAGAAGATTGTTTGTCCTGGTGTCCATTCAATAGAAACATTTATAAAAAGGTCATTTCTCCATACGGAAAGATGAAAAGAAGCTCACGACGTTGGAAGAAGAAAGGACAAATGCGCTGGAAATGGCAGCGTAAGAAGATTAAGAAAGCCAAACGTAGACGTAAGATTCAAGCTGCTTAGGTTTAATTATTGTTTATCTTCTCTTTTTAAATGGATTAACTTTTTTTTCTGTTAATTTTTCTCGTCGAAGAGTTTGCTGTTTGTCGACGATTTATATTCTCTATCCCTCACTATTTCCGATACATTTATAAATAAGTTACTTTCCCAGAGTGTATACAAAATGTGTGCTCAAGTAATGTTGAGTATGAATGAGGTGATCCAATTCAAATTGGACGAATAAGTTTTAGTCTTGCGATTCCCGGAAAATGGATTACAACTCTCTGCTTTGCAGAGAATAAATATCTGTTTTTTGTGGAATAAAAATCTTATATTAAGATTTTTTACTGAACCAAAAAAATGCACAGGATTCTGAAATAATAATTTCCGTTGATCCTGCGGAAGATCGCTGCTATGGGAGATCGACTAAGCCATGCAAGTCAGAGGGCTCGCAAGAGCCCAGGCGGAATGCTCAGTAACACGTCAATAATCTGACCTTAGGTCTGGGACAACCTTGGGAAACTGAGGGTAAACCCGGATGGGCAAGAAGTACTGGAATGTCTTCTTGCTGAAAGGCAACGCCTAAGGATGAGTTGGCGGCTGATTAGGCTGTTGGTGGTGTAACGGACCACCAAACCTACGATCAGTACGGGCCGTGAGAGCGGTAGCCCGGAGAAGGGTACTGAGACACTGACCCTAGCCCTACGGGGTGCAGCAGGCGCGAAACCTCTACAATGTACGGAAGTGCGATAGGGGAACTCCCAGTGCTCATGCTATGCATGGGCTTTTGCCAAGTGTAAATAACTTGGCGAATAAGTGGTGGGTAAGACGGGTGCCAGCCGCCGCGGTAACACCTGCGCCACGAGTGGGGATCGCATTTATTTGGCCTAAAGCGTTCGTAGCCGGATAAGATAGTCTTGGGTGAAATCGTTGCGCTTAACAAAACGGCGTGCTTGAGATACTACTTGTCTAGGGACCGGGAGGCGTTAGGAGTATTCCTGAGGGAGCGGTAAAATGCTATAATCTCAGGAGGACTACCTGTGGCGAAGGCGCCTAACGAGAACGGGTCCGACGGTGAGGAACGAAAGCTAGGGGAGCAAACCGGATTAGATTCTGGGGTTCTTGTTAATTGTTAATTTTCTTTGTTTGCTGATAAAATTTACTGAAAGAAATTAATGAAAAGTTTAATCAAGAACATCAAACCCAGTTAAAGACCCGAGTAGTCCTAGCCGTAAACGCTGTGAACTAGATGTTGCATATTCTTCGAGGATGTGCAGTGTCGGCGCGAAGGCATTAAGTTCACCGCCTGGGAAGTACGGTCGCAAGGCTGAAACTTAAAGGAATTGGCGGGAGAGCACTACAAGGGGTGCGGCGTGCGGTTTAATTCAACTCTACGCGGAGCATCTCACCAGCAGCGACGGCAGAGTGAAGGTCAGATTGAATGTCTTACCTGACGAGCCGAGAGGTAGTGCATGGCCGTCGTCAGCTCGTGCCGTAAGGTGTCCTCTTAAGTGAGGTAACGAGCGAGACCCATACCCATAATTGCCAGCGGGGGCTTTAGCCCGACCGGGCACCTTATGGGGACTGCCTTGGAAACAAGGAGGAAGGTTTGGGCAACGGTAGGTCTGTACGCTCCGAATCTGCTGGGCTACACGCGCGCAACAATGGCAAGGACAATGGGCTGCAACACCGTAAGGTGAAGCCAAACCTCGAACCCTTGCCTTAGTTTGGATTGAGGGTTGTAACTCACCCTCATGACATCGGAATCCCTAGTAATCGGGCTTCATCACGGCCCGGTGAATATGTCCCTGTTCTTTGCACACACCGCCCGTCAAACCAACCGAGTTGGGTCTGGGTGAGATTCAGCTTTTAGTTGTATCAAATCCAGATTCGGTGAGGTGGGTTAAGTCGTCACAAGGTAGCCGTAGGGGAACCTACGGCTGGATCACCTCCTTTTTTTTATTTCATTTATGAGTGAATAATCATTTATTTACTTATTTGTGGAGTAATTAATCGTATTGAACAATTGTATATGGATAATACCGCTGGGCCCGTAGCTCAGCGGAAGAGCGCCTGCCTTGCATGTCTACTTCACTGTAGCAGAGAAAGCAGGAGGTCTCGGGTTCAAATCCCGACGGGTCCATATCCTCAAATTTGAGGAGTAAGTTCCTGATCCTCCGTGGAGGAGAGGGCGCAAACGTTATCGAGAAATTGCCAAATCCCGGTAATGTAGGTTGAATATATGATGGAGCGTTGACAAGGTTGGAGACTTTGTCGTTAAAGACGCGCCAGTACATCATAGTAATGAACCATATGTAGGGTAGCATCTTAGGAATGTGATATTTAATATCACTCCTTTTTGTACGCTGCTAGGTGGATGACTTGGCTCGAAACGCCGATGAAGGACGTGACAAGCTACGAAATGCTCTGGCGAGTCGAACGTAGACTTTGAACCAGGGATTTCCGAATGAGACATCTCATTTTAGACCCTTTGGGGTCGGGGAACGCAGGGAATTGAAGCGTCTTAGTACCTGCAGGAAAAGAAATCAAACGAGATGCCGTGAGTAACAGCGAGCGAAAGCGGCATAGTCCAAACTGAATCCGTCATAGTAATGTGATGGAGATGTGGTGTTGCGGACTTTCTTTACAGCCATGATTTTGACTTGAAGTCCTCTGGGAAGAGGCACGATACAGGGTGATAGTCCCGTAAAGGTAAAAGTTATGGTTTTTGAAAGTATCCTGAGTATCGTCCCTTGAAACTGGGACGAGAATCTGGGGGGCATTAACCTCCAAGACTAAACACGTGTCGAGTCCGATAGCAAACGAGTACCGTGAGGGAAAGTTGAAAAGAACCCTTGACAGGGTGTCAAAAGAACCTGAAACCTAGCAGTTATGGTATGCCAGGGCTCTTAGGAGTTCTGGCGTGCTTTTCGAATAAAGGGCCAGGGAGTGTATCTATGTGGCAAGGATAACCTGAAGAAGGGAATCCGTAGCGAAAGCAAGACCCCGCAGCTTGCGAGGGGGAAGGTATGAAAGTGCCTTAAGTCACATGGGTACGACCCGAAGCCGAGCGATCTATTCCTGGGCAAGGCGAAGTGAGGGTAAAACCTCGTGGAGGCCTGAAGAGGTTCTACGTGCAAGTGTTCTTCTGACTTGGGAATAGGGGTGAAAAGCCAATCGAGCTCGGTGATAGCGGGTTCCTGCCGAAATTGACCTTAGTCAAGTCTCGGTCGAGGTTGTTATGGTTGTAGAGCGACGGATAGAAGATTTAGGCGGGGAAACCTGTCGGTTTTCTGTCCAACTCCAAATGCTGTAACACTGTAGACGCCGGGAAACAGGGAATCTTGGGGTAAACTTGATTTCCGTGAGGGGAACAACCCAGACTATAGTTAAGGTCCCTAAGTGTCGGCTAAGTGATAACGGGTAAACGGTATCTATGATCTGAGACAGCGAGGAGGTTGGCTTAGAAGCAGCCATCCTTTAAAAAGTGCGTAACAGCTTACTCGTTGAGGTCGTAGGTCCGGAAGATTGACGGGTCTAAGCCGACCACCGATACTATAGACCACGATAAGTGGGGGTAGGCAGGCGTCCTTAGTGGGCAGAAGTATTTTCGTAAGAAGATATGGACCTCTATGGAATGAATATCCTGGTGGGAGTAGGATCTTAGCAGAGTGAGAATCTCTGCCATCGTAAGGGCAAGGGTTCCTTGGCAATGTCAATCAGCCAAGGGTTAGTCGGTCCTAACCATCTCTCGTAATGGAGGAAGGGAAAGGGAAAGCGGTTAATATTCCGCTACCGTTTTAGTATGTGCGGCGACGCAAGTCTTGTTTCTAACACTTTGGAGTAAGCCAATACAGCCAGTCAGCTGTATTAATGTTGATAATTCATGGGAGTATCGTAATGATGAGAACATGAATAAACTGCAGATGAGCGGGTCTATGACTCGTTTGGTTAATCTCTGGAGTCCTTGAAAAAGAAATAAGAATAAATCTGAAACGACCGTACCCAGAACCAGCACTGGTGCCCCTAGGTGAGAAGCCTAAGATGTGTGAGTGTAAACTAGTTTAGGGAATTCGGCAAATTAGTCCCGTGCCTTCGGTATAAGGGATCCCTGATTTAGTATCCGTATGGATGCAATATCAGGGCTCAGTGACAAAGGTGGTCCGACTGTTTAACAAAAACTTAACTTTCTGCGACGCCGTAAGGCTTAGTATAGAAGGTGATACCTGCCCAGTGCCAGTACTTTAAGCTTCGTTTCAACGGAGTGAAGAGCTGGTAAACGGCGGGAGTAACTATAACTCTCTTAAGGTAGCGTAATACCTTGCCGATTGAATGTCGGCTTGCATGAATGGTATAACGAGATCGCCACTGTCCCGAACTAGTGTCTCCCGAATACTCCTTCCTGGCGCAAAGGCCAGGGACGTCCAGTGGGAAGCGAAGACCCCGTGAAACTTTACTGTAGCCTGTCGTTGTGGTGTGGTTTGTGATATATAGTGTAAGTGGGAGCTGTTTGAGGCGCTTGTCGTCAGAGAAGCGTTTAGGCAATAATGTAACACCACTTATCATGTACTACATTGCTTACCTCCGCAAGGAGGGACACCGATTGGTGGACAGTTTGGCTGGGGTGGCACGCTGTTGAAAAGATATCAATAGCGCCCAATGGTTGGCTCATCCGGTTTAGAAATCCGGAGTTGAGTGCAAGGGCAAAAGCCAGCCTGATTGGACTTCAAACATAACGAATTTCAAACACGAAAGTGTGGCCTAGCGAACTCCCATGCCTTCTTAATGAGGGCTGGGAATGACTGAAAAGTTACTCCGGGGATAACTGAGTTGTCGCGCCCGAGAGTTCATACTTGTGTTCGTGACTAACGTCATAAACCAAGAGAATAGATCGACGGCGCGGTTTGCTACTTCGATGTCG
>Ga0209514_10007479_pt1 | contig 12865 bp, 1 predicted proteins | sample Subgrocontami58m_FD_187452 | JGI IMG/M metagenome (GOLD analysis project Ga0209514, IMG submission 187452) | Subsurface groundwater microbial communities from S. Glens Falls, New York, USA - GMW37 contaminated, 5.8 m (SPAdes) (version 3) | ecosystem: Environmental > Aquatic > Deep subsurface >...
CCCTGGCCTACACCGGCTCGGCGGACGCCCCGGCGGGGGTAAAAGTCGACATATTCAGCCTTGGCTATCGCATCCCCTTCTATGGGCTGGGGGACAGCCTCGATGTCATCTACGGCAAGTCGGGCGTGAACACACCGAGCACCTCGCCCACCCTGGGCGGTGCGCTCGGCATCGTGGGCAAGGGCGACGTGTTCGGCTTGCGCTGGAACCACCACTTTGCCCGCCGCGGCGAATACAGCTCGAAACTGATCTTCGGTTTCGACTACAAGTACATCAATTCGCGCTGCACCACGGCCGGCGACCCGGCCGGCATCGATCCGCCGACGCCCGCGATCGCCGCCTGCGTGCCCTACACCACGCGCCCCTTGAGCCTCAGCTACGGCGGCCAGCGCCTGAGTCCGGGGCAGATGTTCGACTACAACGTCGGTATTGTGCAAAACTGGGCGCTGGGCACCCGCTACACCAACCTCGATGGCGCCACCGACCGCTACTCCTATCTCACCTCCGGCAACCGTGCGGCGCGCGATGACTTCAGCATTGTGCGCCTGGAGGGCAGCTACCTGAAGGCGTTCCAGACCGACTGGCAGTTGCGCGTGGCCATGAGCGGCCAGTACGTCGGCAATCCGCTGGTCGCGGCCGAGCAATTCGGCCTTGCCGGTTCGACCGCGGTGCGCGGCTTCACCGAGCGCGCCGCCTCGGCCGACAGCGGCTACGTCGTCAACACCGAGATCTACACTCCGGAACTGGCAAAGGCGACCGGAATGCCCGGCAGCCTGCGCGTGCTCGCGTTCTACGACTTCTCCCGCGGCTACAACCATGGCGTTCCCGAGGGCTCCCTCACGCCGACCAGAATCGGCGTCGCCAGCGTCGGCGCTGGCCTGCGCTATGGCATTGGCAAGGACTTCAGCCTGCGCTTCGACCTGGGGCAGGTGCTCGATGCCGGCCCGCCCAACACCAAAGCGCGTGGCGACTGGCGTGGCCACCTGAATGTGATGATCGCGTTTTAGCGCATGTACATTTCCAACAGTCATGAATTTGCCAGCGTTTGTGCATTAATACCCATTTGCATGCTAGGGTTTAGCCTAAGATCCCACTGATATCGAGCCTCATGGTTGGATTGCATTTGACGAGCAGGGTTGCGTACTGCGCGGCCCTCGCGCGAACGAAGAGGGTGAATCATGGCGAATAGAGCGACGACCGTTTTTTCCGGCGTAGGGCGGCGGTCCTTTGCCGCCAGACAGATTACGGCAAGGCGATGCCTGATCGTTGTCGCGATCTCCGCCTGCTTCGCTTCCGCCCCGGCCTGGTCCAACCCCACCGCACCCCAGGTGGTCAACGGCAGCGCGAGCTTCAACCAGGCGGGCAAGCTGTTGACGGTGAATAACACCAACGGCGCCATCATCAACTGGAATACCTTCGCCATCGGCGCCGGCGAGACCACGCGCTTCAATCAGGTTTCCACGGCTAGCAGCGTGTTGAACCGCGTAATCACCAACGACCCGTCGGTGCTGCTCGGCACGCTGAGTTCCAACGGGCGCGTATGGCTAGTCAACCCGGCGGGCATCATGGTCGGCCAGGGCGCGCGCATCGACGTGGCCGGATTTATCGCGAGCACGTTGAATGTGCGCAACGAAGATTTTCTCGCCGGGCGCCTGAACTTCGGCGCCACGCCGAATGCGGGCAGAATCGAAAACCGCGGCCAGATCGCCACGCCCTCGGGCGGCAGCGTGTATCTGATTGCGCCGGCGGTCGAGAACCACGGCATCATCAACGCGCCAGGAGGCGAAGTCATCCTGGCCGCCGGGCAGACCGCGCAATTGATCGACACCGGCACCCCCGGCGTCAAGGTGGACATCACCGGCGCCGAAGGCAACGCGACCAACCTCGGCGAGATCGTGGCCGAGGCCGGGCGCATCGGCATGGCCGGGGTGCTGGTGAAGAACAGCGGCACGTTGAACGCTTCCAGCCTGGTCAGGGAGGGCGGGCGGATTTTCCTCAAGGCGACGAAAGCGATTGAGCTTGCGGATACCAGCGTCATCAGTGCCGACGGCACGAAGGGCGGCCGCATCATCGCGAAGACAGAAGTCAACGGCCAGATCGGCGGCGAACTCATCGTCCGCGGCGAGCTCTCGGCGCAAGGCAGTGGGGCCATGGGCAACGGCGGCTTTATCGAGACTTCCGCCGCCCATTTGAAGATCGCGAACGACGCCAAGGTAAGCACCGCTGCGTCCATGGGGCTGGGCGGCACCTGGTTGATCGACCCGTTCGACTTCACCATCGCCGCGACGGGCGGCGACATCACCGGCGCCGCTCTGGGCACGGCCCTGGGCGCTGGGGGAGTGACCATCCAGACTGCCTCCAGCTCGGTCTCCTGTGTTGGCGCCACCTGCGGCACGGGCACCGTCGCCGGCAACGGCGATATTTTCGTCAATGATGCCGTCTCTTGGGCTGCCAACAAGCTCACTCTAAGCGCTTACCGCAACATCAACATCAACGCCAACCTGAACGGATCGGGCAGCGCCAGTCTCGCGCTTCAATATGGTCAAGGCGCAGTAGCGGTTGGCAACCTCAGCGACACCATCGTCCATGCCGCAGTCAACCTTCCCGCCGGGCCTAACTTCAGCACCAAGCTGGGTTCGGATGGTGTCGTCAAAAACTACACTGTCATCACCGCGCTGGGCGCGGAGGGCAGCTTTACCACCACGGACTTGCAGGGGATGAGCGGCAACCTTGCGGGATACTATGCCCTCGGCAGCAACATAGACGCCGCGGCAACCTCCACATGGAACGCCAACGCGGGCTTCGCGCCTGTGGGCAATGCAACCAATTTCACCGGCGCCTTTGACGGCCTCGGCCATACCATCACCGGCCTGACCATCAACCGGGGCGGGACAGACGACATCGGGCTTTTCGGAATTACGAATGGCGCGACCATACGCAATATCGGGCTGGTTGGCGGCGCGGTGCTCGGCAAAAGACGTACCGGCGGGTTGGTGGGGCAGAACCGCGGCGGATCCATCACCAATTCCTATAACACCGGCAGCGTGACCGCCGCCTGCTGCAACACAATCGGCGGGCTGGTGGGGTTTAACTACTACGGCACCATCACCAATTCCTACAACACCGGCAGTGTGTACGGCAGCGACAACTATGCCGGCGGGCTGGTGGGGGCGAACCAGGGCGGCACCATCACCAATTCCTACAACGTCGGCAGTGTGTACGGCAGCTACTCTGTCGGCGGGCTGGTGGGGGAAAACATGAACGACCATCCCAACATCATCACCAATTCCTACAACACCGGCAGCGTGAGCGGCAACTACTATGTCGGCGGGCTGGTGGGGGCGAACGGCCGCAGCGGTACCGTCACCAATTCGTACAGCACCGGCAGCGTAACCGGCGGCAATGTTGTCGGCGGGCTGGTGGGGCAGAACGGCAGCACAATCACCAATTCGTACAGCACCGGCAGCGTGAGCGGCAACAACAATGTCGGTGGGCTGGTGGGGTATAACAACGACTACAACGGCAACTACCCCCACATCATCATCACCAATTCCTACAGCACCGGCAGTGTAACCGGCAACAGCTCTGTCGGTGGGCTGGTGGGGTATAACGGCGACACCGTCACCAATTCATACTGGGACACTGAGACATCCGGGAAGGCTGGCAGCGCGGGCGGTATCGGCATGATCACCGCCGACATGATGACGCAAGCAAACTTTACCTCGGCCACTGCTGCCAATGGCAACGTCAATCCGGCTTGGGACTTCACCAACACCTGGTGGATGAGCGAGGGCAACACCCGCCCCTTCCTGCGCTCGGAATACAGCACCACCATCACCAACGCGCACCAGTTGCAGTTGATGGGCATGAACGCGACTACATTAGCGGCGAGTTACACCCTGGGCGCGAATATCAACATGGCGGAACTCAGCCAGGCATCGGGTCTGTGGAACACGACAAAAGGTTTTGTGCCTGTGGGCGATGCAACCACCAAGTTCACCGGCGCCTTTGACGGATTCGGGCACACCATCACCGCTCTCACCATCAACCGACCTGCTACCGATTATGTCGGGCTCTTTGGATATACCAATGGCGCGACTATAAAGAATATCGGGCTGGTGGGCGGCAGTGTAAGCGGCAACCAACGTGTTGGCGGGCTGGTGGGCTGGAACATAGGCGCTATCAGCAATTCCTACAACACTGGTACGGTGAGCGGCGGCTACTATGTCGGCGGGCTGGTGGGCACCATAAATAGCGGCACAATCAGCAATTCTTACAGCACGGGCAGCGTGAGCGGTCCGGGTCAGGTCGGCGGCTTGGCGGGTAATAATAATAGCAGCGGCACCATCAGTAATTCCTACAGTACTGGAAACGTATTTGGCAGCACAGGCAATGTGAGCGGCTACGAGTTTGTCGGCGGGCTGGCGGGCTATAACACCGGCATTGTTACTAATTCCTACGCAACCGGCGCTGTAACCGGCAACAATGATGTCGGCGGACTGGTGGGTAAACACGCTGGCGGCACCGCTATCACCAGTTCTTACAGCACGGGCACAGTAAGCGGGTATATTGGTGTCGGCGGCTTGGTGGGGCATAACAGCTACTCCATGATCACCGATTCCTATAGCACCGGCAGCGTGAGCGGCGTCGAGGTGGTCGGCGGGCTAGTAGGCTATAACCCCGGCGGTACCATCAGCAATTCCTATAGCACAGGCATAGTGAGCGGGAATAATGAGGTCGGCGGGTTGGTGGGGCGGAACACCAGCGGCACTATCACCAATTCTTTCTGGGATACCACCACATCCGGCAATGGAACGAGCGCTGACGGCACGGGGCTGACCACCGTTCAGATGATGCAATCTGGAAATCTGACTGGTTTCGACTTTACCAATGTCTGGAACATCGTCCCCGGAATTTCCTATCCTTACCTCAAGTTGCAATTCAGCGGGACGCCGCAGGTATTGTCCGGCTCGGCGACCGGTCTTGCCGCCGGGAAGACCATTCAAGTCATCGCGAACGGCGCCAACCTGGCGCAAGCGAATACCGGCGCGAACGGTTTTTATTACCTTGCGCTGCCCGGCAATAGCGTGCCGAGCGGCAATACGCTGGTTGCTTATGTCGCCGGAGACGCGTTCAAAGGCGCCTCTGCCTATGGCTCTTCCGGGACCCACGCGACCGGCCTGGCGATATCCCAGAACACGCTGACGATTAGCGGCGGAAACGTATCCAACAGCGGCCTGGGCACGGCCAAGGGCTTGCTCACATCGGCCGACATCCCTTACGGCGTCTCGGGCAGCAACCTCTCGGTATCGAGTGGATTTGCTTTCCAGACTCTGGCAGGGACGAATTACACGCTGGACGGCGACGTCACCACTGTTGGCAATCAAAGCTACAGCGGTACGCTGACCCTGCCCGGGAGCGCGACTTTGCGCGCGCAGGGATCGGGGTCCGACTTGGTGCTCGCGGGGACGATCACCGGCACTGGGGCTGCGAACAGCAATTTATTCCTGCGCGCCGACCGTAGCATCACCTTCAACACCGCGGCGAACGTGACGTCGACGAACGCGCTGAATGTGCTGGTGAACGCCGATTCGGACGGACCCAACGGCGGCGCGATCGTGATGAACACTGGCTCCTCCATCACCAGCAAAGGCGGCAACATCACGCTGGGTGGCGGCACGGCGGGCGACGGCACGGGCAATGCCATCGGTAATGCGACCTACATTAACGGCATCTACCTTACCGGCGCAACGCTCGATGCAGGCGGCGGCAACATCGCTTTGAAAGGTACCGGCTTTGCAGGGACGTCATCCGCCAACGGTATCTATGTTACAGATACGAGCACCGTTCAAACCAGCGGCGCAGGCACGATCACGCTGAACGGAACGGGCGGCGCGGGCGCGAACAATAACAACGGCGTGCGCATCGGCACCAGTTCCTCGATCGCCGCCGCGAATGGCGCGATTACCCTGACCGGAGATGGCGGCGTTTCCACCGGAAATACCAACATGGGCGTCTATGTCCATAACGGCGCGACGATTACCACCGCGTCGGGCACGGGTGGAATCACGCTGGACGGCACCGGCGGCAGTTCGGGTACGGCGGGCACCAGCAATCGCGGGGTGCGGATTGCCTCTGGCGCCTCGGTCGCCACCAACAGCGGCGCTATCGGCGTTACCGGGCAGGGCGGTTATGACGGCGATGGCGTGCAGGTGGTGGGCGCTTCCACAATTCAATCAACAAGCGGCGCGATCACCATCACCGGCACCAGCGGCGATGGCGTAGGCTCCGATTACGGCGTTTATATCACTGCATCGGATGTGGGATCAGGCAACACGCTCATTACCAGCGGCGGGAACATCGCCATCAACGGAACCAGTCTTGGAACGTCGGGCTCGTCAAATCGCGGAATAAGAATGCGCACACGGTCGCAAGTGATCGCATCCGGCGCTGGAACGCTCGCCATGAGCGGACAGGGCGGACTCAATGGCGATGGGTTGAATATTTCGGATGGGGCAAGATTGACGACCGCGGCGGGACTGATGAGCCTGACGGGTACGGCGGGCGCGGGTGTCGGCGATGCGGTATTCCTGTCCGGCACGCCGACAGGCGGCGTGGTGAATGCCGCCGCGGGATTGACCATCAACGGGACGGGCGATGTGGTGGTGGATGTTGGTTCCGTCATTAACGTTGGAGCGAGTTCTACTGCCAGTATCTCGGCGACCAATAACATCCTGTTTTCGGCGAGTAGCTCGCTCGCACCTTCGACGGGTGCGTTCAACATTGCATTGAACTCCGATTCCAATGGGGCGGGCGGTGGTGGCATCTACCTGGGCACGAGTTCATCCATCAATAGTAACGGCGGCAACATCCTCATGAGCGGCGGTTTGACACCAGCCACGACCCGCGCGATCGGCAATGGCACAGTAACGGGTGGCATCACCTTCAACAGCGGCATCACCGTGCTGGGCGACATCACCGCTGGCGCAGGCAACGTAACCATGCGCGGCGAGGGGGTCAACAGCGGCAGCAATCATTTCGCTGATGGCATCATGTTTGGCGGCGGCCTCCTTTCGAGCAACGGCACCGTGATCATCGACGGCAAGGCTCATGTTCGTAGTGAAACCACCACGGGTACCGAAGTCACGGCCGGTGTGGAATTCCTCGGCGGCGGAACGCGGCTCTCAACCCAAACCGGTACCGTAACGGTAACCGGCCTGAATGACGCACCGGCAGGTTTCGCCCGGGCTCAGGGCATCACGGTTGGAGCGGGCACCGTCATCGAAACAACCGGCACCGGTACCTTGACTTTGAATGGCACCTCCACAGGTTATGACACGGGCTGGGGCGTCGGCGTTTTCGGTGGCACCGTCCGCACCACTGCGGCAGCAGGCGGGGCCTTGACGCTTAACGGCACCAACATCACGCAGCCTGACGGCGGCGTGGTCATCTATGATGGACAGGTACTTTCCGGCGGCGGGGCGATCAACATCACCGGCGAGAGCACTGCCACCTCGGTCGGCTTCATCAATTATGCCCCTAATGCTCTGATGCTGGGTGGAACCAACAGCGGCGACATTACCATCACGGGCTTGAACACAGGCAATGTCGTCGCCGTCGGCGCTTACGGAGGAGTCATCAATGCCGGTGCCGCGAACTTGGCACTTAATGGCGCTACGATTGACCTGAATAACTTTACATTGTCAGCTGGCTCGATTCGTATTCGGGCCGGTGCAGTTGGACTAACGCTTCCAGCCAGTACCAGTATTACGGCATCCGGCGATGTCGAACTTGGTCCGCTCGGCAATGCAGACATGTGCATCGGCGGCACTTGCGCAGGCGCTCTTACCATTGGTCCGTCTATTCTGAGCCGTGTTAATCCGTCGGGCGTGCTTGTATTGGGCAGACCCGTAACGGACACCAGCTACACCGGCAAGCTCACGGTCTTGTCGGATATTCCCTCTTCGGTCGTCAACGGGTCCAAACTGGCGCTGAATGGATACGATGTGGAAATCGACGCGGCTGCCAGCATCGGCACTACGGGGGTCGCGTTCAACAAACCGTTGGATATTCTGGCCAACCGCAACTTGACTGTAGCGGGCAACATCGTCTTGGACAGTACCCAAGACCTCGTGATGAACGCCGGGCAGTCCGTCAACGGCTTGCTCGATTTGAATAGCGGGTCAGCGCTTGTTTTCGCTGGCAATATCACACTGAACAACCCGCGGGGCGCGATCACCGGCATCACGGTACTGCAAACCCCGGTTTCGGGTACGCTTAGCGCCCATGCCTACGGCGGTATCAGCCTTACCGGAGGCAACTTTGTCGATACCTTTGTTGCCACCAATACGGGATCGGGTGACATCGTCTTTTACAACACGGGTGACTTCAATCTGGAAACCGTCACGAATTCCGCGGCTAGCGGAACTATTTTTGTAGACGGTAGCAATTCAATAACCCAGACCGGCGACCTCACCACGTCAGGCGGGGCCATATCGGTTACCGCGTACAACAATCTGACGATGGGTTCCAGCACTAAAGCTCAATCCAACGGCGGCACGATCAGTTACGAATCCAGACGCAACAGCGTCCAACTTGGCCTCCTCGATGCCGGTGCAGGCGATGTTTATGTAGTGGCGGGAGAGAACATAACAGACGGCAACGGCCCTTCAACCAACAATATAAAGGCGGGCTATGCGAACTTGCTGGCAAGCAATGACGACAGCGGCCCCGGGAGCATCGATGTCGATACCCAGGTGCCGAGCTTGTATGTCAATAACGATTATGTCTATTCGACTACGGGGCAGCCCAGCAATCCGGTAACCGTGCGCAACAGCGGTAGCCCCCTCGCGGTCAGTGCGTATTCCAAGATTGATACAGGGCAACTCACCGTTACGAACGATAGCACCATCAACGTTGGACATATCGGCGGCGCCACCAATACGACGCTTACCGCCACAGGGCCGAATGCGGACATTACCGTAGCGCAAGGTGTCGGCACATTGCTCTCTGACGGGAACATCGTTCTCAATGCCGGTCGCGATATTGTGGTCACGCACGACTACGTGGATGCGGGCGGATCGGTGACGGCGACGGCAGGACGGGACATCCGTATCCGCAACACCGACGGGGCTACCGGGAGTGGGAGTGCGTATATTCAGGCTGCGAACGGTATCGACCTGACGATGCAAACCGGCAAGCTCTACATCGATGGAAATGCCATTGATCCCGCCTACGTTATGACCACCTCGGGAAACATCAACGTTGTCACCAGCGCAGGTTTCGCCAACGGAAGCAACTCCGGCTACGGCGGTACGGACGCACTTTCTGCACCGCTTGGTCGCTGGTTGGTTTATGCCCCCAATCCCGCTAGCGTATTCAAGAACGGCCTGATACCGACGCTCTATCAATACAACACGGCTTATGGGGGAACGATAGATCCAGCAGGAAGTGGCTTCATTTATGCCTCGCCTTTCCATGTCGACGCCAACTTTTCCGGGACGTTGTCGAGCACCTTTGGCTCGAGTCCGGCGGCAACGCCAGGATACGTTCTGCGCTTGCTGGATCTGGATGGCGACGATGCCACCACGACGGCGGCGATAACGGGTGGCGCCACATATTCGAACTGGCCGATCACCTCATCGACTGCGGCGGGATCCTATGGCCTGCAATATGTCAGCGGCTTGTCTGCCTCGTCTTTCTACACCTTGACACCGGGGACATCGCAGACCTACACCGTCAACCAAGCAATCCTGCAAGCCGTCGCCGCCTCACTCACGGGCACGTCGAGCAAGACCTATGACGGCACCACCAACGCCACACTGGCACCGGGCAACTTCCTGCTCAGTGGATTTGTCAGCAACGATTCGGCTAGCGTAACCAAGACCACCGGCACCTACTCAAGCAAGAACGTCGGCAGTAACATCCAGGTCAGCACTTCGCTCGTCTCAGCCGACTTCAGCCCGGCAGGTTCCACGAACCTGTCCAACTACACCCTACCGACCAGCGCGACGGGCAATATCGGCGTCATCACCCCGGCGAACCTCAGCATCACCGGACTGACGGCGCAGAACAAGGTGTATGACGCGACGACGGTCACTACCCTGACCGGTGGCACCCTCACCGGCGTGATCGTGGGCGACAGCGTCAGTCTGGCAACTCCGACCGGCAGCTTCAATAACAAGAACGTCGGCAGTGCCAAGCCGGTGACCGTGACCAGCCTCATCCTCAGCGGCACCGATGCCGGCAACTACAGCTTCACTTCCCCGACTTCCCCGACGGGGGCGACACTGACCGCCGATATCACCCCGGCGAGTCTCAGCCTCAGCGGCCTGAGCGCGAATAACAAGGTCTATGACGCCACCACGGTCGCGACCGTGAGCGGCGCCCTCACCGGCGTGATCGCGGGCGACGCCGTCAGTTTGGCGACTCCGACCGCCAGCTTCAATAACAAGAACGTCGGCAGCGCCAAGCCGGTGACCGTGACGGGCCTCACCCTCACGGGTGCGGACGCCGGCAACTATAGCTTCACGCCCCCGAGCGGCGCGACGCTGAGCGCCGACATCACCCCGGCGAGCCTGACGCTGAGCGGGCTGAAGGCCGAAAACAAGGTCTATGACGCGACGACGGCGGCCACGCTCAGCGGAACGGCGGTATTTGCCGGTGTGCTGGGGACCGACGTGGTCACGCTGGGCGGCAACGCCAGCGCGCGCTTTGCCGACAAGAATGTAGGCATCGCCAAGCCGGTGAGCGTGACCGGTCTCAGCCTCGGGGGTGCGGATGCCGGCAACTACACCCTCAGCAATACCACTGCGGCGACCAGCGCCGACATCACCGCGCGTGCGCTGAATGTCACAGCGAAGGGCGTGAACAGGGTATACGACGGCCAGACGGGCGCGACCGCAACCTACGCGGACAACCGCGTGACGGGTGATGTGCTCACCCCCAGCGGCAGCGCGAAGTTCATCGACAAGAACGTGGGCACCGCCAAGACTGTCAACGTCAGCGGTATCACGCTGACCGGCGCGGACGCGGGCAACTACAAGCTTGACGCCACCACAGCGGCGACGACGGCGGACATCACGGTGCGCCCGCTCTCGACCTGGATCGGCGAGGCGAGCGGCAACTGGTCGGTGGCGGCGAACTGGGATGCGCTGCCTGATCTGTCCAACGTCAATGCGATAGCGGTGCCCGCGGGCAAGAGCGTGACCTACGATGCGGCGGCGGGGAGCACCAATCTTGCATCGCTCACGGCGGCGGGACTGATTATGGCCGGCGGGAGTCTTAATATTGCGAACAGTCTGACGGTGAGTTCCAGCTTCAGCCAGAGCGGGGGCACACTGGGCTTCGGCAGCGGCGCCAGCGCCAGCATCACCCAGGCGAGCGGGAACCTGAATCTGTCGGCGGTTACGCTTGCGAGCCTCAGCCTCAACGCGCCGGCAGGCGCGATCACGCAAAGCGGAGCCATCGTCGCCGCGGCGCTCAATACCCAGTCGCAAACCGGTACTACACTTGGCAACAGCGGCAACAGGGTAGGCAGCTTCACCGCCGCGAACAACGGCAGCGGAAATGTGGCGCTGACCAACACCGGCGCGCTCACCATCACCGGCATCAGCAACGGCGGCGGCAACATCACGGTCGATAATACGGGCGCGGTCACTACGGTGGGTGCGCTGAGTGCGCCCAGCGGCGCGGTTTCGATCCTCGCCCATAGCCCCCTTACCATCGGCGCGGGTGGCGTTTCGGCCGCAGGCAACATTACCTTGAGCGCCAGTGAGACCCCCGATCCCAACGATACCCTGACGCTGTCCGGACCGATCAGCAGTACCGGCAGCGGCGGCTCCATCGCGTTGTCTTCCGGCGACAATCTCGTTCAGAACGCGAACGTGAGCACCAAGGGCGGCGCTGTCAGCGCAGTCTCGCAGACCGGCAATATCAGCATGGCCCTGGGCACGACGACTAGCACCGGCGGCGGCAGCATCGGCTATACGGCGTCATCCGGCAATGTCGTGCTCACCAGCCTTGATGCGGGCAGCGGCGCGATCGCGCTGAACGCGGGCAAAAGCATCCAGCCGGCGCCGGGATTTGCCGGAGCCAATTTGACCGGCGGCAGCGCGGTCATCGCAGCCGGCGGTAGCGCCAATCTGAGCACCCAGGTTCGCTTGCTGGATGTGACGGTCGAGGGCAAGTTCTCCGTTACCGATGTCCTGACCGGCACCGTCATCACCGACGTTCCGGCTGCCCTACCTTTGTCGACGACCACCGCGCCGGTGCTCAGTCAGGTGTTGAGCACGGTCGTGGCCACGACGCAGCAGCAGCCGACGCAGGCGGCGACCCAGACGCCGGCGGCGGCCGTGCCGCCCCCGCTGCTTGCGGGCGCATCGGGCGGCTCGGGTCCGCTACTGCTCGCCAACACCACGCAAACCATCGGCGGCACGGCGAATTCCTTTGGCAGTAGTTCTGCTGTGGATTCATTGCCTGCGACTTCCGCCGGTAGCAGCCTCGATGCCCCGGCGAGTAGTGCTACTGCCGCAGGTGGCGCCCCCGCTGGCTCCGTGGCGTCAAGCGCTAGTGGCGGCTCCGGCGGTACTTCTGGTGCTGCCTCGGGCGGCGGTGGCGATAAACCCGCTGCGGAAAAACCGACAGCCGACAGACCCTCTGGAGCCAAGCCGGCGGATGACAAGTTGGCAAGCGCGAAAAAGGACGATACCAAGGCCGAGGACAAGAAAGAGGACGACAAGAAGAAGAAAGACGAAGAGACTCCGGCCAAGAAAGACGAAGCTAAGCCGGCGGCGAAGAAGCTCGCCACCTGCAGCTAACCGGAGAAATGACCATGCGTAAAACCGCACTCAATCTATCCGTGCTG
>Ga0209514_10007483_pt1 | contig 12857 bp, 8 predicted proteins | sample Subgrocontami58m_FD_187452 | JGI IMG/M metagenome (GOLD analysis project Ga0209514, IMG submission 187452) | Subsurface groundwater microbial communities from S. Glens Falls, New York, USA - GMW37 contaminated, 5.8 m (SPAdes) (version 3) | ecosystem: Environmental > Aquatic > Deep subsurface >...
CGGTTTAGCTGGTCAACAGAATCATAAATGCTAAAATCCCGAGAATACCCCAATCTATCGATATTGCTTCTCAGAATTCGGGAACACATCTTGTGGAAGGTAGAAACCCAAAGCCCTTTATGCGATGAAAACTGTTTTACGCGATCAACCATTTCATCGGATGCCTTGTTGGTAAAGGTAATGGCCAGAATGTTGTAAGGATTTACACCCTGAGACATCAAATAACCGATGCGGCGAGTAATCACACGGGTTTTTCCACTGCCTGCCCCCGCCACCACTAAAAGAGGTCCCTCGATATGGGTAATAGCCTCGCGCTGCTTGTCTGTAACGTCTTGTAATAGTGACATATATCTTATTTTTTTGCAATCAGGCTCGCAACAGCTTTTTTGTTATTCAAAACAAGTTCCCGATAATAAATAATTTTAAAGTCTTTGAATAAGCCTAAAAGTTCATTGGGTTTTAATAAATAATCCTTATTTTTAGGGCCTTCAAACCCCAGTTCCCGGTTCTCAACAGTGTATGTCTCATAGATCATCATTCCGCCAGGTTTTAGTGCTTCTTTCATTTGAGGAACAAGGTCGCGTTGAAGATAATAAAAACATGCAATCACATCATAGGTATTCTTAGGTAATTTGTAAGTCTCCAAATCGGCGACAAAGGCATGTATCTTAACATTATTCTCTGTTGCCAGATCCAGGGCTTTTTTGATAGCTGATTCGGAAATATCACAGCCGTCGACATCAAACCCGTTTTTAGCCAGGAATACGGCATTGCGTCCTTCTCCCATCGCAATATCCAGTGCTTTTCCCCTGGGAAGGAGATCAACATGCTCTCTTAAAAATTCAACCGGTTCTTTACCAAAGATATAAGACTCCGTTTCGTACTTTTTGTCCCAAAATACCTTGTCCTTCTCCCCCGCAAACGATAAAGGCACAACATGACCTATTGCAGTGCAAAGAAATATTATATACAAAAAACTACAATAATGCGGAATATATTTTTTATAATTGCGCATGCGATGTCGTTATTATTTTTTATAGTTAAGCTTCTCAATGCATTAGGAATGGTTTCCGTAATTTAATCGTATAGGATTTCATTTTATTTATGCGTATTACAGGGTGTCATAAAATCCCCCTTTAACCAAGGGGACTATCTTGAGAATTTTTCCTGTACAGGGCCTTGACTCCAATATCTCTTCTATAGTGTGCCCCATTAAATGACAACTTTTGAATTGCCTCGTAGACATTCTTTTGAGCCTCCCGTAAATCTTTTCCCACGGTCGTGATGCCCAAAACACGTCCACCGTTGGTTACAACCTTCCCATTTTTAAGAGAAGTCCCCGCGTGAAAAACCTGGACATTATCCAAGCCCTTTAGCGCTTCAAGTCCTGAAACTGGCAATCCCTTTTCATATTTATCTGGATAACCCTTAGAAGTCATGACAACACAAACAGAGGCGCAATCATGCCACTCAACTTCCACATCCTCTAAATTATTTTTTGCTGCTGCCAAAAGGAGGGGGACTAAATCACTCTTCATCCTCATGAGAATGACCTGTGTTTCCGGATCGCCAAACCTGGCATTAAACTCAAGCACCTTCGGGCCGGTACTGGTAATCATCAATCCAGCATAAATGACGCCCTGATAAGGCCGATTCTCCTTTTTCATGGCATGGACAATGGGTACGAGGATATTTTCCTCTATCGAAAATTGCATATCCTCTGTAATTGACGGTACAGGCGAGTATGCCCCCATACCCCCCGTATTGGGGCCCTTGTCGCCGTCGTAAACTGCTTTGTGATCTTGTACAGATGCGAGAGGAACGATCGTCTTCCCGTCCGTAATTGCAAGAATCGAGACTTCTTCTCCTGAAAGAAACTCTTCAATTACAATCTTATTTCCCGCAAATCCAAAGATTTTTTCTCTCATAATATCATCTATGTGTTTGTCGGCCTCTTCCGGTGATTTACACACGAATACACCTTTACCCTTAGCTAACCCATCGGCCTTTATAACCAGCGGGAAATCACACGCAGAAATATGTTTTTTTGCTTGTTTCAAATCATCAAAGGTTTTAAATTCTGCCGTGGGAATGCCGTGTTTTCTCATAAGCATCTTTGCAAACACCTTGCTTCCTTCGATAATCGATGCACGTTTGTTGGGACCAAATATATGCAAATGCCCATCCCTGAACCTGTCAACGATACCGGCTGCCAGTGCATCTTCAGGACCGACGACAGTTAAATCGATTTTTTGTTTCAGTGCGAAATTATAAAGACCGTCTACATTTTCTGGCTCGATATCCACGCATTCAGCAACTTCTGCAATTCCCGGATTTCCCGGCGCGCAGAATATTTTCTTTATCATGGGCGATTGCGCAATCTTCCATGCAAGTGCGTGTTCTCTTCCTCCGCTTCCAATAATAAATATTTTCATTTAAGTTTCCACCTTAATTGTTTTAATGAGAAGAAATTGGTAGGTCAACCGTCCCGGTTGACCAAAACAAAAGCAATAAACGAATACAGGACAAGCGAGACGCTTGTCCTACCAGCGCCACCCCAAAACCAGCATAAACAAAATGAATATTCCTATACAATTGAGTTATTGTACCAGAACCATTGAGGAAAAAGGAAAGTTTTTTTGTCCTTGACACTTAATTAATGACTGATATACTGATTTTAGTAATATCTATATGCAACCAAATGCAAATAGGTATGTGTCCACATAATAACGCGGGGTAGAGCAGTCTGGTAGCTCGTCGGGCTCATAACCCGGAGGCCGTGGGTTCAAATCCCACCCCCGCTACCAACCTTAAAACAATCACCGAGAACCTAATAATTGCAGCCGGACACAGATAAACGCTGATTTACACTGATTTTTCAACGACATAAATAATCACAGGTAATCACCTAATGAGTGAGTTAAATAAAAGTCATTATTTTATCTGCGTTAATCTGTGGCCCATCGCAGAATTTAGGTTAAAGGAAAATTTCCGGGATTTGTTTTTAAGAATTGCGGCTACATGAATTGATACAAAGTATGAGATGTTAGTTATTTTCTTTTACGATGTGTAATTCTTCCTTATCTAGAACATATTCGTTCCCACAATATTTACAATCAGCCGTCTTATTATTGAACTTTAATGTAACTCCGCATTTACATGCCCAACCTATCTGTCTTGCTGGAACTCCTGCAACAATAGCGTAGTCGGGCACAACAGACTTTACGACAGCTCCAGCCCCTATCAAGGCGTATCTTCCAATGGTAACTCCGCAAACAATAGTAGCGTTTGCACCAATGGTAGCGCCTCTTTTTACAAGGGTAGGAACAAATTCTTGTTTTCTTTCGATAAAAGCCCTTGGATTATAGACATTTGTAAATACGCAGGAAGGACCGCAAAAGACCTCATCTTCGAGTTTTAACCCCTTAAATATTGATACGTTATTCTGAATTTTACACCTGTCACCAATTTCAACATCGGGCCCTATCATTACATTCTGTCCGATAATACAATCTTTTCCTATCTTGGTGTCTGTTAAAATATGCGAGAAATGCCATATCTTTGTGCCTTCTCCAATTTCTACATGAGCATCTACAAAAGCACTTTCGTGAATATAAAAACGCAAGCCGTTGGTTGTTATAGGTAATAACTGAGAAATTCGAGATGAAGCACTAAGACATTTCTCGGCTTCTTCAAGAATTTTTAATACCTTCAGCCCCTCAGCACCATCAGTTTTAGGCTTTTCCCTTTTTTTAATACATTCGATAAAATGTTTCAACTCCTCCTTCAGTGGTTCTCCTTTATCAAAGGGAATGATTTGATAATCCGCCTTCTGAGCCACAGGAATCTTTCCGTCCTTCCACACGATTTCATGAGGGTAGAGAAACAATTTCTCATCACTGACATCATCAAAAACAGCCATAGCCTTAGAGCCTACCACAACCAGCTTTTGCTCTTTATAGGGATGCAACCAGCTAACAAAAATATGCCCCTTTATTCCATTTCCAAACTCCAGGGTAGTTATTGTTATATCATAGATACCCTTATTCAAATAATTCCCTCCTGCTGAAGTAACTTTTACTGGCTCTTCTTCAAGAAGCATAAGGATAGCTGAAATATCATGAGGGGCAAAGCTCCAGAGGATATTCTCTTCGGTTCTGAGTTTTCCAATATTCAGTCTGTTCGAATAGAGATAGTGAATTCTGCCCAGACTACCAGAGCACAAAAGCTCTTTTAACTTCATCACTGCTGGATGATACTGAAGGATATGTCCTACCATTAGAACTCTATTTCTCTCTTCGGCAAGTTTTACCAGCTCTTCTCCTTTCTGAACTGTATTGGCGAGGGGCTTCTCAACAAAAACATCTTTGCCTGCCAGAAGGGACTGCTTCACAATTTCATGGTGTGTAACCGCAGGGGTTGCAATGGCAACCGCTTTTATTAATGGATTCTCAAGAATTTCTTTTATGGAAGTTGTATAGTTTATGTCTGGAAACTTTTTTCTGTGTTCTGCAATCGCGGCATCATCATTATCGCATGCACTACGTAGCACACCTAACTCATAAAGATTTCGAAGTATATTCTTTCCCCAATAACCCAATCCAATGAGTCCGATAAAATTTTTATCATTCTGCATATTTTTTACCCCTGGATTATGCCCCCTAAAAACTACTTCTCCTTTTCAGGAAAGCAAGGCTGCGTATGTTTTTAAATATTTGGGCTATTACCATATATATTATAAATTTTATTTTTTTATTTACGGCAAAAAATATTCTACCGTTTACTATGACAATGTCCTATAATCCCTCTAATACAGATTGAATAAGGAAGCTTTACATTATGGGTAAAAGAATACCACCAACGGAACGGATGACGCAATGAAAATATTTTATATCTGCTATGAAAATTTAAGCCTGCAAAGGGCATCCACAACACATACAAAAGAAGTCACCGAACACTTGAAAAAATTGGGAAATGATGTCGTTTTATTTGCTCCGAAAACCGGTAGATACAGAAGCAAAACCTCGGTTCACGTCGTTTATGTACCAACACTCAAAATTAGATTCTTTGAAGAATACATCTATTATGTATGTCTCTTATTTTATTTATTTGCATATCAAATAAGACTTAAGGCTGATATCTTTTATGTAAGGGAAATGGGATTATCCATTACACCCACCTTAGTCGGCCTTGTTTTGCAAGTACCACACGTACTGGAAATAAACGGTATTCCAACAGTCGATTTGGAGGGTATGGGAAGGTATCTTCTAAAACATAAAATATTTGGATTTTTTCAATACATAAATTTCATCCTGGCACATAAGATAATTTCGGTTAGCGAAAATATAAAGTTAGAACTTCTGAAGTCACACAAAGATGCGCAGAAAATCAGTGTTATAGAAAATGGCGTTAATGCAGCTCTTTTTTATCCAAAAGACAAGAACAAGATACGAGATTTACTGAAATTAGATCAAGATTGTTATTACATAATATTCGTCGGTAGTTTTTATCCCCACCATGGTGTCCACAATATCATCCATATTCTAAATCATGTCATACAAAAGCTACCAAATGTAAAACTCCTTATGATCGGAAGAGGATACTTATTAGAAAGCACTATTCATCTAACAAAAAAATTAGAACTAACATCACACGTTGATTTTATTGGTGAAGTTGAATATGAGCACATCCCAAATTATATCAATGCAGCCGATGCAGGTATATTTATTTTAACGGATATTGGCAAAATCTATGGGAAATCGTTAAAATTATACGAATATATGGCGTGTGAAAGACCTGTGATTACTGGTGAATCTTGTGGTCACTTCGTACGGGAAAACAATATCGGCATTGTTATTCAGGAAGAAGATTATCAACAAGCGGCAAACGCAATTGTTAATTTGTTGAAGGATAACGAGCTCATGAACATGATGGGGAAAAATGGCAGAAAACTGGTGATGGATTCCTTTACTTGGGACATTACAACAGAAAAGATACTGGGGGTGTGTCAAACGGTAATTTAAATCAATAACCATGAAATACAATTTCCATAAAAACAAGTTATTTCAATCATTTGCAAAAGTGAGCGAAGGAAATTTTAGAAGATATCTCTCTTTCCGCTTACATCAACTATTCCAAAAACTCAATAAATACCCAAACGATATTGTTATTGAAACGGCCAGTGTCTGTAACCTCAACTGCACTATTTGCCGTTCCGTAAAGACAGACCTGGGCAGAAAAAACAGATTTATGTCCTCGTATCTATTCAAAAAGATTATTGATGATATTGCCCCTGTATGCAATACTATCGGTGTTTCCTATTGCGGAGAACCTTTGCTTAACAAAGATATTTTCAAGATGGTGCGTTACGCCTCTGACAAGGGGATGTGTGTCTCAATGCTGACTAACGGCGTTTTGTTAAATGCCGAGGCTCGCAAGGGTTTGTTGGATTCCAGCCTTAATTTTATGGCAATATCCATGGATGGTGCATCTAAACATACCTACGAATCTATCCGAATTGGCGCTTCTTTCGAAACACTGGTAGAGAGCATAAGATTATTTGTTAAGGAAAGAAATAACAGAAGATTATCCTACCCCTCCATCGATCTTCAGATGGTCGTTACACAGAAAAATATCCACGAGGTGGATGCCTTTGAGAAACTTGCACGTGATCTGGGCGTAGACAGGGCATATTTAAAATCTCTCCATATTGATCGATCCAAAGAAGATGTGGACTACGTGAAAAACCTGGAAAAAGACTACTTTGTTAATTCGACAACGCTGCCTACTCGATACGTCGTCAATAAACAAGGCAATCTTGAATTAAAGGATAAAGGTTTGTGTCCTCAAAAAGTTAGGACACCTGTAATTACAACCGATGGAGATGTGTTGCCATGCTGTTTTGATATTTTCGGAGAACAGGTATTGGGCAACATTGCCAACCAGAGATTTTTGGATATCTGGAATTCTGGCAAATATATTGATTTCAGGCGTAATCTGGCAATGCATAGAAAACTTCCCATGTGCGCCAATTGCCTTCCATCAAATTATGAAAGGATTAATAAGGTACTTTTTTAATTCTTACCGTAGCAAGGAAATGACAAACACTTCTAAACGACAGTTTTAATTATCGCAATGATCAAAGCAAACAGGAACATACAAACCACACCAAATTTATCCAGAAACATTATTACTTTCGTTTCATCATCGTGCAAATGGAAACTCGATATCTTTCTATTCTTGTTTGTTTCAGTTATCGTTTTTCTATCCAGAGATCCCTTTCTCAATGCTGGCTATGGTATTGACCCCGATGCCTGGAGGATTGCTATCACTGCGCGTAATATAGCAACCAGTGTTGAATATTCAGCGTCACGCTTGCCCGGTTATCCAATTCAGGAAATAGTATGTTCCCTTATTTGGAAAGGAGGTCCCTTCGCGCTCAATGGAGCTACTGCTTTTTTAAGTTCATTGGGAGTTGGGTTTTTTGCTTTATCGCTGAAAACACTGGGTTACAAGAATTACATCTGTGCAAGTCTGGCTTTAGCATTCACCCCTGTCATATTCAAAAACAGTACAAATTCTATGGATTATATGTGGGCACTGGCATTTATTCTGGCAAGTCTGTATTATATTCTCGTTAAGAAATCGCTAATTGCCGGTATTTTCTTAGGCATGGCGATAGGATGCAGGATTACATCTGGAGCGATGATAATTCCGTTATCTCTACTGCTTGTTCAGGGGGGGAGGAAATATAATGTTTGGCATATTGCGAGATTTTCCCTTGCAACATGCTTTGTTGGTACTGCTGCTTTTGTCCCTGTTTTCTTGAAATACGGATGGGGGTTTTTGACATTTTGCGAGTATAATTATCCATCAGCAATTACAATCTTTCGAACTTCAACTGATGAGGTCTGGGGAAAATTGGGACTGGTTGCAATTTTGACTGCTGTAATTCCTTCTATTTTCAAGCGGATAACCCGAAGCAACGCTCCTATGCCAACACCAGTATCAAGACTACAGATTATCGCATGGGTATTAATCATTTGCATCTACCTTTTTGCTTTCATAAGACTTCCCAGCGAATCTGGTTACTTAATACCAATTGTTCCCTTCGTCATCCTCCTACTTGGTAGTTTCCTGACACAAAAATGCTTCATATTTGTGTGTATTGCGCTTATTTGCAGTCCTTTCATTAGTATTTGCAGATCAGGCATCTGTAGTCCCATATTTGTCGAACACTCAACCAGAATCGAAAAAATGAAATATATTGAACAAATTTTATTGCGTGCAAATGGCGTTAGCGGGAAAAACATAATCATAGCAGGCACATGGCTACCACAGATACGTGAAGCCCAGATAAGAAAAAAATTATTTTTAGACCCACAAGAAACACTAAAATTTGTTGAATTGATAGACGTAACTCAATTGCAAAAGTACATAGAGCAAGGCTTTAAAATTTATTATTTAAATAATCAAAGGGAATACAATTTAGGTGTTAAGAAATTTGATCTACTAGAAAATGGCGCTGTTCCGTTTGACTTTGTTCAACAAGATAAACCTTTTAGTTATTAGGCTATTCACGCAATCTATCGTTGTACATTAAGGAATAAAAATCAATGAAAATAGCCATTAGCAGGCATTGGCCACTGATTTTATCGGTAATTATTCTCTGGTTAACAGTGGCAATACTCTTAACACTGTCTATCAAGAAGAACGAGGGACACATTATTTATGCTCTCGATGATCCTTACATTCACATGGCTATAGCAAAAAACTTTTCCCAGCACGGAGTTTGGGGAATAACCAAATATGAGTTTAGCTCTTCTTCGTCTTCCTTGTTGTGGACATTCCTATTATCACTAATTTACTTCATATTTGGGATAAATGAAATTAGTCCGTTAATACTTAACATCGTATTTGCTACATCTATAATTTTTTTAATACATACGATGCTCATCAAACAGAAATTGCCTTCACTATATATACTTATCTGCACCTTTAGCATTATATTTATCCCCCCCCTTCCTGCCCTTATATTTATCGGTATGGAGCACATTCTCCATGCTCTTATTACAATTCTCTTTGCTTACTTCTCCACAAAAGAACTTTCCAAGGAAATCCCTGCCTCTCTATCTACCAATTCAATGCCAGTTTTCTTGTGGGTACTTGCCGCACTCGTTCCTCTCGTTCGTTACGAGGGTTTATTTTTAATCCTTGCCGTATGCTCTTTATTCGCTCTGCGCAAACGATGGTCTTATGCCTTCTTTTTAGGAATATTTGCAATTCTACCGATTTTTATATATGGAACAATATCTTGTTTGCACGGTTGGTTCTGGTTGCCAAATTCGGTGCAATTGAAAGGTAATGTATCCACCCTAATTTCCTTAACAAGCGCTTTTAAGCTTTTAGGTTATACGTGTTACAAAAACCTTTTAAAATCGCCTCATATTCTTTTTCTCATTATTGCGGCTCTCGTTTTATACACCCTTAGATTTGGCAAACAAAAGAAAGTATGGGAAAAAGAACAACTCATGATTGTCATTTTCATTATAACCACATTTTTGCATATGCAATTCATTCCTGTATTCTGGTTTTATCGATATGACGCATATCTTGTAGCCCTTGGTTTAGCTGTTGTTGCCATACCTCTATACGAACACCTGCCTAAAGGAGGAACGCGAAAGATTGTCATTGACAAAACCTTCCTACCAAAGTACGCAACAAATTTAATACTCATTCTTCTTCTTGCGCTCCCCGTTTTCAGCAGGATAAAATGGTCTATAATGCAACTACCAAGAGCAACTACAAATATATATGAGCAACAGTATCAAATGGGTTTATTTTTAAAACAGTTTTACTGTGGTATACCTGTTGCCGCGAATGACATTGGGGCTATCAATTTTTTGGCAGATATCAATTGCCTCGATTTGTGGGGATTAGGCAGCAAAGAGGTTGCTAAGAGTAAAAGAAACGGCGCGTTTGGTAGAGAACAAATTTATGATTTAACGAAATCAAAGAATATTAAGATTGCTTTATTATATGAATCCAAGAGTTGGTTCCTTGACAAAATACCTTACCCGTGGACTAAGGCCGGTGAATGGATAATCTCAAATAACGTCGTGTGTGGCGGGGATACTGTTTCATTTTATGTTGTCGACCCTTCAGAAGAAAATAATTTAATTGCAAACCTTAAACAATTTGCATTTCAGTTACCAAATACTATCAAACAGAGTGGAAAATATTATTCTGAAATAACAAAATGACTACTATAATTAGGAATGCAACCCAAATGAACATCCATTACTCCTTCAGCCAATACTGGACGGAAAGGCTGATGTGGTTTATGGATCGCGCTTTACAGGTAAATAAATAACGTGGAGGGACGGCATTAGGGCCATTTTCTGTATTTTGAAATACGGAATATTAAGAAAAAGATACATGCGGCTATTGAATTCATTAACAAGAATCTTACTCTCTCAAGTATTTCGAATACCCTTCGTGTTCAGAACGGCATTATTTTTATACGAATACAGAAAAAAGACGCATATAGGCTTGTCGAAAAACGCCCGGTGGCTCAAGAAACTCCTTAAGAACACATTTGATACTTTCCAAGAAATAAGAGAATTCACAGGCAAAATTAGTACTATTCGAAATGGTTTTTATCTAATTGATCATTTATATAATCAGCATGATACAATTCCTCCTTTTCTCATGTGTTTTGAAATGTACGAAAAAGGAAAAACACTGGAAAAGTCGTTTATCTCAAAACAGCATTCAGGAAAACCACTTGCCGAAGAAGATGAAAAACAGCTTTTCTCCTTTTTAAGCGCCTATCCAAATTATACACTTAATAATTTGCTCAGTTGGAATCGCCCGGATAAAGGTTTTCTGACCAGGAAAGAAAGAATTTTCAGCTGTATCAAAGGAGAAAAGGGACGTCTTTTGGAGATAGGATGTTCTGCCGCGCCATGGCTTGAAGATTTCGTTCACAATGAGGATATTTCTTCGTATATTGGATCTGATATTTCACTATTTGCAATAAGGACGGGAACATTATTGCACGATAACAGGAAGTCTAAATTTCTGCAGTGTCATGCGGAAAAATTACCTTTCAAAAACGGGTCTTTTCGAATTATTGTGGCATCCGAGGTCATGGAACATTTAAAGCACCCAGAATCCCTATGCCAGGAGGCATTCAGGATATTACGGGAAAATGGTGTATTTGTCGTGTCTGTTCCTATGCATGTTGTAGACCAACACAATATAACAGATGCATTGGGTTTCGGGGATTACACCCACAATCCCTTTTTCCCCGATTTTCAACAATTAAAGGAAATGTTTTTAAAAGCAAATTTTGTTATAGAAGACATAATGATAGATCCGTATTATGTCTTCAAACTGAGAAAAAGAGCGGTGGCAACCTAGCGCAGCAAAGCTGCAATCAAAATGAATTTAACCAGACACAAAGTACGCAAAGAAGAATTTGTGAGGCCGGGAAGTTGAGAAAATAGGTTTCCCATCTTCCTAACCAGAACGAGTCGGAAGAGTATCAAAACTGTGCATCTAAAAAGACTTTTATTTAATGAAATCTGGAATGCAGGAACTCACGAAAAAAGAAAAATAATTTCTGCCTGTTTAAGAAAATCATTCGTGAGTTCCGGAGTTCCGGAGTTCCGGATTTATATTCTTTGCTGCTATAAAAGGCAGCGCGGCACTGTTGTTTTCGGAAGATTTGTCTGATGGTTAAACTATTGGTAGTGTTGTGATAAAAAATCCTTTTGTTGGGGTTATCTAATCTTTCTATTAAAATGGCTAAAGGTCTTAGCATATTATACCTCATCGGCGATAGAGGCCTGGATTTAACAAAAGGCGAAGGGTACAAAATTCATGTGCTGAAAATTATTAATGGATTAAAAAAGAAAGGGCATAAAGTATTCTTATTAAACATAAATGAAAATTCTTCACTCCCTGAGCTTGAAAACTATCTTACAGTCCGGCATAAATACCTCCGTTTCTTTTTCCACCGCATTTTTCCATTTACAGGAACCCTAAACAGCATAAACATTTTGCTGCAGATTATTAAACTACATAGATTTTATCAATTCGACGTCATACATGAGCGGTTTGGATTATACGCCTATGGTGGAATCATGGCATCCAAATTACTCCGCATCCCGCATATAATAGAAATTAATGGACCCGGAATAGAAGAAAAGAAATTATTTACAAAAGACATTGACCCTATCCAAAAATTTACGGCAAAGAGGATTCGCAAACTCTGCTTAAAAACCACTAATCATATAGTTGCTGTCTCTAACAATTTAAAAACATTTCTGATAAATAATCATATAATTAAAAACTCAGACAAAATCACAGTTTTGCCAAATGCCGCAGACGTGGAAGCATTTGACAAACAATTTAATGTGCAAAGTATTAAGGCTTCTCTCGGTTTAGAAAACAAATTTATTATTGCCTACACTGGAACGCTTCAGGTATGGTATGCAATTGACGATCTCATCTCAGCATTTCCATCTGTTATTAAAGAAATCCCAAATGCTTATCTGTTAATTATAGGAGAGGGGCAGGCAAGAGAGAAATTGGAAACCCTGGTAAACCAACGGGAGATTGCTGATCGGGTGAAATTTATGGGTTATGTTAATCACAGCAAAATCCCGGAAATAATTTCAATAGCTGATGTAGTTGTTGCGCCCTTCAAGGAATTGGGAATGACCTTTTTTGGGTCCGCCATTAAAGTATTCGAGTATCTCAGCGCGGGCAAACCCATCGTTGCCACAAAAATAGGTCAAATTGCAGAAGTATTAAAAGATCAACATACAGCATTATTAGTAACGCCTGGC
>Ga0209514_10007485_pt1 | contig 12853 bp, 12 predicted proteins | sample Subgrocontami58m_FD_187452 | JGI IMG/M metagenome (GOLD analysis project Ga0209514, IMG submission 187452) | Subsurface groundwater microbial communities from S. Glens Falls, New York, USA - GMW37 contaminated, 5.8 m (SPAdes) (version 3) | ecosystem: Environmental > Aquatic > Deep subsurface >...
GCTCGGGGAGTTTGATTTGTCTTTGAGCTTCCAATACGAGCCAGTCTAGCTCATTACAATCGTTATTACCTTCCGCATCCAGCCTTCCCACCATTATATGGGCCGATAAACGGCTTTGTGACTGGGCCTTTCCATGAACAGACATAGGCGATGCCAGTTGATTAACCTTCAGGAAGTAGAATTGTATAAGCTCGGTTACTTCCTCATCAGTTAGTTTCCCTTCGACTTTATCCTTCTTGTAGAAAGGATAAAGGTCGGCTACAAAGGTATTAGGCGGGGTTGCAGTTACATATACATTCTCCATCCATCCTGCAAGGTGGATGAACCAGAAGGACTGTAAAGCTTCAAAATAATTGCGGGCTGGATTGGCTGGTGCCCACGCGCAGGCCTCTGCCATTCTCTCCAGTATGCGTTTCTTGTCGGGATTAGCCTCTTTGCTCGCCATCTCTTTCGCTAATGAGGCATATCTGTTAGCAAGTATAATCAACCCATCCAGGCACAATGCAGCAGCGTTATACCAATGCCATTTATCAAAGTCCTCAGCCTTGAAAACATCCAACTTTGCCTTCTCTGCCTCTATTTGGGCTATAACCCCTTTTAACCCCTTGTTCAAAGCAAGGCTGAAATCGGGGCAAGAGACCACAAATCCACTGGGAATAACCTCCCCTACTATGCCACACCTGAGGATTTCGGCGACATTTATCCCGTAGTGCTCACGCACTATTCGCTCGGTTTGGGCAGTTGTAGTCCTATCGCCAAAAAAGTCGACACATTTGTTTATCCAATCTTTATCCTCTTCGGTCAGAATGGCTTCTTGCCTTGAAACCCTGATCTTCCCATCCCGGTTAGCGGCAACACCTAACCACTTAGTACTGTATTCCGGTTGAAGGTAAGCGCCGTAGTTGTATTTAGTAAAAGTGCCGGCAAGGGGATTGCCATCAATAAAGATAGTTCGTTCACTACAGAGTTTATGGAAAAGCTTGGCCCTCAACATCACCGGTGGGACTTTCCCCTCATTCTCGCCGTAAACCTGCAACAGAAATTTGGTTTTTTCGGTATCAATTTGAGCGGGACTGGCAAGAAGATTCTCCCTTTCCCGCCTCACCCAATCACTCATTTCAGTCTTTGTAAGAACGAGATTCATTGTTGTCCCTCCTGTTAGATGTTTTTCATTATACAGCTACATTTGAAATGTCGAGGTTATGTCAAGTCTTGAAGTGTTCGAGAAGCCTGTTTCAATCGCTAACACTCTACTACCATTCCCTGCTAAAGTCAAGGTTCGTTTAGATACCCCAGGGTCTATGCATTATCATTCCTCTAAAATAGGCGCTCTCATGTCATCCTGTCCGAGCGGGTATCGGACTCCGATGTTTTACTCGGAGGAGGCATCACGAGTTATCGGGACGACGAAGGATCTCAGGGCGGCAGGGAGTTTTTTGCAGTTGACTTGCCCCACCCTGAGATGCTTCGCTATGCTCCAGCATGACAAATGGTGTGGCCTTTTCCACGCAGGATTCTCTAATAATGCAAAGACCCTGTTAGATACCCGTAATCCGTGGATTCCTGGCAGATAGAAAAGGCAACTACCTTAATACTCTCCTCGAGGGAGAGGAGATAGATTAAATTCTTAGTATCTCTATAATCGGATTTTGAAGTTAATTCTTTCATAGGTGATAGAAGTCGGGAGTATGGCTGTCTGTCCATCGGGGTTTATAGCTGAACGACAGTAGCGCCATCACCGCCCTCACCCCGCTGACCGGCGCGGAAAGACTTCACCAGTGGATGGGTAGCCAATAACTCCCTGACAATTTGGCGTACCGTCCCGGTGCCGAATCCATGGATAATCCGGACTTCTGCCTGGTTAGCCATCGCCGCGTCGTTGAGGTACTCGTCCAGGACTGTCTCGATCTCGGCGGCCCGCTTACCCCGCAGGTCGAGTTCACGGGAAACAGGACGGAATGTCATTCCCCTGCTATGCGGTGTGTATTCAACTGACGTTTGACCATCTGGGGACGTTACCTTCTCTATTTCCTCAAGACCCAGGATGATTCTTGTCTGCCCGGCCTGGACCTCTACCTCCTGTCTTTCTTCGGACACAGACAGCACCGTTGCTTTTACACCAACCTCTTTGAGCCAGGCAGTGTCTCCGACAGAGATACTCTCTTTACCGGGTGTCGAGCCGGCTGCCTCGTCAGCGGTCTGCAGGACCTCACTCTTAAGCTGCTCCGCAACCGCTGCAACTGTTTTTTTAACCTGCTCAAGCCTTTCCCTGGATTTTTGCTTGCGCAACTCCAATTCGGCCTCACGGACCTGCCTGCGCAACCCGGCAACTTCGGAAGCAACCGTATCCCTGGCCTGTTGAATCATGTTGTGTATATCCACTTTCGACTGCTGCCGCTCTGTTTCCAGTTCTTTGCTCCATTGTATTGCCTCGTTTCTTTCCTTCTCCAGTTGGTTCCGCACAGCCGTAATCTCCCGCTCCTGCTGCCGGAGGCTGACCAGGATAGTTTCCAATTGTTTACTGGTTTCCGGCACTAGCCTTTGAGCTTCGGCGATAACCTCTTGAGGTAAACCCAGGCGTGAGGCGATAGCCAGGGCGTTGCTGCCGCCGGGAGTGCCGATTGTTAGATGGTACGTCGGACTCAGTGTTACCGGGTCAAAATCAAACGAGGCGTTTTGCATCCCGGCAGTGGTATGGGCGAAGGCTTTGACTTCAGAAAAATGTGTGGTGGCTACAGTCATTGTCCGGCGCGACAGGAAAAGATGAAGGATAGCAATAGCCAGTGAGGAACCCTCGACAGGGTCTGTACTGGTGCCTAGCTCGTCAAGAAGCACCAGGCTCTTCTTTGTTGCCCGATTGATTATACGGACAACGTTGCCCATATGCCAGCTAAAGCTGGATAGGGTTTGCTCTATGCTTTGCTCATCGCCGATATCGGCGAATATACCGTCAAAAACAGGTATCTGACTGTCGTCAGAGGCGGGGATTGGTATCCCGGCCTGTGTCATAAGGCTGAGCAAACCGATGGTCTTCATGGCCACCGTCTTGCCGCCGGTATTCGGCCCGGTGATAACCAGCACGGAGAAGTCCCGTCCTATCTCCACTGTCAGCGGGACCGCGTTCGCTCCGAGTAACGGGTGCCTGGCTTTGCTCAGCTTCAGCGGGCGTGGTGTTCCGGCAACTGCTGCCTCTTCATCATTATTGTTTGAACCTGTAAGGACCGGTTCAACCGCTCCGATTTTATGAGCATAACTGGCTTTGGCCAGCACTAAATCAAATTCAGCTATCCTGACGATATTGGTGGAGATTTCATCCTCGTGTTTTCCTATCTCGGCGCTAAGATTTTGAAGTATCCGGTCTACCTCGCGTTTCTCCTCCACCATCATTTCCCGGATAGTATTCCCCAGGTCTACCGCGGCTAGCGGCTCGATGTACAGAGTAGCGCCGGTATTGGAAACATCGTGGACTATGCCTTTCATTTCCCTCCGGTACTCGATTTTTACCGGGATGACGAACCGGCCGTCGCGCTCGACAATGAAAGGCTCCTGGATAATCTCCCGGCCGCGCGGCGTGTTCATCGTAGCTTCCAGTTGTTGTCGCAGTTGCTGGCGTAACTCTCCTGATTGCCGCCGGACATTGGCAAGGTGAGCCGAAGCCCGGTCCAGCACCTCTCCATCTGGGGACAGACAATAGGCAATTTTGTTGGCGATGCCATCAAACTCAATCAAATCAGCGGCCATACCCCAGAGCAGAGGCATCCCGGCTGATAATCCATTGAGGGTATTACGCACCTGGCCGATAGCAGAAAGAGTATTCTGAATGTCCAGCAGATTTTGAGGCGTCAGAATCTTCCCGACAGACGCCATCTTCGCTTCCTGGCGGATGTCCTGCACGCCTCCGATAGTAAACCCCGGCTTTATAGACAGGAGATTCCGGGCTTCGGCTGATTGGCGGAGCAGTAAGGCGACCTGCTGGTAATCCGCCGACGGCTGCAAGTCGAGGGCCAGTTGGCGGCTGGCCGAAAATGATGTAAATCCGGCCAGTATTTTCTTTATATGAGGAAACTCAAGTAATTCTAGACTTTTGGCATCCATGTTTTACACCTGTTCAGTATGAACACATTATAGCATGATGCACAAGCTGACAGAGCGTTGCCCCAACTTAAGAATCAGCTAATTCAGGTACTGCAGTTGATGATTGTATCTCGTGAAGGATCTGCAACATAAAATGTCATAATTCTTTAATTATTCGCGTCCCGATTTTATGATTTTTTAATGTTCAGGAGGTTATGATTGAATAAACCTTGGGGAAGCTCCATTCATTGGAAAGTTTATAAGTTTGCTTCAAGAACTATTTAAAGCACACCTAATTAAGGGCTTTTTCCTTCCAAATTGAGTAGGTTCATATATAGGCAACTTCATAGTCTTCAGTTATGGTTATAATTACGGAATAAATCGAGGAGGGCAACATGGGAAACTACTTATTTGTCTATTATGGCGATATGGGGATGGCGGCAACTCCAGCAGAGCAAAAGAAATCAATGGACGCTTGGATGGGGTGGTTTGGAAAAATGGGCAAAGCTGTTGTTGATGGTGGAGCCCCGACTAAGCCGGGCAAAATAGTTAGCAAAAGCGGAGCCAGGGCTATCAGCGCCAATCCAGTTACTGGCTACACTATTATCAAAGCTGCCAATCTGGATGCCGCTGTCCTTATGGCTAAGGGTTGCCCAAGCATTCCGGCGGACGGTCAGGTAGCAGTCTACGAACTCCTGCCAATGCCATAATATCTACTGTTTGATGGCCTCTAGCTGGAAAAGGCATATTTTTGAGCCTTGAATTCCCTCAATGCCGGGCTGGAACCCAAAAATCCCACGCCCCTCACCGGGGATTGGATGCTCGTATGAAGGGAAGGCGGCGTAGCTGATGTGGCGGTCGAGTTGAGTTCCTTGTTGGCGGCTATTTGATTGGCTCCACACCAATGTCTTTGCATATTTTCTTTGCCAGGATATCTTTTATCTCAGAATGCCTTGGAATAGCAGAACGTTTATTCGAAGCAGAGTTGCGCCACCATGAATGTTTAGCACCTTCTCTAAAAAGCTCACATCTCTGGCTACGCAGATACCGGAGTAGTTCACTTCTCTTCATACGGCAATTTTTTCTTCCTTGTATCCGCTGCCAGCAGCCGTTAACGCATCCTGACGATTAAATTCCAACGCTTCTCTTAAAGTAGCCTCCAAAGTTCCTTTAAGTTCTTCATAGGTTTTTTCCTGGCAATTGACTCCGGGGACTTCTTCGATCCATCCAACCCACCAACCGTCTTCCTTTTTTACTACGGCCGTATATTCGTTTTTCATGGTTTTTACCTCCTGGTTTTTCGCTTCTTGTGTGTGTCCCTGCACACCCTCGATCGTAACCCCTGGCTTAATAGATAGAAGATTCCTGATTTGAGGAAACTCTAGTAATTCTAAGCTTTTGGCATCCATGCGTTACACCTGTTCAGTATGAAATCATTATAGCATGATGCAAAGGCCGGGCGGGGATTTGCTTAGATGTTAGGCAGGGTCTTTGCATTGTCATGCTGGAGTCCCGATATGTCGGGACGAAGCATCTCAGGGTGGGGTGTGTGGTTTATTTAAGTACGAAAACCCCCTCGCCTCCTTTGCGTAAAGGGGGTGTTCCGATAAAATTGGGCTTTATCTTAACAGTAATTGAACTCCGTTTTTGTCATTCTGAACGTAGTGAGAGATCCTTCCGTCGCTACGCTCCCTCAGAATGACAAAGTGTGTCACTTTGTTTTGTTAATCCACCACCATCGGCATAAACTAGAACTTCCGGGAGCCGGCGCGGAAAGATATTGACAAATGTGATAAAATTGGTAAAACCATTTAATGTATAATCAGTAAATCAAGCTATTTGAATTCAAAGTGTATGGAGAGCTTTAATGAAACAACACCAGGAACAAGTTAAATATACCTGTTGCACCGGCACCCAGTGCGGGGGCACCTGTATTGTAAAGGTTCGCGTCAGGGATGGGGTGATAGTGGGGTGCGAGCCGGACGATACCATCCATCCCGGCATCGCCCGGGATGACGCATATGTGCCGGAGCAGGTCATCAACAAAGGCATGATCCAGATACGCCCCTGCGCCAAGGGATACGGCAAGCTGATGATGGTATATGACCCCAAGCGGGTTAAGTACCCCATGAAACGCATCGGCGAGAGGGGAGAAGCCAAGTTTGCCAGGATTTCCTGGGATGAAGCTATCGAGACCATCGCCGAAAAACTGGTCCAGACAAAAGAGAAGCACGGCCCCCTGTCTATCCTACACGAGCCGTATACCGGACTCGATCAGTGCAGCTTCCCGCTGGCGCCCTGGTTCGGCGCCGGATTTAAAGCCTGGGGTATGCATTCGGGAAACGGCTGGTCGGAACCCCAGACCTGGGTGCTGGGGATGCGCACCGCCGATCCAAGTCTCTACCAGAGCAGCATCCAGGTAATGAATTCAAAACTGATAGTCCTCTGGGGATTAAACCCCGTCACCAGTATGTGCGGCGAATGGGGATACACCCTGGTACGAGCTAAGGAGAAAGGCATCCCGATTATATGCATCGAAGGCCGTCTTTCGCCCTCGGTCCAGGCCCTGGCCGACCAGTGGATACCCATCCGTCCCACCACCGATGTCGCCATGATGATTGCCATGGCTAATGTCTGGTTCAAGGAAGACCTTTGCGATAAGGAGTTCATCGCCAGGTGGGTTGAGCCGGAAGGCCTCCAGAGATGGAAAGCCTATGTCACCGGCGCCGAAGGCAGCGCTGATAAGACCCCGGAATGGGCTGAGACGATATGCGGCGTGCCCGCTGAAACGATAAGAGAGTTTGCCAGGCTGTATGCCAGGAGCAAGCCGGTTAACCTGAACGTAGCGCTTTCCATCGGACGCCAGTTCTATGGCGAGAATCAGTCGCGGGCTTCAATATACCTCCAGGCTTTGACGGGGAATGTCATGATTCCCGGCGGCACTCCGGCTGGAGGCACGGGGTTCAGCCGGGCGTATCCGGTTGGACAAAAGCCCAATGTAGACTGGCAGCGGAAGCCGGGAACCTACAATCCCCCTATGGTTATGGCCGGATACAAGTGGACCAAAGCTATGGCCCTTGCGGAAAAACTGGAAAAGGGCGAGATAAGCAAAGAGCAGTATAACAATCAGATAGGCGGCGAAGCCGGCCAGCCGGTCCCGAACATCAAAATGGTTATCTTCGAGGGCAATAACCACCTGAACAATCTTCCGGATATAAACGCCACAATAAAGGGCATTAAAAAGCTGGATAGTGTCATCGCGTTCACCCAGTATACCGATACGCCGACGGCAAGATACGCCGATATAATTCTCCCCCAGATTTATACCTGGGTCGAGGGCAGGAATTGCCATGGTCTTTCCGGTGAACCCGACCTGTTCCGCTTCGGCAAAGGTTCGGGCAACTATTTTGTGTACTGTCAGAAATGTATCGAGCCGGTGGGCGAGGTTAAACCCCACGATTGGGTGTGGACAAAAATAGCGAAGAAGCTGGGAATTGCCGAGCAATACAATCCCCGCATGGCTAATGTGCCGGATGATAAGTGGGATGAAACCATCGAGAAGCTGCACCGGGAGGCTTATGAGAAGTGGGCGGCCGGCGACACTATAGCTCCATTGAAGCCGCCGGGCTGGGAAGAGTTTCAGAAAAAGCCGGTTTTCCGGTATGAGATAAAGAAGCCTCATTACCCCTTCCAGGAAAAGCTGGAGAAAGGGGAGAACCCCTTTAAGGCTAATTCGTCGGGTAAAATAGAGTTTTTTTCACAGATGATAGCAAAGGGTCCCGAGTATTTGGCAACTCATAGTTTCCCGGAAGGGAGCGGCAGGTCTTATGGAGGGGGAGCGTTGCCGCCGATGGCAAAGTGGGTATCGGGTGGGCCGGATACCTTCCAGAGTCCGGATATAGACAAATATCCCTTGCTGATGTCCACCCCTCACTCCTACTACCGGGAGCACTCTTTCCTGGATAATAACCAGTGGCTAAAAGATGACGTTTACCGTCATGCGGTATGGATAAGCATACCTGATGCAAAGAAACGGGGTATCAAAGATAATCAATCTGTCAGGGTGTTTAACGGTCTGGGCGAACTGGTGTTGCCGGCCTTTGTAACATCCAGGGTGGTACCGGGGACAATCTGCGTGTTCCACGGCGGCTGGTACATGCCGGGTAAGGAAAAGAGCAAGCTGATGCCGGACGGTGTTGACCGCCGCGGCGCCCCGAACTTCCTTATTCATAACGAGGACCTTCCTTTGACCATAGTTGATTTCTTCCCGTGCAAGGCAACAGTCCAGGTTGAAAAATGGGAGGCTACAGTAAAATGAAGCAATATGGATTTTATTTTGACCAGAGCCGGTGCTCAGGCTGCCAGACATGTACGATAGCCTGCAAAAATGTAAACGGACTGCCTCCGGGGCCGCTCAAGTTCTTGAGAGTCCATGAATATGAGAAGGGCAGCTTCCCCGATGTACAGGTCCACATGCAGTGGATTCCCTGCTACCATTGCGAAAAACCCGCCTGCGTCACCGATTGCCCGACTAAGGCTATCTCCAAGGAACCCAAATTCGGAGCGGTGCTGATAGATAGCGATAAATGCGATGGGTGCCGGATATGCTACGAGTCCTGCCCCTATGGCGCGCCTGTCTTCGAGAGCGATGAGGCTGGGGTTAAGGCCCGGAAATGCGACATGTGCATAAACCGACTTAACCAGGGGGAGCAACCTGTATGCGTGTTGTCCTGCCCTATGAGGGCTTTAGATTTTGGCGACCTTGACCAGTGTGTTGCAAAGTATAAAGGCAAGAGAGACCTGGAAGACCTGCCCTCCAGTGAGACCACAAGGCCCGCCGTTATCTTTAAACCGTATACGGCTCGAAAGCGGCTTGTGCCTTATAGCTCCGAAAAGGCGCTGAAGTTACTGATGCGCAGAGGGTCGCTGCCAGTGGTTTTCAACTCGGTTGCCGATGTGACCGATATACCCCAGGGGATAGTCGGTCGAAATAGATTGGTAATTAAACCCAAATCGGCGGAAGAATTGATGAGGCGTACGAGGAATGATGAGGGGTGAAGGGTTATGGGGCGGGGAGAAACTATTCAATCAAAAGGGACGACAGGTACCCAGGCATCTTGTTGACAGTCGGCATCCGAAATAGGTTGGGTTCCGAATACAACCGGCTGCTTTACCCTCAATGCGCACAGGATTAAATGCGAAGCGGTATAAATTCTACCTTATTGGCTAGTTCTTCCGGCTCTGCAACCTTGGCAATGAGTTCCAAATCGTGAACGCATGTGCCAATTGAGCTACGCAAAGGATGGGCATAGATCAATCCTGAAAAGGGCATCCCATCACGCTGATGCTCTGTGGCTATGACCAGAAGGTCGCTATCAAATGTGAACAGCACACGTTGTAGAGAAGAAGCTCGATCGAGGAGTTCTAAGTCAGATAGGTTTGCTGCATCATCCTCTTGTGCCGTGAGGACATTCACACCCCGGAGACGCAGAGTGTATGTGATCGCCCGAGGAATATGGGCATCCATGTAGAGGGTTACGGACACGAACCTAGCCTTTTGATTTCAGCCTGGCAACCAGAGGCGACGGCCTATTTGCTTGTTTTACATTCTCAGCCAACTGCAGGCGCAGTTCCATGTCATGCTCCAATTCAGCCGTGTGGTCCCAATAGTAGGCCAATGCCGAGTGAATCTGTCCAAGAGTGATGTAAGGATGCTGGAAGTGAAGCTCTTCGGGACTCCACCCGTAAGCCAGTTTCTCAGCAACCAGTTCCACTACCTTCATGGTAGTGCCGGAAACAACGGGGACTCCGTTGTCCAAAACAATATGTTCATATTTGGTTCCGATAGATGACATGGTTCTCCTTCCCAGAGAAGAGAAAAACAAAACCTTGAGCCTTAAAGGCATAGACCTTCTACGCAAGCCTATTCTAGCTCAAAACCTTGCCATGACGCAACAGGCATATACAACCAAAATCCGCTACCCGTTGAATCTCCTCAAAGCAAAAGTTTTTCCACCCGCTCGGTGCTGCATTCGCCTACGAGAGTCGCCTATGTCCTCTCCCTTTAGTAAAGGGAGATTGAGAGGGATTTTGATGGCGGATTAAGGTACAATAGGATGAAAAGTGACCAGAGGAAAATATGGTCGCAGAAATACTTTTAGAACCGATAACGAAGCACAGAAAGTTTGTTCCTTTCAAAAGGTGGAGCAAGCTTGACAGCCTATAAAATTTAGATGTACTATCGCCTCAGGTTACCCGTGGTCTTTAACTCGGTTGCCGATGTGACCGATATACCCGAAGGGATTGTCGGCCGTGAACTGGTGATTAAACCCAAGTCGGCGGAGGAATTGATGCGCCGTACCAGGAATGATGAGGGGTGAACGTTTTGATGCAGGAGTTCCGTTATCCATACGGCACTTTTTCGCCTAAAGGACAGTTTGTACAGCGATCAGGTTGTACGAATCGGTATGAACCGAGAGATTTAACCGTCTCTCGGTTTTGTGTTGCCTGTTGGGATTTATTTTGGTGCTACATATACGCATACTTTTAGCTCATTACTTGATAATTTATTTAGGTCATTTTCAAGACCTGTTGGGTTCGAAACAAAACCTTCAGGGTCATATATAAAACAAACAAGAGTCTCACAGTCAGGATGTTCCTTATATTTCGCAATGTCGATTATCAGTTGTTCACCAATGACTTTATCACGTAGAGCATCTCTACTCCTTTTTACTTCAACTGCCAAACGCTCATTTTTCAAAAGGAAATCCATCCTGCTACTGCTACCAGCGTAATTCGGTGTCCACTCTTCCGGACGGATGTCATCGAAGTATATCTTCATCAGAGCATGCATCAAATCTTGGACATCATACTCATCTTTCACGTCAATCGTTTCTCTGGAATCATGTCTATCCCTCAGTTGTCTCACAATGAGATGAAAGCGGTCAAACAGGTTTTCTAGCATCACCTCTGGTCGTACATTTTCTTCAGTTAACTTTCCGAGCCGAGAAAGCACCTTATCCGTTACAGCACTAATTTCACGTAATTTGGCGTCCTGCTCACCAGACATTCCCCCCTGTGGCGCTTTATGCTTTGCATCTTCAATTAAACCTATACCCTCAACTGTTTCAGGTGAAATTTGCCCTAGATCAGTTAGAATTCGGTTGAGTTCCTTAAGATAGTATTCGTAATTAAAGGGGTATTTTTTATCCACGTCACGATTACATTTATCTGACAGGACTCTTAAATCTCCAATGATATTCTCCATCTTGTCTTTGTTGGTACGTGTTGTCATTTTATCTCCAACTTTGAATGACACTTAAACGGTGGCATTTTAGAGATTTTGAACGTATTGGATAGGTTGATTCTATTCCCAGCAGTAGTGGTTGTCAATGTGGAGTAGGGAAAGTTCGCACCACCACTTGCAGTTCTGAAATCATTCCGCTAATTATGTATACCTTCGTGAATGACTATATCCTGAAGGTCAATAGGTATGTGATAACAAGATTGGGTGCAAAAGTATTGAAATAGGCTTATATCAAACGAGTATATTAATCTGATTGAACATAACCTAGTTGAGAAGTATAATGAGCGAAAATAGGAGAGTGCAATGCCACACCCTATAACACCCGAAAAACAATTTCTCACCTATATGTCCGTGTTAAGGAACGATTTGGATATTGCGTATACGCACTATGAAATTGCTAAGTCTCTTAGAGGATTCCGTCAAACTCGCCCCTCAGAATTTAATGAGGCAACTACATTCTTTCAGGTAACACAAAATGCTAATCTCTTTGCGGCAGTCATGGCTATATACAGATTCATTGATGAACGTACTGATACGATGCAATTACATAGCTTTTTTGACTTGGTTAGAAATAATCTGGATCTATTCATTGCTTCGGCTTACAGGATGCGCCTCGCGTATAAGGGAATGGATGAGGAAAGCATAGAGCATTGGGCACAGCTACATGTCGGAATAACAAGGGAAATGGTGAACGCTGATGAAGCAAAGGTCAAAAAATTGCCTGTTAAAAACCTTAAACTGTGGCGACACAAGAAACTGGCGCACTTAGATAAGAAGCGGGCGTTAAAGGAAATTGACCTTATGCGAGAAAATCCAGTTACAGTTAAGGAAATTGACGATATCTTCGAGACCCTTGATGAGATATTGAATCGCTATTGCATTGCCTATGACGGAGGTGGATACGCTATCGGATTACCCCCGGTCAAACAACAGATGGCATATATTATGGATTCAATAAAGTTTCATAGGGAATCAATGAAAAGTCTCAAAAAGTAAGTGGCAGCGACTGGAATTGAACCAGTGACCACAAGGTTAAAACAGCCAGTGCGGAAACTACTATCAAGCAGTATATTATAGAAAATAATAGTTACAAACCTTAAGAGAAGTTAATGACGGCAGTTGAGGGGCTAGCCCCAATCATCGACCATAATGCCAGGGTTTTAATTCTTGGCAGTATTCCAAGTGTTGAATCGTTAAGAAAAAGCGAATACTACGCCAATCCCAGAAACCAGTTTTGGAAAATAATCTTCTCAATTTTTGATTCGGCGTTAGAAACCTCATACGCCGCAAAGGTTTCTTTCATAAAAGGAAAGCGAATTGCATTATGGGACGTTATACAACGATGTGACCGGGAAGGAAGTTCGGATTCCAAAATAACCGGGGTAATCATAAACGACTTTACATCTCTGTTTGCAACTTATCCCAGGGTAAAATATCTTTGCTTTAATGGACAAAAAGCCTTCAATATCTTTA
>Ga0209514_10007488_pt1 | contig 12852 bp, 9 predicted proteins | sample Subgrocontami58m_FD_187452 | JGI IMG/M metagenome (GOLD analysis project Ga0209514, IMG submission 187452) | Subsurface groundwater microbial communities from S. Glens Falls, New York, USA - GMW37 contaminated, 5.8 m (SPAdes) (version 3) | ecosystem: Environmental > Aquatic > Deep subsurface >...
CGAAAGAAGAATCTTTACATCAATTCTTTGAATTCCCCAATAGATAAGTCAGCATCTTTTAATATACTCTTCAATAACTTTGGATGGAGAATTGATCCTGAATGATATGGAACGGTTGCTCTTCTGCCTTCTTTGTTTTTGTAGATTTTGTGACTACCACTTTGGCGGGAAAATGAAAAGCCCGCTCTTTCCAATACTCTGATAACATCTGATGCGGTAACTCGTGGAAGTTTTTCGCTCAAACTTTTATTTCCATCGAAGTTAGACTTATGTATTCCGACTGGGGAATTTCTTCACCGGATTCCAACCTATCCTCAATATGTAATCGTATTGCATCATTTATATTATCGATTGCTTCTTCATAAGTACTACCTTGTGTATAACAACCCTGGAGTTCCGGACAAAAAGCGTAATATCCATCTTTATCTTTTTCTACAATAACAGAAACCCTATAAGCATTCATCTATGACTCCTACGAAAATTTTGGTTCAAATATAAGGTTTCAGTTATTGTAAGCCAAGTCTTTATCTCAATTTCCATAAATCAAAACTTTTGTTTGATCAATTTGCTTTTTCAAGTACGGATTTTTGATAGCTTTCTGTTCTAAAAGGTCGATATGGCGTTTGAGTAATTCTTCAAGATGAAATTTCAAGTTGAAGTAATTATCGGAATATGAAAGAGGATCTTTTTCGTCAATATCAACAACAAGGTCAATATCACTTTCGGGTTGAAAATGGTCTGTCGTTATTGAACCAAAGGCAAACAGAGACTTCACCTTGTTGATATCACAAAGTTTTTTAATTTGGTCAATATGTTGAGATATTTCTTCCACTTTATGTCCGAAGTAACTGAATTTTCATTTTGATTTTATTTTGCCGCAGCATTAATCTTAGAAAACACACTGCATATAGAGACTTAAAATACTGTGCTTTAAATATACGATTTATTGTTATACATAACATCCAAGTTAAAGAAGTGGAAATGTACTTTTGTTTATTCAGACAATAGATAAAGTCTTTAGAAAATTTTATTTGGAAAACAGATTCAAGCTTTTGAAAGAAGAAATAAGCAGAAAATTAATTGAAGTGTGATATAAGAAATTATTTACACGCAGAGACATGCAAGGTAAGGTTGGAATGAAAATGACTGTTCTTTATCTCAGTGCTTCTCTGTGAATCCTCTGTGTGACTCTGTGTAAAATAAATTACATAGAGAGACACAGAGTTTCACAAAAATATGTTAGTTGTACGTGTTGCTTTATTTCAATAAAAGAAGCTTGCGAGTTTCTTGAAACTCTCCAGCTTGCAATCGATAGAAATATATTCCGCTTGGTAAAGACGTTCCATGGAACGTCTTTACAAAATTACCCGGTTGTTGATATTCATTAACAAGAGTTGCTACTTCTCGTCCAAGCATATCATAAACTTTTAAGGAAACATATCCCGCTTCCGGAATTTGATAGCTGATTGTTGTTGTTGGATTAAATGGATTCGGATAGTTTTGGTTCACCACATAATCCATTGGCACATCGAAATAATTCACACCCTCTTTCGGCAAAACTTTCTTCATTGCGTGCTGTGCATGTTCCCAAGCTTTTTTGAAATGATCAATCGCTTTATCGTAATCATTTTGTGCACGCTCATTTGCTGCCTTTGTCATCTCTTCGTTTGCTTTTTGTAGTTCGTGTACACATTTGGGATCGCCACTGCACACCACTTCACTGATTGATACTTGTGCAAGATTTTGATCGGCTGTGAGCAGATAATCAATTGCTGCTAATGCATCGACACTGAATTGTCCAGTGAATTTCTTATCTGTTAATTCTTTTACAGCTTTTTTTTCTTCGTCAAATACTTTTTTACCTTTTTGGGTTAAGTGATTTGCATCTTCCCAAAGCTCAGTCTCGAGGCTTTTGTCGATATGTTTTATCGCTTTCTCAACAGCATCACGAATTTTCTTATCAGAATTGGTGAGGTAAGGATTTAATATATTCTTAGCAGCTTGCTTCATACCGGATGAAGAGATTTTAAATGTGGCTGATATTGTATGGTTTGCTGTAACATTCGTGAACGTGTAACTCGTTACCGCTCCGACAGAACTTCCATTCACTAACACATCGGCAACGTGATACCCTGTGTTCGGTGTTATCGAGAAGCTTTGATTGCTCCCGTGATTGACACTCACCGCACCCGACGGACTGATTGTTCCGTTCGCATCTGCACTCGCTGTTATCGTGTACACATTGATTGCAAACGTCGCTGAAATTGTATGGTTTGCTGTAACATTGTTGAACGTGTAACTCGTTACCGCTCCGACAGAAGTTCCATTCACTAACACATCGGCAACGTGATACCCTGTGTTCGGCGTTATCGCGAAGCTTTGATTGCTTCCGTGATTGACACTCACCGCACCCGACGGACTGATTGACCCGTTCGCTCCTGCACTCGCTGTTATCGTGTACACATTGATTGCAAACGTCGCTGAAATCGTATGGTTTGCTGTAACATTGTTGAACGTGTAACTCGTTACCGCTCCGACAGAACTTCCATTCACTAACACATCGGCAACGTGATACCCTGTGTTCGGTGTTATCGAGAAGCTTTGACTGCCTCCATTATTTACACTCACTACACCCAACGGACTGATTGTTCCGTTCGCTCCTGCACTTGCTGTTATCGTGTACACATTGATTGCAAACGTCGCCGAAATCGTATGGTTTGCTGTAACATTCGTGAACGTGTAACTCGTTACCGCTCCAACAGAACTTCCATTCACTAACACACCGGCAACGTGATACCCTGTGTTCGGTGTTATCGCGAAGCTTTGATTGCTTCCGTGATTGACACTCACCGCACCCGACTGACTGATTGACCCGTTCGCTCCTGCGCTCGCTGTTATCGTGTACACATTGATTGCAAACGTCGCCGAAATCGTATGGTTTGCTGTAACATTGTTGAACGTGTAACTCGTTACCGCTCCAACAGAACTTCCATTCACTAACACATCGGCAACGTGATACCCTGTGTTCGGTGTTATCGCGAAGCTTTGACTGCCTCCATAATTTACACTAACCACACCCGATGGACTGATTGTTCCATTCCCACCTGCACTCGCTGTTATTGTGAAGACATTGAACTCAACAGAACCAATGTCGCCGGCAATGCCTTGTGGCCGTGAGACGCCGCGCTGATCAGTTGTAATGGGGTTACCGTTAGCGTCCGTGAGATTCGCGAGCGGTACTGCATTGATGGCTGGGCTACCGAGAAGTGGTGCGTGTGTTTGAGTGGGTCCACCATTGCTGGCAAGAGGGCCAAGTAGCGGGTTGGTGCTGTTCAGGTCGCCGCTGCCGGTGAGCCCACCAGAAGCGTCGCTGATTATATTGTGTCCCATCGAAGTGATTACACCTGAGAGGTCGCTGGGACTGTTGTTGGCAACGATCGTGTTCTTCAATCTGGTGGTGCCGCCAAAGTTCCAGACGCCGCCGCCCTGATCGGTCGCGATGTTGCCAGTGGTCGTAACCTGGATAAGCACTACTGTGCCGTACCTGTTGAAGATGCCACCGCCGTTGAGCGCGGTGTTCCCGCTAATGGTGCTGTTGATGAGAGTCGTCGTCTGGTCCAGGTTATAGATGGCACCACCGCGGCCGAGCGTAGTGTTACCGCTGACTGTGGTACCCGTCAGCGTCATCGTGCCTTGGTTGAAGATGCCACCGCCGCCGCCGCTGAAGTTACCGCCGAACGTGGAGTTGTTGCTGACGGTAGTGTTAGTCAGCGTCATTGTGCCTATGCTGTAGATGCCGCCGCCCCAACTGTCGGCAGTGTTACTGGTAATGGTGCTGTTGATCAGCGTCAATGTACCTAGATTGAGGATTCCGCCAGCACCGAGGAAGTTTCTCCCACCTCTAATCGTCACCCCACTTAACGTTAAGTCACCAGAGCCTATATTGAAGATCCGGAAGTCTGGTGTGCCGGTTACACTGCTTCTCTGGATAGTCGCCCCGTTGCCGTTGATGATGATCTGGCTGGTAATGATGGGCAACCCGTTGCCCACGTTGTTTACCGCGGTCAGGGTGTAGGTCCCACCCGGGGCCAGGTTGATGATATCCGCTCCAGGATTTGTATTCGCCGCATTTATTGCAGCGATCAATCCAGCTACGTCCCCATCTGCGATGTTGACTTGCGCTAAACTTACACCGCTAGAGAGAATTATTGCAAACGTAATAGCCAGAAACCAATTGCGTAACAAACAAAAATTATTTGTTCTTTTTATAAATCTGTTTTTCATGATGTACCCTCTTTAATGTTTATCATTTTTCTGATAAGAAAATTCAAAATATTATTTCTTTAATTTGTTTTTGTAATCTTTCATTATTTCGGAAATATCTAATCTCCATACCGAACTATTTTTAGCAGCTTCAGCACAATAAACTATTTGAGATGCATCCGGTGAAAGATCATATTCCCAAATTGAAGACGGATCGGATTCTGTCAGATTAGTTTTTTGCCTGTCGGTAATTGAGATCGAACCAACATGTGCATTCCAACTTTCATCTTGATCAATGAAAAATATTCTTGAACCGTCATTATTCCACTTAATTAGGTATAAATTTTTTGTGGTTGCTATTTTTACCGGTTTTGCTTCATCAAATGACATCAGATAGATATCTTCTGTACTTTCAGAGGATTTTATAATTGGAAACAAGCTAAAAGCAGCAAGTTTACCATCAGGGGAAATAGATACTTCAAAAACATTACCTTTAAACCGGAGGATTTCTTTTTCCTGTTTGGACCTGAGAGATATGGAAAAAAGAATTGAACTATCGTCCGTATATCTTAGAATATATATTTTGTCTTGATCTACTGGTTGACTAAGATTTACAAATTTTTGTGATGATTTTGAAGATACAATTGCTGTTACTTTACCATCGAGTTCAACGCGATTAATATAATTCTTTGAATTCTTCCTTAGATTATAATAAAGAGACTTGGAATCATTACTCCATACGAAGGAAAAATTTATTACAGCTTGTGGTAATAGTAAATATTCTTTGTTCAATTCCAGATCAACAATCAAAATTCCTTTCTTACTATCGGGTTCTATTGCCAGCATCTTTCCACTTGGAGCCCAACGAAGCATACTAAATCTGTTCAGAATATTTTTAGTCGGAATTTGCCTTGCTGCACCGCCGCTTGCAGGGATTAGCATTAAAGCAGTTGAGCCGTTCAACTGTGTCATATAAGCTATTGATTTACCATCTGGAGACCATGCCGGTGGGTAATCCCATCCTCGTCCGTCGGTAAGTTCACGATACTTTCCACCGTAGGAATTTATGACCCGCAAACTTGAAGTGTATTCGGCTGAAGTTGCTATAAGAGAGTTTTCATCATTACCCCATGAAGTGATCCGCATTTTTTTTAGAACCGGGAATTTTTGTGTTACTCCTTTGCCCGAACTTGAACCGATTAGAAAATATTTTTCTCTATCCGGATTTTTGCTATCATTATCACCCATTACCAGAAAATCGCCATTGGGTGAAATATCTATAATAGTTTTTTTCTCATACAGCAGTTCGGCTTCACCTCCGCTGCTGGAGATTCTATTAATTGAAGTCTCCTGCCAGCCTGTACGTTTGCAGAAATAAATATATTTTCCGTCCGGGCTAAATTTCAAATACATCGGCAGCAGACGGCCCATTGAGTAAATTGTCTTAGATAAACCGCCGTTACTTGGGATAAGATTGAATGACATTGTACTAAAATCTTTTTCATAATTAATAAACAGGATTTGTTTTGCATCCGGAGACCATTCCCCATACATACCGCCCGAAATTGTAATTCGTTTTATTTCACCGGCTGCAACACCGGATTCCTGCGAAACTTCCAAAGAATAAATATCAGTAGAACTAACACCACCCCGCTGAGATTCGAAGAGAATTTTATCACCGATCGGCGACCATTTGGGTCTCATATCAATGTAATTTCCTGAAGTTATCCTCACGGGAGGTTTACTACCGTCGGAAGGTATAATGAATAGGTTATTTTGTTCATTGGTTTCAACTTTAGGATACACAATAAATTTTCCATTTGGGGAAATGGCCGGCATAAAAATATCTTGTGGATCGCTGAACATTTTTGTGTAGACCGGGTGTTTTAATTTATCGCCACCGTTTTCTTCTGTAAATAAAAATCCAAAACTCAACAGCATAACAATTAACATTGCTGACCAACTAATTTTTTTATAATCAAAAAGTTTCATGTCCGTTCTCCTATTTTTTCACTTTGTTTTTATAATCTTTCATTATTTCCGAAATATCTAATCTCCATACCGTGCCATTTTTATAGGCACTAGCGGTATAAACTATTTGAGATGCATCGGGAGAAATGTCGTATCTATTTTTTGAAGACGGATCGGATTCTGTAAGAGTTGTTTTTTGCTGGTCATTTATTGAGACCGACATAATATGCATTATCTCGCCTTCACCTTGTTCTAGGAAAAATATTCTGGAGCTCTCTTTATCCCAATTAATACCCCATCTATACCCTTCGGGGGCAATTTTTATTGGCTTTACATCATCGAGCGACATCAAGTAGATACCGGCATTAAATGATTTTCTATCTTGGGCCCAGCTAAAAACTGCAAGTTTACCGTTAGGGGAAATTGATACTTCAGAAATATTACCTTTGAGCCGGAGAAGTTCTTTTTCCTGTTTGGATTTTAAGGATCTGGAGATAAGAAATGAACTATCACGCAAAGCAGTTCCTCTTATAAGATATATCTTGTCTTGATCCAGTGGATGAAGAGCTGCTATTCTTTGCCAGGGTTTTGAAGATACTATTGTTGTTACTTTACCATCCAGTCCCACGCGGTTAATAAAATTTTTTCTGTTCCAAAATGTTTGAACGTCTTGATAATAAAGTGATTTGGAATCATTACTCCATGTGAAGGAATAGCTTGTCATATCTTGTGTTGATAATAAATATTCTTTGTTCGATTCTATATCAATAATCAAAATTCCTTTCTCATTTTGTGGGCGTGTTGCCAACATTTTTCCATTTGGTGACCAGATCAGCAAATTGGAGGAGACCAAAAGATTTTTAGTTGGAATTTGCCTTGCTGCGCCGCCGCTTGCCGGAATAAGCATTAAAGCAGTTGAGCCGTTTAAATTTGTCATGTAAGCAATTACTTTACCATCGGGAGACCATGCCGGAGGGAAATCATATTTTGTTCCATCGGTAAGATTGCGGTACTGCCCGCCATAGGAATTTATAATTCGTAAAATTGATATGTATTCGGTTGAGCTTGCAATAAGATTGTTCTCATCATTCCCCCATGAAGTGATTTGCATATTTTCTAGAAGCGGAATTATTTGAGTTTTGCCTTTTCCGTTAGTGGGACCAATTTGGTAACCACCTTTACCAGCCATTGCTAGAAAATCGCCTTTAGGCGAAATATCTATTAGAAATTTCCCCTCATACAACAGTTCAGCTTTACCGCCATTACTGGAAATTCTACAAATTGACCTTACACCTTTATCGTTATGCTTATTGAAATAAATATATTTCCCGTCTTTGCTGAATTTCACATGCTGCGGCAACAGGCGACGAGTTGAGCCAATTGTCTTCGGTAAACCTCCGCTGCTTGGTATCAGATTGATTCCAAAATTTCTAGCATCCTTTTCAGGGTTAAGATAAAGGATTTGTTTTGCATCCGGAGACCATTCAGGACATTGGCCACCAGAGAGCGTAATTCTTTTTAATTCACCAACTGTCAAGCCGGATTCTTGAGATACTTCTAATGTAAAAACTTCACTAACATCACCAATGCGGGAAGATGAAAAAACGATCTTATCACCTAGAGGCGACCACTTTGGACCTTCATCCAAATAATTTCCTGATGTTATCCTCACCGGAGGTTTACTACCGTCTGTAGGGATAATGAATAGATTAGCTTGTGTAGTAGATTCAATTTTTGTAAATACAATAAACTTTCCATTTGGTGAAATGACGGGATAAGAAGTTTCTTTTAAATCACTGTATATCTTTGTGTAAACCGGAGGTTTTAATTTTTTACCACCGCTCTCTTCTGCATTTAAAACTCCAAAACTTAACAGCATAACTAATAACATTGCTAACCAACTAAATTTTTTATAACTGATAAGATTCATATCATGTCTCCTATTTTTTCAATACTAAGGCAATAGAAGTGCCAAGCGACGATGGCAATTTTAAATTGAATTAGCTGATAAAAATTAAAGGCACTGCGTAAATATTCGGGTGGGGATTAACGTTTCGTTAAGGTAGTGTTAACGTTTCGTTCACTTCATGATTTGATACTCTTTGATCTTTCGGTCGAGTGTCGGTTTGGATATTTTCAAGATTTCACAAGCTTTGGTTTTATTCCAATTCACTGATTCAAGTATTTTAATGATGTGAGATTTTTCAATATTAAAAAGAGAAACATCTTCCGGTTGAGAAAGATGATCTGAATTTTCTTCGATGCATCTTTTCAGATTTTCAACTGTGATAAAATTACTTTTAGAAAGAATAGCGGCTCTCATCAACATATTTTCTAACTCGCGAATATTTCCTTGCCACGGCTGTTGCATCAGATAATCAGTTACATCGGTTCCGCTAAAAGTAACTTCTTTATGCAGTTCATGTTTAATTTTATTTAAAATATATTCGGCGATAAGCGGAATGTCATCCTTTCGTTCTCTTAAAGCCGGCACATGAATTTCCATAACTTTGAGACGGTAATAAAAATCCTCCCGGAATTTTTCATTTTTCACAAGATCGGTTAACGACCGGTTTGTTGCTGCAATTACTCTTGCATTAAGTTTAAGCGGAAAGTCGCCGCCGACTTTATAGAATTCTTTTTCTTGTAAAACCCGCAGAAGTTTAGATTGAAAATTCAAAGTTGTATCGCCGATTTCGTCAAGAAAAATCGTTCCGTTCTGCGCGAGCTCAAATTTTCCTTTCTTATCGGAAACCGCGCCAGTAAAGGCTCCTTTTACATGTCCGAATAATTCGCTTTCAAGAATTGATTCAGAAAATGAAGTGCAGTTGATGGCAATAAAAGGATTATCCTTCGATTTACTGTTATAATGAATTGCCTTTGCAATTAATTCCTTACCCGTGCCGCTTTCGCCTGTAATTAAAACTGTAGCATTATTATTCGAGAGCATACCGATAGTTTTAAAATTATCTATTATTTTTTTATCCTTTCCGATTATTCTGTTTAGCTTAAACGGTTCGCTCACTTCTTGCGTTAACTGATTTAGGGTTTGGTTTAACTCAATATGCTTGAAGGCCTGTTGTATGGTAAGATCTAATTCATAGATATCAATCGGTTTTTTAATATAATCGAAAGCACCTGATTGAATAGCTCTTATTGTTGATTCCATATCTTCATAAGCTGAAATTAGAATAACACAATAATTTTCATTTCTCTCTTTTAGTTTTTCTAATAATTCTAATCCGGTCATGCCTTCCATTCGTATATCCGAAATGATAAGATCGGGGTTATATGAATTCAGAAGTTCTAATGCGGTGAGAGCATTGTCTACGGTTTTTACTTCATAGCCTTTATCTGTAAGATGTAAATTAAAACTATCACGGATTGATTTATCGTCATCAATTACAAATATTTTTTTCATTGAACGCCTGTAATATTTATTTTATATAGGCAAAGTAACTTCAAATGTCGTGCCGCGATTCAATTCGCTGAAAACTCTAATTCTACCATGATGTTGTTTAATTATACTTTCAGCAATCGAAAGACCTACTCCGGTACCTGTTCCTTTTGTAGTAAAAAACGGCTCAAATATTTTTTCGATATTTTCAAAAGCTATTCCATGACCGGAATCTGCAATATTAATGACAAAACTTTTATCTATTGTATCATTCAATTCGGTTAATATTATTATTTTCCCTCCAATCTCTACTGAATCTACAGCATTTATTAAAATATTCAGGAAGACTTCGTTTAATCCTTCCTCGCTGCATTTTATTTTAATACTGCCTGCCGTGTAATTTTTTTCGATACATATTTTTTTATCATCAATTTGTTTCTCAACCAATTGAAGAGATTTATCTAGAATGTTATGAACATCATGTTTATCGAATTTTAACATACCCGGTTTTGCCAAGCGTAGTGAATTGGTTACTACATTGTTAAGGTGATTAATTTCAGTAAGACAAATTTGTAAATGTTGTTCAGTACCTTTCACATTGTTGAATTTGTCTTCGAGCATTTGCAAGTTCATTTTTAATGAAGTCAAAGGATTTCTAATTTCATGACTTAACCTTGTTGCAAACTCGCCGATCAATGCAAGCTTTTTTGTACGCTCAAGTTCCCGTATCATCCTTTTAATATTTTCCGTCATCTCTTTAAATGCAGAAGCCAGGTCGCCGATTTCATCTTTAGCACTTATTGCTATTTCTTGATCGAAGTTGCCGGCAGCAACTGATTTAGCCGCAGCTGTTAAAACGAATAATGCTCGAAGTGATTTTTGGACAACGTAATAAATTGCTGCAAATACTAATACAGAAATCAGAAAAATAATTACAAAAGAAATTATGCCGATTTTTTCAAACGGTTTAAAAAACTCTTCCATTGAACTTAAAACTCCAACTGTCAACGGCGCGCCTTCAATATTTTTGTATGATAAGATCCAATTAGTTTTCTCCTTTACTACTGCTGTGCTTCCGCTATCACCAAAAGCAGAATTAAATAATTTGGAGAACCGTTCTCCAAATTCATTAGCAACGTATTGATTATGAGCAGGCTTATCATTGATGTAAATTAAAGCGCCGGTTGTACGATTGACTAAGATGGTATAACCTTCAAATCCAAATTTAAGTTTAAGTTCTTCTAAAGGAATTATGCTATTCAACTTAAGATCCAATACTAAATAACCCCCATAAGTTTTCGAGATTTGCATTATGATTGGATAATAAACCCGTAGAATCAGCATAGGTTCTAATAAGATTTCGAAAGATGTTTTCTTCGGCGGCATCATTTTAATATCTGATAATTCTTCTGTCGTAAGCGTTCTATCACTTAAATAAATTGTTGGTTTAAAACCAAGACTGCTTGATGGATCCGGAATTATCCTTAAAATATCCGAACCGAGAGGATCTTTTATTTTTATTTCACTATATGACAAGCCAAGTTGTTGATAAAATGATTCGTAGTATTGCTTAGCAGTGTTATGATGTGAGATTAGGTTTTCAGTATCGTTATTAAAATAATATTCTAAAAGATTTTGAGTTTCCTGATTATCACTTAGCAGAATCCAATCCATCTTTTTAGATTTAATTTGCTCTTCAAGTCTAGTTGAAATTTTTTCTGCAATAGCTGAGGTCTGAACTCTTAACAAGTTCTCAATCGAGTTGATAAAGATATTATATAATATTACTCCTACTATGAAAATAGGAGTGATACCGAAGGCGAGGAATGTAAAAATTAACTTTGTTTGTATGCTTTTCGTTTTCACAAACTCACAATAATTCTAATTAGTAATGAAAATGGGGTGGAATTAGTTCTTAATTGAACTTCCAATTTTCATCCCAATTTCTTATTTCAAATTAACTCAACACCGCTTTATACCCGTAACAATGCAGACCGGATTTTCCTTCATCCTGTATTTTGCGGAAGACTAATTTTACTTTATCACCGATCTCTACTTTATCAACATCGCAATCTGCTACTTGAGCCGTTAAACGAACACCATCATTCAATTCTATTATGACTACTGTTAATTTCAGTTGCCATTGCCCGCTGATAAATTACCTTCTGGAATCCGTTTCCGAGGATGCGATGCACTTCCATCGCGTAACCAATAATTTTACCTGTCAAATCACTGAGCGGATATTGTTCTTTCACAATCATAGTTTTCATTTAATCAAATAAATCATAGTTCAGACTCTTTGTTACCCTCGTTAAGCTGTTTGAAATTTTTTGATGTAACTACTTTCTTACCTGATTTGTGTTCCAACTCCCGGCGTGCATTGCCTGCAACAGTGCCGCCTTCTTTGGCTGCATTCAGGTTCTTGTTGAATCCCAGAGCATTTTTGTTGCGGGCAATTTCAGTAGTAGATGCTTCACCGAGCATAGAAAAAATAAGTTCAAGGTCAGTCATGTGATCACGCAAATTCTCTGAAGATTTTGTAAGCCCTTTCAGATTCTTGTATTCGGAAGGTGCAAGCCCGAAAGTGGCTCTACTGATTTCGGCAGTTAGTATGGAATATTCTTTTCCTTCTTTCACTCCACGCTTTTTCCATTCGGATGTTAGTTCATCCCTAACGGCAATACCCCTCATTCTCTTTTCAATCCACTCATCGCTGTAACCCTTGGCTTTGTATATCTCCCGCATCCGTTGTGCAGCCAGTTCGGGGTTTTCAATTTCATTCAGCCGTTCCTGACCTACTTTAGCGAGCCATAGCTTAAAGGGTTCCGCTTTGGGAGAAGGAATGGCTTGTATGAGGCGAAATAACTGTTGCGTGTCAGCCACATCAGTCATCCGCATTTTGCCATCGGCAGCTTCCATTTTCAAAGCGTTACAATTTGTAACGGTTTCATTTCCCTCAGCCAGGAGTCGCTTTTTCATTACACGCCAATACACCTGTGGATTGGGGCTGTCGGTTAGTATGGCTATAACATCCACTATGGCGAAATACCATTTTTGTTCCTGCTCATTCCATTGGGAGCGGACTTTCTTGCTTTCAAATAATTTAATGTTGCTCATATTTCTTTTAGGATTTAATTCTCTTGATATAATTAACTTCCATTTTCAGTTGACTACCATTTGTAGCCAACTGGCTTCCTTCTTTTTTCAGTCGTGTTTTAAGC
>Ga0209514_10007490_pt1 | contig 12851 bp, 10 predicted proteins | sample Subgrocontami58m_FD_187452 | JGI IMG/M metagenome (GOLD analysis project Ga0209514, IMG submission 187452) | Subsurface groundwater microbial communities from S. Glens Falls, New York, USA - GMW37 contaminated, 5.8 m (SPAdes) (version 3) | ecosystem: Environmental > Aquatic > Deep subsurface >...
GTTCGACCCCCAGGAGGCAATGAAGCCCGGAGCGCCTCTCATCCACGAAGCGATCAACACCTATACCCATCCGCCCATCATCGAACCCGTGCCCGACAGCAACATCTGCAACCACTTCCAACTCGTGGCGGGCGACGTCGACCAGGGGTTCCGGGAAGCCGACCTCATCTTCGAAGACACCTTCACGACCCCCATGCAGCAACACTGCTCCCTGGAGACCCACGGCACCATCGCCCAGGTGGACACGGCCGGCAAGATCACCCTGTGGACCACTAACGATTCGCCCTATCGCTGCCGCAAGGAAGTGGCCGACGCGCTGAAGATCCCCATGACCCATGTCCGGGTCATCGCTCTCTATATCGGGGGTAACTTCGGAGGCAAAGGGGGGCTCAAGGCCGAGCCGGCCACCATCGCCCTCGCCCTGAAGGTGCGCAACCGGCCCGTCAAGATCATGTTCTCCCGGGAAGAGGAATTCACATCCTCTCTGGTGCGGCACCCCTCCGTCTCCCACATCAAGACGGGGGTCATGAAGGACGGGAGGATCGTGGCCCGGCAGGTGACCACCATCTGGGACACTGGTGCCTACGCCGAGAAGGGCCCTACCGTTTCGCGGCTGTCGGGCGTGTCCGCGGCGGGGCCCTACCAGATCCCTAACGTCAAGGTGGATGGGTACGTGGTCTACACCAACAAGCAGGTGGCGGGGGCGTGTCGCGGCTACGGGGGGCCGCAGGTGTGCTGGGCCTACGAGTCCCAGATGGACATGATCGCGGCCAAGCTGGGGATGGACCCTCTGGAGCTGCGTCTCAAGAACGGCCACAACGAAGGGGACATCCACGCCTCTGGGCAGCAGTTGTATTCCGTGGGTCTGAAGGAGTGCCTGGGGAAGGCGGCCCGGGAGATCGGTTGGGGGCAGCCCAAGGCGGGACCCTACCGGGGGAAGGGTATCTCCTTTATGGAACGGGCTATCAAGACCCCCTTCGCCTCCGCCGCCTTCGTCAAGGTCAACGAGGACGCCACCATAGAGGTCCTGAGCAGCACCACGGAGGTTGGGCAAGGCTCGGAGACCATCCTGTGCCAGGTGGCGGCTGAGGAGCTGGGCGTGCCTCTGGAGTGGGTGAGCAAGGCGATGCCCGACACGACCGTGACTCCTTTTGACGCCTCCACGACCTCCAGCCGTTCCACCTTTCACATGGGCAACGCGGTGAGGATGGCTGCCGCCGATGCCAAGGAGCAGATCCTGCAGATGGCAGGCGAAGTCCTGGAGGCCTCACCCGAAGACCTGGAGGTAAGGGAAGGCAGGGTTTCCGTCAAGGGAGTGCCCGAGCGGGGGCTGGGCATCGCTGAGGTGCTGCGACGTCGCTTTGGCGGCCAGGCGACGGTGCTGGGCCGGGGCTTCTTCTATCCCGGGGACCCCAACTCGGCCGCCTACTTCTCGCTGGACAGCGCCTTCTGGATCTACGCCGCTCAGGCCGCCGAGGTGGAGGTGAACCCCAAGACCGGGCAGGTAACCGTACTCAAGCTGGTGGGTGCCCATGACGCGGGCGTCGCCATTCATCCCCAGAACTGCGAGGAGCAGATCCGGGGCAGCCTGGCCATGGGCCTGGGCTTCACCCTGTTCGAGAACCTCCAGGTGCGCGAGGGCAAGACGGTGAACCCCTCCTTCATGGACTATCGCATGCCCTCCATGCTGGATATGCCCGAGGTGGTGCCCATTGTGATCGAGATGGCTCATGAGCACGGCCCCTTCGGTGCCAAGGGGGTGGGGGAGCCCGGTCTGGTGGCAACGGCCCCGGCCATCGCGAATGCGGTCTACGACGCCGTGGGCGTGCGCATCAAGGACCTGCCCATCACCCCGGACAAGGTTCTCGCCGCGCTGCGGGAGAAGGCCGCTCAGCAGAAGGGGTAACGAGGCACATGACTGAGATCAAACGGACCCCCGACGGCCTGGAAATCCCGCCTCCGGGACCGGACGATGTGCTCTACGAAAAGCGGGAGGGGTACGCGCGCATCGTGCTGAACCGGCCCACGGTGTTGAACGCGCTGAACAAGAACTCCCAGCGGCTGCTCTACGCCGGCATCCAGCGCGCCGTCGAGGACGAAGAGGTCAGAGCCATCATCCTGACGGGGGCAGGGCGGGCCTTCTGCGCGGGTGGCGACCTCTACGGTGCTCTCTATCCGGATGACGCGCCCGCTCCCAGCGGCTTTGAGGTCCAGATGTCGATCTGGACCTGCCCCAAACCCGTCATCGCCGCGGTGCGGGGACACGCCGTGGGCCAGGGCTGCGAGTTGGCCGGGGTGTGCGACATCACCGTGGCGGCGGAGGACGCCAAGTTCGGCGAGATCCAGATCCGCCACGGCGGCAGCCCGCCCGTGCTCATCACCCCCTTCCTCGTGGGGCTGAAGAGCGCCAAAGAGCTGCTGCTGCTGGGCGAGCTGGTGGACGCCCGGGAGGCTCAACGCCTGGGGCTGGTGAATCGGGTCGTGGCGCCGGAACGCCTGGACGAGGAGGCGGAGTCGATCGCCCGCAAGTTTGCGACGCTGCCCCAGGCCCAGGTGCGGATGAACAAGGTGCTGGTGAACCGGGTCTATCAGCTCGCCGGGTTCCGGGAGGCCCTGGCCTACAGGGACGACCCAACGATGGCCGCGCTGTCGCAGGCAGCGCAGGGCGATACTCTGGCCAGGGAGCGTCGGCGGGTCATGACCGAGGTGGGCTGGAACGAGTTCCGGCAGGAGCGGGACGATTCATACGGTGGTCGCTAGGCGGACGCGGCCATGCCCTCCAACGATCGGGAACTCCCAGGCCAGCCGCCGGCTCTTACTCGCCCCCTAGCGCGACCTCGTAGATCTCCTCCGTAGGGTGGCCGGCCCTCTGGTGGACCCGCAGGACGGCCTCCTTGCTCGATCCCTCTGACAGACAGAACACCTTACCCTTGGCCGGGTCGGCCCACCAGCGGAGGAAGTGGACGCCCTCCTCCTTCTCGATGGCGAGGTCGGCGCGGTGAGCCCCCTCCACCTGCTCCTGAGTCACGCCAACGAAGCCGTCGTGCACGTCCATGAACTGCGGCATATAGCTACCTCCTATGGGATGGCTGTAGTATAGAGCCACGCAGCGGCCCGTCAATGGGTCCTCGCGGTGGCGTGCCCGCCTCTGGACAGAATCAAGATCGAATGGAGGGTTACATGGACGGAGTTGGCGTGATCAAGTCGGCCTTTCGTGGCGCTCATGACTGGTTCCTGGGCACCGTTGCTGACGTTGGCGCTGCACAGGCGAACAACGTGCCGCCGGGCGTCGCCCACCCCATTGGCGGGCTCATGGCCCACATCCTTCAGTGCGAAGACTTCATGCTCAATACGGCTGTCGAGGGCAAGCCGAGCATCTGGGAGCGAGACGGGTGGGCCGCCAGGTGCGGCGGCGAGCTGATGGTCGATCTGGACCCGGCCGTCGCGCGCGCCTTCAAGTGCGACACCGCAAGCCTGGGCCAGTACGCCCAGGCCGTCTTCGCCAACACGGATGCCTTCCTCGCCGGTCTGAAGGACAGCGACCTCGATCAGGAGGTCAATCTCCTGCCCCTGGGCTTTCCCAACAACATGGCCCTCGGCGACTTCCTGAGCCAGATGCTGCTGGGCAACACCTACGCCCACACCGGCGAGATCTCGACCCTCAAGGGGATCATGGGCGCCAAGGGCTACCCGTTCTAGGCCCCTCAAAAGGTCCGGCAATCCCGCTGCCCGCAGGTGTGGTGGGCCGGGCGAGGAGAGCCGCAAGAAACAGCGCGAGCGCGTTGGTGGGTAGCTGGAACAGCCACAGGCCGGCAATGTTACCGACGGGCGTGAGGTAGCCCTGAGTGATGAAGTGCAGGGGAACAAGGAGGACGGTGCCGCAGATCAAGGCGCCCAGTTGGAGTCCAAGCCGGGTCAAACGGGTCCACGAAGGCGTCCATCTAGGGTTGAGGTACTCGAGAACCTTCTGAGCCAAAGCGCAGGATGTGCACACCAGAACGGCGGCCACAGGCGCTTGGAACAGCACCTGGTTTGCCGGGCGGAGGAGCGTGTAGAGACCGAACGCGATGACTACCGCCGCGATGTCGGTGGCCGCGAGCAGAACAGACCCGACCACGAGGGTAGCCCACGCAGGGGAAACGCCGTGCTGCACCGACCAAGTGCCTTGCGGGCGCCCGCTCGCCGCACCGGAGCTCACCGGCGCGCGGCGCGGCCGGGCATCCGGCACAGCGACTGATCGAGGACACGCTGCGCCGCGTCCTCCGCGAGGAGTTGCAGCACGCCAGCTAACCACTTAACCACGAAGCTTTCCCGCCGGGGCCGCGCGCTTCTGGACGAAAGCTCATGGCAGAGCCGCGAGGAGCGCACGTTCGACGTCCGGACCGAACAGGACCTCAACGCACACGATGCGATCCTCAAGTATGTCGAGGACCTTCGACGGATTGATCTTCAGCTCGCGAAGCGTCACGGAGCGCACGGCGGGACCTTCTGTAGCCCGTTCAGGCTACAGGAGCTACAGGAACTACCATTACCGGGCCAAGGGCGGCAAGCCGGGGCAGCCGGTGCTGCCCCGGCCGGCCTTCCAGGCGATTGCTCTCAGGCTGACGTGAGGGAGGGCTACCCCGCCAGGAGGCTCAGGTTCTCACATGCCTCTCCGCGTCGGCAAGCAGCCCGACCAGATCGCCTCGCATTCGGTGACCGCGGCCGGGCCACGCATCTCCCGGGAGGCCTTGCACTTGGCGTCGTACGCTGGGCCAAGAAAAGCAATGCCCCGAGGGGCCTTGCCTTCCGGCATCACCGCCTCGGGTAGCTCTTGGAGCTGGCGCTCTTCGAGCCCTCCGAGCCGGTTCCGTCAGTCGGGGTTAGCTCCTCGGGACACTTGGATCATACGATAGCGCCCTGCATGGGTCAATAGGTTGGCTCGGAAGATATCCACGAGGTTTATCCACAGGTTTGGGGGGAAAGGCGTCCCAGGCGCGAGGGTGGCCCAGACCCCGGGGTCCGGAGCCGGCGGAACCGCCCGGTCCTGCCGAGCGTATGGCCGAGTATGATCCACTTCCGGCCAACACGAAGCCACGCCCTACGTCCACACGCTGCGAGACAGCGCCACGCGGTGGCACGGCCGAAGGCCGTGGCCAGTGGGCCACAAGACGGGCCGGCCGGGAGCTGCTCCGGCCGGCCTGCGAGGCGTTCGCCCTCAGGTCTTCCTGAGGGCGAGCTACTACGCCTGGAGGTTCAGGGCCTACAGGCCCCTCCGTGCTTTTTCCTCGGCTACCTTGTCGCGGAAGGCTGCCACGGCGGTGTCGTAGGCCGCGGCACCCGCGTCAGCCCGGTTCAGGTGCTCTTTTTCTCGCCAATCCTGATGGAGCGCTCGCTCCCACGATCCTCTGTCATCCCTGGCCGCGGCTCTCGCCAGCGCGTCCACGACGTGCTGCGGCGCCTCCGCTCCCTGGGACTCGAACCTCGCCTTCAGGTTGGCCAGCGCCCGAGGGGTTCGAGCCATGCCCCTTCCTTCATACCGCTCCCGGTGTCGCTCCTCCGTCGGTACCGTCCGGATGGGCAAGGCTGGCCCGCCTCCGGCCGCCAGGCCCATCATCAGATCATCGTTGTAGGCCGCGGTCCAGCCCTGAACGTCCATGATGTGCTGAACCGACTCCTTGGCTCTCAGGAGCTGGCTGGGCGGCTGTTCAGCGACACGGTAGGCGAAGGCGAGCGTCTCCTTTTCGAGGATCTCCTTGGTGGGGTACACACGGGCAACCAGACCGAGATCACAGCATTCGCGGGCGCTCAGGAAGCGGTGCTCGTAGAGGATCTCCAGCGCCTTACGGGGGCCCAAATCCCACACCTGTGGCCCGGCGGGCATGAACAAGGCATCCTCTGAAGCGAAGATGAGGTCCATGGTGGCGGCCATGTTGTACGCGTTAAAGATGCACCATCCATGCACCATGGCGATGGTCGGTTTGGGGATGCGACGCAGCCGGCCGTGCATCCCATGCAGAAGATCGAAGTGCTCCTCCTGGAATTGGCGCCACACTTCCCCTTCCGAGCCGTAGTCCTCCATGAGCTGCTGGGGCGTTCTTTCGTCGGCCATCATCGGCGGTGACTCCGGTGAAAGACCGAATACGTCGTCGCCCGTTGAGAAACAGATGCCATCGCCGGACATCACAATCACCCTGCACTCCCGATCAGCCGCGGCGCGGTTGAACGCATGCTCTATCTCGCTCAGTGTGGGATGGCTCAGGGCGTTGCGATAACGTGGCCTGTGGAGAATTATCCGAGACACCACACCTGGATCGTATATGAGGCGTTTGTATTCTTCGTACCCCATGACTTTATACATACGATCGTGGATCCTGTACTCGGGCATGACTCGTCTCCTAGACTGTAATTCCCTCTTTCAACTGGGGCGGAGCGCGTCGGCGACCCAGTCGGCCACCAACGGGCGGTAGCGATAGCTGATGTTGTGGCAAACGTGGTCGCCGTTCTCGTACATCACGAGCTGACAACCCTCGCCCACGTCGCGCACCAGACGGGTCTTCTCCTCCTCGGGCAGACGGGCGTCCCGCTGGCTCTGGATGACGAGTACCGGACAGCGGATGCCCTGGGCCACACCTTCCAGGGTGAAGCGCGCGCCGAAGGCCCGTGCCTCCTCCTCGTTGGCCAAGCCGGCGCTCAGGCGCAGGTGCTGGCGCGACAGCGGCGGGAGCTGATCCCAGCAGCTCCCCCAGTCGAAGGGCCCCGAGACACTCGCCAGAGCCGCGACGCGCTCGTCGAAGGCGGCGCCGCGGGCGGCGTAATAGCCCCCCAGGCTCACCCCCGCCACGCCGACACGGTCGCCGCGCACGTCTGCCCGGGCGGCGAGGACGTCCAGGGCGGCGCTGATGCCGACCTCGTAATCGGGCCGAATGGGCAGAGCGGCCGCCGATTCGCCCTGGCCCGGACCGTCGAAGCAGAGGGTGGCCAGGCCCCGGCGGAGGAATATGTCGCTGAAGACGTGTAGCTCTTCTTTGGTGGCATCAAGGCCGCCGACGAGGATGGCCACGGGCGCCGGTGGGCCCTCTGGGCGCCGCAGATAGCCCGGCAGCGAGGCGCCCTGGCAGGGTACCTCGACGCGCTCGGCCGGCGGGCTCAGGAGCGGCGCGGCGTCGCGGTAGGCCTGGGCCGAGCGACGCAACGCCTCGTCGTACTGGTCGCGATCGTGCAGGAAGAGGAACTTTCCGAAGTGATAGTAGGCGGCGGCGGCGGCCAGGTGCTCGGCGGCCGAGACGGTGCGGCCCACGCCCAGAGCCTCGCGGCCGAGCTGCTCACGGTGGTCTCCGGCCTCGCACCAGGCGGTGCACCAGTCGTCCCAACGCTGCGCCCGCTCGAAGATGACCAGGCAGTCGTTGACATCGACCCCTGCCGCCACGAAGCGCGCCACCAGGCCGCGCATGCCGCGCACCCGGGGATCACCAGTTGCCGGCGCGACCATCAGGTCGCGCTTCGCTCGAACGACATCACAGGACCTCTCCTCTCAAGCAAGCTGAGTATCGACAGGGATGCCTTCCCTGTCAATGGTTGCGCTCGTAGCTGCCAGCCCCCAGCGCTCAGCCATCAGGAGTAGAATCGCTGCGACGACAGCAGAGTCGAGGCTCGGAGGAGGAGCGATGGCAGCGATACCGACATGGCGTGTGGACGTGGTGGGCAGCTTCCTGCGGCCCGAGCCGCTGAAGGAGGCCTACCGTCGCCACGGGCTCGGGGATCTCCCGGACGAGGAGATGCGCCAGGCGCAGGACGAGGCCGTCCGCGACGTCATCGCCAAGCAGGAGGCCCACGGGATGCCGGTGGTGACGGACGGCGAGTTCCGGCGCCTCAATTTCCAGGATAGCTTCGGCGACTCGGTGGAGGGGTTCGCGGCGAAGCCGGCCACGTACCAGTTTTACGCCGGCCGAGCCGTCCAGGAGGAACGGTCGCTGGAGGCGGCGAGGCCGGCGCAACGCTGGGAGAGCGGGCTCACCGAAGAAGGGCCGGCCATCGTTGCCCGCCGGCCGGTCAGGGAGCGGCTGCGGCTGGTGCGCAACCGGCCGCTCGCAGAGTATCGCTTTGCCAGCCGTGTGGCCACGAGGCCGGTCAAGGTGACACTGGTGAGTCCCGACCGCATCTCCCAGCGCTTCGCCTGGGAGGAGTCCACCTCCGTCTACCCCGACCTGGATGCCTTCGTCGACGATGTCGTCGCGATCGAACGGCGCATGGTCGGGGAGCTGGTGGCAGCGGGTTGCTCCTACGTTCAGATCGACGGGCCCGGTTACACCGCGTACGTGGACCCGCCCTCCCTGGCGGGGATGCGGGCGCGGGGCGAGGACCCGGCGGCGAACCTGGCCCGCTCCATCAGGGCCGACAACGCCATCATCGCGGGTCTTCCGGACACCTCGTTGGGGATGCACCTGTGCCGGGGCAATACCCCGGCCGGCTGGCACCGCGAAGGGACCTACGACGCTATCGCCGAGCAGGTGTTCGCCGGGCTCGACCACCAGCGTCTCCTCTTGGAGTACGACACAGAGCGGGCCGGCGGGTTCGAGCCGCTGCGCCTCGTCCCGAGCGGCAAGATCGTCGTCCTGGGGCTGATCAGCACCAAGGTGGCTCGGATCGAGACGGTGGACGAGTTGAAGCGTCGGATCGAGGAGGCGAGCCGCTTCCTCGCGATCGACCAACTGGCCCTCGGGCCGCAATGCGGGTTCGGCAGCAGCCTGGCCCAGCGGCCGCTGACCGAGGACGACCAGTGGCGCAAGCTGGACGTGATGCAGGAAACGGCGCGCCAGGTGTGGGGCTAGCGGGCGTGCGCTCGGCGTGCGGTCGTTCGAGGGGACACGGGACCTCCCCTAACCCCTCCTTGGCAAGGAGGGGGACAGGCTGACGGCGGGCACTCACCTTCCAGACGTTTGACGGGGCGAAGAGGGCGGGGCTAGTATCCGCGTGATGGTCGCCGTGCCTCTGGCGCGGGCGCGCCTTCGGCCGCTGCGCTGGGTCGTCCGCCTGCGCCGGCTGGTGCCGCTCCTCCACCGTCTGCTCATCACACCACCCCCCTGGCGTTACACCGACGGGTGGGTCCTCGGGCTGCGCTGGCTGGCCCTGGCCTTCGTGGTGGCGCTCACCTTCTTCAACCGCTACGAGGGCGACGACCAGATGCACACCCTGGCTGTGGTAGGCGGCTTCGTCCTGTACAACAGCCTGCTCCTCCTGTCGCGCCACTACGCCGCGTGGCCGCGACGGCTGCTGAGCGTTCTCGCCCTCGACGCAGCCGCGGCCACCCTCATGCTGCCCTTCACCGGGGCCTACCACAGCACGTTCTTCTTCATCTACGTGGTGGTGCTGATTGGCAGCTCCTTCTACCTGACCCTCTTCGCCACCGAGACCCTCGGCGTCGTGCTCGCCGTCCTCTTTGCCGCGGTGTCATGGGTGGCCGCGCCGGAGGTGTCCGTCCAGCCCTTCGGCCTGTACATCCTGGCATCGAAGGTGGCAGCGTTGCTGGTGGTGACGCTCTTGTGTGGGCTCTTTTTCGAACAACTGCGCCGCGAGCGCCGTGAGACGCAGCGGGAGCGAGCCCTCTCAGAGCGCCTGGCGACGCTGCGCCAGATCCTCAACGAGCTCACCTCTTTGGACCTCGAGCACGTGCTCCATACGCTCCTGCGGAGTTGCCGCCTCCTCCTGGGCGCCGACCTGGCCATGATCCTGTTGCAAGACCCCGCCGGCGCGATGGAGCGGGGCGCTAGCGACGGGACGCTGCCCGAGGCGGAGGGAAGCGGGGTCGAGAGGATGGCTGCCGAGGCGCTGCGGCAAGGCAGGCTGGCCATCGAGGAGGGCATCTTGCCAACAGCGCCGGGAGGCCGGGGAACGGGCGGGCGGGCGCGAGTCGTGTCTGCCCTGTGTGCGCCGCTCACGGTGGGAGGCAGGGGCGTAGGCGCCCTCTACCTCGCCTACCACGTCCCCACCGAGGTGCCAACCGATGATCTGGATCTCCTCACCGCTCTGGGCCGGGAGGCGGCCCTCGCCATCCGGAACGCTCGCCTCTACGAGGCCGAGCGGCAGAGCGCCGCCCACTGGCAGCGCCTGGGTGAGACGCAGCGCAGCTTCATGTCCGCTGTGTCCCATGAGCTGCGTACGCCCATCACGTGCATCCGGACCTCCACCGAGCTGCTGGGCGCTGCCGCTGATCCGCTTAGCCCCACCCAGCGCGAGCTGACCGACACGATTGCCCACCACACGAGGCGGCTCGAGAGCCTGGTCGACGAGCTGATGGATGCTGTGCGCCTGGAGGCAGGGGTCCTGACCCTCTCGCGCCAGCCGACTCTGCTGGGAGACTTCGTGGACCGGCTCGTCCGCAGCCTGCGCCCACTGGCGGAGGCTCGGGGACAAGCGCTTGAGGTGATCGTGGAAGGGGATCAAGCCGCCGTCGAAATCGACCGGCCTCGCCTGGAACGGGCCGTGGGGAACCTCGTGGCCAACGCCGTCAAGTTCACACCACGCGGGGGGCGCATCGCCGTGACCACGGGGACCACACGGGACCGCGTGGAAGTGTCAGTCACGGACACAGGTCCGGGCATTCCGGAGACGGAACGGGAACACGTCTTCGAGCGCTTCTACGTGGGCCACCCCCATAGCGGGGGTCTGGGCCTGGGATTGTATATCGCGCGGCAGTTGGTGGAGCTGCACGGGGGGCGGCTTTGGGCGGACCAGGCGCCCGGCGAAGGAGCGCGCTTCACCATCTCGCTCCCGCTGAACGACGCGCCCGAGCCCTCAGCCACGCCTTTCCCGGGGGAAGACGATCCTGGTTGGGAACGATCTGACGACGCTAGCCCATGAAGGTTCTCGTCGTTGACGACGAGCCCGATGTGGCCAAGCTCATCGGGCTCAGCTTCCAGATGCAGCAGCCGGATTGGCTGGTGCTGTCGGCTGCGGACGGCGCCACCGCGCTGGAGGTGGCCGAGCGCGAGAAGCCGACCATCATCCTGCTGGACATCCTCATGCCCGACATGAGCGGCTTCGAAGTGCTCCAGGAGATCCGCCGCTATTCTGATGTGCCGGTGATCATCCTGACGGCCAGGGGAGAGGAGCTCGACAAGATCACGGGCCTGGAGCTGGGTGCCGACGACTACATCACCAAGCCCTTCAGCCACCTGGAGCTGCTGGCCCGGCTGCGCGCGGTGTTGCGGCGTACCCAGAGCGGGCTGGGCACCGGCGAGCCCCCCTTCGAGGCAGGCGAGATGCGCGTGGACTTCGCCCGGCGCGAAGTCACCGTGGGAGACAAAAGGGTGTCGCTGAGCCCCACCGAGTATGATCTCCTGTACCAGCTCGTACACAGCGCGGACCGGGTCGTCTCGCACGAAGTGCTCCTCGCCCGCGTCTGGGGACGGGAATACACTGACGAGATCGATTACCTGAAGGTCTACATCCGCCGCCTGCGCAACAAGCTAGAGAAGGATCCCCATCAGCCGCAGTACATCCTGACCGCTTCGGGGGTGGGCTATTGGTTCAGGCGTCCGTCGTGACCTTCGGCAGCGCGACGCCGGGCCAGGAGGTTGCCACGGGGAACCTCGTGCTGACACAGGAGACGGTGGAGCGGTATCTGGAGGCCATTGAGGCGTCATCGGCGGTCCTGGGTGCGGAGCCAGGAAGGGCTCCGCCGATGGCCTTGGCAGCAGCATCGTTCCGCCTTCTGATCGAGTCCGTGAGCCTGCCGTCCGGCACGATGCATCTTGCCCAGCAGCTCCGGTTTCTCGCTCCAGCCCTGGTCGGGGTGCCCCTGCGGCCCCGGGCACGAGTGGCCCAAAAGCTGGCCAGAGGCGCCGGCACAGCTATCGCCCTGGAGCATTCTGTCCTCACCGAGGAGGGGAACGTCTGCCTCAGTGGCCGCGCCCTCCTGTTGGTGCCATCGGAGCCTGCAAGCCCGCTTTCTCCCCTGGCCGGAGGAGTCCAGGTTGAGGGCCGGGACACGGGCGACCCGGCTGCCGGCGGACTCCTCCACGACGGAGACAGGGTTCGCCCGCCCCTACCTGGAGGCCACGGTGACCCAGCCGCAGCAGCTCGTCTCGGCGGGCCGGGCGATGGGCTCATGCCGGTGGTGCGGGAGATCACGACCGAGAAGATCCGACGCTACGCCAGAGCGAGCGGCGACTTCAACCCGGTACACCTGGACGAGACCTTCGCACGGGGCACCCCGTTCGGGGGGATCGTGGCCCACGGGATGCTGCTGCTGGCCTACGTCGCCGAGGTCATGGAACGGGCCTTCGGCTCGGGGTGGCGTCAAGGAGGCGGCATGGACGTGCGCCTGCGGGCTGCGGCACGCCCAGGGGACGTGGTGGAGAGCGCGGGGGTGTGGCAGCAGACCCGCGCCGCGCCAGAGGGCACCATCGCTGAGTGCAAGGTGGCGTGCCTCAGCCAGCGGGGCGAAACGCTGGTCGCCGGGCGGGCCTGGGCCCGTCTCACGTAGGAAAGGTGAAGGTGCCCCTGCAGGATCGCACAGCCCTCGTCACCGGCGCATCACGGGGGATTGGCCGTGCCATAGCCCTCGTCCTGGCCCGCGAGGGCGCCCGGGTGGCCGTCAACTATCGCGGCGGCAAAGATCTGGCCGGCGTGGTGGCGGCGGAGATCCGGTCGGCCGGTGGCGAAGCGGTGGCTATCCAGGCCGACGTGCGCCAGCGGGCGGAAGTGGACGCCATGGTGCAGGAGGTCATCCGGCTCTGGGGCCACGTCGATATCCTGGTGAACAACGCCGGCATCGCGCGCGATACGCTGCTGCTGCGCATGTCCCAGGAGGACTGGGACGACGTCCTGGAGACCAACCTGCGGGGCGCCTTCTTCTGCTGCCGGGCAGT
>Ga0209514_10007492_pt1 | contig 12850 bp, 12 predicted proteins | sample Subgrocontami58m_FD_187452 | JGI IMG/M metagenome (GOLD analysis project Ga0209514, IMG submission 187452) | Subsurface groundwater microbial communities from S. Glens Falls, New York, USA - GMW37 contaminated, 5.8 m (SPAdes) (version 3) | ecosystem: Environmental > Aquatic > Deep subsurface >...
CGGCATCACGCTCGATAATGCGCCGCAGTTGATCGCCGCCGGTGCCGACATGCTGGCGGTGGTCAGCGACCTGTTCGACGCGATGGACATCAAGACGCGCGCCGAGGCCTACCAGCGACTGTTCGAGCCCGAGGGCAGAGGACGCAAGACGGAAGCCAGAAGGCCGGCATGACCGCGGCGCGCGGCGCCGGTAGAATTCCGTCTTCCAACTCCCGGCATCAGATCATGACCCGCAACGAAGAACTCTTTTCCCGCGCCCAGAAAACCATTCCCGGCGGTGTCAATTCACCAGTGCGCGCTTTCCGCTCCGTCGGCGGCGCGCCGCGCTTTTTTGCCCGTGGTGAAGGTGCCCGCGTCTGGGACGCCGACGGCAAGGCCTACCTCGACTACGTCGGTTCCTGGGGTCCGTTGATCCTCGGCCACGCCGACGCCGACACCGTCCGCGCAGTGCAGGAGGCCGCCGCGAAGGGGCTTTCCTTCGGTGCGCCGACCGAAGCCGAGATCGAACTGGCCGAGCTGCTGGTGCGGCGCGTGCCGAGCATGGACATGGTGCGCCTGGTGTCCTCCGGCACCGAGGCGACGATGAGCGCGATCCGGCTGGCGCGCGGCTTCACCGGGCGCGACGCGATCGTCAAGTTCGAGGGCTGCTATCACGGCCACGGTGACAGCCTGCTGGTCAAGGCAGGTTCCGGCCTGCTCACCTTCGGCAATCCATCCTCGGCGGGCGTGCCGGCCGATCTGGCGCAGCACACCCTGGTGCTCGACTACAACGATGCGCAGGGCTTGCGTGATGCATTTGCCACCCATGGCAAGACCATCGCCTGCGTGATCGTCGAGCCGGTGGCCGGCAACATGAACCTGATTGCGCCCAAGCCCGAGTTCCTTGCCGCGATGCGCGAACTATGCACGCAGCACGGCTCGGTGCTGATCTTCGACGAAGTCATGACCGGCTTTCGCGTCGGTCCGGGTTCGGCGCAGGGGCTCTATGGCATCACCCCGGACCTGTCCACCTTCGGCAAGGTGGTCGGCGGCGGCATGCCGCTGGGTGCTTTCGGCGGCCGCCGCGACATCATGGAACAGATCGCGCCGCTAGGCCCCGTGTATCAGGCCGGCACCTTGTCGGGCAATCCACTGTCGGTGGCAGCGGGTCTGGTGACGCTGAAGAAGATCGCCGTGCCGGGCTTCTACGAAGCGCTGACGGCGCGCACGAAGTCGCTGGTCGACGGGCTGGCGGCAGCGGCGAAGCGGCGTGGAGTGGCTTTTTCAGCACAGTCGGTGGGCGGCATGTTCGGCGTCTATTTCGCCGCGACGCCGCCGACTTCGTATGCCGAAGTGATGGCCAGCGACAAGGAGGCCTTCAACCGCTTCTTTCACGCCATGCTCGATGCCGGCTTCTATCTGGCGCCGTCGGCCTTCGAGGCGGGTTTTGTTTCGGCTGCGCACACCGATGCCGACATCGCGGCCACCGTGGCGGCGGCGGACGCGATCTTCGCCGCGCGCTGAGAGTCGGCGCTGGCGAGACGGCGTCACGAGCATCCCATGTCCGCACTGAGCCCTGCCGCTGCCTGGGCGGTCCTGCTGGTCGCCGGGATCTGCGAGGTGGTCTGGGCCATCGGCCTCAAATACACCGAAGGTTTCACCCGCCTGGTGCCCAGCGCCTGGACACTGGCGGCCATGGCGGCTTCGGTATTCCTGCTGGCCTGGTCGCTGAAGACCCTGCCGGTGGGCACCGCCTATGCGGTATGGACCGGCATCGGCGCGGTCGGCACGGCGCTGCTGGGCATGGCGCTGTTCAATGAATCGCGCGAGGTGGCGCGCCTGGTCTGCATCGGCCTCATCGTGGCCGGCATCCTCGGCCTCAAGCTGGTGACGAAGTAGCGGCTCAGGCTTCGCGTCCGGCGCGGCGGGCGGCGAGCAGTTTCCTCGCCTTGCGCGTCTCCAGCCAGCGCAGGCTGACGTAGGTACCCCAGCCGAACAGGCCCATGGCGACGATGAAGGCGCCGTAGGCCAGCGGCCAGGAAACTCCCTGAGTCATCATCGAAAACTCGCTCATGCCGCCAATGCCGGCGATGATGTTGAGCGGCACGAAGACCACGCTGATGGTGGTCAGCTTGGACACGCGCTTGTTCTGGTTGATGTTGATGAAGCCGACTGTGGCATCCATCAGGAAGTTGATCTTGCCGAACAGGAAGGAGGTGTGGCCGTCCAGCGAATCGATGTCGCGCAGGATCTGGCGCGCGTCGTCGTGCTGGTCGGTCGACATCAGCCGGCTGCGCATCAGGAAGGACAATGCGCGCCGCGTGTCCAGCACGTTGCGCCGGATGCGGCCGTTGAGGTCCTCCTCCTTGGCGATGTCGGAGAGGATCTCGGCCGCCTCATCGTCGCTGACATGCGGCGTCAGCACGGTGCGGCCGACCTTTTCCAGCTCGGCGTAAATGTCCTCCAGGGCATCGGCGGAGTACTCGACGTCGGCGCCGTAGAGGTCGAGCAGCACGTCCTTGCCTTCCGAGACATAGCCCGGCTGGATCCGGGCCCGCAGGCGTTGCAGGCGGAACACCGGCAGTTCCTCGTCGCGCATCGAGAACAGGATGTTGTTGTGCAGGATGAAGGCGACCGCGACGTTGCGCGACTCGTCCTCCTTGTCGAGCAGGAAGGCCGAGTGCAAATGCACCTCGCCGTTCTCCTCGATATAAAAGCGCGCCGATTCTTCAAGGTCGGTCAGGTCGTCGGCATCGGGCAGCGTCAGTTGGAAGACTTCGGCGACCCATTGCCGTTCTTCCTTGGACGGGGCCAGCAGGTCCACCCAGATCGGCGTGGTGGCGGCGAGGTCCTCTTTGCTATCGACTTCGACCTGGCGCAGGCGACCGTTCTTCAGCTCGAAGGCATTGAGTTTGACCGGATTGCGGGGCAGGGCCGGCGCCGCCGGCGCCGCCGGCAACGATTCGCGCAAGGTGTCGCGCAGCGCGTCGGACAATTCGTCGAGAATTTCTTCGCCGCGCGCCTTCGCCACCAGTTCCCAGACCACCAGGCTGTCATCCGGCGGCAGGGCCTCGAGAATCCGGGCGATGGCATCCGATGGCATCTGTTCCAGCTTGGCGCGCAACTCCTCCAAGTGCTGGACGTGCACCAGGTTTTCCACGAGCTGCTGCCGCGGCCCGTCGTGGCCCTGCCGATGCACGACGCTCTCGACCCGCTTCTGGCGCGCGAGCAACTCTTCGACCAGGCGCAGCTTGTCCTGCTCCGCGGCACGCTGCAGCGCGTCGAGGTCGTCGCTGGCCTGGGTTTCGAGATGTTCGCTCATGGCCGGCGTATTCTAGTCGCGTTCTCCAGTTGTCATGGCACTTCGGCGTGCGGCATGCGGCCGAGGATCAGCTCGGTGCGGCCGTTCATGTAGGCGGAATAGGGATTGCGTTCGTAGCGGCGCGGAGCCGGTAGCATCACCGCCAGCCGCGCCGCCTGTTCGGCTCCGAGCTGGGTGGCGGAGACATTGAAATAGCGCCGCGCCGCGGCCTCGGCGCCGAACACGCCGTCGCCCCATTCGACGACGTTGAGATAGACCTCGAGGATGCGCCGCTTGTCCCATAGCAGTTCGATCCAGACCGTAATGATGGCCTCCTCGCCCTTGCGCAGCATGGACTTGGCCGGCGACAGCAGCAGGTTCTTCGCCAGTTGCTGGGAAATGGTCGAGCCGCCGGCCACCACCTTGCCCTTTTTCTGGTTCTTCTCGATGGCCTTCTGGATGCCTTCCCAGTCGAAGCCTTCGTGATCGACGAACTTGTCGTCCTCGGCGGCGATCACGGCGCGCTTCAGATGCACCGAGATCCTTTCGTAGGCCATCCATTGGCGCCTGAGCTCCGCCTTCGGATTCTTCTGCCGCGCCTCGTCCAGGCGCTGGCTCTGGAAGCTGGTGGTGACGGGATTGACCCACTTCCACCAGAGTACCCAGCCCAGATACCAGCCCTGCCACAGCAGCAACACCCCGAAGGCCGCCGCAAGTCCAAGCTTGAGCCAGCGCGGCGCCGGACGCATCGCCTCAGTTGCCCTTCAAGGCGGCGAGTACCGGCGCGGTGTGCGGGCGCACGCCGCGCCAGACAAAGAAGGCCTCCGCCGCCTGTTCGACCAGCATGCCCAGGCCATCGGCCACCCGCGCGCCGGCTTCACGCGCCTGTTTCAGGAACGAGGTGTCGCGGCCATAGACCATTTCGTAGGCGACGCAACGCGGAGCGAACACCGATGCCGGCAAGGGCAGCACGGCGCCGCCGAGGCCGATCGAAGTCGCATTGATGACGAGGTCGAAGCTGCGTCCGGCAAGATTCGCAAAGCCGCTGCCGTCGGGCTTCACTGCGATGGCGCAGCCTGGCAGTCGGCCGAATTCAAGGGCCAGGCGGGCCGCGGTTTCCTCGGTGCGGTTGGCGATCACCAGTTCGGCCGGGTTCTCCTGCAGCAGCGGCAGGATCACGCCGCGCGCCGCGCCGCCGGCGCCCAGCAACAGGATGCGACGGCCGGCCGGGTCGCAGCCGAGATTGTGCTTGAGGTCGCGAATCAGCCCGGCGCCATCGGTGTTGTCGCCGATCATCCCGTCCGCGGCAAAGCTCAGGGTGTTCACGGCGCCGGCGGCCTCGGCGCGCGGCGTGCGCCGGGTAGCGAGGCGAAAGGCCTCCTCCTTGAAGGGCACCGTGACGTTGGCGCCGCGGGCAGGACCGCCTTCCGAACCGGCGAAAGCGCGCAACGCGGCGACGAAACCGTCGGTCGGGGCCAGGATGGCCTCGTAGCTGATGTCCTGTCCGGTCTGCTGGGCGAACAGGGCATGGATGCGAGGCGACTTGCTGTGGCCGATCGGGTTTCCAAGCACGGCGTAGCGGTCGGTCATTCAGTCTGCCCTTAGCCGGTCGGCGTTGGTGAAGGTCCAGGTGCGGGTGATTTCGAGCAGGTCGGTATCGCGTCGGATGGACTCTGGAAACTTGGCATAGGGTGCCGCCATGCGCACGATGCGGCGCGCCGCATCGTCGAGCAGGGTCTGGCCCGAGGAGCGGTTGACCTCGACGCGTTCCAGGTCGCCATTGGGCTTGATCACCACGGTCAGCACCAGACTGCCGTAGAGCCGGCCCTTGGCGGCGTCCGGGTAGTTGAGGTTGCCGACGCGCTCGATTTTCTGTCGCCAGTCCTCGACGTATTGCGCGAAGCGGTATTCCTCGACCCGGGCGCCGATGAACTTCTTGCGCGGCCGCTGGTTGTATTCCTCCATCTGTCGCGCGATCTGGCCTTCGAGGCGGGCGATGGCCATGGCACTGCTGGCGAGATCGAGCCCGGAACGCGCGGCGTCGGCCGCGGGGGTCGGCTCGGGTTTTGCCCGGTCCGCGCTGACCGAGCGTTCGCTCTTGAGGCGCGTCATTTGCAACTGCGCCTGGGCTTCGAGTTCGGCCACGCGCCGCTGCGCCTCGACCAGTTCGCGGCCCTCGCGGGTGTTGGGCGAAGGCGGCAGCGGCGTCTTGGCGCGGCGGTCTTCCTCGGTATTGCCGCCACCATCGAGATTGGTCTGTGCCTTGGCCTGGGCCTTGCTGGGCTTGCTCTTGCTCTTGCTGTTGACCAGGATGACTTCCAGCGCGCGTTCGCGCGCCTTGTCCATGAAGTCCGGCGGCGTGAAGCGGACGGCGAGCAGGACGGCGTGCAGCAGCAGCGAGATGCCGAGCGCCACTGTCAGGTTGCGCCGTGGCGGGTCCATTGCGGCAAGGAAGGCCGGCATCCTCCAAGGGAGCTTGCCACTGCGCGCTGGCAGTGTCGGCAGTCGCGGCAGCGACGGCAGGGAAAGGCGTGGCAGACTGGGCATAAGCCGGTAAATTTTACTCCCCGGCTGCTTCCTCTCCGTCCTCATCAGAGCCGCCAATAGGGGCCAATTCAGCGCTCAGTTCGGGCGCCAGTTCCAGATAGCGCAGGCGCAGTTCGGCTTCCAGCAGGTCGATGGCCTCGACGCTCAGGCGCACGTGGGCACCGCGCGGCAGTTCGGGTAGGGAAGGCACGCGCGCCACCAGCGGGATGTCGTCGAGTCGCGCCAGCGCTTCGCGCAACACTTGGGCCAGCGCCGTCGTTGCGCCCTGTTGCAGCAACCAGCGCAGGCACCAGTAGCGTTCCATGCCGCGCTGGAACTCGGCATAGGCGGCGTAGCTCAGTTCGAAATCGCGCATCGCGGCCAGCAGGTCGGCCGACTTCGGCGGAAATGGCGGCGGCTCGCCGTTCAGCAGCGCGATCAGTTGCCACTGGTTGAGCAGGTCGCAGTAGCGCCGCAGCGGAGAGGACGACCAGGCATAGCAGTCGACGCCGAGGCCTTCGTGCGCCGCCGCGACCGTGCTCATGCGCACCTTGCCTGCCGTCTGCACGCGGTAAAGCGCGGGGATGCCGGCATCGCGCAGCATCGCGCCCCAGGTGGCGTTGGCCATGATCATCAGTTCGGCGACCAGGGTGTCGAGCGGGCTGCCGCGTTCGCGTTCCTCGATGCCGACCCGGCCCTTGCCCGGCTCGGCGGCGATGCCGCTGTCGGCCGCCCAGTCCACGACGAAGTTGTAGTCCTTGCGGTTGCCGTTGTCCGAGGGCTTGCCGCGTCCGGCTTCGAGCACCTGGGCAAATTCCCAGAGCAGCTTGAGTTCGTTTCGGTACGGGAAGTCCGCCAGGCCTTGCGCCAGCGTGGCCGCGTTGAATACCGGCTCGATGTCGTGGTGGCGCAGGTTGGCGACGATGGGCACGCGCTCCATGCGCGTTTCGTGGCCGAGCAGGCGGTAGTCGGCGGCGACGTCGAGATAGAGCGAGACGGCGGGAACGGTATGTCCGGCGGCGAGCGTGAAATGCTCCACGATCTCTTCCGGCAGCATGGTGATCTTGCGCCCCGGCATATACACCGTGGATAGGCGTTCGCGGGCGATGCGACCGAGATCCGATTCCGGCGCGAAGCCGAGACCGGGCGCGGCGATGTGGATGCCTATCTGCCAGCCGCCATCGGGCTTGGACGTGACGGAAAATGCATCGTCGATCTCAGTAGTGTGCGCATCGTCGACGCTGAAGGCTTGAACTTGCGCGAGCGCAAGTTCAATGCCTTCAGCTTCGCTATCCGGTGAGCCATCGCCCCGTCCCCCTTCCCGGGGAAGGGGGCTACTGGCCAGGCGCTGCGCGCCAATTGGACGAGGCGTCGTGTATTCCGGAAAGCCGGTGCCGCCCTTGCCCTCGGGAAAGAACTCGAAGAGGAAGCGGCCGAGGTGGTAGTCGTGGGTCGAGGGCAGCGCGCCGCAATCGAACAGCAGGCGCGCGGCCGATTTGCCGGTGTCGCCGCAGGCGGCTTCGAGCGCCTTGGTTTCACCGCGATTGCGGTCGGGCTTGTAGATCAGTTGCGGCAGGATGGGCACGAATTCGGCGGGCAGGCGGCCTTGCTTGAGTTCATCCACCATGCGCTCGATCGCTGCCGCCTGCTGGCGCTTCTTTTCCAGGCCGGCCAGGGCGGCCTGCAAAATCTCGGGCGGCGCCTTGCGAAAGCGGCCGCGGCCCTTGCGATGAAAGTAGATCGGCGCCGCGTGCAGGCGCAGCAGCACGGCCGCGGCCTGGGCAGGGTCGGGTTTGGCGCCGTGGTATTCGGCGGCGAGTTCCTCGAAGCCGAATTCCTGTTCACCGCAAACCTCCCAAAGGAAATCCACGTCTATGGTTTCGGCATCGGCTTCGGCCCGTTCCAGCAGTTCGCCCGGCGCCGGGGCGGCAAAGCGCAGCAGCACGTTGGTGGCCTTTACCTTGCTGCGCTTGCCGGAGGCCAGCTCGATTTGCAGCGAGCTCACGTTGTCGGCAAGCACGCTGCCGGCACGAAAGGCGCCGTCCTCTTCAAACAGGACATTCATGGAGGGGGTTGCCCGGGGCGGGGGCGTAAGCGGGAAGCGAGGCGGCCGATTATACCGGTCTGGCCGTGGCGATCAGGACCGTGCTGGTCAGCCGGTAGCCGCCCGCGACCGCGTGCGGCGCGAGTTCGGCGGCGACGGCGGCGGCCAGCGCCTGCTGCTTTTCGGGCGGCAGGCGGGCCAGGCTTTCCGCGGCGCCGCCGGCGAGATCGAGGAAGCCCTGCCAGTAGGCGGCGGCATCGGCGAACTCGAGCGTGAAGCGGCAGGGCTCGATCCGGCGTTGGCAAAAGTTCCCATCGGGACGCAGCGCGCTGGCGCCGGCGAGACGGCGATCCAGTTCGACCGGGTCGCCGAAGCGGAAGATCGAAGGCCGCGCCACCTTGGGCGGCAGCAGCAGGCGGCGCATGCAGGCCAGCGCCGCTTCCACCAGCGGCGTTTCGCCGGCAGCGCCCCAGACCGAGAGCGCGAGCAGGCCGTCCGGGCGCAGCACGCGGCGGATTTCGCGCAGGGCGGCCTGGTCGTCGGGAAAGAACATCAGGCCGAGGCCGCACAGCACGCGGTCGAAACTCGCGTCGGCAAAGGGCAGAGCCTCGCCGTCGGCGGCCACCCGGACAAGATCGGGACAGCAGGCGAGCTGGCCCTCGCTGATGTCGCTGGCGATCGCCAGCCCGGCCTCCCCGACGGAGCCGGCCGCCGCACGGGCCAGCAGGCCGGGGCCGCTGGCCAGGTCGAGTACGCGCTGGCCCGGCGCCAGTTGCGCCGCGGCCAGCAGCGCGGTGGCAAGTTCGTCGCGGGCGCCGGCGGCCGCCAGGTAACGCGCACCGATGCGGTTGTAGCCGGCGCGTTCGAGGCGCTTGAACTGGGCGGAGTCGAAGCTCATGGCAGGGGTGCGGCGGTCCGGGTCGCCGCCGTTTTCAGCAGGTCGAAACTGTACACCGCAAGACCGGTCCAGATCGCGGCGAAAGTCAGGACGCGGCTCAGGTCCAGCGGTTCGTGATAGACCAGCACGGCGATCAGGAAGGTGATCGAGGGCGCCAGGTACTGCAGGAAGGCCATCATTGACAGCGGCAGGCGGCGCGCCGCGACGGCAAACAGCAGCAGCGGAATCGCGGTCACGGCCCCGGTGGCGACCAGCAGCAGGTCGCGTGTTGATACGACCGCTGCGCCGCCGAAGTGGCCCTGGCCGGAGAATGCCAGCCAGGCCAGCCAGGCCAGCGCCAGCGGCGTCATGCAGACGGTTTCGAGGAACAGGCCGCTGGCGGCGTCGAGCGGCAACTGCTTCCTCAGCAGGCCGTAGATGCCGAAGGTGCCGGCCAGCACCAGCGCGATCCAGGGCAGGCCGCCGGCGCGCGTCGCCTCGATCGCGACGCCGACCGCGGCCAGCAGCACCGCCAGCCACTGCAGCGGGCGCAGGCTTTCCTTCAGCACCAGGACGCCGAGCGCGACGTTGAGCAGGGGCAGGATGAAATAGCCGAGGCTGGTTTCGAGGATGTGCTCGTTGTTCACGCCCCAGACGAAAGTCAGCCAGTTGCCGAGTACCAGCGCCGAGGCCAGTGCGATGCGCGCCAGTTGTCGCGGAATGCGCGCCACGCGCCAGGCGTCGGCGAAGCCGCGGCCGAAGCCGATCAGGGCAGTCATCAGCAGCATGGCCCAGACCACGCGGTGGGCGATGATCTCGACGGCCGGCACCTCGGCGATCTGCTTGAAGAAAATCGGCACCAGGCCCCAGATCAGGTAGGCGACGATGCCCGCGGAAATGCCGAGCCGGGTGTTCTCGCGCGTGGCGGCGGGCAGCGTGCCGCTCACGTCAGCCCGGCAAACTCGATGACGGGATCGAGGTAGTCGCCCCAGCGCGTGAAGCTGTGGTCGCCGCCGGCCAGCACGGTCTGCTTCGCACCCGCATAGCGGCGCACGGCGTCGCGGTAATCCAGGGTTTCGTCGCCTTTCTCGACCAGCAGCCAGAAGCGCTGCGGTTTCGCCAGCACCGGGATGGCGATGGCGCGCAACTGTTCGACATGTTCCAGGGTGAACTCGAAGCTCTCGCCGCTGTAAAGCCAGCGCTGCGGGCCGATGTATTTCTGCAGGGAAAGATGCGCGACCACGGCCGGATTGACCAGCACCGCCCTGAGGTCGAAGGTCTCGGCCAGCCAGGTCGAGTAGTAGCCGCCGAGCGAGGAGCCGACGACGGTGGTGACGCCATGGCGGCGGATCAGGTCTTCGGCGAGTGCAACGGCCTCGCGCGGCGCGGCGGGAAGCTGGGGTGAAATAAACCTGTCGCCTAGGCCGCGTTCGCGCATGCGTGCGCCGAGGGCCTGGGCCTTGTGCGACTGCGGTCCGCTGGTAAACCCATGCAGGTAGAGGATCACGGCGAGGACCAGTCCACAATGCCCATCTGCCAGGTGGCGAGGATGACGATGCCGAAGGCGATGCGGTACCAGGCGAAGACGGTGAAGTCGTGGGTGGAGATAAAGCGCAGCAGCCAGCGCACGCAGAGGAAGGCGGAGATGAAGGAGGCGACGAAGCCGACCAGCCACATGCCGAGGTCGTCGAAGGCCAGCAGGTGGCGTTCCTTGTAGAGCTGGTAGGCGCTGGCGGCCATCAGCGTCGGCACGGCCAGGAAGAAGGAAAACTCGGTCGCCGCCTTGCGCGAAAGGCCGAACAGCAGGCCGCCGATGATGGTGGCGCCGGAGCGCGAGGTACCGGGGATCAGCGCGCAGGCCTGGGCCAGGCCGAGCTTGAACGCATCTGCCAGCGTCAGTTCGTCGACGCTCTCAATACGCACCGTGTGCCGGCGCTTTTCGGCCCAGAGGATGATGAAGGCGCCGACGATGAAGGCCGTCGCCACCGCCACCGGGTTGAACAGCGTGGCCTTGATGGCCTTGCCGAACAGCAGCCCGAGCACCGCCAGCGGCATGAAGGCGACCGCGATGTTGAGCACGAAGCGCTGCGCTACGGGATCGCTGCCGAGTCCGGCCAGCACCTGGCCGAAGCGCGCGCGGTATTCCCAGCAGATGGCCAGCATCGCCGCGGCCTGGATCACGATCAGGAACAGCTTGCCGCGCTCGTCGTTGAAGTGCAGCAGGTCGCCGGCGAGGATCAGGTGGCCGGTGGAGGAGACCGGCAGGAACTCGGTGAAGCCTTCTACGAGGCCGAGAATCAGCGCCTGCAGCAGCGGGTGGAAGTCCATGTCGGAAGAATAAATTGGCGCCGGATGAGGGCGCCGAGTCTAGCATGCGGCGGTATCCGCCTCCAGCCGCGCCAGCCAGGCCAGGGCGTGTTCGCGGCTGTCGCCGCACATCTCGGGCGAGGGCCGCAGGCCGCAGCAGCAGGACGGGCGCCGCGAGCTGCCGAACAGCGTGCAGCGATAGTCGGGCGTCAGGTGCACGCAGGGTTCGCCGGCGGGCTTGTCCAGCGTGCTGATCGAGGGCGCGATGCAGCAGGCGCCGCAGCCGGGTCGGCAGTTCATGATCGCCGTATCACCAGCGCCGACTTCTATGAAGCCTTGTAGATCTCGCTGCCGGCCTTGACGAATTCGACCGACTTGACCTCCATGCCCTTCTCCAGCGCTTCCTGTTCCGAAACGCCGATCTTCGCCGCGTACTCGCGCACGTCCTGGGTGATCTTCATGGAGCAGAAATGCGGCCCGCACATGGAACAGAAGTGGGCCAGCTTGGCGCCGTGCTGCGGCAGCGTTTCGTCGTGGAATTCGCGCGCCTTGTCGGGGTCGAGGCCGAGGTTGAACTGGTCTTCCCAGCGGAACTCGAAGCGTGCCTTGGAAAGCGCGTTGTCGCGCACCTGCGCGCCCGGGTGTCCTTTCGCCAGGTCGGCGGCGTGGGCCGCGATCTTGTAGGCCATGATGCCGTCCTTGACGTCGTTCTTGTCGGGCAGGCCGAGGTGTTCCTTCGGCGTCACGTAGCAGAGCATGGCCGTGCCGTACCAGCCGATCATGGCCGCGCCGATGGCGCTGGTGATGTGGTCGTAGCCCGGCGCGATGTCGGTGGTCAGCGGGCCGAGCGTATAGAAGGGCGCTTCGCCGCAGAGGCGCAGCTGCTCGTCCATGTTGAACTTGATCATGTGCATCGGCACGTGGCCGGGGCCTTCGATCATCACCTGCACGTCATGCTTCCAGGCGATCTTGGTCAGTTCGCCCAGGGTTTCCAGTTCGCCCATCTGCGCCGCGTCGTTGGCATCGTAGATCGAGCCGGGACGCAGGCCGTCGCCGAGGCTGAAGGCGACGTCGTAGGCCTTCATGATGTCGCAGATGTCCTCGAAGTGGGTGTAGAGGAAGTTCTCCTTGTGGTGCGACAGGCACCATTTGGCGAGGATCGAGCCGCCGCGGCTGACGATCCCGGTCATTCGCTTGGCGGTCAGCGGCACGTAGCGCAGCAATACGCCGGCGTGGATGGTGAAGTAATCGACACCCTGTTCGGCCTGTTCGATCAAGGTGTCGCGGAAGATTTCCCAGGTGAGATCCTCGGCACGGCCGTCGACCTTCTCCAGCGCCTGGTAGATCGGCACCGTGCCGATCGGCACCGGGGAATTCCTCACGATCCATTCGCGCGTCTCGTGGATGTTCTTGCCGGTGGAAAGGTCCATCACCGTGTCGCCGCCCCAGCGGATGGCCCAGGTCATCTTGTCCACCTCGTCCTGGATGGTCGAGGCCAGCGGCGAGTTGCCGATGTTGCAGTTGATCTTGGTCAGGAAGTTGCGGCCGATGATCATCGGCTCGGACTCGGGGTGGTTGATGTTGTTGGGGATGATGGCGCGGCCGCGGGCGACTTCGTCGCGGACGAACTCGGGCGTGATCACGCGCGGAATCGAGGCGCCGAAACTCTGGCCGGGATGCTGCTGGCGCAGCAGCTCTTCGAGGCCGTCGAGCTTCTGGTTCTCGCGGATCGCGACGTATTCCATTTCCGGCGTGATGATGCCGGCCCGGGCGTAGTGCATCTGGGAAACGTTTTTTCCGGGCAGCGCGCGGCGCG
>Ga0209514_10007493_pt1 | contig 12850 bp, 9 predicted proteins | sample Subgrocontami58m_FD_187452 | JGI IMG/M metagenome (GOLD analysis project Ga0209514, IMG submission 187452) | Subsurface groundwater microbial communities from S. Glens Falls, New York, USA - GMW37 contaminated, 5.8 m (SPAdes) (version 3) | ecosystem: Environmental > Aquatic > Deep subsurface >...
GTGGAGGCGGGAGGGTACCGGGTCAAAAACGTCACCGAGGATATGGAACTGATCACCAGGCTGCACCGTTACGCCATCGAGAGGAAAATCCCTTACTCGATCAAGTTCATCTCCGATCCGGTATGCTGGACCGAGGTCCCGGAGGACCTCAGGATGCTCGCGAGGCAGAGGAGGCGTTGGCACCTCGGCCTCATGCAGAGCATCATCCAGAACCGGTCCGCCTTGTTCAACCCCCGGTACGGGAAGTTCGGATGGGTCGTCCTTCCGTACTACCTGATCGTCGAGCTGCTGAGCCCCGTGGTGGAAGTGATCGGCTACGCCGCCGTGGTCCTGTCGTACCTGTTCGGGATGCTGAGCTTCGAGTTCATGCTCCTGTTCATTTCCCTGGCGGTCTTCTACGGCATCTTCCTGTCCACAACGAGCATTTTTCTGGAAGAGATCACCTATCGCCGGTATCCCCGGTGGGGCCATTTGTTCCGCCTGCTGCTCTACGGCGTGATCGAGAACTTCGGGTACCGGCAGATCAACTCGTTCTGGAGGTGCCAGGCGTTCCTCAAGTACCTGGTCGGCATGCGGAAGTGGGAGTATGTGGAAAAGGGGAACCGGCATGCCGGGAGGTGATCGTCCGTCATGAACGCCGATGCGGTCGGGTTTCTGGCGATCGACCGGGGGGATTACCAGGAAGCCGTCAACCTCTTCCGGAGAAGCCTGCAGAAGGACAAGGGTCCGAACGGGTATTACGGTTTCGGACTGGCCCACTTCCTGTTGGAGGATTTCGCGACCGCCCGGTGGGCGTTTCACAAAACGCTGGAACTGGACCCGGGCAACCCGGAGGCCATCCGCCGTCTTTCCATGATGGAAAAAACGGAAGTCGACACCGGGAAGGCGGCGTTGTCCCCGCCGGATCACGAGCGGGGTTTCCGGGCAGGGACAAGTTGCCTGGAAGTCCACCGGGGAGAGTGGAAGAGGCTGTTTATCAAGGGCATCAACCTCGGGATCGGGCTGCCGGGATCGTTCCCCGGAGAATACGCCGTGAAGAAAGGGACGTATCGCAAGTGGTTCGGGCAGATTTCCGCGATCGGGATCAACGCGCTCCGGATCTACACCCTGCATCCCCCGTCGTTCTATGAAGCGCTCGGCGAATGGAACCGGTCCGGAAAAACGTTGTACCTCTTCCAGGGAATATGGTCGGAACCTCCGGCGGACGGCGATTATTCCGGGGAAGGCCACCTCTCGTACGTTCACGGCAACATTCGTGATGCGATCGACGCCGTCCACGGGAACGCCGTCCTTCCGCAAAGACCCGGGTATCCCGACGGAAAATATTCGGTGGACGTTTCCTGGTGCACGATCGGTTTCCTGTTCGGCAGGGAATGGGAACCTTGCTCCGTCAAGCGATTCAACGAATCGCGGGGGCGAAGACGCGGGGCGTACGAAGGCAGGTTCCTGAAGATCGTCGACGGAACTCCCTTCGAGGTTCATCTGACGGAGGTATGCGACTTCATTCAACGGTACGAATACGACCGGTACGGGAAATCCCGTCCATGTTCCGTGGTCAACTGGCCCACTCTTGACCCGTTGAATCATCCTTCCGAATCCATGCACGAGGAGGAGTTGTCGTTCCAGGGACAGAGGGGAAAGCCCGGCGTATGCAACGAAAACGAGGACATGGAGTCCCTGGACGTTTCCGGGATCCGGACGGTGTCGGGGGCCGGGTTCTTCGCCACCTATCACGCGTATCCGTATTATCCCGATTTCATCAACAACGATGATCCATCGGATGAGACGCCGTACCTCACCTACCTCCGCTCCCTCAAGTCCCACCATGGCGATCAGCCGATCCTCGTCGCGGAATTCGGCGTCCCGAGCAGCAGGGAGCACGCACATTGGCAAAGGAACGGCTGGAACCACGGCAGCCACGACGAGGCGGAACAGGGCAGGATAGACGCCTTGCAGATGAAGGCGGTGCAGGACGCCGGCATGGCGGGGGGAGTTCTCTTCAGCTGGTTCGACGAGTGGTTCAAGAAAAACTGGATATTCCAGCCGTACGCCCTTCCCCCCGAAAGGAAGCCGCTCTGGTTCAACCTCCAGGATCCGGAACAGAATTACGGTCTCGTCGCCGCCTACCCCGGCTATCCCGGGAAGAAGGTGACGCTCTCGGCGAAAATGTCCGAATGGGGGGAGGCCGTCATCCTCTACGGGAAAAAGACCGGGACCCCGGGGTTCCGTTTCGACGACGGGGGCGATGATTCCAGGACGCTCATGGGGATGCGGATGCAGCACGACGAGGGATTCCTGTATCTCCTGCTCGAGACGAAGGGGGCCGTCGATTTCGACAAGGCGGCTTACGTCGTCGGCATCAATACCTCCTCGCCCGAGTCAGGGGAGTACCTTGTCCCTTTCGATACGCGGGCAAGGAGTCCGATCGGATTGCATTTCCTTGTGCATCTCGCAGGCATGCGGAACAGCAGGATTCTGGTGACCCGGCCATACGACCGTTTCCTGAACGCGGGAAAGGGGGAAATCGTTCCCGGGCGATCGGACCAGGGGGCCTGGGTCGTTCTTCTGAGCCGCACGAACATGCGGCGTATCAGCAAAGACGGGAAGCGCTTCTACCCTTCGCACGTCCGCTCCATGAGCAACCTGAGACATGGCAGCCTCGACGGGCAGCGGCCGGACTTCAATTCGCTCTCCGATTTTCATGTTGCGGGCAACCGGGTGGAGATCCGGATCCCCTGGTGCCAGCTGAATTTCACCGACCCCAGCTCCCGGGCCGTCCTTTGGATGAGCGGCCCGGAAAAGTCGCGGGCGACGGAAGGGGTCCGCGCCCTCGCGCTTTCCTATCGTCCCCGAAAGGATTCCCCGGCTGCCGGAAAAACCGGCGGGAGAACGAATATCACCGATTCGCTCCCTCAAAGACTCGTCGAGGAGAACGTCGCGCTCTACTCGTGGGATCCCTGGGACACCCCCGTCTACCACATGTACCTGAAAAAGAGCTACCACGCCTACAAGGAAGCTCTTTCCGCGATCCCGGAGACGCCGTGAGATGAAGATATCCCGCAGGGATTTCATTCGCCTGGGCGGCGCGCTGGCGGCGTCGATCTGCGCCCCCGCGCTGGCGCGGGAAACGTCCGTCGAGGTTCCGGTCCTTTTGTACCATGACATTACGGACGAATACCGGGATCCCTACACCATTTCCCCGTCCCTGTTCGCGGCCCACATGGAATGGCTCCATAACAACGGGTTCCGCCCCGTTGCCTTGCGGGATATCGTCCGCCCCCCGGGGAACGGAAAGGCGGTCGTCATCACCTTCGACGACGGATACGCTTCGTACATGGAGTACGCTTACCCGCTGTTCCGGGAATACGGTTTTCATTCCACCATCAACGTCATCGGGTCCCTCGCAGGGACGTTTCTGCGTGACGGCGGCAACAGGCCCATGCTGGCCTGGGACGAATACAGGCATCTGCTGCGGTCCGGCCGGGTGGACATCGGGTGTCACACCCATGGCCTTCACTCGGCTGCCCGCAAGGGGGTTCTGGGAGTTTCCGGCGAGACGCTCAGGCAGGATCTGAGAACGTTCCGCGAGGTGTTGCGGAGGGAAACGGGAAGATCGACGGATATCCTCGCCTGGCCGTACGGCCTGTACGATGCGAGGCGTATCTCCATCGCCAGGGAAGAGGGATTCCGCTTCCTCCTGACCTCCCGGGAGGCCTCTTTTCCGGCAACCGGAGACGTTGCCGAGATACCGAGAAGAAACATCGACAATCTGTACGACATCACTTCCTTCCGGGCAGGGGTGGAGCTATGAGGAAAATATGGCGTGGGTTGTCCCTGCTCGCGATGATGGTCGGCGGGCTCCAGGCGGTCCCGGTACCGGCGTATCCGCAGGCGATGACCGTCCAGGTTTCGGATAACGTCCCGAAGCCGGACCGGCAGGCCGTCGAAACTGCGGAATCGGCGAGGGAGAGGGCTCTCCAGCACAAGAAGCGGGGGGATGAATTCCGGGCGCGGGACGATATAGGACATGCCGGCGAAGAGTACGGGAGGGCGTTATCGATCTACCGGGGATTCACCGTGGAGGACAGGTACATGATGGCCCGCTATCTTTCCTGGAGCGGCAGGATCGACGAGGCCATCCGCGAACTGAATGCGATCCTGTCGGAGGATGCGGGGAACGTCAATGCGCGGATCCATCTGGCCCGATGCCTGTCGTGGAAAGGAGACCTCCGCGGCTCCCTCAGGGAGTCGTCGAAGGTACTGGCCGTGTCGCCGGACAACAAGGACGCCCTCCTCGTTCGGGCGAACGCCTTGAAATGGAGCGGCAACCCGAACGCCGGCATATCGATCTACAAAGGCATCCTTGAAAAGGGGGAGGACTTCGACACCCGCCTGGGGCTTTCTCAAGCGTTCCTTTCCACCGGCTTCCTCCGGGGGGCGAGGAACGGGGCGAAACGGCTGACGCCGGAATATGCGTACCAGGAAAAAGAGCGGAAGAATCTGAATGCGGAAATCGACAAGGCGACGCGGCCGGCCTTGGGAGCGGGCTACAGCCACTACCGCGACTCGGATGACAATCGGCTGGATCGCTATTCGTCGTCCGCCGGGTTCTGGACCGGGGACTGGAAATGGGGCATCGGCTACCTGTACACGAAAGCCGAGGATCCATCCCGGAATGCCGAGGACCATGACCTGTCCCTGTCCGCGGAATCGAGGCTGACGGAAGGACTCGGGGTGGGAGGAACCGCGGGGGTCAACCGGACGGCAAACGACAACTCCGGCAGCTTTTTCGTCGGGAGCGTCAGGGCGGATGCGAAGGTCCTCGACGGACGGATCGGGGCCGGCGTCGCGCGGAAGGTTTTCGCGGAAACCGCGCAACTGATCGGGAATGAGATACGGTTCACGGAGATCACCTCGTACATCGAATATCCGCTTCCGCACCGGTTCACGGTTCGCGCAAGCTACGCCGCCAGAGACTACTCCGACGACAACCGCTCCGAAGACTGGCAAGGATCGATCCGGCACGTGTTCGGCCTGAAAAACCCGTCGTTGGCGGCGGGGTACCGGATCCGTTCCCTGGACTTCCAGCGGGAGTCCGGAGCCGGGTATTTCGATCCGGAGGGCTACCTTTCCCACCGTCTGGAACTTACCGTCGGCTACGAGAAGGGAAAGGGATATGTCCACCTGGCGCCGTTCATCGGGTACCAGTCCTTTCGGCGGCGGGGGGATACCCCCGAAGGCTTCTTCGGGGGAGGGGAGGGGGTCATCGGCGTACATGTTACCGACTCCGTTGCCCTTGAGCTCCACGGCGAAGGATCGGACGAGGCGGGCGGTTCCGCCTCCGGTTTCAAATATTACCAGGCCGGCGTGAGGATGAAGGCGCGCTTCTGACGGCGGGCATTCAAAGGATATGAATCCTGCGGCTTTGCCTGCAACGTGAGCGAATTTCAGCGGCAGGACTGAAGAAAATCCAATTCCTGTCCGATAAATATCCATTGAGAGCGATTACGCACCGGGAGAAGTATGGCGACCAAAGAAAACATCCCGTCGACCATCGAACGGTTGTTGATGGCGATCGCCAGAACGAACTATTGGGCGGTTCAATACGGTCCGACCCATCCTGCAACCCTCAAACAAATCCATTCGTTGCATTCCGCCTTGTCCGCATGCCTGGCATCCGAACCCGATCACTGCCTGTTGCTTGGAGTGGCCCGGGATAAATTCTATTACCGGGACAAATCCGCCGGAAAGAGCAACGAAGTCATCCAAACCATGACCGGGCAATTGTACGCTCTCGGGGTGGCGACCATCCGCTTCGACCCGCAACTGTCCGTCAAGGACCTTTCCGCTTTCTTCAAATTCCTTCATCAAGGTTTCAACAGGAAACCGAATGAATCCTTCGATCAGTACCTCCAGCGGGTCGGCGCAACCGGGATACAGATAAACAAATACAACTTCAAGGAACTGCTGTCGCATAAGACAGGCGAGGTGAGGGGGATAAAGGCCGATGCCGCGGACCGTGAAGATTTCCTGTTGAGATCGCTGATTTTCTCGCACTCCCGGCACGGCGACGAAACGGAACAGATGCTCATCGATAATATCGTGGATTACCCCGAGCTGCTGACGGCAATCGTCGAGCGCGCCAAAATGCATGAAAACGTTCGCGATGCCGTCGAAGAAGACAGTGGGGCGGCACGAAAAGAGACCATCTCCCCGGAGGTCCTCAGCAGACTGTTGCAACGCCTGGGAGGGACGCTGAAAAGACTCCCCGGAGATCGGAAAATGGCGATCATCGCTTTTCTGGAGGCGGGACTCGAGAAGGAAAAAGAAAATTCGCAACAGCCGGGAACCCCCCTGGACCTGCTGATCGCGAAATCCCTCACCGATGAATTCTCCAGCGATGAATTCCTCGACCTGTTGGGAATGGTTCTGTCAGCGGAGGAAAAAACCTCCAAACGTTTCAGGAATTCCTTCCAGGTACTCGCGGCGAAAAGAAACAGCGAAGGATCCCTGCTGACCGCCTTATCCGAAAGGATCCAGGAGAGTCAAAAGGCGAAGGACTTCTATGCTCTCAAGACCTGGGAGACGGTGGAGAATCTCCTGCTCTCCCGCACCGATGACGCGTATATCGACAGCGGTCATGCGAATTTCCTCGAATATATTTCCTCGGAAGATTTCAAGAATGGCGATCATGCGTCGGGGACCCTTGAACCTTGTCTTATGAACAGTCTTTCGCTGGAAGAGCAACACAGGAAAGGAGTGGTCATCTTCCTGGAATTGCTGGAAGCGGAGAAAAAGGAGGAAGTTTTTTTCGACCTGGCCGAGGAAATACGGAAAATAATCCCGAACCTCATATACCGCAAAGACATTTCACTTCTGAAAACAGTCCTCTTTCGCCTCTCGGTCCTTTCCGGCAAGGCGTCCGACAACCAGAGGAAAATCCTTCAGGACATCATTCTCAAAACAGACTACGGCAGTCTCATCCATTACTACCTTCAAAGCACGTCTCCGCCGGATGCCGCGGAAACGGTCCTGTCCGTCCTGGCACGGTTCGCGCCCGCGACCACCCCGATAATCCTCGACCGCTTGCTAAGCGAAAACGATCGGCTCCGTCGCAGGATACTGATGAAAATGATAACGAGTCTCGGGCCGGAATCCGTGCCGATACTGGTCGGCAAACTGACCCACTTCAAGTGGTATTTCGTGCGAAATCTTTGCACCGCCCTTGGCGATATCGGCGACCCGAGCGCCATCTCCGGACTCCTCAAAACGATCGTGCACGAGGATTGGCGGGTCCGCCGGGAGGCGATCGTGGCACTCGGCAAGCTGCGCTCCCGGGAAATCGTCTCCGTGTTGGGGAGCGTGTTGACGGAGGAACGCTTTTTCTCATCCCAGGAAGAGGAATCCATACGCCTCGCCGCGGCCAGCGCCCTGTTTCAGATCGGGGGGGAAAAGGCCTTCTCGTACCTGGAACGCGGCAGCCGTTCACGTCGGGTCTCGGTGAAGGAGTACTGCAAACACCTCACAGGCGGTTCCGGAAGAGCGCGATGATAGACAAATCCTATCTCTTCAGCGTCATCCTGTACATGTCCCAGAGCATCCAGTCCGCCCAGATTTACCCCGAATCCCACAAGCGGTTCCATGCGCCGCTGACGCGCCTTCATGCCCGCATTCTTCGCATAACGGCAGTCGAGGGGATTCTCCACATCGGCGTGATCGGCAACCACTTCGTCATCGGTGAGTCGGCATACCTCGAGACGAACAAATTTTTCCCGAAAAAGCTGCTTCGTGAGCTTCGCGAGAGAGGAATCGAAAAAATATCCTTCAAGGACGGGTTGACGTACGGCGAACTGAAACAGTTCATCCTGTTTCTGGCCTCCGGCAAGGAATCCCCGCAGAATCGGAAATGGGAGAACATCTCTTACGGAGTCCTGACCACGTTCGACGGTTCGTCGCTGCCTTCCGGAACTCTTACGCAGTCCATTCCGAAATCCCACGTCTTGAGCGGTGCGACCAGCGTAGTGAAAGACATCCTGGCTGCGATCAGCAGGGGAAACGGAGGGGTGTCGATCCGGGGGGGAAGGGATATCGTCGCCGATGTGATGAAAGGTCTCCATCAGGACGACTTCCTCATTTCGCGACTCTCGCGGCTTCAGGATCACGACGACTACACGGTAACCCATTCCCTGAACGTCTGCACGATGGTTCTGGCGCAGGCCATGCGGATCGGTATCCATGAAAACAAGATTCAGGAGATCGGACTGTCGGCATTGCTGCATGATATCGGGAAAATCCAGATCCCCCGGGAGATTCTCCATAATCCCGGAAAGCTTACCGCAATGGAGTTCGCGCAAGTCGCCGGGCACCCCGTCGATGGGGCCAACATCCTGAGAAAAATCGATTGCGGCTCGGAATTGCCGATGGTCGTCTGCTTCGAACATCACATAAAATACAACTACGCCGGTTATCCGAAGGTCACGTACCGCGATCCCCTCAACCTTGCCTCTTACATGACACAGATCGCGGATGTTTACGATGCCTTGCGGACGAATCGGCCGTACCGGAAAAGCCTCGACCTCGAAACGTCCATTACGATCATGAGGGAGGGGAGAGGAACCGAATTCGAACCCGTGCTCTTCGACAATTTCATGGAGATCATCGCTCTTGCCGAATCGGAGAATCCGGAAAACGGCTCCGAAACTCTCGAGACAGCCTCGCCCCCGCCCTGCCCGGATCTGATCGGCCCATCCGTTTAGTCGCCATGAAAGTGTCATCCGGGGCGGTGATCAGGGCCGTCGTCGCCGCCGGGGCGAAAGCCATCGTTGTCCAGGGGTTCGGGTGGGGGAACGTGAACATCCCGATGTACGAAGCGGTGCAGGTCAATGCGGTCCCACCCGGTTCCTGGAATTTCGTGATTTCGATGAACGGGGATAACGTCGAAGAGTCCGCACGGACTGTAAATCCCGTGCAAACAACCGGCTTTTTCGGGAAAAAAAAGACGCGTTGCGGGAAGGCGGTTGACGCGGGATTTCCCTTGCAGTATAGTAACTTTCCTCACGGACGCGCCCTTAGCTCAGCTGGATAGAGCACTTGACTACGAATCAAGTGGCCAGAGGTTCGAATCCTCTAGGGCGCGCCAAGTCTGCCCTAATGTGGGCACCCCTCCGGGGGTGTCCACATTTCCCAACGCTATCGTATGGGCCAGCGCCTCGTAGCTGCCGCGCAGCTGGACCTTTTTCCCCGTAATCCGCACATCCTTGACCAACAGCCGAAGATATTGCTTCCCGAAGCCCGATCCCGGATCGTGCAGCCGCTTCCGGAGTGCATCACCGAAAGCGCGTACCTTCTTCACCGACAGCAGCTCTTTCGGCATCTCGGCTTCGCGCCGGATCCCCGCCATCTCGGTAAGAATCTCCTTCCGCCGGGTTTCGAGTTTATGCGCCCGCTCCGTCAGCATCTCGTTTAACGGCAGCAGACCTTTTTCCACGGCCTCGTACAGTTTCCCGGTTGCCTGCCGGTTCTTCTCCAGTTCCCCGCGCAGCTGTTTCAGGAACAGATGCTGTTCCTGCCCCGTTTGCCAGCGTTCTTCTTGCAGTAGAAGGAGCATTTTCCGTACGCGGTCATCGGTGAACACCTTGTCGGTAAGGGTGGTCAGCACCATGCGGTCGACGGTCGGCATGGGTGCGTTACCGTTGGGGCATGCAGTACCCCGCCGAAGGCGCGCAGAGCACTTGTAGTACCGATAATGACCGCCCTTCCCCGTGGCAATGGTCATGGAAGCCCCGCAGATCCCGCAGCTGACCAGCCCCGTCAAGAGGGTAGGGGAGGACACCACACGCGGCGGGACCCGATCCGGATTCCGCAACTGCCTCCGCTCCTTAACGTGCTGGAACGTTTCCTCGTCAACGATCGGCTCCACGGGCGTGAGGACCCATTCAGTCCGGGGTTTCCACTTGCCGCCCTTGGCCGATTTCTTGTTGAAGTAGTACCGCCCGACGTAAAGCTCGTTTCCAAGGATTCCCTCGACCTTGGAGCAGCTCCATCGACTTCCACGCGAAGAGATCCCCTGCCGATTAAGCAGCTCCATGATCCCTTTGTATCCCAACGGTTTCCCGAGGTAGCCGTTCAGGTAAAGATCGTGAATCTTGCGGACGATTTCCGCCTCCGCAGGATCGATGACCAGCTTTTTCCGCTTCCCGACTCGATTAGCCGGAACCTCCGTATCGATGGCATCGAACCCGAAGGGTGCCCTTGATCCGTTGTAGAACCCCTGCCGTGCGTTTTCGTTCATGGCGCGCAGGGTATGCTTGGCGTTTTCCAGACTGCTGTACTCGTCCATGATGTTGAAGAGTTTCCGGGCGATCATGCCGGAGGGATCTTCCCCGGTCTGCTGCGTCGTGGAGATGAGCTTTACCCCTGCCTTGCTCAGCTGTCGCTCGTAGAAAGCGAACTCGTAGGAATCCCGAAAGAACCGGGAGAGGGAGTGGACCACGACGGCATCGAAGGGAGGCGGATCTCCGCATGCCTCCGCGATCATCCGCTGGAATTCCGGGCGCCGATCATCGGTCGCCGATGCCCCCGGCTCGATATACTCCACGGCGAGGGAGTGCCCTTCCCGGACGCACCACTCCTTGACCTGGCGGACCTGATCCGGAATGGAGAGATCCATTTCCGCCTGCTTGGCCGTGGATACCCGCGCATACAGGGCGACGATCATTCTTTTCTCTCCTCCTCGATGCCCAGCTCTTCCAGCATGGCTCGAATCAACTCCGGAAGATGCGCCTCAATCAGCCGAATCTCTTCCGGCAACACGTCGTCGATTCCGTCACGATACCGAATCGACACATGATAGCCGGGTCCTTTGTCTCCTTCAGGCACTCATAAGGCACCGCCTGTCCTGCTCGGATTGGTCCTGCATGACATAATTTTTTTTTCTGCCCGTGCAAAGCATGGCCGGATCTTTCCATAAGTTTCCCCTAATTTGTCCGGCGCTCAATCTCAAAAGGGCCAGTCTCAATAAATGGTCTGCTAGTAATTGACCGCGAGCAACAGCGACTTGCACAAGCAACCTCACCATTCCCCCCCTTCGATGGATTCGATCCGCTTCTTTACTCCGATGCCCCAATTAAAGGGGTGATGAAACGACGCGATACGGTTTCGCAAACTGTCCAAGGCCTCATCCAGTGGTATTACCTCCTTTCCCTTCTTTACGCTCTGTATGGCCGCCGCGCGCTTGGCGTATCCGTAGACGGCGATCGCCATCCGCATCAGGCGCTCTTCCAGTGCCGCTTCCCTGCCGTTGAACCGACATACCCCCAGAAGATCCATCCGCTTGACCGACTCCCGCAGATCGGCCCAAAGCGGGTGAAGAGGCCACCGGGAGCGGTTCGTATCCCCGTCCGGCACCCGCAAGGAGGTGTGATCCTCCACCAGATACCGCAGCAGGTCCGGCTGGAAGTTCTTCAGATCCTCAAACGTAACGATGCCGAATTCCCGCAGGACGGATTTGCGCACTTGCCACTCGATCCGCCATACGTCCTGATCCATCTCCCACAGCGTATGGAACCAGACCTTGTTACTCTGCTGCCGAATCTCGGCCACTTTGTCATATACGCGCAGGACCACATCCCCGCGCCCGAAGGAGAACGTCTGGACCTTGCCGTCCTCCCGGTACACGGCATCCTTGGAAAACCTCGAAACGAAGTGATCCGTCTCGAAATCGACCGTTGGCAGGTAGTAGTCGAAACAGCAGTCGATCCGGGAGATCCGCTCCGGCCGCAGCGGAGCAAACCCAACGGATTCCGACCAGTCGAGGAATTTCTGGTGAAGCGATTGTACGGATTCCCGCCACAGCGCCTGACTCCTGAAGGTGACGAAGAACGACGGAGTATTCGATTCCCCGAACTCCACCTTGAAATCCTCGTCAGTCATGAGGAACGGATACCCGGACGATGTGCCGAAAGGATGCAGCAAAAACGTCTTGTTCCCCAAAAGGACTTTGGACGGCTCCTTCACCTTGGCATTCCGTAAATCTTCCTTCATGACGCGAAGCTCTTCAAAATCCAGTTTCCCGGGATCCGCCGGATACAGGTAATAGGCGCACTGGAGCGTATCGATGCCGTGGAGCAGCAGTCTGTGAGTCCGATCCTCCATCGATTACGGTTTCTTTGTACGCGTCAGTTTCATGGCTTTTCCTTCCAGAAGCGATTCCTTGTCCACCTTTCCCCCGAAAATATCCCGCATCATCTCCTTGAAATTGTCGAAGATGATCCGCAGGGCCACGGGATCACCGGATAGCCCGCGGTCCCGAAGAGTGCAGGCCCGGATGTACCGGGAAACGGACAGCCCCTCTTCCTTGGCCGCCCTCCGGATCATCTCCGCCTCTTCCTCCGTTACCTTGAAGGTGAGAATCACGCCTTTCATCTCGACCATGTTATGACCCCAGTAATAATTCGGATTCCTCACAGGTTATTACTCTCGTATTTATTGTCAAGGGGAAACCGTATTCGCATCGATCCTGCCGCCCGCCCCTCCGGGCCGGGTGGCAGGATCGGTCAAACATGGTTTTTGCGGGAATTGATTCTTTTCGATGTGAAGTATATGATTCGACCAATATCGGGGGTGAATCACCCTTGGTCACATCTCAGGAATTACTCTCCCTTGTATTTTGCGGCCCCCGTGTTACTGAAACGGGGGGGCGTGCCGATTTAATTAAAAAAGGGGGAAAGACATGTCAAAGCACATCGCTGTTGTAATATTTGTTTTGTTAATGATGGGTTGTAGCGGTACAATCGGAAGTACGTTGAAAACCTATAAATACGCCGAATTACGCCCGCCAACAAATCTTATA
>Ga0209514_10007498_pt1 | contig 12846 bp, 7 predicted proteins | sample Subgrocontami58m_FD_187452 | JGI IMG/M metagenome (GOLD analysis project Ga0209514, IMG submission 187452) | Subsurface groundwater microbial communities from S. Glens Falls, New York, USA - GMW37 contaminated, 5.8 m (SPAdes) (version 3) | ecosystem: Environmental > Aquatic > Deep subsurface >...
CCGGCAAGCTCACCGTCCGATGAGTTCTTCCTGCTGCTTGGCGAGAAGGCCGAGCGTGTGAGCGGCGGGACCGGGGGCTGGCGACTCGTCGGTTCCAAGACGCTCAGGCTCAAACAGGGAGAGCTGCAACTGGAGATCACGCTCCAGCGAGAGTCCCTCCAGGTCACGAAGAGCTACGTCGTTTATCCCAAGTCCAGCATCATCAGGGAGTGGGTTGCCTTCAAAAACACGGGCGCCGCTCTTCTGAAGATCGCCGAGCCTGGCTTCCTTGAGTTCGCGGCCAAGCCCGGCGGTTCGGCGTCGCCGGACTTCCTGTGGATGACCGGCGGAGAGAACGCGCCAGGCTCTTGGAACATCCATAGCGAGATGCTCAGCGCGGGAAAACCCCGGACCTTTGACTCCTACGAGCCGATCCAGGTGGATCTTTCCCAGCTTCCCGGGGACGGGGTCAACGCCAAGATCCTGCTGAACAACCGCCAGGTATGGCCGGACAACGGCTGGCAGTGCCTGCCGCATGGAGGCGTCACCGCTCGGTTCGACCTCAGCCTGGACGTCGCGGCCGGTGACAAGTTGGTGTTTCTCGTCAACATGAACAAACACGTGAGCAATGACACGACCGCCCTGGATCCCACGATCACTTACCCGGATGGGGAAAAACACACGGCGTCCGCCGAATTTGGCACGGAGCAGGGTCAAAACGGCTGGCGCTACCAGTACATGCAAGGAGACAGGTTCATGGATCTGATTTGCCAACCTACCAACAAGCTGTGGGCGGCGGACAAGGATAACCCCATAGCCATTCCAATCATCAGCCCGAGCACGGTGCATCCCGGTCCGGGTCTGGACGTGGCCCGGGTCTGGACGGCCGCAAAGGCGGGTCAGATCAAGGTCGCAGGATCGCTATGCAATATTGGCAACCCGGCCGGCGGAGAATATGGTTTCCGCGCCGGTTCCAGTACCTATGCCCCCTGGTATGCCCTTTATAGCCGTGAAACAAGGCAGGGCCTGTTCATTGGCTGGGATTACTTTGGACACTGGACTTCGTCGTTTGATTTGGACTCAAACGGCGCCGTCCGAACCGAGCTGAAGGTCGCCGGTCACCGGCAGACCCTCGCTCCAGGGGAGTCGGTCACCACGCCGAAGGCCTTCGTTGGCCTTTACCAGGACGACCTCGACAACGCGGGCAACGAGTGCCTGGACTGGCAGTACTGCTATCTCTGGGACTACACTCGCCGCGACTGGTTCCCGGGAGTCCTCATTGTTGGATGTTGGACGAAAGGAACCACGTGGGGCAAGACATGGTCGGGCAACGGGGCGGATTTCGACAGCACTTACCGTAAGGTGTTCCGGGTCGCCGATCTGATGCGCTTCTGCGGCGGCGATGTTTACCATCGGGACTGGGGATGGTGGGGCGTGTGCGGCGACTGGGACGGCCCGGATTGGAAGTCCGCCAACGATTATCTGCGCAAGCACGGCATGGGGCTGCTGCTCTACGGGTTCCTTTATGCCGCCGACCCGGACTCGCGAATTGGCAAGGCGCACCGCGACTGGTACATGCCCGATGGGAGGTTGCTCGACCTGACTCGCCCCGAAGTGGTGGAGTTCATCAAAGCTAAGCTCGATGAATGGTACAATCAGTGGGGTCCATTCGAATGGCGCAACGATGCCGCCTTCACGGAGCCGCGTCAGGGACCGACTGGCCGATATGATGACGATTCTCCGTTGCTCGGCCAGGACCAAGGTCTGCGAAAAGTCATCCAGGATTTCCTGGATAAACATCCGGATTGTTCCTTCCAGCCGGTCAACGGGGGCGGAGTCTATGGCGGCTATGAATACAGCCGTTTCGCCTCGACCTTCTCGTTCAGCGACGGGGCGGTCGGCATTCTAAGAAACCACTGGGCCTCCCTGCTGCTGCCGCCCGACAAAACAAGTGACATTCCGGAAACGACCCAGCCGGAGAACTACGATAAAGCTTCCTGGCGCGGATATCTCTGCACCAATTTCGGCGTGAGCCAGGATTCGGCGGATCCCGTGAAGCTGGACGGCGTGCGGGAGATGATCGACATTTACCATTACCTCTATCGCGAGGGTGTGGTCGGGCGCTGGGTGAAGGTTTACCGGCCGATGATTCAAGGGGATGACCCCACCATGTACTTCCAGCGTCTCTCCAATGACAGGAAGCGCGGGATCATCATCCCCAAGCGCGTTGCGCCTGGCCCGGTTACGATCAAGCCCAAGGGCCTGCTGCCGAAGACCCGCTACTTCGTCTCGTTTCAGGAGTCGGAGGCATCCGAGACGCGTACCGGCGCCGACCTGATGGCGAACGGCATTCGTATCGAGAAGGCGCTTCCCGGGGATCTGATCTACCTCAACCTGCCCATGCACCCGGGCAGCAGACTGGATACCCGGAGGCCGGATCCCCCCACTCACCTCGCCAAGTGCCAGGCGGCGAACATGGGATACCCGGGAGTAGAGCTTGCCTGGAAGTCGGGGAAGGACAATAATTGGATTTCGCACTATGAAATCTTCAGAAATGGAGTGTTTATGGACAAACTCGCGAAAGGGACCTTCTACTTCGACCATTCCGCGGGCGCCGATTTTGCGGCGACCTACGAAGTGCGCTCGGTGGACGGCGCGGGAAATGTCTCCGAGAAAGTGCCCGTCAACGGACCGGCGGCCAAGCCGGCTAGGGTGATCGATGACGCCGCTGGCGGGGGCATCGTCTTTTTGGGCGACTGGCAGCGGAAGGCCCGCATTCCTCCGGCGCACGCAGGCACGCTGACGCTCTCCAATCGGACGGGGGCGATGGCGGAGGTGACCTTTGAGGGACGGAAGGTGCTTTGGTTTACCAAACTGGGAGCAGACTGCGGCAAAGCTGAGGTCAGCGTTGACGGAGCCGCTCCTGAAGTGGTTGACACCTATTCCGCGGACGATATCTGGGGGATCTGCATCTACCAGAAGGAGATGCCTTCGGGCGGAAAACACACGCTACGCATCAAAGTCCTCGGCCAGCACGCCGTGCATCCAGCGGATTACGCAGATGCCGCCAGCCCCGGCGTCGCGTGGGTGCACATCGACGGGGTGAGAGTAGAGCCCTGACCGGCCTATGGAAACCCATCTGATAAAAGACAAGGGTTCAGGTGTGGGGCGAACCTCCGGTCCGCCGGTTCAGGGAGCCTCCGGCTCCCTGTCCTTGGCGCGACCGCCAGTCCGGGCCAGAGGCCCGGCTAACCGGCAGACCGGAGGTCTGCCGCTGGATGAAAGCGATCAACAGAGTCAGCCGAGGCTGCTCGAACGGCGCGCTTCAAAATAGAACCAATCATAAGGAGAATCATTCTTGAGTAGCTTGAAAACATATTTACTTAACAAGCGCATCTTTCCTGATGCGCTCACTGCTTATCTGATGGAGGCGATGAGCCGCTGCGACATTCGCCCCGAGGACGCCCGCATCACGGCGGATGTGCTGGTCACGACGGATACCTGGGGCGTGTACACGCATGGCAGCAAGCAGCTTCGCCCGCTGTTGCGGCTGGGAGCCGTACCGGAGGTTGTGGCGGAGGGCCCAGCTTGGTCGATGATTGACGGGCACTATGCCTTGGCCACGGTGACCTCGTGCCAGGCGATGGAGAAGGCCGTTGAAAAGGCCAAAACCGCTGGAGTCGGATTCGTGGGCGTGAGGAACAGCAATCATTTCGGAGGAGCCGGCTATTACGCGAACCTGGCGACGCGATACGATATGATCGGCTTGGCGATGACCAACACCAATCCTCTGATGGTGGTTCCGGGCGGAAAAATGGCCGTCCTGGGCACGAATCCATTTTCGTACGCCGTACCCGGGGGCCGAGAGCCGTCCGTATTCCTGGATATTGCCACTAGTATGGTCGCAGCCAGCAAGCCGATCAGCGCGCGAGGGTTGGGACAGCAGCTCCCCGAGGCGTGGCTGGTGGACAAGGACGGGATTCCCACCACCGATCCCAGCCACTATCCGGAAGAGGGCGGAATGCTTCCGATGGCCGGGCACAAGGGATACGGTTTGGCCTTGATGATCGAGGTGTTCAGCGCGGTGCTGACCGGGGCGGACATGCTTAGCGGGGTGAAACTGTGGCTGGAAGACCACCCTGGCCCACTCAATCAGGGACATACCTTCATTGCCATTGACGTGAATAGCATGATGCCCATCGCCCGGTTCAAGGACCGCATGGACCACGTCATTCGTGAGATCAAAACGTCACCAAAGGCGAAAGGATCGGATCGGATCTACCTTCCGGGCGAAAAGGAGTGGGAGAACCGGAAACGCGCTCTGCAGGAGGGGATGATACTGCCGGAACACGTGCTCGATCGTCTGATCGGATTGGCGGAGGATACCAAGATTGACATGGCGAAATTCTTTCCCTGATATGAGCAATAAAACCGCAGTGAAGGTGGCGATTCTTGGCTCCGGCAACATTGGGACCGACCTGATGTATAAACTTTTAAAAAGACCGGGACAGATGCAACTGGTGCTGTTTGCGGGCATTGACCCCAAATCGGAGGGGTTGTCCCGGGCGAGAGCCGAAGGAATCCGCACAAGCGACCAGGGAATTGCGGCGATTTTGGATGATCCCGACATCAAGCTCGTCTTCGACGCGACCAGCGCCAAAGCCCACAAGGTTCATGCGCCACTTTTGTCCCAGGCGGGCAAGATCGCGATTGATCTTACGCCGGCGGCTGTCGGGCCTTATGTGGTGCCGTCGGTCGGCCAGGAAGAGTATCTTGGCGAGTCGAACGTCAACCTAATCACGTGCGGAGGCCAAGCCACCATTCCTTTGGTTTATGCCGTCAGCAGGAGGACGCCGGTGGCCTATGCCGAAATGGTCAGCACGGTTGCCAGCGCCTCGGCCGGACCCGGAACGCGCCAGAACATTGACGAGTTTACGATAACGACCGCGCGCGGACTTGAGGTCCGCGGCGGCGCGAAAAAGGGCAAGGCCATCATTATCCTCAATCCTGCTGATCCCCCGATCCTTATGCGAAACACGATCTATGTTGTTCCGGAAAATGATGACGTGGACGAGGACGCGATCGTCAAATCGGTGGAGAAGATGGTTGGCGAGGTGCGGACCTATGTGCCCGGCTATCGGCTGAAGGGCGCCCCGGTCATGGATCGCCGGACGACGCCGCTCGGCATCAAGAGGGTGGTGATCATGCTGCTGGAAGTCGAGGGAGCGGGCGATTTCCTGCCGAAATACGCCGGGAATCTGGATGTCATGACGGCGGCGGCATACCGCACTGGAGAGCTGTTCGCACGGCATCTCTCCAATGGGAAGGAGGTGCAATCGTGAAAGCTCCCCGACTGGTTGATACCACCCTGCGCGACGGCTCCCACGCCATGCGGCATCAGTTCACGCGCGATCAGGTCCGACAGGTTGTAAAGGCCCTCGACGCCGCCGGAGTACCGGTGATCGAGGTGTCACATGGCGACGGATTGGGCGGCTCTTCCCTCCAGTATGGCCTCTCGCTCACTTCGGAAATGGAATTGATCGAGGAGGCACGCGCCGCCGCAACCAAAGCCAAGATCGCTGCCTTGCTGCTGCCCGGCGTGGGCACGCGCAACGAACTCAAGGAAGCTGTCGCTCGTGGCATTCAAATGGTCCGCGTCGCCACCCAATGCACCGAAGCCGATGTGTCCGAACAGCACTTTGGCATGGCGAAGGAAATGGGGCTTGAGACCGCCGGTTTTCTGATGATGGCGCACATGCGCCCACCGGAGTTTCTGGCCGAGCAAGCGCGACTGATGGAGTCCTACGGCTGCGACTGTGTCTATGTCGTGGACTCCGCGGGCGCGCTGTTGCCGCAGGGGGCCGCCGCCCGCGTGGGTATGCTGAAGCAGGCGCTTGTCAAGGCGAAGGTTGGCTTCCACGCCCATAACAACCTCGGTCTGGGCATTGGCAACACCCTTGCCGCCTTGGAGGCCGGGGCCGATTGGGTGGATGGAACGCTGCGAGGGTTGGGTGCGGGGGCGGGCAACACCGCCACCGAAGTGCTCGCCGCCGTCCTGGACAAGTTGGGCTGCAATCCCGGCTTGGACGTCTTCCGTTTGCTCGACGCGGCCGAGTTCGTTCTCGCCCCGATGATGCCGTTCCAGCCCATTCCGGATCGCGACGCGGTTGCCATTGGTTACGCCGGCGTTTATTCCACCTTCCTTCTCCACGCCAAACGGCTGGGAGAGAAATACGGCGTGGATCCGCTGAGGATTCTGGTCGAATTGGGCCGCCGCAAGACCATGGCCGGCCAGGAAGACATGATCCTGGACGTGGCCTTGGATCTCTCCCGCAAAGCGCCCGCCGCACCGTGAAACCGCTGGTCGCCATCATCGACTGGGCAAAACAGCCCCTTGGGGAGCCGACGGCTGCCATCGAAACGGCTGCCCTCCAGGATGTGGCCCGGGTGAAAACCTTCTTTTGCGACGCCGAGTCGGACTTCGACAGCGAGATTCTTGACGCAACCGCGATGATTCTGTGGCACAACATTCACGTCACCAGAAATGTCATTCACCGGTTGCGGGCATGCCGGGCCATCATTCGGAATGGCGTGGGCTACGATGGCGTGGACTGCGAGGCCGCCAGGGAACGCGGGGTGCCCGTGTGCAATGTGCCAGACTATGGCACCGAGGAGGTGGCTGACCATGCTATCGCGCTGGCGATGGCCTTGGCCCGACAGATCTTTCCGCTTGACCAAGAGGCGAAGCAACTGGGCTGGAGGATTCGCGTGGAAAGCAAACTGCGCCAGCTTCGCCAGTTGACCTTCGGCATTGTTGGTTTGGGCCGCATTGGCACGGCCACCGCTCTGCGCGCCCGGGCGCTCGGATTCAAGGTCTGTTTCTACGATCCCTACGTGCCGAACGGCGTGGACAAGGCGGTGGGTGTGAACCGCGTGCGGCAGTTGGAAGAGTTGCTGCGGGTTGCGGACATACTTTCGCTTCACTGCCCGTTGACTCCCGAGACCCGGCACCTTATCGCGGAGCGGGAGTTGAATATGATGAAAGCCGGAGCCTTTATCGTGAACACGGCGAGAGGGGCGATCATCGAGAAGAACGCTCTCCTGCGCGCCTTGCGGGCCGACCGGCTTGCGGGAGCGGGCCTGGATGTGGTGGAAGACGAGCCGCTCAAGACGCCCGACGAAGCTGCTACACCAAATCTCATCGTCACTTGCCACGCTGCGTTTTGCAGCGTCGAGTCGAAGCGGGAAATGCGAGCCACATCCGCCCGCCTTGCCCGTGCCGCGGTGTTGGGGATGCCCCTCGAGAACATTGTTAATCTGTTAGTTCCGAAAACCGAAGCTGGAGTGATTTGCTGATTTGTAGCGGCCAGGTGCATGAGTCTCAGACTCGGCGGGAGCGGATAACACAAAACGGTCAGTCGGACAATCGCTAATGAAAGCGCTCTGTTGCGGGCTATCTTTTGGCCGCGTTACCTCGTGCATGCGCAACCAACTCCGCAGGCCAGCCGCACTGGGCGAGGAATTGCTCTGCCGCGGCGGAATCCGACCGACGCCATTTCTGCCACGTCTGGATCAGGACAGATTCCCGGAAGTTGGAGTTGCTGATGGATTCGGCCCATTTGATTGCGGTTTCCGGGTCGTGCTCGACCGCCACGTCCGCAAAGGCCGAGCGGCCACTGTCCAATTCTGGGCTGTTTCCCTGCTGGTTAAGCCAGTCCCCGGCGGCCTTGATGTCCGAGCCTGCCCACGTCTGGGCAATCCCGAAAAGCGCCTGAGAACGTTCCTCCGGCGGGGCTTGGGCCAGCCACCAATCCGCCCCTTTCTTCGGGTCTAGCCGCACGTAATTCAGTCCGACTTGTCGGAGCGCGTAGTCGCGTTGCTTTCCAGCAGGCTGGTTTTCCACCCAGTTCACGGCCGAAGGCATGTCATACTGCGCCCAGTGGAACATGAAACTGGTCATCGCCTCGTAGCTGACCGGGAGGTCACTCACCCGCTTGAGCTGATCGAGGAAGAGCTTCCGGCCTTGTTCGGTTTTGGCCGCCGTACCCCCCATGCCTTTCAAGGCGCTGCCAAACAGATCCCAATCCAGCCCTTTCAAGCCCTCGACGGCTTTCTGGAAGTCCTGCTGCGCCATGCCTTCAAAGAGCGCCTTCACGGTCTCCTGCTGATCTCCGCCCCAACTCAGCCGTTTGGTGGAATCCGCAGCCTGTTCCCGCCACGCGGCAAGGGCTCCGTTCGGGTCTTGCGCCGCCCAACACAGGAGCGCGTCGCGAATGGCATCCGACTTCTCCTTGCCTTGAAACTTCACTGTCGCGAAGGCCAGCGCAGCCCGAGGATTGGTTTCAGTCCAATTCCTAAACAGGGTTTGGGCGACGGTAGTGCGAACCTGGGAATCGGGCAGTTGCAGCGCCGCCTCGATAGCCTGATCCATCTGGTCGGGCGGGATCTGCGACATCAATTTGGCCCATGCCTCCATCCGGGCCTTGTCCATCGGCTTTCGCTCCGAGAGCAATGCCCCGATCTTCGCCACCACCTCGGCGGGGAGTTCGTAGGCGGGCGCTGACGCCTCGACCTTGGGGCTAGCCGCGGTGGCAGGCCCTTGAGCCGCTGCGGCGCCTTTACCTTGCTGGTGCGCCAGAAGCGACTCTTTCTCCCAGCGCAAAGCGACGACTTCTTTACGGAGTCGCGCGACCTCCCGATGTTGCAGGACAAGCGGTGTCGTGAATGCGGCGATGACGATAGCGGTGATAAGCGTTTTCTGGGTCGTAGTCATAACGATGGCTTTGGTGGCAGCCGCGGTGGCACCGAGAGTCTGTCCGGCGAGGATGGGGGTAGTCAGAATCGTGGCCGCCAATCCGGCGGGCGCGGCTTGGACGGCGTTCGCTGAGATGACGGCGACGAGTCCACTCGCGCCGATGGTGACGCCGCGTTTGGCAAAGGACTCGCGCAGGCGTTCGACGGCACGGGTCACGCGCTTCTGCGCGGCTTCTTCACTCGTGCCGAGGGATTGCGCCATCTGGCGCGCGGACTTTCCTTCAAAATACCGCAGTAACAACGCGTCGCGATCCGGTTCGCTTAGTTCGCCCAGCGCAACATCGAGATACGGGGCGATGTGTTTCCAGGTTGGGTCGGGCGCGGTGGCAAGCAATTCGTTCATGGCGGCAGCCTCCTGTTCGCGGGCGCGGCGGCGTACCTCGGAGCGGACAGTTTTAGTCGCGATGTTTCGGGCGGTGCAGTGCAGCCAGCCGGACAAAACCGGACGATCGGTGAGGTGCGAAGCGTTCTGCGCCAGGGCTGCAAACGTTCCCTGCGCCACGTCCTCGGCCAGGTGCGTGTCGCAAACCATTCGCAGAGCGGCGGAATAGACAAGATCAACGTGCCGGCGCACGAGTTCGGCAAACGCCGCCTCCGAACGGTGCCCGGCGTAATCGCGCAGCAATTGTTGGTCGGTTCGACTGTTCACTCGTAAGATAGTACCCTCCGTCGCTCAAATCGGACAGGGAACAAAACACGACTCTATGGCACAACTCTCTACCACGACATCGCGAGGCGCTAGGCACCCGACCTGGCGGATGTCTTAAAAGTCACTAAATATGTCCCAAAAGTGTACAGACTAAACGACCTGCTCGGGCTATGAATGTGCTCGCTATAGAGACATCCATCGGGAAAATGGAATCACTATAACCACAGACGATATTAGTATAACGACTCACATTATATGGAATGCCTTATGTCAGAATGTCTGAGGACTCGCGCGGCATCAATAAATAAACGCCTGTCGGTGGATACAGGAACCACCCAGACTAAAACCTGGTTCCAGCAGAGAACCGGCCCAGTTTGTCACGCCAAACGTCTTGCCGCTGGAGCAGCGATGGCGCTGGCCTTGATGCCCGGCGTCCATGGCGGCACGTTTGCCTCGGACGTGTTGGGTCCCCCGCCAGAGGGCGTTGGCGCCTATGGCGCCAACGGCTCGGCACCGCGGTCCACCGAGGACATTTGGCGGGGAGTCGAAGCCGACGGGTACATCTCGCTGACCGATCCTTGGCCGTCTGCTTGGGGTTCGGTCGTGCTGCCCCCGCTGGATACCACGCCGGTCAAAGCGTTCGAATTCGCCGCTGAGGTCAGGGTGGGTGGCGGCTCGGGCGACAACGCCGCCGACGGGTTCAGCATCAGCTTCGCCCGGTTGGGCGATCCCGCCGGCGCGGGTTTGCTGGATTTCTGTCCGATGGATGGGCCATACAATGCTGAGGAAGGCACCAAGACTGGCCTGGCCATCGGCTTTGACACATGGGCCGGAAATGGGACTCCTGATGGGCGACCCGAAGCCGCCGACATCATTGCCATAAGCGTCCGGATGGATAGCGTCCTCATCGCGCAGCATTCCATGGTCGCGGACAACGGGACTACTGACCTCCCTGGGAACCTCCTTACTGGCCCACGCAACCCGAGCTGGGACGGCACTCTGGAAACCGTCGCGGAGTCGTGGGTCAACCTCACATGGCAGCCGGTGCGGATTCGCTTGAACGAGGGTGGCACGCTCGACGTGTGGTACAAAGGCGCACAGGTCTTTGCCGGATTACAGACCGGCTTCATGCCGTACGAAGGCCAGTTTGTGATGGCCGCCCGCACCGGCGCCGCCAATGCCAACCACCACCTCGACAATCTCCAGGTCCATACTACTCCGCTAGACTCCGACCCGCCGGTGATCACGTCGGCAACAGCCTCGCCGGACGTCCTGTGGCCGCCGAACCACCAAATGGTCCCCGTGAAGATCGCCGTCGCGGCCCACGACGTTTCCGGCATCGCCGCAGTAAGAATCATCTCCGTCTCCAGCAACGAACCGGAGAATGGCTTGGGCGACGGCGACACCCGACCTGACTGGGTGCTGACGGGCGACCTTTCGCTGCAACTCCGATCCGAACGTTCTGGCGGCGGGAGCGGACGAGTGTACACCGTGACTGTGCAATGCACCGACAACGCCGGCAATAGTTCAACGGTTGACGTTTTGGTGAACGTGCCGACGAACATGGGGAAGAGGAGGTAGGACCGCGGCTTTCTCGGAATTCGAGAGCCACCCGGACGCGGAGAGCGTCGCCGCCTCCGGGCCGGCCGAGGTTGCCATCACATTCGTGCGCTGAATCTTTTCAACCATCGCCAGGCCGACCGGGTTCGTCACGCATTGGGTGTTGCGAACAAGCTCTTCCCTCCGTCCTTCTCCACCTGGGCGGGGCCAAACCGTCGGCTAAGGAGGCTGCGGGATCGACCAGCGCGGGTCGTTTCTGAGCGTCTTGCGCAAAAAGATGGCGTAGTTGCGCGACACGGGGCGCACGCCCCATCTTCGCGTGGACCCGACTAGGGCGCCAAGAATCCCCTGGTATTCGGGTCCGCTCACAACGCGGGTGCCCAGGAGCAACGCGGTGACTTGCCATAGAAAATCATGGACTTCACCAAGGCTTCGCCCATCGGGCCGCTTGCGGAGCGACGTATAGAGTTCTTCCATCTCCTGATCAGGACGGTCGCCGACGGCATCGCAGAGGGTCAGGAGCTGTGCTTCGATGAAATGGAAGTGCGGGGCGTATTCTGGCGGGTAGTGGTCGATATCGGGTGGAGGCAGCTTGTTGCCGCGGAACAGTTCTGCCAGGGATGGTACTTTCCAGCCGACCATTTTGTTGGCGTCAGCAACGCAGACTGTATGCCTGTCCACAAGCCGGATATGACCCTGCCCATCCGTCTCAAAGGCCACAGTTAGTTTCTCCGGATTCATCCCCGCACATTCGACCAGTGTCCGGAGTGACGGGAAAAGATCCAAGCCGGGCACGGTGGATTTTCCAGATGGTTCTGGACTGCTGGGTCCTTTGTCGGGCTTGGGCCTCCCCGACAGAAGCCGCTGAGCGGCCTCAGTCACGACTACCCCCTCGTCGCCCTGTTGCGAGAGAAGGCTGCGAATGAAGATCTCCTCCTTTGGATGCGATCCCGTTTCCGGACCTTGGAGGAAGCGCTTGCGGAACGGTTCGGGCAATTTGCGCAAGTCCTCGGCTACGGAGCGCGCGAGATATTCGTTGAACTCCTTGTTCGACGTTTTCCACCCTTCCAGCAAACTCCGAACCAGCACGAGCATGTGTCTCAGCGCGGCCGGGATGTCCTCTCGCCTCAAGGCGAAGATGTACTGATGATGCCGCGCCTCGATTTCGTTCGGGTCAAGTTCGAGCGCTTTCGCGTACCATGGGGCGGCTTTCGAGTCCTGGCCGCAGTTTCGGAGCAGGTTGGCCAGGCGAGTGCAAAGGAAGGCGCTACCCGGGTCTTTTTGGATGAGATCGAGCAGGTGTTGCTCCCCCATGGCCGGCGTTTGAACGATCGTGCCATCGAATAAACTCGTGCGGCCGAACCTGAGCCCGGGGAACTCCCTGTCCATCTTGGCCTTCGAAGCCAGGCCCATTACCGTGACGAAATCGTCTAGGTCCCACGGCCCCGGGCTCCCACAGTGACGGCATCGGAAGTAGTTCGCAAAGAAAAGATCGCGATAGTCCGCGCCTGTCTTTCGCTCCGGATTACAGAGAATAGTGCCCACGTCGTAAGCCTCTGACTTGCCGCACTGGCGGCAGGTCAGACTCAATTCCTGGGAAATGCGGGGCAATTCTCCCTGCAGGGCCCGGTTTTCGGAGTTCTCGTTCATTCTTCGTGGGTTTGTTCATACAGCCGCACGCGGTCTGGCCTCAAGTCTTTTCGGAAGTGTTCTCGGAAGCCGAGTGTATGACGCCAGAGTAACCTTGAAATCAGGCGACGGCCTTGATTTTGAGATAATCGGAATCGTTTATACGATCCCAGCACTCATCCCAACGGTTTCCTTTGAGGGCGCAACGCAGGGCC
>Ga0209514_10007501_pt1 | contig 12842 bp, 11 predicted proteins | sample Subgrocontami58m_FD_187452 | JGI IMG/M metagenome (GOLD analysis project Ga0209514, IMG submission 187452) | Subsurface groundwater microbial communities from S. Glens Falls, New York, USA - GMW37 contaminated, 5.8 m (SPAdes) (version 3) | ecosystem: Environmental > Aquatic > Deep subsurface >...
CGGCGAGCCGCACCCGCGCGAGCGCGCTGCGGTCGTCCAGCGCCTCGCGTTGCCGTCGACGGGTGCGGCGAATACCAAGCGCGGCCGCCCACGTGCCGCCGATCAGCGCAAGGCCCAGAAGGGTGAGGACTGCGCGAGTACCGCCACCATTGGCGGGCGCGAAGAGAGGGCCCGCCGCGGCCCGTGCGGCGGCATCCGCACGGGCCACCGGGTCGCCGATCGTATCCACGCGCGCAGTGCGCAGATCGCGCGTGATCGCCACCTGGGTGCGTGCACCGATCGCCCCGGTCACCCGCCCGGGCGCGACGGCCACGACCAGACCGGCGAAGCCGAGGGCACGCCTCAGGCGGGCGGCGTACACATGCATCGACGGCGAGCCCACCGGCCCCTGCACAACGGCGATCTTGACGGGGCGCCCGCCTCGGTCGAGTTCGCTGGCCAGCGCATCCAGGCGGGCGGTGGCATCTGTGGCATCGGCCCCGGCGACCATGGGGCTCACGTACGCGGAGCCCGCGCGCAGGGCATCGACCGCGGGGTCGGCGGCGCCCAGCCCCGTCGCCCCCAGAAGCATCCACACGGCACCTGTCAGACAGAGGCTGCGTCGGGTCATGCGGGCAGGGGAACATGAGCCGGCAGGGGCCGAAGCTCGCCAAGCGCGACGCGTGCGCGCTCGAGCATTCCCGGTACCAGGCCGCCGAGTTCGAGGCGCATCAGGCTCACCTGACCGCGCGAGCGCACGGGTCTGAAGCCCAGGCGTTCCAGCATGGCGAGGTCGAACAGCGTGTGGTTGAGGGTCGCACGCTCTTCCGTCGTGACCTCGTCCGGGTATCGCATCGCGAAGATCTCGATGGCGGCCATTCCACGAGCCTTGATGTCGGCCAGTGCCTCAAGGAGCAGGCGTTCGATCCCGCCTGCGGCATCGCCATCGGAGATGTAGGCGCACGTGACCAGCACCGCGTCGCGGCTTGCGGGGCCGGCGGGGAGCACCCGGGCACGCGGGAACGCCCGTGCCGGCCCGTACTGCAGTACTCCATGCACGCTGGCGCCGTCCACGAGCATCCGTCCCCAGGGTCCGAACGAGCGCTCCGTGGCGTCGGCCCAGGAATCACGCCTGGCTCCATCGCGTGCCCCGCGAAGCGTCTGCCAGAACACGCAATCGCGACAGCAGTCGGGAAGATCCTGTAGCGATGCGCGGGTGAGGGGTGCGGGGCGCACTCCCCGAATCTAGTGGAGTGACCGCCAACGTTCACCGGGTTTCGACGGCGGCGAACACGTCGCCGGGCGGTGTCCTCAGTCGCGCCCATATGTTCGATATGGGCGCTCCCTGCGTCCTGGCCTGGCCCGGTTCCCGCAGGCCAAAGCAGCGTGCGTGGTCGGTCGGGATCCCCAAAGGACCGGCACACGTTGGCGGTCACTCCACCGGCGGCGGGGGGCGGGTGCGAGGCGCCAGTGGCCCAAAACCCGAACGGCCCGAGCGATGCCCGGGCCGTTCGATGGTGCAGTGGCGGCAGGTGGGTGCCTAGGCGCCCACGATCTGAAGAACCTCGTCGACGGGGACCATGTGCCGCCTGAACTGCATGTCCGCGGTGGGGATACCCAGAGCCAGGCCCAGGAGCTGCGGCAGGTGCAGCACGGGCAGGTTGTACTCCTCGCCCATCTGCTTCTCGGTCTTGCGCTGGTAGGCATCCATCGCGAGATGGCAGAGAGGACATGGGGTCACCATGCACTGCGCGCCCGCGTCACGCGCCTCGGAGAGGGCCACGTGGGACTCTCGAAGCGCGACCTCCTCGCGAGCGAGGATGATCGGGAAGCCACAGCACTTGGTCTTGCTGCCGTAATCCGCGACCTCGCCGCCGAGGGCCGTGATCAGGCGCTCCAGTGACTGCGGGCGGTCGGGGTCCTCGAAGCCCATCACCGACGACGGCCGAAGCAGCTGGCAGCCGTAGTACGGCGCCACGCGCAGGCCGTTCAGGCCCCTGGGGCCGCGCGCCTCGAGGAGGGACAGGCCCTCCTCCGTGGCGAGGAACCACAGAAGGTGCGTCACCTCGCGCGTGCCCTGATACGGACGGGCGCCCGCCTTGACGAGCTCCTCGTTGACCGCCTCGAGCAGACGCGGGTCCTCCTTCACCATCTTGTTCGCCCGACGCAGGTTCAGCGTGCAGACGTTGCAGATGGTCAGGATGTCCACGCCCATCTCCTCGGCCTGCGAGAGGATGCGCACGTTGAGCGTGAGGTACAGGTTGGGCTTCGCCTCGGCGATGTCGCCGGCACCACAGCACGTGGCGGCGGGCATCGGCAGGAGCTCGATGTCGAGGAGCGGGGCCAGCGCCTTGGTTGTCGCGTTCAGTTCCTTCGAGCTGAACTCAGCCACGCATCCGGGGTAATACGCGAACTGGCGCGCCACTAGATCGTCTCCTTGACGTTCTTGACGAGATGCTTGACCTCGTCAAGATGCTTGACACGGTGCGGGATGGGCGAGGGGGCCTTGCCCTTCCGCAGCATCTGGAGTGCGAAGGGCAGGTTGAACTGTGCGCCGATCGGGTCGGTGTACGGCACGAGCAGCGTCTCGTTCAGCTTGCCACCCGTGCGCATCGAGATGAGGAACGCCTTCGCGTGGCGAGCGCCCTTGTCGCTGGTCACCTTCTCCTGGAAGGCGATGCTGCCCAGCTTCTCGATGGCGTCGCGCGGGTCCACGCCCTTCGGGCACCGCTCGTTGCAGAACATGCACCGGGTGCAGTCCCAGATGCCGTGCTCGCCCGAGTAGAGCTTGGCGCGCTCCTTGCGCTGGCCGTCACGCGCGTCGGCCGCGAAGCGGTAGCCCCATGCGAATGCGGCCGGCCCGACGAACTCGGGGTCTGCGGCCAGCGAGTTGCACTCCGAGTAGCAGGCTGCGCAGAGGATGCACTTGCTCTCGTTGTAGATCTTCTGCATGGCCTCCTTGGAGACGAGGCGCTCCTTCTCCGGTGCCGGGCCGTCCGGGATGAGGAAGGGCTTCACGGCCTTGAACTTCTCCCAGAAGGGGGTCATGTCGGCCACGAGATCCTTGATCGGCGCGAAGTTGCCGATCGGGTCCACACGCACCACGCCGCCGACGTTGGCGGCCTTCAGGTCCTCCACCTGCTCCATGCACGCCAGCACCGTCTTGCCATTCGCCTTGCAGGCGCATGAACCGCAGATGGCGCTGCGGCATGAATACCGCAGTGCCAAGGTGCCGTCCTGCTCGTTCTGCAGGCGAAGGATGGCATCGAGAAGGGTGATCCTCGGCTCATGCTCAAGGACGAAGTCCTGGTGGTAGGGCTCGGTCTTCCCTGAGTCCGGCTGAAATCGAAAGATGCGGAACGTGGTTGAGGGCATCAGTAGGACCTCACCTGGGGCTCGTACTTGGTCATGGTCACCTCGGAGTAGTCCAGGCGGACCTCACCGTCCTCGAGGTACGCGAGCGTGTGCTTCATCCAATTCTCGTCATCGCGCTCGGTGAAGTCGGTGCGCGAGTGCGCGCCCCGGCTCTCGGTGCGGGCGATGGCACCCGTCACCATGCAGTCGGCCAGGTCCAGCAGGTACCCGGTCTCGATGGTGTGGATGAGGTCCTGATTGAAGGTCTTGCCCTTGTCGTCCACGACGACGGACTTGAACTTCTCCTTCAGGGCGTCCACGGAGCGCTTGGCCTCCTCCAGCAGGGGGCCGGTGCGGTAGACACCCACCTTCTCCTGCATGGCATCGGCCAGCTCGTCGCGAATCTCGCTCTGGCGCGGGCCGTCCTTGCGCTCCAGCATCTCCTTCAGGCGCTCCTGGAAGCGGTCTGCCGCGTCGGTCGGAACATTCGGCCGGGAGCCGTTGAAGTTCTCGTTGGCGTGGGACGATGCGGCCTCTCCGGCGCGGGCGCCGAAGACGACGGTCTCGAGCAGCGAATTGCCGCCCAGGCGGTTGGCGCCGTGAACCGAGACGCAGGCGCATTCGCCGGCGGCGAACAGGCCCGGCATGTGCGGGGCGGCTCCCCAGTTGTCAACGTGCACGCCACCCATGTGGTAGTGGGCGCCAGGCCGGATCGGGATGGGCTCCTCGATCGGGTCGGTGCCGGCGAAGGCGATGGCCAACTCGCGGATCTGCGGCAGGCGCTCGATGATGCGGTCGCGGCCCAGGTGGCGCAGGTCGAGCATGACGCAGCCATCCACACCGCGGCCCTCCATGATTTCGGTCGCCTCCGCACGGGAGACCACGTCGCGCGACGCGAGCTCCAGCTTGTTGGGGGCGTACTTGGTCATGAAGCGCTCGCCGTCCTTGTTCAGGAGGTAGCCGCCCTCTCCGCGGGCGGCCTCCGTCACCAGTACGCCGTTGCTCTTGAGCGTGGTGGGGTGGAACTGCATGAACTCCATGTCCTTGAGCGGAACGCCGGCACGGAGTGCCAGGCTCATCGCGTCGCCGGTGGAGGCATGCGCGTTCGTGGACGGGCGATACACGCGACCCGCGCCACCCGTGGCGAGCACCACGGACTTGGCGCCGATGGTCTCGATCGTGCCGCGGATCATGTCGTAGGCCACCACGCCGACGCAGTTCCCGGAGTCATCGGACACGAGGTCCGTGACGAACCACTCCTCGTAGGTCGGGATGTTGTACTTCACGCACACCGTGTAGAGCGTGTGCAGGATGACCAGGCCGGTCAGGTCGGCCGCGTAACAGGTACGCGGAAATCCGGCGCCACCAAATGGGCGCTGTGCGATCTTGCCGGACTCCTCCTGGCGCGAGAACACCGCTCCCCAGTGCTCGAGTTGGTAGATCTCATGGGGAGCCCGTTCGCACAGGATCGCGATGGCGTCCTGGTCGCCGATGTAGTCGGCACCCTTGACGGTGTCGAAGGTGTGGTTATCGGTGCTGTCGTCGCTCTCGTTGCCGAGGGCGGCATTGATGCCGCCCTGTGCGGCACCCGAGTGGCTGCGGACGGGGTGGACCTTGGTCACGAGGGCGACGTCGACGCCTGCCTCATGAGCGGCGATGGCCGCGCGCATTCCCGCAAGGCCTGCGCCGACGACCACGACGTCGTGTGTACGCACTTGTCCCGTACCTCCGGTCGGTGAAGAGGGGTGCCGCTGAGGCTGGCAGGCTATCGCAGCGCGCGCAGGTTTCTTCCGGCGGAACGTCCCTCATGGGGGGCCGATCGGCCCGTCTGGGCAGGGTCGCCTGACGGTGTACGGCCTGCTGGGGGGGCGATCGGCCCTGTTGCGCCGTCGTGCAGGGCACGAAGTCGGCAGGGCCCCATGCCCCGGGAGGGCGTCTAGGACGCGGGCGAGTAGCGGCGCGCGCCGGCGTACTGGCTGGCGTAGTACCCCGTGGTGATGTCAGACACCTTCACCACGTCGCCGGTCTGCGGGGCATGCACCATCTTGCCGCCGCCGATGTAGAGGCCCATGTGGTGGATGTACCCCGAGCTGTCGGCGAAGAAGACGGCGTCACCGGGCAGCAGTGAACCCCGGGGAACGGGTGCACCGACCTTCGCCTGATCCTCGGCGACGCGGGGCAGGCTCATGCCGAGCCGCCCGTACACGTAATAGAGGAGCCCGGAACAGTCGAAGCCGCCGGGCTTGCTGCCACCCCACACGTAGGGCGTGCCCTGGAAGCTCATGGCCATCTGCACGGCCGCGCCACCCATATCCGGCGTCGCACCCGGCACCCTCGTGAGGGGCGCCGATGCCACCTGGTCGGGCTTGCCGGGGTCGGGGGTGAAGATCGTGACGTCTCCGCCAACCACCGGGAACGATGCCTCAAACGGCTGGTGGGCGATCGTGATCGCCCAGCCCTCGCTGGACTTGACGGCGGCATTGGTCTGCGGGCGTTCACCATCGAGGCCGAGGTACAGGGGGTCGTCGGACGTGGCGTGGAAGGACGTTCGCGTGGATGAGGCCCGGGCTGCGAGCGCGCGCGATCGTGCGGCCACCGCCCCGGCCACCAGAGCGGCGGGGGCGGTGTCTCCCCACTCGGGCGGCATGTCGCCGGGCAGCACTCCCTGCAGGTAATTCTCGATCGAGGTCTCGTTCACCACCATCATGCGACGGCCGTCGCTTGGCAGGACGCGCAATGTGCCATGGAAGCGGCGGTCGAGCGGGTCGGCCATTCGGATGCCGGTCTCCGCCTGGCCGGAGTCGAGCCGCACCGGGCCGGTCATCACGCGCACGTGGCCGGGCCGGTCCAGGTCGTCCACGCGAAACGTCGACTTCGTGCGTGTCACGCTCACCCGGTGTCCGGCGGGGACGGCGATCGCCTTCGCCCTGCGCCTGCCCTCGTCGCGAAGGACCAGCGGCGTCTGACCCGACATCACCACCCGGGGTGCCTGATCGGCGATGAGAACGCGAATGGAGCCGGCGGCGGTCTTCTGCAGCCGCCCGCCCGGGAATGACTCCCTTACGATGGCCTGGGCCGTGGCACCGGCCTTGGCGCGCGCCAGCACCTCGTTACGAGTGAGGGGTCCGCCTGCCAGCGCCACGGACGCTCCCATGAGCGTGGCAAGAGAGACGGCGATGAGGCGGCGGGAGCCTCTCAGGACGACCGCGGGGCCGATGGCATGACGCGCTCTCGCGAGGAGAGGGCTACCTGTGTTGCATCACCACGCACGCGGATCAACCTAGCAGCGTGGCCGCGCGAGGTCGCGCTTTCGGGGTTCCCGCGGCCCCTGGGTATGCGGAATCCTCATTCACACGCGTATTTCGGCACGTCTCGTACGTGTTTCGTGCGGCGGCGCGGGCCACGCGATCATCTCCGGAATGACCGCCCCACTGGGTATCCGACTGCCACAGCCCACCCTCGATCGCCTCTCGGCGTGGGCTGGGCGATCGATGCTCTCGAGTCCCCGCTCGTGGTGCACCCCGGCGAGCGGGATCTCGCCGATGAAGAGTCCTGGCTTGAGAACCTGTTTCAGGATGGTCGCCACGATCGTCTGCTCGTGGCGAATCATCGCGATGCGGCGGTGTCCTCAGTCGGGGCGATGCCCTTGGGCATCACACCCTCCCTGTGCCCGTGCCTCGCGGGATTCTCGCGGCAGGCCGACCGCGGTCCATTTCGACACAGGTTCTTACGCGGCGCTGAAGACGGCGCCCAGGCGCCGCATGCCCTCGGCGATCTGCGCCAGGGAGACACCCGAGTAGGCCAGGCGCAGCGTGTTCTCTCCGCCCGACGTGACGCAGGATGAGCCCGGCACGTAGATGACGCCGGCCTGCTGGGCCACGGGCAGCAGGGCGTCGGCCGAGAGGCCCTCGGGAAGTTCGAGCCACATGAAGAAACCACCCTGCGGCGGTACGCAGCGCGTGCCCTCGGGCATGTGCACCAGGCCCTCCACCATGGCATCACGTCGCACGCGCATCAGGTCGGTCACGTGCGCGATGTTGGCCGGCAGGTGGCCACCGTCGCACAGTCGGTGGATTGCGGCCTCCGGGAGGTGCGAGGGCGAGATGTAGGTGCGGTTCGCCTGACTCACGAGATGCGACACGAGGTCCGGGGGTGCGATGAGATACCCCACGCGAAGGCCGGGTGCAACGGTCTTCGAGAAGGACGACGAGAACATCACGCGCTCGGGGCCACCCATCTCGAAGAGCCCCGGGATGTCGTCGCCCTCGAAGCGCAGGCGCCCGTAGGGGTCATCCTCCAGGATCATGAAGCCGTGCTGCTCGGCCAGGGACAGCAGCGCCGTGCGCTTGTCCAGCGACAGCGTGGTACCGGCGGGGTTATGGAAGTTGGGGATGGTGTAGACGAGCTTTGGCACGCGCCCGGCGACGCATGCGGCGGCCAGGGCGTCGACGTCCATGCCGTCGTCCTGCATCGGGACCTCGAGGATCTCCATTCCGTGCAACTGCGCCTGAAGCAGGGCCCGGTCGTACGTGGGCGCCTCAAGGGCGATGAGATCGCCGGGCGTCAGATACGACTCGAGCAGGAACACGTAGGCCTGCAGGGAGCCGTTGCTCACGATCACCCGGTCGGCGGTGGTTCCATGGTGCTCCGCGAGCCACTCCCGAAGTGGCGGGTACCCGCCCCCGGTGCCGTACGACAGGATCCCGGTCGGGTCGGCCGCAAGGGCTTCCGTGGTGCAGCGGGCGATGAGATCGCCGGAGAGCGCCTCTGGGGCAGGGGCACCGCGGGCGAACGAGATGACGTCAGGCACGAGGCGGCAGTCTAGACGCGGCCCCGCTCCGATCGCCTGAGCGATCGGAGCGGGGGCCGGACGTGCGTCATGCCCTGCCGGGGCGGGTCGTCAGCCGATGCGCTGCTTGACCATCTCGGCGACCTCGGTGGGGTGGGTGCCCACCTGGACATTCCTCGCCTCCAGCGCCTCCTTCTTTCCCTGCGCCGTTCCCGACGAGCCGGTGATGATGGCGCCTGCGTGGCCCATCTGCTTGCCGGGGGGAGCCTCGAAGCCGGCGATGTAACCGATCACCGGGGTCGTCATGTTCTCGGCGATGAAGGCACCGGCCTTCTCCTCCTCGTCCCCGCCGATCTCGCCGACCATCACCACCAGGTCGGTGTCGGGATCGTCCTCGAACCGGCCGAGGATGTCGATGAAGGACGAGCCCACGATCGGGTCGCCGCCGATTCCCACCACGGTGCTCTGCCCGATTCCCACGAGCGCGAGCTCCTTGGAGATCTGGTAGGTCAGAGTGCCGCTGCGGCTGACGAGTCCCACGCGCCCGGGCTGGAACACCTGGGTCGGCATGATTCCCACCGTCGCCTTGCCGGGGCTGATGATGCCCGGGCAGTTCGGGCCGATCAGCACCTGATTCCCGCGCTTGAGATGCGTGTAGATACCCAGCATGTCGTGTGCCGGGATGCCCTCGGTGATGCAGATGACGAGGTCGACGCCGCTCTCGAGCGACTCGTAGATGGCGTCGGTTGCGAAGCGCGGCGGCACGAACACCATGGCGGTGTTGGCGTCGGTGGCCTCCACCGCATCACGCACGGTGTTGTAGACCGGAATGCCCTCGACGTCCTGCCCCTCCTTGCCGGGGGTGACGCCGGCAACGACGGTGGTGCCGTACGCGCGGTTGCGCAGGGTGTGGAACTGGCCCTCGCGGCCGGTGACGCCCTGTACCACCAAGCGTGTGTTTTCATCTACCAGGATGCTCACGCGGCCTCCTTCGCGAGCTCGACGGCGCGCTTTGCGGCCGACAGCATGGTCGCCTCGACCACGACGTTGGACGGCGCGCTCTCCGCGAGGATCGCGCGCCCCTCCTCTTCGTTGGTCCCGTCAAGCCGCACGACGATCGGGAGCGTGGCCCCCAACTTGTCGAGGGCGGTGAGAAGGCCGGTGGCCACCTCGTCGCAGCGGGTGATGCCTCCGAAGATGTTGATGAGCAGTGACTTCACCTTGTCATCGGAGAGCAGTACCTCCAATGCGGTCACGACCGCTTCGGCATTCGATCCGCCGCCGGCGTCCAGGAAGTTCGCCGGGCGGCCGCCGGCCAGGGCCACCACGTCGAGGGTGCTCATCACGAGACCCGCGCCGTTACCCAGGATTCCCACGTCGCCGTCGAGCTTCACATAGGTGACACCCCGCTCCTGCGCCATGCGCTCCTGCGGGTCGTCCGTGACGCTCTCCTGCAGCGCCGCGAGATCGGGGTGCCGGTACAGCGCGTTGTTGTCGATGGACACCTTGGCGTCCAGGGCCACCACGCGATCGTCGGCCGTCCAGATCAGTGGGTTGATCTCCACCAGCGTCGCCTCGAGGGCGATGAAGGCCTCGTACGACTTCGTGAGGGCGTCGATGACGCCCTTCTGGGCACCCTCGTCGATCTTGGCGTGATACACGAGCCAACGTGCGTGGTGCGGCTGGAACCCGGTGAACGGGTCCACGTGCAGCCGGGCCAGTGCGTCGGGGTGATCCCTCGCCACCCCTTCGATGTCCATTCCGCCCATGGCGGAAAGCATCACGAGCGGCTTCTTCGCCGAGCGGTCGAAGGTGACCGAGGCGTAGTACTCCTTCTTGATGTCCGATGCGGCCTCGACCCACACCCGGTGGACCGTGTGGCCCTTGATGTCCATGCCGAGGATCTGCTCGGCCATCGCGCCCGCCTCGGCGGGATCCTTGGCGAGCTTGATGCCGCCGGCCTTGCCGCGGCCGCCCACCTGTACCTGCGCCTTCACCACCACCGTGCCGCCGATCGCCTCGGCGGCGGACTTCGCCTGCTCGGGCGTCTCGGCCACCTCACCCGACGGCACGGAGAGCCCGTGCCGCGCGAAGAGCTGCTTGCCCTGATACTCGAAGAGATCCACCCGCGTCCCTTGGTTCGCTGGTCAGGAAAGGCCCCCCGGGGGGTGGGCCGGTCGGGGATCCTAGCCCGGCACTCATGGTTGCCGGGGGCGTAGCCTCGTGATCATGGTCGGGGAGTGGGAGATCGTTGAGCGTCTCGAGATGCTGCTGGTGCTCCAGTGGCTCGACGAGGGACGGGATTCCGAGGGTGCCGTGTCCCTCTCCATCGCCACCGCCGCGCTCGACTTGGACCTGGCCGACGGCCGCGATGGCATGCTCGAGGTCATGGCGGCCCTCACCTCCCTTGAGGAGGCGCGGCGCGCGGAGGTGACGTGGCCGAGGGGCCCCGGGGCCGAGGCCCACGTGCGTCTGGCCGAGGGGATCCGCACCGACGCCGCGCGCATCTTCGGCCAGTAGCCGTCTGGTCGCCATGCGGCGACGGCATCACATCGCCGACGCTGAGGACAGCGCCCTGTCGCGTGCCACGCAGGCCCCAAACACCCGGCCCGAGACCGATCAGCGGACCCCCGCCACGCACGGCGAGTACTGCCACTCGTGCCGTGCGCTCCGTGCGGTGCGCTTCGTGCCGGGCGAGGTCTGGGCGCCGGCGCGCCAGCGCATGGTGCCTGCACGTATTGGTCGGTGGCCGGCAGCGCACCTGCGCCGATGGCCCAGGGGTTCACCGGCGCGTCATCCTCATGGCCAGCAGCACCCCGGCGATGATGCCGATGATGGCACCGGCAACGAGGGCCGTGGCCGGGTCGGCGCGCCCGGGGTCGAGCACTCGGAGCAGCAGTGCCGCCACCCCCACGCCCGCTGCCGCGAGCACGATGCTGACAGCGGCGCCGATCACCAGTCGGCGCCCGTTGGGAGGTCGAATCATCAGCCGCGCGTCGACGTTTGCCGCGGCTGACTCGCCGGTGAACAGACGCACGTCCTCGGGGTCGCGCGAGGTCGCCGCGATGCCGGCGGCCATGTCGGGCAGCGTCTCGGGGTAGAGGCTGGCCTCGCGGGCGATTGCGCGCAGGGCCACGCCGACGCGAGCGAGGTGCATGGGGTCGCGCGGGAGCGCGCGTGCCAGGCAGGCGGCCGCGAGGGCGGCGGCCTCCTCGGGCACCAGGTCGCCGGGGGTGACGACCGGCTCGGCGTCGTCGGGGTCGTCGTCCGGAGCGAGGAGCAGATCGGCCATTGCGGCACCCGGCGGCGGCCCGCTGTCATCAGGCGGTGTCACTCGCAGCCCACCGATCATGCATCGTCCCGTCAGGTCCACCAGGTCATCGGGGCGTGATGCACCGAAGGCCAGCGTTACGGGGCCACGCCGCTCGGGTCCCGCTGCCGCAAGGCGATCGGCCGCAAGCGCCACGCCGCAGGCGAGGACGGTGCGTCGCACCCGCTCGGCGTCGGCACCCGGCGCATCCACCCGTGCGCCCGCCACCGCCCGTCCGGACCCCGTGCGTCCAGCCCACATCGTCACGCGGATCGCCCCGTCCATCGGGCGATCCTACGTCGGTTCAGCCCGCGGCCCGCCCGATGACGGCCAGCACCTCGTTGGAGGCCACTCCCTGCCCGGCCTCCACATTGATCGCCTGGATCGCCCCCGCCGTGTGTGCGGTCACCTCGTTCTCCATCTTCATCGCCTCGACGATGCAGATGACGTCGCCCACCGCCACCTCGTGGCCCATCTCGACAGCCACGGAGAGAACGGTGCCCTGCATCGGCGAGTGCACGTCGCCGGTGGCGCCACCCGCGACCTGCCCATGGTGGTGACCGGTCTGCTTCGCCTTGCGGGCGCGCTTTGGCGCTGACGGTGCGCCGACGGGGCCGAGGTCGGATTCGGGGATGAACAGGCGCACGTCGAAGCGGCGGCCGGATACCTCGGCCGTGAGGCGACGCTCCACCCGTGGCTCGGCGTCGGGGGCCTCGGACGCCGGCGGCGGGGCACCGTCGGCAGCCGGCAGCAGCGTGTTCTCCTCGCTCATGGTGCGTAGAGCCGCGTGGCAGGCGCCGCCGTCGATGAACTCGGGCTGCTCAAGCAGCCAGCGGTGGAACGGGATGAGGGTGGTGGGGCCCTCCACCACATATTCCGCCAGTGCACGCAGCATGCGCCTGCGGGCCGACTCGCGGTCAACGTCCCACGTGATGAGCTTGGCGACCATCGGGTCGTACACGTCGGAGATGTCCGATCCCGCCTGCACCCCGGAGTCCACGCGCACGCCCGGACCCGCGGGCTCGCGGTAGGCGGTGATGCGGCCCGGGGTCGGTAGAAACCGTCGCTCGGCGTCCTCGGCGTTGATCCTGCACTCGAAGGCGTGGCCACGCGGGCGCACGTCCGCCTGCGTCAGGTTCAGGGGCTCACCCGCCGCGATGCGGATCTGCTCCCGGATGAGGTCCATGCCGGTGACCACCTCGGTGACCGTGTGCTCCACCTGGATGCGGGTGTTCATCTCGAGGAAGAAGAATTCCTCACCCGATACCAGGTACTCAAGGGTTCCCGCCGATCGGTAGCCCACGGCCTCGGCGGCACGCACCGATGCCTCGCCCATGCGCTGGCGCAGGTCGTCCGACACCACGGGGCTCGGGGTCTCCTCCACCAGCTTCTGGTGGCGGCGCTGCACGG
>Ga0209514_10007504_pt1 | contig 12837 bp, 10 predicted proteins | sample Subgrocontami58m_FD_187452 | JGI IMG/M metagenome (GOLD analysis project Ga0209514, IMG submission 187452) | Subsurface groundwater microbial communities from S. Glens Falls, New York, USA - GMW37 contaminated, 5.8 m (SPAdes) (version 3) | ecosystem: Environmental > Aquatic > Deep subsurface >...
TAGGAAACGTAAAAACCAATAAAGGCTGCAGTGACGCCTATCGCCGATGAAACAATACAAAAAGGAAGGATACCGCGAACAACCATTCTGGCGGCAACCGGCGGTATCAACAGGAAACCAAAGATGACCCATGGTCCGACGGTCATTACGCCGAGGGAGATAATGACGCCGATAATCAGATAGAGCAGGATATCCCACAGAATTACCTTTTTTCCAAGGGTGGTTGCCATGTCGGCGTCATACGATACCAGCACGAAATTGCGATGGAATCCGATGATACAGATGAAGATGGTGCCGTAAATGGCAAGCATTGACCATAAATAGAAATTGGGGATGGAGACAATCTCCCCTCTCAGCAGCGAGAGCACTTCTGTCTGACCGTATGGATTCCAAGAGACAAACAATATTGAAGCTGCGCCTGCAAGCACGTAAGTAAACCCGATCCGGTTTTCAGTAAAACCCTTCCGTTTACGTTCCAGAACGGCCAGTGTGAAGATGGCAATGAGCGTAAAGACTACAGAGCCGCTCAGCGCCACGACCTTTTCAGATTCCATACCATGCGGTGAAAAGTGCCATCCCAGTGTACACAGCAAAAACGCAAAGGTAATGCCCGCATTTGACACCTGTGGCAGTGCTATACCTAATAAAACCATGCGGCGCAGTACAAAAAATATACCCACCTGCGGGCAGACAAACCCTACGACAAGCCCCGCATAGAAGGCGTTTCTCAACAGGAAATGCGGGTTAAGTATCTCTAAAAGCTGTTCCATGTTAATGCCAAACCGTACCCGGAAATGAAGTCTCGTCAATCTTCAACAGTGAAGTCATTTCCTCTGTGTTTGTAATGGATACCTTATTATCGTGCATCCAGATTATTCTGTTTATCCTTTTGGGTATGCTATAAATTTCATGGGTAACCATCATAACCGTCAGATGGTGTTTTTTATGCAACTGCGAGATGAGTTCCATGATCATCTTCTGTGCAAGTATATCAACCCCCGTTATGGGTTCGTCAAGCAGTAAAACGTCCGGTCTCGTGGCAAGGGCGCGGGCAATAAGGATGCGTTGTTTTTGTCCGCCTGATAATTCAGAGAAAAATGCCTTTTTAAACCCCTGCATACCCACGTCTTCCAGGCATTGTTCTGCCAGCAACCGGTCGTTTTTGGAAGTCGGGCAAAAGGGCATTCTGTGCCCGAAAGTGCCCATCAGTACGACCTCTCCCGCAGTAAAGGGATATATTTCGTCCAGATACTGACGTTGCGGCACATAACCGAACCGAGCCGGACGGCCGTCTCCGTAAATGATGACGCCCCGAACAGGCGGAATAATCCGCAGAATGGTTTTGAATAACGTGGTTTTGCCAGACCCGTTTGGGCCAAACAAGACCGCAAACTCGCCTTTTTTCAGTGAGAAAGTAATGCCGCTCAGGATACTGGTTCTCCCATATCCAATAGCAACGTCTTTCAATGTAACACAATTTTCCATAGTCATAGCCCGAACAGCCGGAAGAGATATGTAGGGCGAGGCTTCAGCCTTGCGTTTATGGCGCGAGACAAACCTAAAGGGTTGCCCTACAGGTCGCCGGTAAAAATATTTTTTAGAAGATGCTACACGTTAACGGTGTTATTCCTGATGTTTTTTTCAGGATTTAGTTTTAAAGGCCGATACAATTTGATTGATAGTATAATCGAAAAACGCCAGATAATCACCTGCCGCCTTTTCTCCCCCCACCATAATCGGTAAAACAACTACCGTTGCCCCCGTCTGAGACGCCACAAATTCCGGCACTTTGCGTTCCCGGAATTGTTCTATCAGAACAAGCCTTACCCCTTCGTCCTTCGTATGCCGGATAAGGGTGTTGATATGGGATGGAGACGGCGGGACGCCGGGTTTTGGCTCAAGCGTGCCTACAACGCTCAGATTAAATCGCTGAGCGAGGTACGGAAACGTCTTGTGATAGGTGACTATCTTCGCACCCCGCAAGGGTTCCATCGCCTTTTGCCATTCGGATAATTTCAGTTCCAGTCTTTTTATAAAATCCTTGAGATTGTCCTTATAGTAAGAGCAATTTGAGGCATCAATCTGACACAGCCGGTCACAAATGTGCGCTGCGACTATTTTCCCGTTTAAAGGATCCAGCATGAAATGCGGGTTGCCAAAGGGATGAACGTCTCCCATGGCGCGATCAAGCGCGGCGGGCGCTTCCAGTATGGAAATTCCCGCTGAGGCCACCAGGTGTCCGGAACTCCCCTCGAGTATTTTTCGGTTTCTTGCCCCGGTAATTAAGGGTGGCAGCCAGCCGGTTTCGAGGTGGCAGCCCCCCTCGATAAGGAGATCGGCTTTATTGAGTTTGACAATAAAGCCTGGTTTTGCGTCCACAAAATGCGGGTCTTCAGTAGGTTTTGCGATGCTGGTCACCTCAACCTTGTCCCGCCCGATTTCTCTGGCAAGGGCGCCCAGATCAGAGGTTGTCGCCACGACGTTGAGTTTCGCATGGGCAACGGATGCCCAGCTTATTACAAACAAGCAACAAATGCATATTATTTGGTATTTTGTTTTCATATTGTTCTCCTAAAGTTGGATAAGAGGGATTCGGGCGTTGTCTTTTACGCTGAATCCATCTTCTTTTTTCATAATAATCCGATTGGTGGATTCGCTTCGCTTAATCCACCCCACGCAACTTCATCCATTCTGCAAGGCCGGGACAAACCGGACGCACCCTACGCGTCTTTAAAAATCTGTTTCATCTGTGTCCCGATTAGGAACTTAGAAAGTCCCCTCTTGGGAGGGGATATAAGGGGTGGGTAAGGCGATAACTTCGTGAACTATTCATTGAGATTTCACAACCCTTGTTCTCGCGAAAACGGGAAAAGGGACCCACCCCTTGCCCCTCCCAAGAGGGGAATAATCCATGCCAACCTGTAACACGCTTAATTAGAACTTATGCGCCCCGTGCGAGCCCAGCAAAAATTCAAACTGCACAAATACCGAGTGCTCCGTGCTGTCACTCCCCAAGATATCATCGTAATTGTACTGCAAGCGTATCTTCGAAAATTCCGACGGATAAAAGGTAAGATTGGGAGAGAGCCGCCAGCGTTCAAGTCCCAAAGGGTCTGCCGCTTCCTCCTCCCCATCCACGTAATCTCCCCGAAGCCCGGCAACCCATCGTTTTTTAAATCCCCATGAAATTTGAGAGTAAGTGCCCCAGTTATCCATTATCTCATCAGACAAACCGGCATTTATATCTTCACCGGCCTCGAATCGCCTGCCCATAACCTCTGTCTGCCAGGTTACAAAGGGGAATCCACCCGATGCGTATCTGGATTTCCACTTCCAGAACATGTCAAGTCCGTAGATAAGGGTATTTTCACCCGTTCCTGTAGAATTTGGTCCAAAGGCAGCAGAGGAGCCCAGTAAGATAGTTTGTTCTTCCGTCAGGTCAAAGGATGTTACTATGCGGGGGACATAAAGCATGTCCTCCATGTTGCGTACCCGTGTTTCGGCTGACTCACGCCCAAACAGGGCGTCTTCATTTCTGAAGCTGTGCGCTGTTTCTCCCTGGCTGTCCTGTACGGTGAAGAACAGTTCCGTATAGTTATTCGTGGGCGCCAGCCATGAGAGCCTTGCTCCGGGATTCCGCATCCCGTCAGGCCCCAGGAATCTGCCATTCACCAGCGGCTGGTCTGCAAAATCCCACGCATGCGGGTGGAACTGGTTCAATCTGCCAAATTCGGTAAAGAAAGTACCTGCCTTTGCCTGTAAATTTAAAGGGAGCGACATTGACGTCAGGTAGGCCTCTTCCACCTCAAGAAACGACTCTCCGTCCTTATCAATCTGAAAGATAATATTGGCCTGACCTCTGAGATACGGATCTATTGCCCCGTCGAATACCGTCTCCAGATTTTGCACCGTAAATCCGCGCTGGTTGGGGTCGTGTCCCCCCGTTTCCAGTTTTTCCAAGTCCTCAGCGGTAGAGCCGGCGGCGGAAAATAATCCGTCAAAGGAAATGTTCATATAGCTCTTCCCTGCGCTCAACAGGGTAACAGGCTGCGCCGGAGACCATCGTCCTGGATTTCCGGATTGACTGGTTTCGGCTGCGTCTGCCGTCGGTGGTAGGGGCGAACGGCCGTTCGCCCCTACGATAGTTGAATCTGCCTCTGTACCAGATACAATCAATTTCTCATCCTGATTTGTCCTAGAAACACCCGGTGTTTCCGGATGCGCCTCTGCTACGGATACCATGTCCTTTGTTTTGGGCCTGGGCAATCCATGAATTGCCCCTGCAGTCGCTGATTGTGCGTTTTTCAGCCCTGAATTCTCTTTTTCAAGGGCAGCAATCTTTTCCTGCATCTCTTTCAAGCGAAGGTCGTAATCCTGCTTCATATTTTCAAGCATGCCCTTCATGCCCTGAAGTTGACCCACAATCTCGTCAAATTCGTCCTTCTGAATGCGAATCTCTTTTGCGCCGTCTTCCGCCTCTTCCGTGTGTGCGGCCGGTACGGTATCGTGCCTGGTTTCACTATAAACTGAAGCAGGCGCGCTTCCCGTAAAGAGTATGCATGCAAGAAGCAAATAATATTGCCGTTTCATACTACTGTTCTCCTGTAAAATGATTTATTTTGTGCTCTGTAGACGCGGATGAATGCAGATGCTACGGGTATACGCAAAAGAATATCGTCCAACCGGACTCCCAGCGGAGTCTGTGGAGGTCAGCGTAAATCTGCGTTCTTATCAGAGTGGGTAATTTGCTACGATTACACAGGGGTACAGGAGAATGAGGGCGGCGGTCTGATGGTAAACTTTTGGATAAACAGAGAGGGAAGGATTGGACTGGAATGACACGCCGGGTTGCTGTAAACACAATCGAACCGCACATCGTGCACGAGGAACTGTTTCAGATTTGAAGGCGTTTTCAGCCACTGGCAGATTTGGCAGGTTTCAGAGTTGTGAGAGGTGTTGTCTTCCAAAACGCCAATCGCCGTAGCGTCCGCATTGTTGCAAGACGCCAATGTGTGCATGTGGCCGCACTGCCGGGAGCTGAGGGCGCCGCCATGAAGACCGCCTATCGTAAGACACAACAGGAGGTATGGAATAAAGACGGCGGCAAACAGGGTATTGGTAAGGTTTTTGTTTCTCATAGAAAAGGCATGCTAATATCCGTTGACATATAAATCAAGCAAAAATCGTTTTTTGTAACAATCCTGTTCTTTGCAAACAGCACACCTCGTCACTACGAATTTTTGAATTCCGTATGAAGAACCCACCCCTGACCCCTCCCAAGAGGGGAATGGTGAATACAAAAAGTCCCCTATCGGGAGGGGATTGAGGGGTGGGTGAACTATTACGCTCTTTGAAAAATGTAGCGCCGGTCCCTTCCCCGATCGTAGTCGAGGACAAGTGTGGTCGGCGTTGTGCGGAGGTTTTCCACCCCCTACCCCCGCCAGCGGGGGACAGCAGCAGCGCCACGTATTCTGTTTTATAGTGTGGATTTTTTAAAGGGCTAAACTGACACCCTTTTCCACCTGCCCCTCCGGTAAAGGATGTAAATGGCAATGGCGCGGCAAATCCAGTCCAGGGCCGAACCAAACCATACTCCTGCCAAGCCCCACCCAAGCGTAATGCCGAAAAGGTAAGAAATGGGGACGTGGAAACATAATGTGCCAACGATGGTAATAATCATGGGGCTTATCGTGTCGCCCGCCCCGCGCAGACCTCCAGAATACACCATGTAGATGGCCAGCGCCGGCTGCTCAATGGCGGCGATCATCACGCAGACAACTACCAGTGAAAGGACGCTGGGTTCAGGTTTAAATATTGCGGCCATTTGTCCGGGAAATATCAGGAATATTATGGAGAAGAATCCCATCAGGGACAGGGCAAAATAGCAACTGCGTCTCATGCTGAGCAGCGCCAGGTTTGCATTCTTTGCCCCGAGGCTTTGACCAACCAGCGTGGCCGTTGAGACTGCCAGTGCAAAACCGGGCATGAAGGATATTGCCTCGATACGCACCGCAATCTGGTGCGCCGCCAGCGATACGGTACCGAGGATCGTCACGATCTTGGTGAAGAAGAGAAAGCCTATCTGTGTCAGGAAGGCGTCAATCGCCGCGGGAACAGAAATACGAACGATTCTTCTCAGCGACTCGAAATGGACATAAATTACCCGGCGTATCGGGATGTGCAGGACGCATCTTCCCGTAAAGAGTTTTGTGCAAAGCAAGCCTGTGCCGGTTGTGTATGCTATGGCAGTAGCCCATGCCGCGCCGGAAACGCCCCATCCGGGAAAAGGCCCTATACCGAAGATCAGCAGCCAGTTAAAAAGGACGTTGATGCAATTGATAATCAGCGTCACCTTCATGGGCGTCCTGGCGTCGCCCGCCCCGCGCAGAATTCCGCTGCACGCGAGAATCATCAGGCGAAACATGAAAAAACAGCCGAGTATCTGAAGGTATCCCTTTCCGAGGTCTGAGACCCGCTGTTCCGCGCTCATTAGAATCAGCATCTTATCTGCGTAGAAGTATAAACACGGCGTGACAACGGCGCCCAGTACAAGCGCCATAAAAATGGCCTGAGATCCGACAATCTGCGCCTTATCCATTTCCCTTGCGCCAATATACCGCGCGATAATTGAGGAGGAACCGACGTTCAATGCGGAAAAGACCATGGAAATAGTAAAGAATATTGTGCCTGCCAGCCCCACTGCGGCAAGGGCTTCCGTCCCCAGCCGTCCGACCATAACCGCGTCAATAATAAACACGCTCATGTGCAGGAGGTTTTCGATGGCGACGGGGATGCACAGCTTAAAGATGTTCTTATTGAGGTTTTTTTCAGTAAGATCAAGCATAAGAGAGGCGCATGATTAGGGTCTGTGGTACGGTAGAACGAAAGAGCAAAAACAGGTACTCATTAAACGTTCGTTATATGTATCAGGTATGATATTCGGCGTTGATGGTGACGTATTCGTGTGACAGGTCGCATGTCCAGACGGTATCCTTGCAGTCCCCCAGACCAAGCTCCAGACGAATATGGATATCCGTATTTCCCATGGATGCGCCCAGCTTGCTCAGGTCACATTGCGCAGGCATGCCTTTCGCAAAGATCAGTATGTCGTTAATGTAAAGATTTGTCGTGGATTCATCCAGTTTCACGCCGGCATATCCGGCGGCAGACACGATGCGTCCCCAGTTGGGATCGCAACCGTTAATTGCGGTTTTCACCAACGGAGAATCTGCAATTGACCGGGCGATCCGGGTGGCGTCATTGAGCGACCTTGCGCCTGCCACATCAATCCGGATGAATTTTGTAGCGCCCTCGCCATCCTTTACAATGGCCTTTGAGAGGTAGCCGGTTACGTAATGAAGCCCTTCCTGAAATGTCTGGAGTTCCTGACTATCGGGGGTAAGAGCGACTCCTGAGGCGCCATTTGCCATGATTGCCACGGTGTCGTTGGTGCTCATGTGTCCGTCAATCGTAATCCGGTTGAAGGAAGATTCTACCGCGTTGTTGAGGCATGCGTGAAGAAGCGCGGAGGAGAGGGAGACGTCGGTAGTGAGGAAACAAAGCATCGTCGCCATGTTCGGGGCAATCATACCGGCGCCCTTTGTGATTCCACCAATAGTCACGTCTTTGTTCTGTATCTTTAACCTGACCGCGATATCCTTCCGCTTTGTATCAGTCGTCATAATGGCGCGAGCCATGTCGTCGCCGTGTGACGCCGTGTTCCCCAGGGATGCGGCTGCGGTTTTAATGCCGGCGGTAATCTTGTCCATGGGAAGGGGTCTGCCGATAATGCCGGTTGATGCGATCAGGATTTCACCCTCCGGAATTTTCAGATGCCTTGCCGCAGTCCGCGCCATTTCTTCGGCGTCTTTGTATCCCTGGTCTCCGGTGCAGGCGTTGGCGTTGCCGCTATTAATAACAAACGCACGGATGCAACCCTTCCGGGCGACTTTCCTGCTCAGCTTTACCGGGGCTGCGTATATCTGGTTTGTGGTAAACAAGGCCGCTCCGGTTGCGGGATTATCTGAAAAGACGATTCCCAGATCGAGGCTGTCTTTTATGGTTTTTATTCCACAATAAGTCGCCCCTGCCCGAAATCCCTTCGGGGCAACAATACATCCTGCATCTATCACTTCCACGGCAAAAACCCTTTCCAGTTATGATATGTCAAGCGGACATGCTGACAGAGCAAATATCAGGGAGGACTTGTTCTACTGAAGATATGTGGGAAGGCTAACACTCTCTGTAGATTAATTACCCAGAAACCGTATCATAATATAAAGACGGCGGCTGCGACGACCGTGGTCCACAAACCATTCTTATCACCGCGCGCAGCCTGTGTGACGTTTCTGGTTTTTACGATTTTACCGCTCATCCGGTAGGTCTCTTTCCGTTCGTCATAGTTTTTTGCGGGATCAAATTCGATACCCAAGGTGCTTGCCAGCATGGTAGCGGCAAGGTCTTCCGCATAATCGCCTGACTTTTCCTCGGTCTCGCCGTAGGCGTGGTGTTCGCTGAGATACCCGTAATGTTCCTGTTCCGCGGGCACGGCCATGCCGACAGAGGCGGAGATCATCCGGTTCGGTTCGCAAGTGGAGTTTTCACTCATTACGCAAAAAACCACCTGACCGGCCTTCAGCATCGGCACGCCCATATCTTTTGTAACGAGTTTACAGTTCGGCGGGAAAATACTCGACACCCTTACTAAATTACATTTTTCAATCCCCGCCTTCCGCAAAGCAAGCTCAAAGGATTGTAATTTGTCCTTATGTTTTCCAACGCCCTTGGTAAAGAATACCAACCTCGGTATCATCATAATTGATTGGCTCCCTGAAAATAATTTTTACTAAAAAAGGAATTAAAAAAAATGTTTGCTTAGTGAAACAAATTTCTAAATAAAATGCAAATAGAATTTTAAAAAAAGCACAGAGAGACTTGCCAGCTGCATAGAATCGGGTTATTTCGCTGAGAAAAGAGAGAATTGTATGCGTGAGCAATAATTGTTGCTTAAGCAATCAACGCGTAAAAAGGGGAATGTTTCAGGAAGCCAGGAACAGGAATAAGTACGCATGGGTCCATTTGAAAATTTGGCGAATTTCGTAGAGGCATCCTTTAAACCGCTCCAATGGGGTAATAATGTAAAACCATTAATTAATCTTTATGAAGACAGCCAACTCATTTCGATTAACTTCCTGAGAGCGTTTCTCGCATTGCCCGTGTCAATGGATTGCGCGGCAATTTTAAGCCCCTCCGTAAAGTCTTTTGCCTGGCCGCCCGCAATTATTGCAGCCGCTGCGTTCAGGAGCACCACGTCTCTTTTCGGACCATGTATGCCGTCCAATACCGCTCTGATTGCTGCGGCGCTCTCATCCGGGGTGTTGATTGTCAGATCGGAAATATCTGATTTCTTGATGCCATAGTCAGCCGGATTCAAATAATAACTTTTTATGGTATTTCCAACAAGCTCACATACCTTGGTTTTAGCTGTGATTGTTATTTCATCCAGCCCGTCCAGTCCATGTACAACAAAGGCATGCAGGTCGCCAAGCCGTTTCAATGCCTCGGCCATAATGAGGGTCAGATGTTCGCTGTATACCCCCAAAATTCGGCAGGTAGCGCCCGCTGGGTTTGCCAGAGGGCCAATGATATTAAATATCGTCCGAATACCAATTTCTTTCCGGGGGACAACGGCGTGCCTCATTGCCTGATGCAACAGGGGAGCAAAGAGGAATCCGATATTGGCCACTGCGATACATTTTTCCACCGTCTTAACGTCTGCCTCAACGTTGATGCCCAGCCGCTGCAGCACATCCGCGCTCCCGCACTGGCTGGAGGCCGCCCTGTTACCGTGCTTTGCCACCTTCAGACCGGCGCCGGCAATCACGAATGCGGCAGCAGTAGAGATGTTGAAGGTGTTTTTAGCATCGCCGCCTGTCCCGCACGTATCAATCACGACCCCGCCTTCCGTTTTTATCTTAATGGACTTCTGCCTCATAGCCAGGGCGCACCCGGTGATTTCGCCAACAGTTTCACCTTTCATGCGCAATGCCGTAACAAAAGAGGCAATTTGTGCGTGGGTGGCGTTTCCTTCCATGATCTGCGTCATTACCGCCAGACTTTCTTCAAGACTCAAATGCTGGTTATTTACCAATTTAGATATAGCTTCTTTTATGAACATAGTTATTTAGCAATTAGGAATTTTTTCACTTGACGTTGAATACGATATGAATTAAAATAACCGACTAAAATTATAAGGATAACAATTTAACAGAAAGGAATTTCAGACATTTTATGGCGAAAATACAAATATCAGGAGATGAAAACATCAGAGAAGCATTGAGAAGATTTAAAAAGATGTGTGATAAAGAAGGCATTATTAATCATTCAAAGCGTATTGCGTATTTCGAAAAACCTTCAGAAAGAAAACGCCGCGAGGAAAGCCGGAGGATAAAGAATATTAAGAGGTCTCAGAAATTAGGCATCTCCGGGCAGCCAGGAACCACCCGTCCTCAGCAGGGTTTCCACAGCAACTTTGGCGCGTCACCCCACAGAAGTTCCAGGTCGTAAAAGTGACGCATCTCTTTATCGAAAAGGTGTACGATTACATCACCATAGTCCATAAGTATCCATTGGCCATCCGCGTATCCTTCGATACCGATTTCACGGATACCAAGACTATGCAACTTTGATTCCGTCTCGTTTGCAATGCTCTGTAATTGACGTTTATTAAAACCGTTACAAATAACAAAGAAGTCCGTAATAAACGTCAATTTTTGCACATCAAAGATTAAAACATCTTCCGCCTTTTTAGCGTCAGCAATCCCCGCACAAAGGATTGCAATTTCCTTAGCATCTAACTTACCTGCGCCCTCTGAAAGCTTATCGTTGTTGTGCGTTAACATTTCCACCAAAATCAGCGTCATACTGAATAGATTGTTTACCTTCTGACAGACTGCTCCCACAGTAGTAGCAGAATCTCGCATATCGAGGATTTACATCCGAACAATTCTCGCATCTGTGATACAGGAGTGTGCCGCAGAGCATGCAGAAGTTTGCCCCTTTTACGTGATTGTCATATTGACAGTTTGTATTTGGGCATATTCTGTCATCCCTTTCCGTAATGATATTACCCGACATATCTACCTCCCATTCCTTGACAGAGTTTTTCTAAAACTGCCGTTCACCGCAGAGAACGCCGAGGTCGCAGAGAAACCATAAAGCCGCAATGTTGAAGGCCAGAGGCCCTCTGCGTCCTTTGCGTCTCTGCGGTAAACTTTGGCATGTTAATTAAGGTGTAACAATGCGCCTATCTTCGGCGAAAATTTAATAATAATTCCGGCAAAAACAACCGATACGATAGACATCAGCTTCAGCAAGATATTCAGAGAAGGTCCCGATGTGTCTTTGAAAGGATCTCCTACGGTATCGCCAACAACTGCGGCCTTGTGCGCCGGAGAACCTTTTCCCCCAAGCGCTCCGCCTTCGATGTACTTTTTGGCATTATCCCATGCCCCGCCAGCATTTGCCATGAAAACAGCCAGCAGGAAACCCACGGTTAAACTTCCGGCCAAAAGCCCCACAACACCAGGCACCCCCAGAACCAAGCCGGTTAAGATAGGCACCAGCAACGCGAGGAGGGCTGGAACAAACATCTCTCTCTGCGCCCCTCTTGTGCTGATAGCCACACATGCCGCATAATCGGGCTTGCCCGTTCCATCCATAATACCAGCAATTTCCCTAAATTGCCTCCGGACCTCTTCCACCATGCTCCTTGCGGCGCGGCCTACGGCCTTCATTGTCATGGCGCTGAAGACAAACGCTGACAAGCCTCCCACAAATAAGCCAATAAGCACCTTTGGATTAATCAGGGTAACATCTAAGGAATACATAAGGTCGGATAATTTGGCGCTGGCCAAATCGGTTGAGTGTCCTGCAACCTGAATGACATGAACACCAGCCCTTTCGAGTCCCACCTTTATCTGTTCAACAAATGAGGCAATTAGCGCCATGGCTGTTAACGCGGCAGAGCCTATGGCAAAGCCCTTTCCGGTTGCTGCTGTCGTATTCCCCAGGGCGTCAAGGGCGTCCGTCCTTTCTCTTACGTAGTGCTCTAACCCGCTCATCTCGGCATTACCACCGGCATTGTCCGCGATAGGACCGTAAGCATCTGTTGCTAACGTCAACCCCAGAGTTGAAAGCATGCCAACTGCTGCAATGGCAATTCCGTAAAGGCCGAGTGAGATATTTGTAAAACCACCCGCGAAGGCGTAACTCAACATGATTGCTATGGAGATAGTAATAACGGGTATAATCGTAGACATCATTCCCGTTGCAAGACCATCAATCATAACCGTTGCCGGGCCTGTCTTTGCCTGTTCGGCAATGCCCTTTGTTGGCGAGTAATTGGAGGAGGTATAGTATTCCGTACCTTTACCAATAATAACTCCGGCTATTAGTCCCGTTACAATCGAACCCCAGACGCCAAAATTGTGGGGCAGCATAAACTTGATAATTACGGCTGAGACAATCAATACAAGAACCGAACTCAGGTTGATTCCTTTTCCCAACGCCTTCAGAAGTTCCTTCTGAGACGCTTCTTCTTTTGTCTTAACGGCGTAGATACCGATGATGGATAAGAAGATACCCACTCCCGCCAAAATCATGGGCACAACCATACCGGCAATACCCAGACCTGCGGTCACACCCAATGCTGCGCAAGCCAGCATTGAATTATAATACGACTCATATAAGTCTGCGCCCATACCGGCAACGTCACCGACATTATCTCCCACGTTATCGGCAATCGTGGCAGGATTTCTTGGATCATCTTCAGGAATA